>Ga0315283_10005217_pt1 | contig 11439 bp, 8 predicted proteins | sample YL17G09_0_MG_FD_204541 | JGI IMG/M metagenome (GOLD analysis project Ga0315283, IMG submission 204541) | Sediment microbial communities from Yellowstone Lake, YNP, Wyoming, USA - YL17G09_0 | ecosystem: Environmental > Aquatic > Freshwater > Lake > Sediment | place: USA: Wyoming | collected...
TACTGAAGGACGAAGTAGTTTGTGGTCAGGCCGACGTTGAGCTTCTTGGTCTCGGCCTCCAGCCGTTTTTCGGCCAGCTCCCGGGCGATCCGATAGGCCTCGACGCTCTTGGCGCCCGTCTCCACGCTCCGGACGGCGTCGCTCACTTCGAGATAGATCTGCTGTTCCTGGTTCTTCAGCCTGGCCAGGCTCTGGTCGAGCTGAAGCTTGGCCAGAGCATAATTGGCCCGGCCGACGATATTGCTGACAGGGACCGACAGGGTCAGCCCCACCGTCCAATTCTGGTAGAGGAATTTCGCGGCGTCGCGCAACGCATTAGAGGCCCCTCCCTTCTCCTTACCGATGATGACGCCCAAGAAGGGGTCGTTATTCAGGTAGAGGATCCTGTCGCCCGAGATGCCGGGACTCCAGTAGGACAATTTCAGGTCGAGCTGGGGAAGCAGTTGGTTCTTGGCCACGCTGAAGCCGACCTGGTTGTTCAGGATCGTCGTCTTGTTGACATCGAGGTCGGGCCGCCTGTCCATGGCTTCCTTCAAAGCCTCATCCAGCGAGATCGCCACGGGCTTGAAGGCCGGTTTGTCTACGGGCTCGATCTTCAGGGACCGGATATCGCCCTCAGGGACCGGGTTGACAAGGCTCTTGAGGACGTCCTCGCTCTTCCTGATCAGGGCCTCGGCCTGGAGGATGTCCGCCTCCCGCTGGGCGACAGTCGCCTCGGCGTTAAGGACCTCGAGCGGGGCCAAGGTCCCGACGTCGACCTCTTTCTTGTTCTTGGTAAGGAGGTCGCGGGCGAGTTGGAGCGACTGCCCCTTGACCTTGAGGCTCTCGATGGCGTAAACAAGGTTCCAGTAGGCCTCCTGGACCTGGTAGACCGTGGCAATGAGGGTGGTCCGGAGCTGGCTCTGGGAAATATCCAGGTTGTTCCGGGAGACGATGATCTGCCGGCGGGCGACCTTGGAGCCGAAGTTCTTCAGGAGGGGCTGGGTGAAGTCAAAGCGCAGGGTGCTCCCAAAGCGGGGATTGATGAGCTGGAAGGCCTGGTTCGTGTCGGACTTGTAGTTCTGGAGGGACACGGACAGGTTGCCGCCCCAGGGGACCTGTTGGACGACGGACGCGCCGATGCTCGTCATTTTGAGGGTGCTCGTGCCCGAGCCCTGGAGGAACCAGTAGGAGGGGCTCTCGGTGCCTTCGCGGTCATAGTTGAAATCCAGGCTAGGCAGGAAGAATTCCCTTGCCTGGGAAAGAGTGGCGTCGGCCAGCTCGGGGTTATAGACCTCGACGGCCAGGTTCAGGTTGTTCTTGAGGGCCTTAAGGATGGAGTCCTCGAGGGTCAGTTTCATCCCAGCCTGTTCCTGTCCGAACGCGGACGAGGTTAGGAAGGCCATGATCAAGAGTGTAAGCGTCGCTTTTTTCGTCGTCACGGATGTCCTCCTCGATGAGTGGCACGCCCTTCGCGCCCGTTCACCCACAGTCTAGCAAAATCGTCTTCGCAAAACAAAAAAGGTGTCTTGTAAAAAGCGTCCATATACAATATACGTATATGGACCGGTTAGGGTTCTCATGTCGCGAAAAATGAGCCTGAAGAACAGGGCCCTCCTCAAGGGCGGAGTCCTCGCGGCCGTCTCCTCGCTGGGAATGGGGACATGGCTTCTCTTCTTCTTCGACGTCCCGAAATTTACGTTCCTCGAACACACCTTCCGGCCGCGGCCCCTTGCCTTGGCGGCCGCGACCGGGCTCATCGGGCTGACACTTCTTACGTTCTGGCTCATCTATTCGCGGATCATGTCCAGGCTCCTCGCCCGGCCCTTCGAAGAGGTCCTCGGCCGCGACGCGCTCACCTATCTTCCGCTGGCGTTCACTGTCCTCGCCCCGGTCACCCTGCGTCATTACCTGAGCGCGGCGGACATCATGGTCCGGACGAGGCTCCTCCTCGAGGCGGCCGTTTTTCTCGTCATCTGCCTCAAGGTCGTCCAGTTCCTGGAATGGCGGAGGCTTCGGGCTGAAGCCAGGCCCACTCCGCTCGCCCGCTTGGCCGGGCTCTCTTCAAAGAAGAAACTCGCCGCCCTCTTCATCGGTTCCATCGTCTTTGCGAACCTCGGCTCCGTCATCATGCTTAAGAAAGGGATCTACTTCTCCGGGGACGAACCTCATTATCTCCTGATGGATTACAGCCTCCTCCATGACGGCGACCTCGACCTGGCCAACAATTACGCTCAAAAAGACTACCACGCTTATATGCAAACGCAGAATACCATTCCCCAGACCCACGCCGTTCCGGGGAAAAAACCGGGCAGCCAATATTCGTACCATTCGCCCGGGACGGCCTTCCTGATGTTCCCCTTTTACGCGGCCGGTTCACTCTTCGGGAAAACGGGCCTCATCCTGTGGCTGCGCTTCGGAATGAGCCTGTTCGGGGCGTTGTTCGGACTTCAGGTTTTTCTCTATGTCCGGGATACCTGGGGAAGTGAGAAATGGGCGCTTATTCTCTGGGCCCTGACCGGCCTCGCGACACCGGTCTATTTTCATTCCATCCATATTTATCCCGAGATGTTCATCGCTCTTTTCGCCTTCGTCGTCTTCAGGCTCTTTCGTTCCCCGGCCCCCCTGACGCCGGATCGGCTCCTCCTCTGCGGCTTCCTCCTCTCGACCTTCATCTGGTTCCACGCCCAGAAATACGTCTTCCTTGCCGTGCCGCTCTTCGTCTTCTGCTTCTGGATGCTCCACAGGAAGCGCGTCGGAGGGAGGGATTACGCGGCGTTCCTCGTCTTTCCCATCGTGATCACGGTGGTTTATTTTCTCTTCCAAAAGGCTGTCTACGGCTCGTTCTCCCTGTTGGCGGTGTCTTATAAGGGCACCCCAAAGGCAGGGGAAACCCTGGCTTACGCAAGGATGCTCCTCACGGGCATTCCCTTCCGGTTCCGCTGGGAAACCCTGGCCGATTACTTCTTCGACCAGAAGGACGGTCTCCTCCTCTACGCCCCGATCTATTTCTTTTCCTTCCTGGGCCTGGTGGAAATGGCCCGGAGGAAGGCCGGGGACCTCCTGGCCCTCCTTTTTATAGCCTCTCCCTATGTCCTCGTCTCGGCGTTCCTGACGCAGCGGCCGGCCTACGCCCCGCAGGCCAGAACGCTCGTGGCGGTCATCTGGGTCATGATCATCGGGCTGGGATATTTCGTCGCTCACAACACGAAAAAGATATTCGCGAGCACTTTCGCTCTTAGCTCGGGCGTGACCCTGCTCGTGACCTGGCTCCTTCTTAATAACCCGCTCGCCATCTACCAGGAAACGACGGTCGGCAACACGGAAAGGGGCGGCGCCCTCTTCTACATCCTGAGCAACCTGCACTTCGACCTGACCGGGCTCCTGCCGGTTTACATCAAGAGCCGGGTAGGCCCCTGGCCGCTTAACTTCTATTGGCTGGCGGGCCTGGTCGTCTTCGTCCTGGTCTATGCCCTGGCCCGGAGGCCATCAAGGGATTTTTCGTTCCGATGGCGGACGCACGTTCTCTTCGCCGCGGCGGGGGGGGCGCTGTTCTTTGTCTGGTTCGTCATTTACCCCAGGACCGTCCTTTTCAACCCAGTGAACACTGCCTTCCCCTCCGGTGAGAGGCTCAGGTTCTACTCCATATCCAGGGTCGCCCGCCAGGTCGAGCCGGGCAGCTTCCTCCTTCCCGAGGACGGCCGTGCTTATGTCTTCACGTTCACCTCGCGCCGGAAGCTCGGAAAGCTCAGGTTCGAGTTCGGGTCCAAAGAGGGGGACTATGATGCCGAGCTCACCTACTTCGATCATCCGGTCTTCGATGGCCGGACCGTCGGGGAGGTCCGATCCCTCGATCTGCCCTCGCCGCCGGCCTACAAATACAAGAACGCCTACCTCTATCTCGTGACGTTACGCTTGGGAAAGGGCGCCGGCGTCCGGACGGTCGAGAAACCATATCTCTTCAGGCTTGTGCCATCCGACTGACCCGAACGTTTGGGTCATTCGAATCCAAGGCCATTGGCCGGAATTTCAACAGAGATATCCCATCGTGGATTTGCCGAAAACACGGGAACCCCAAAAAAACGGACCTTACAGGCCATGAAAGCCCGGCTTTCCCGGACTGCGTTAAAGCTGGTGCCGCAGCCTTCAGGCTACGCAAAGACTCGGGCTGAAGCCCGCGACTACAAAGATGGCCGGATCAACGTCCGTGAGATTTCAGCGGAACATCCTGTACCGGACGAGCCCCTTCTTATGAAGCTTGAACTTGATGAGCGTCTTGAGGATAGACAGGCCGTAGACGCTGCTCCGCCAGAACCCGACCTGCGAGGCTTCCCGGAAATAGCGGGTCTCGATGGGGATCTCCCGGACGCGCAGACCGTGAATGACGCCTTGGGCGATGATCTCCGAGTCAAAGACGAAGTCGTCGGAATTCGCCAGGAAGTTCACGGTTTCGAGGTAACGCCGCGAGTAGGCGCGAAGCCCCGAGTGGTATTCCGTCAGGTACATGTAGAAGGTCGCATTCTCGAAGGCCGTCAGGAAGACGTTGGCCAGGTACTTCCACTTGGGCATGCCGCCCTCAAGGGGCCGGCCGCCCAGCATCCGCGAGCCGAACATGGCATCGCACTCGCCGTTGAGGAGCGGCGTCACGAGCTGGGGGATGACCCTGGGGTCGTACTGGTGATCGGGGTGGACCATGATCATGATGTCGCCGCCGAGCTTGAGGGCCTCGGTGTAGCATGTCTTCTGGTTGCCGCCGTAGCCCCGGTTCTTTTCATGAACGAAGACGCGCAGGCCGAGCTTTCGGGCGAGCTCCACTGTCCCGTCCCGGCTGGCGTCGTCGACAAGGATGATCTCGTCCACCCACTCGCGCGGGATATCGTCGAGGGTGCGTTCCAGCGTCTTCTCGGCGTTGTAGGCCGGCATGACGACAATGACTTTTTTCGAACGTTCCATGGAGATCTTTTCTCATCTATGTATAACATAAAACGGACCCCCGGGAAACGCCCGGCGTTCCCTTTGGCTCTCGGAATCATTACAATAAGCACAATAAAACGCGGACTCTCCATCTGATCTTGTTGTTCATTTTATCTTTGGGGTCGGCCGTGTATTTCAGCCTGCTCCTGGCGACGTTCTTTTGGTTCGGCTTGTAACTACGGCCCAATCCGTGCTTATTGGGTCATACCAGAGAAGGGCCCTCATAGAAGAGACGCGTTTACCTCGGATAGGCATCGAGGTCGAAGTCGACAGACATGGGGATCCCGGCCGCGCGCTTTTCGAGGGCCAGCGCAGCCACCATGGCGGCGTTGTCGGTGCACATCTTCGGCGAGGGGATAAAGGCGGGAAGCTTCTGCCGGTCCGCGAATTGCCGGAAACGCGCCCGGAGACGTGTGTTCCGGGCGACACCGCCGCAGAGGATGAGGGACTTCGGCCCGAACTCGGCCATGGCCCTGGCGAGGTTGTCGACGAGCGGCCGGGCCACCGCCTCCTCGAAGCTTGCCAGGAAATCGGCAAGCCGCGGATGCTCTTTCGTGATCCCGCTCTCGCGGATATGCTTCAGGGCGGCGGTCTTGAGTCCGCTGAAGCTGAAGTCGAGGGGCGCGTCCTTGATCCGCGGCCTGCTGAACGCGAACGCCGTCTGGTCTCCTCCGGCCGCGAGCTTTTCGATGACCGGGCCGCCCGGGTAACCGAGCCCGAGGAACTTGGCGATCTTATCGAGGGCTTCGCCGGCCGCGTCGTCGCGCGTCCTGCCCAGGAGCCTGTAGGAAAGCTTCTTTTCGAGAAGATAGAGCGACGTATGTCCGCCCGAGACAAGAAGGGCAAGCGCGGGAAAACCGATATCCCTGTTTTCCAAGAAGGCTGCTTCGACATGCCCCTCGAGGTGGTCGATGCCGACGAGCGGTTTTTTGAAGAAATAAGCCAACCCCTTGGCAAACGAAAGCCCGACAAGGAGAGAGCCGATGAGGCCCGGTCCCTGGGTCACGGCAAAGAGATCGATCGCCTTGAGCTCGACTCCGGCCCGCGCGAGCGCCTCCCCGACGATGACATCGATCGCCTTGATGTGCTGTCGCGACGCGAGCTCGGGCACTACCCCGCCGTAGGGCGCATGGATTTCGTCCTGGGACAGAATGACATTGCTCAGGACCTCGAACCCGTCCGTCAGGACAGCGGCCGCCGTCTCATCGCATGATGTTTCGATGCCGAGGATGTACATGAGGACTTAGTATATAAGAAAAACGAGGAGGGTTCTACCGAACCATTGACCGTTCAGGGCCTGAAGCTATAGGGTGGGCGGAATATACCGTTCTCCGTGATGATGCCGTTGATATATTTCGCCGGGGTCACGTCAAAAGCGGGGTTGCGGACGGCGATGTGAGGAAGCGTGACGCAGCGGCCGCCGGCCTCCCGGACCTCGCGCGGGTCACGCTCCTCGATCGGGATCTCGTCCCCCGTCGCCAGGCCGGCGTCCACCGTGCTCATCGGCGCGGCCACATAGAAGGGGATATCGTGCTCTTTGGCCAGGACCGCGACCGAATACGTCCCGATCTTGTTAGCCGTGTCGCCGTTCCGGGCGATGCGGTCCGCGCCGACGACGATGACCTGGATCTCGCCCTTCTGCATGAACCAGCCGGCCATGTTGTCCGTGATGAGGACGACGGGGATGCCGCGCCGGTCGAGTTCCCAGCAGGTCAGCCGGGCACCTTGGAGGAACGGCCGGGTTTCATCCGAGAAGACGAGGATCTTCTTGCCCTGCTCGTGGGCGGCCCGGATGACGCCCACAGCCGTCCCGTAGCCGGCCGTGGCCAGTTCGCCGGCGTTGCAGTGAGTCAAGACGGTTGCGCCGTCCGGGATGAGGTCCCGGCCGTGACGGCCGATAGCCTCGTTGGTCGCGACGTCTTCGGTCTCGATGGCCATGGCCTCATCGAGCATCCGGCGCTTGAGCCGGGCGAGCGTCAGATCGCGGTTCGCATCGAACGTCCTTCGCATCCTTTCCAGCGCCCAGAAGAGGTTTCGGGCCGTGGGCCGTGTCCGCTCGAGACGCTTTGTGATCTTTTCAAAGGCGCGGTCGATGTTTTCGCCGCTCCTGAGGGACAGCACACCCAACGCGACGCCGTAGGCCACCGCGACGCCGATGGCCGGAGCGCCGCGGATAACCATGGTCTCGATGGCCCGGGCGACCTGATCGTATCTCCCGAACTCGAGGTATATCTCCTTCAGCGGGAGCTTCCGCTGGTCGATCATGACGACCTTGTTCTTTTTCCACGCGATGGCCGGAAGCATGCCTCACTCCTTTTTCCAGTTCGGCGTCAGCGGGTCCTTCCATCCCCACTTCTGGGTCCATCGCACGTAAAGCTCATCGAAGGCCTTCCCATCGTCCGGCGAAAGCCGCTCCTTCATTTGGCCCCGGATGAAAATGATCTGCAGGTCGTTGTCGCGAAGGACCTTTTCCGAAGGCAGACCCAACTCGCGGGCGATCGCGGCCTCCTCGAAACTCTTCCGGTAATCTTCGCGGTGGCTTTCCGTTTGGGAGAGAAGGTAATGATAGAAACCGCAGGCGAAATCCCCGTCGATGAGTTTTTCGAGGATTTTCGCGACGGCAGCGAGGGCGCGGGTCTTTTCTTTCTCGTCGAGGCTCGATGCCGCGGCCAGGCTGAGGTCGACGTACCGGCGGGCGGCTTCGAGCCGGGCGGGCTTGAACTTCGCCTTGTCGACGAGGTCGAGGAGACTCCTGAGCGCTGCGTCCTTAAGCCCGAGCTCTTCAAGCGAGGACCCGAGCCCGAGCAGGGAAACGTTGCGCGCCCATTCCTCCCCTTCAACGAACCCGAGCGCAAAAGCCTGGAGGAAGCTTTTTTCGGCGTCCGGCCATTTCTCGAGACACGCCTCAGACAGACCCTTGAGCATGAAAGCCTGGGCCGAGGGGTTCGAACGGACCGCTTTCTCCGCTTCAAGCAGGGCCCGCTTGTAGGAAGCGACGGACGGTGTGGTTTCGTAAGCGCGAGTCTGCAACTGTCCCTCGGAATAATAGAACTTGGCCCGCTTAAGGTGGGAACCGCAACCGAGGAGAAGCAGGACGGCTAGAAAGGCGAAGGCGCATGAAACGGGACGCCAAGGGCTTCGCGGTCTTATCACGCGTCCCCTACGGTCCCCTCAATCCTCGTCTTTTTTAAGTTTCTTGCGGATGCGGTCCAGGATGAGCTTCCGGACTTGCGCGTCGGACATGACGTGGATGCCAAGTCTGGCTATATCCATGCCTACGCTTTGCATGCCGCGCCAGAACTCCGGGCCCGACCCGGCCGGCTTGATGTCCTCGATGGCCCGGGCCGCCCGTTCTCCGAATTCATCAGCGATCTTTCTGAAGTCGCCGGCTTCGAGGTCCTCCTGGAAGAGAGCCAGGAGGAACGCGTCCTCGAGTCCGCAAACAGGGTAGAGCCCGGCGAAGGCCTTTCGCAAGGCCGCCATGTCTTTGGCGCGGACCTCGTCGGCGAAGGCCTCCCGGACCCCCTCGGTCCTCTCGAAGAAGTTCAGGATGAACGCGTCCGGCTTGCTCTCGACCATCCCCGGCTCGAGCCAGACCTGCCAGGCCAGAACTCGTTCCTTCAGGTCGAAGATCCGACGAACCGCCCAGACACAGATGGAATAGAGTACGGGGAAATAGAGATAGGTTTTCAGCGGCAGGAATTCCGCCAGCACTTTTACGCCATTGTCGAGAACATGTTCGGCCCTTTTCTTGTCCATCAGGTTACTTGTACTTTATTCCGCCCCAAATAGCAACTTCAGAATTACTTGTTGATCTCCAGGATGGCCAGGAAGGCCTCCTGGGGGATCTCGACCTTGCCGACGCGGCGCATGCGCTTCTTGCCTTCTTTCTGCTTCTCCAGGACCTTCATCTTGCGCGTGTAGTCGCCGCCGTAGAGCTTGGCCAGAACGTCCTTGCGGTAGGCCTTGACCGTCTCGCGTGCGACGATGCGGTTGCCTATCGCAGCCTGGAGGGCGACCTCGTACTGTTGCCGCGGGATGACCTTGCGCATCTTCTCGACCAGCGCCCGTCCTATATTATATGCCTTGTCCTCATGGACGATGAGGGACAGCGCGTCCACCGCTTCACGATTGATCAGGATGTCCAGCTTCACCAGAGCTTCCTGCCGGTAGCCCACGAATTCATAATCCATCGAGGCGTAGCCCGAGGAGCAGGACTTGAGCTGGTTGTAGAAGTCGAAGACGACCTCGTTCAAGGGAAGCTCGTAGGTCAACAGGATGCGCTGGGTGGAGATGTATTCCATCTTCTTCTGCTCGCCGCGCTTGCCCTCGAGGAGTTTCAGGATGTTGCCCAGGTACTTGTCCGGGGTCAGGATGAGCGCCCGGATGACCGGTTCTTCGATTTTCGCGATCTTCTGGGGATCGGGAAGCTGGGAGGGGTTCTGGACATCAAGGATCTCGCCCGTCGTGGTGGTCACCCGGTAGTTGACGCTCGGGGCCGTCGTGACGAGGCTCAGCTGGAAATCCCGCTCCAGCCGTTCCTGGACGATCTCCCGGTGCAGGAGGCCGAGAAACCCGGCCCTGAACCCGAGGCCTAGGGCCGGCGAGTTCTCCGGCTCATAATGGAACGAGGCGTCGTTCAGCCGGAGCTTCTCCATGGCGTCCCGAAGGTCCTCGATGCGGCTCTCTCCCGCCGGGAACATGCCGCAGAAGACCATGGGCTTGGCCTCCTTGAACCCGGGCAGGGCTTGAGCGGTCGGGTCCTTCTTGAGGGTGATGGTCTCCCCGATCCGGGCGTGGCTCAGCTTCTTGATCCCGGCGATGACGTAACCGACTTCGCCCGCGAGGAGTCTGCCCACCTTGACAGGCTTCGGCGTCAGATAGCCGACCTCCTCAACCTCATACTCAACGTCGGCCGCCATGAGCAGGATCTTGTTGCCGGTCCGAAGCTCCCCGTCGATGATCCGGACGAGGACGACGACGCCCCGGTAGGAGTCGAACCAGGAGTCGAAGAGGAGAGCCTTGAGCGGCGCGTCCGGATCGCCCTTGGGAGGCGGGATGCGATCGACGATCGCCTGGAGGACGGCGTCGACACCCGTGCCTTTCTTGGCGCTGACCAGGAGCGCGTCCTCGCGCTTGAGGCCGATGATGTTCTCCATCTGGTCAAGGGTCTGTTCGACCTCGGACTGGACCAGGTCGATCTTGTTGATGACCGGGATGAGGAGGAGGTTGTTCTGGACCGCGAGGTAGGTATTGGCCAGGGTCTGGGCCTCGACCCCCTGGGAGGCGTCGATAACCAGGACCGCCCCCTCGCAGGCTAGAAGACTCCTCGATACCTCATAGGAGAAATCCACGTGACCGGGCGTATCGATCAGGTCCAGGACGTATTCCTCGCCGGATTTGGCCGTGTAGAGAAGCCGGGCGGTCTGGGCCTTGATGGTGATCCCCCGCTCCCGCTCAAGGTCCATGGTGTCCAGGACCTGCTCTTTCAGCTCGCGGGCAGGCAGGGCGCCGGTCACCTCGATGAACCGGTCGGCCAGGGTAGATTTACCGTGGTCCACGTGAGCGATGATCGAAAAATTTCGGATATTCTTCACGCGGACAGTATAAACGAATCGCACCCTCCCGTCCATCTGAGCCCCCACTCGTTTCCTTGACTTTTCCCCATGACTCAAGTACCGTTGAGAGGTAGATGTAGGAGGTTTTCATGTTTTTATTCGGACCCATCGGACCCACGGAACTCCTGCTCATCCTGCTCATCGTCATCATCATTTTCGGCGCCAAGAAGCTCCCCGATCTCGGCAAATCCTTGGGCGACGGAATCAAGAACTTCAAGAAGTCGATGCACACCAAGGAAGACGACGACAAGGACAAGCCCGCCAAGAAGGACCCCCCTTCCTCCAACTGATCCGTAATGAGTCGGACCCTCGAGAAACTCGCCGAAGAGCGCCGGTCGAAGGAGGACGATCTCGCCCGGAGCGAGATGGACAGCGAGCTCAAAGCGATGGACGCTGAAGACTCGCTCGCCCGGAGGTCTGTCTGCCTGAAAGAATCCATTGCCCGCCTTGAAGAACTGGCCGTGTCCCTCAAAGTCCCTCCTGCCCAAAAAAGGACCCTTTTCGGGCGCAAATGTCCCGGCGCCCCGGCGGAGTTCGTCGGCCTGGTCGCGGCCGCCCTTAAGGAGGTCGCGATGCTCCTCGATGACCAGGCCAGGGAGACGCGCACCCAAACGGCCGCTGTCCTCGAGCTCATTAGGAAGCTCCCCCCCCTGATGGACGCAAAGGACCGGGAATTTGAGGCGCTGGGAAGCAATCATGTCGGCATGATCTTCAAGAGCATGGAGTGGCGGGTGGATAAACTCGCCGTCGAATATGGGGATGTCCAGATCCTGATGAAGAAGTTCTTCCTCATCCGGGAGAAACTGGATTCCCTTATCCTGGTTCTGGAAAAAGGCCAGAAACCGTCCCCGGCTGAAGTCCGGGCCGT
>Ga0315283_10005218_pt1 | contig 11437 bp, 7 predicted proteins | sample YL17G09_0_MG_FD_204541 | JGI IMG/M metagenome (GOLD analysis project Ga0315283, IMG submission 204541) | Sediment microbial communities from Yellowstone Lake, YNP, Wyoming, USA - YL17G09_0 | ecosystem: Environmental > Aquatic > Freshwater > Lake > Sediment | place: USA: Wyoming | collected...
CCGCGATCAGGCCCTCCCGGACGTCCTCACCCTGGAGGTGGCCGTTCTTGAGATTTTTCGGCAGGTCGCTGGCGCCCATGTACTGATTGATGGCCCGGGTGAGCCCGGCCTTGAAGCCACTCAGATGCGAGCCCCCTTCCCGGGTGTTGATGTTGTTGGCAAAGGTGAAAATCTGCTCGTTGTAGGTGTCGTTATACTGACAGGCGATCTCCATCTGGATCCCGCCCTTAGCCCCGGTTAGATAAATGGGGTCCGGGTGGATAGGGGTCTTGTTGCGATTGAGATACTGGACGAAGGAGACGATGCCGCCGGCGTAGACAAATTCGTTCTTGCGGCCCGAGAGTTCGTCCACCAGATTGATGCGCACCCCGCCGTTGAGGAAGGAGAGTTCCCGGAGACGCTGGGCCAACAGGTCGTAGCTGAAGTTGATCTCGGCAAAAATTTGTCCATCCGGGAAAAAGGTTACCTTGGTGCCCCGGCGCTTGGTCTTGCCGGTGACGGTCAAGGGTGTCGCGGTCTTGCCCCGTTCGTAGCGCTGGTGATAGACCTTGCCGTCCCGGCGGATCTCCACCTCCAGGTAGGCGGACAAGGCGTTGACCACCGAGACGCCGACGCCGTGGAGGCCGCCGGAGACCTTGTAGGCGCCGGAATCGAACTTGCCGCCGGCGTGAAGGCGGGTCATGACCACCTCCACCGCGGGCAGGTTTTCCCCGGGGTGCAGGTCCACGGGAATACCCCGGCCGTTGTCTTCCACGGTGACGCTGTTATCCGAATGGACGGTGACCTTGATGTCGTCGCAATGCCCGCCCATGGCTTCGTCGATGGCGTTGTCCACCACTTCATAGACCAGGTGGTGGAGGCCTTCGTGGCCGGTATTGCCGATATACATGGCCGGGCGTTCCCGCACCGGCTCCAGGCCCTTGAGGACCTGGATCTTGTCGGCGTCGTACTCGGCGTTTCTTTTCCCTTCACCAGAAAGCACTGGGTTATCGTTATCTATTTTTGAATCTTTTTCAGGCAAAGGGTTACTCCTCTTAAAAAAATAATCATTCTTGGGGAATCTTTAAGGTTCCCCGGATCAAATCATTCATGGTTTGGGGCGCGGCCAGGGTCTGACACAGCAGCTCTTTGACCCCCTGGACAAAGCGGTCGCGCTCCGCCGGTTGATGGGTCCCCATCACAATATTTATACCAGGAAACTCACGTTTTATCAATGCCGTGTAGGATTTGATAAAGGGACATAAGGTCACCATACAGAAGGACAGATGCAGGGCGTCCAGGCGGAATTCGGCCACCGCCCGGACTCGTTTGAGAATCTTTTCCGGCGCCGCCAGCGTCGGGCAACCGGCGCAATTAATGATGCCGATTAAATCCAGCGGCTCATCCTGAGGGTAGGAATCGAACCACCCCCGGCGTTTCCGCATATCGCCCAGACAGACTGCGGAAGCGCAGTTACTATCCTGGGTGCAATTGGAGCAGGTGAGAATCGCGACACGGGCCATGAGGTGGTCTCCGGTGGACAGAATATCCGGTGGGCCTTCGCCCACCCTGCGTTTCTCAAGGGCGCGGCTTCGACTCCTTAACCCTGGGCACTACCTTGACCTCGAACCTCACCTCGCCGTAGCCGCCGCAGGCGACGCCCACATCCAGGCAACGGACCTGATGCATGAAATGAAACTGGTTGGGGTCCAGGCCTTCGCTCAGGCGCTCGTTGATCAGGGCCACCGGCACCGCCAACTGCGAGACAGCGTACACACACAGTCTGGAGGGACAAAACTTGGTGATGAAATTGCCGTCCACGTCCAGGATAAACCTATCGCCCTCCTGATAGCCGGAATTGCAGTGCCGGGCCTTGACCACTTCGACCTGGATGGAATACTTGGCCGCGGCCCGGCCCAGCCGCTCCATCTGGCGCAGCCGGGGGTCTCCGGGCTGGAATTGTTTCAGATCCGCCTCGGTGTAACCGACGAGTTCGCCGAAACGCTTGAGGGCTTTATTTTCTTCCATCGATCCTCGCATGGCGGGCTTTGGTGGCACAGGCTTCCAGCCTGTGCACCGCACCGGCAAGATGCCGGTGCCACCAAAAACTTTTCGGAACAAACCCATGGTGCGCGGTGCGCACCCTACACGCCCTACTGATCCTCGCATGGCGGGCAATGCCCGCCCTACACGCTGCTTTTACCGAAAACAGAAAACCGGAAACCGGAAACCGTCTTTCACAGGCTCATGGGCATAATAATGCTCAAGTAATGGGGGTCCGTCTGGTCCACCAGGCAGCAGGGGCGGTCCTTTTCGTTGACCTGGAGGAGCACCATGTCGCTGGCAATGGCGTTCAAAGGCTCCAGGAAGTACCGGGCGTTAAAGCCGATCTCCATGGGGAGGCCCCCGGCGTCGCCCTGCTCCATGAACAGGCCCACCACTTCCCGGCCTTCGCCCACCTCCGGGTTGTTGAAGGTGACTTCCAGGTGGTCGGGCATAAGCTTTAAGATCACGCCTTTAAAGCGCTCGGTGGACAACAGCGCAATCCGCCGGATGGTGTCGAACAAGACCCGCCGGTTGATGGCGAAGCGGTAGGTGAAGCTCTCGGGGATAATGCGGCGGTAGTCGGGGAATTTCTTGTCGGTTAAGAGCCGGATAAAGAGGAAGCGGTCGTCCGCTTTCAGCGCCAGGCTCTGTTTGCCCAGGCCCAGGGAGACCTTTTCTTCCTCGGCCAGGAAGCGGATGACTTCCGCCATGCCTTTCCGGGGGATGAGGATGCCTTTATCCATGGGAAACTGGCCGGATTCCGCCAGGGGGCGTTCAATCAGGGTGAGGCGGTGGCCGTCGGTGGAGATCAGGCGCAGCCAGTAGTCCATTTCAGGCTCTACCCCTTCCTCCAGAGGTTGGTCCGGTGCCGGGTCAAGGCGCGGAATTCCCACCCGCTCCCAAAAGATGCTGGAGAGGTGGTACTGGAGGTCGTCGGCCGACACCGAAAAGATGGTCTTTTCGATCATCTCCTTGACCATGCCGCTCTCCACCTGCACCAGTTCCTGGTCGGTGATCTCCGGCACCGGGGGAAACTGGTCCGCCGGCAGGCCATGGAGCTGGTACCGGGCATCCCCCATCTGGATCTTCAGGTTGGAATTTTCCGTCCCTTCGAGTTCCAGGGTCTCCCCGGGCAACTCCTTGATCAAGTTATAGAAGTAGTGGGCCTGGACCGTGAGGGCCCCATGCTCCTGCACTTCCGCCGGATAGAAGCCCCGGAAGCTTACCTCCAGGTCGGTGGCGGAAATGATCACCCGGTTTTCATCGGTTTGCAGGAGAAAATTGGCCAAGATGGGCATGGTGCCTCGGCGGTCCACTACTCCCAGGGTCCGTCCCACTCCCCTCAACAAGGTTTCCCGATCGATCTTCAGGCGCATAGTGCTTTTCTCCTAAAGGATTAGAAATCTAGTCGTATTAATAAGTAGCCAGCGGTTGGTTGATAAGTAAACTAACTATTTGTTTTTCCTAACATACTTATCTACAGAGAATCTTTCCTATCTTGCCGCGGTCTGCGGGTTATGCGCAGTCGATCCCGGGCTGGCTCCGGGGCCGTGTCGAAAAGTCGATTATCGAGACGGGTTCCGGCCAAACCCTGTCAGCAAGTTGATGTAGACACCGCGCACCAGCGGCGGGTGGGACGCCCGCCCCACCGACTTTTCCGATTCCCAAGTTCAACTATGGAACCAGAATGATGGCTCATTTACACACTGCGCCCTGGCTGCCGGAGCTCACCAGGCGGCTGTAGCGTGACAGATACCCAGATTTGATTTTGGGATCCGGGGGCTGCCAGGTTTGCCGGCGGCGGGCCATCTCGGCGTCGTCCACCAATAGGGTCAGGGTCTTGGCCGGGATATCGATCCTGATCCGGTCGCCCTCTTTGACTAAGGCGATGGGGCCGCCCTCCGTGGCCTCCGGCGAGATGTGGCCGATGGCCGCGCCTCTCGTGCCGCCGCTGAAGCGGCCGTCGGTCAACAGCGCCACTTCCTTGTCCAGGCCCATGCCGGCGATGGCCGAGGTGGGGGTGAGCATCTCCCGCATGCCGGGGCCGCCCTTGGGGCCTTCGTAGCAGATGACCACGATGTCGCCGGGCTTAATGCGGCCCTCCAGGATGGCGCTGGTTGCTTCTTCTTCGGACTCAAATACCCGGGCGCTCCCTTCATTGACCAGCATCTGGGGGTCAACCGCCGATTGCTTCACCACCCCGCCGTCCGGCGCCAGGTTGCCCTTCAGGATGGCAATGCCGCCCTGGGCGTGGTAGGGGTTGGACAGGGGCCGGATGACGCTGGCGTCCAGAACCCGGACCGGCGCCAGGTTATCCGCCACGGTGGCGCCGGTGGCGGTGAGAGGCGCCCCGTCAACCAGGCCGGCCTCCATGAGGACGGCCATGACAGCGGGGACGCCGCCGGCCGCGTCAAGGTCCTGCATGTGGTGAACCCCGCCGGGGCTCATGGAGCAAAGGTGAGGGGTCTTGACGCTGATCTCGTTGAACAGGTCCAGGGACAACTCGATCCCGGCTTCCCGGGCGATGGCCGGCACGTGGAGCACGGTGTTGGTGGAACAGCCCAGGGCCATGTCCACCGCCATGGCGTTTTTAAAGGCTGCGAGGGTGGCGATGTCCCGGGGCAGGAGCTGTTTGGCCACCAACTCCATGATCTTGAAGCCGGCTTCCTTGGCCAGGCGGTAGCGGGCCGCGGCCACCGCCAGGATGGTGCCGTTGCCGGGCAGGGCCAGGCCCAGGGCCTCGCTCAGGCAGTTCATGGAATTGGCGGTGAACATGCCGGCGCAGGAACCGCAGCCGGGACAGGCGCACTCAGCGATTTCTTTGAGATCGGCCTCGCTGATTTTCCCGCCCTTCACTGCCCCGACGCCCTCAAAGACCGTGATCAAATCCACCGCCTGGCCTTTGAAGCGTCCGGCCAGCATGGGCCCGCCGGAAATCAGGATGGCGGGGATGTTGAGGCGCAGGGCCGCCATGAGCATACCGGGGACGATCTTGTCGCAATTGGCCACCAGGATCAGGCCGTCCACGGGATGGGCCGTGGCCATGATCTCGATGGAGTCGGCGATGATCTCCCGGGAGGGCAGGGAATATTTCATGCCGGCGTGGTGCATGGCCAGGCCGTCGCAGACGCCGATGACTCCGAATTCCAGAGGGGTGCCGCCGTTCAAACGCACCCCGGCCTTGGCCGCCTGGGTGATCTTGTCCAGGTGGATGTGACCGGGGATGAACTCGTTAAAGGAATTGGCCACGCCGATAATGGGCTGGTCGATCTCCCGGTCGGTCAATCCCATGGCCTTGAGGAGGGACCGATGGGGATATTTTTCCAGGCCCTGTTTCATCAAGTCGCTGCGCATGCAACTGCTCCTTTAGGGTGAGTCGGACTTTTCAGGCCCAGGCCCGGATTCACCGCCGGGCTGGGCCTCTGGAGCTTTCGCCTCGGCCGCCCCCTCGGGTTGCGGCTCGACCTTTCCCGGTTCAGGTGCGGGTTTCTTCCTGGATCGGCCTGAGCCTCGCCGGGGCCGGCCGGTCTTTTTCGGCGCCGGCGCTGGTTGGGGTTCAGCGGACTTGTCAGGCCCAAACCCTGGTTCGCTGCCGGGCTGGGCTGCAAGGGTATGCGCTTCGGTTGCCCCCTCGGGCTGGGTCTCGACCTTTCCCGGTTCGGATACGGGTTTCTTCCTGGATCGGCCTGAGCCTCGTCTGGGCCGGCCGGTCTTTTTCGGCGCCGGCGCTGGTTGGGGTTCAGCGGAACTGTCAGGCCCAAACTCGGGTTCGCTGCCGGGCTGGGCTGCAAGGGTTGGCGCTTCGGCTACCCCCTCGGGCTGGGGCTCGACCATTCCCGGTGCGGATGCAGGTTTTTTCCTGGATCGGCCTGAGCGCCGGGGCCGGCCGGTCTTTTTCGGCGGCGGCGCCGGTTGGGGTTCGGCGGACTTTTGGGGCTCAGGCGCACTTTGGGGTTCGGCCGCCGGTCTGGTCTCGGGGCCGGGTTTGGCCTCCGAGGGCTCCCGTTTGATATATTCCACCAGAATCTCTTCGGGCCCCAGGCCTTCTTTGGGGAGCACCACGATCTTGAGATTATAATGCTCTTCCAGGTTAAGGATGTCTTTGCGTTTCTTGTTGAGCAGGAAATTGCTCACTTCCAGGGGCACCGAGGCCCGGACCTCCAGGATCTGGCCTTGGGCCACCTGGGTGGAGATTTGCCGCAGGAGGCTCAGGCTCAGGGTATCCACCCGTTTAATGCGGCCCCGGCCCTGGCAGGCCGGACAAGGCGTATACGCGCTGACCTCCGCGGTGGGGCGCAGACGCTGGCGGGAGAGTTCCAGCAATCCGAACTTCGACAAGGTCCCCACCGTGACCCGGGCCTTGTCCTTTTTCAAGCTTTGCTTGAGGGCCTGCTCCACCTCTTTCTGGTGCTTCCTGTCCTTCATGTCGATGAAGTCGATGACCACCAGCCCCCCCAGGTCCCGGAGGCGAAGCTGCCGGGCGACCTCATCCGCGGCCTCCAGATTGGTCTTCAAGGCCGTGTCTTCAATTTCCTTCTGGCTGGTGCAGCGCCCGGAATTGACGTCGATGGAGACCAGGGCCTCGGTGGGGTTGATGACGATGGTGCCGCCGGATTTAAGGGGCACACGCTCCGAGTAGATGCGGTCTATCTGGTCTTCCAGCTGGAAGCGGGTGAAGATGGGCAGGTTGTCTTTGTAGAGTTTCAGGGTGTGGACGTGCCGGGGGGACATTTCCAGGATAAAGGTGTGCAGCGTCTGGAAGACCTCGACATTGTCCACCAGGATGGTGGTGATATCCGGGGAAAAATAATCCCTGACGGTCCGGGTGATCAGGTCCAGGTCCCGGTGGAGCAGGCAAGGCGCGGGCTGGCCGGTGGCGTTCTGGTTGATCGTCTCCCAGAGTTTTAGGAGATATTTCATATCCTTCGCCAGTTCCAGGGTCTTGGCGGTCTCGCCGGCGGTGCGGACGATCAGGCCCATCTCCGGCGGCAGTCCCAATTTCTGGGCCAATTCTTTGAGGCGCTGGCGCTCTTCTTCCTTTTCGATCTTGCGGGAAACCCCCAGGTGGGTCTGTTGGGGCAGAAGCACCAGGCGGCGTCCGGGCAGAGAGATATAGGTGCTGAGATAGGCGCCCTTGGTGGCGGACTCCTCTTTGTAGACCTGGACGATGAGCTCCTGGCCTTTGCGCAGCACCCGCTGAATCTTGGTCTGGGCCCTATTCTGGGGTTTTTCCTGGTAATAGTCGGGATGCACTTCCGACAGAGGCAGGAAACCGTGGCGCTCCCCGCCGTAGTTGACAAACGAGGCCTGGAGGCTGGGCTCGATATTGACCACGATGCCTTTGTAAATATTGGCTTTGGTGGGTTCCCGGGAGGCGGACTCCAGGGCCAGCTCTTCAATATGGCCTTCTTCGACAATGGCGACCCGAAACACCTCCGGGTCGGCGGCGTTGACAAACATCTTCCGTGGTGGACTCATGATTACCCCTGGTGACACTGTTGGGCGAATTCTTTAAACCCGGGCTGGCAGTCCTGGGCAGACATGCGATTAATCGCCAGGGGTAGAGCCGCGGGACTTTTTAAATTGCGGATGGGTCGCATCTCCTGCCGGCGGAAGAATGCGGTTTTCACCAAAAAGTTGATATCTCCCTGGACCGGCTGGAAATAGAGGAACCCGTCCTTGACGGCGATGGGCATGGGCAGGCCTTGTTCCTTGATGTGGCCCCAACATACCGAGGGGCTGGGATAATGGTTGAAATTGCGGTTCAAGAACTTGATGTCCCGGTTCTCGATGTCGCCCAACTGAAAGCTTTCAATCATTACATCCCGCCCGATCTCCGGGTCCCAGGCCAGCATCCCGCCTTTCTGAGGCTTGGCGGGGTTGTTGGCGCTCACTTCCATGACCATGTTGTACCCCTGGTCCCCCAGCTCCAGGGCCAACCCCAGGCCGTGGAAATCCAGGGACCCGGTCAGATAATCCAGATCCTCGATATTATAAGAAATTTTATCGGCAAACCCCTGCAGCCAGTCGGCCACCTCTTGCCGGGAGTGAAACCTCGTTTCCCAGGCATGGGCCCCCTCCAGGGTGAAAAGCTGGCGCGACGTGGTCTGCTGCATAACCATCTGCCCGTGGTTGTGGAGGCGGCGGGGGCTGTGGACATCGTAGAAAAATTTCCCGCCCTTGAGGTTAAGGCCGTGAAAGCTCTCCTGCACCATGAAATAGACCTGGGCCGGGTTGAAGCCGAAAAAATGCCACTGGTAAAAATCTTTTTCGACGTGGGCCAACATTTCCCGGCCAATGACCACCAACAGATGCTGACGCCCGAGCACCTCCCGGGGCGATTCCCCCAGGTCCCGGGCCAGAATTTGCAGGTCAAAGGCGAGCTGGAGCATGTGGCGGGCCCCCAGGGACAGCGGCAGGAGCTCCTGGGGGAGGCAGTCCAGTTGCGCCGCCACCTCCTGGGGGGCAATAATCCGGCCGGCTTCCTGGCTCATGAGGTGGGCGGTGCGCTCGACGGTGATCTCCCGGGAGATAGTGAGGAAATATTTGGAACCCAGCATCAAGCGGGTGCCCTCACCCGCGGCGGCATGTTCGAAGAGAATTTCTCCCCGGGCCACCGCGGCCCGGGCCCGGGCCAGCGGTTCCGGGCTCCCGCCATGTTCGTCGAGCACCAGGATTTGCCCAGGTTCCGAAAGGCGCTCCAGGCGGGGGTACCGGTTGAGGTCCTTTTCCCGGGCGGCGATTTCGCCCAGCGAGGAGAAGTGGCGTAAATTCTCTTGGGCCAGGGCCACGCAGGAGCTGATATAGGGTTCGAGACTGCCGGGAGCAATGACGGCTTTGGTCGCTTGGGGCATGAAAAACCTGTAATATTGCGTAATTAAAGCAATAAGTTATCATGGGTGCCCAAGATTGTCAAGGAACAATGCGCCGTCAGGCGGGCAAAAACCGGGGCGAGGGCAAGAGATGCTGTAAAAAAAGCCGTATCCGGGGAAGGCCGGGAAATGGGGAAGGCGGCGCTTAGCTTGCGGTTTGATCCCGAAACACCAGGACCAGGCGGGGGGAAAGCCGCAACGGGTTGAGGGCCTCGTCGCTGATCATTTTCAAAAAAGGAAAGGCGGGTTCTCCCCGCCCCCGCCCCTGGCCGCTGCCCAGTTAAGGCAGGACTATGAGCTAACTGCCGTCTTTCCGGGTTTCCTGCATTTTTTCCAGGGCCCGCTGCAGGTTGGTTTTGGCTTCCTCGTAGAAGGTGGGCCTGAGCTCCAGGGCTCGCTGGAAGCATTTGGCGGCATCATCGTATTGCCCATCCATGAAGTAGAACACCCCAATATTGTTATAGGCTTGAGCTTCGTCCCCCGCCCGCATGAAGGCCTCCAGGGCCTGGGGATACTGCTTCTGGGCCCCCAGGGCCCGTCCCAGCAGTTGGTTGACCTTTGGGTCCTGGGGGGCCAGGGTTTGGGCCTGCTTGAGGCTGGCCACGGCATGGGGATAATCTTTCTGCTGCAGGTAGGCCTGGGCCAGGGCGATGTGCGAGGATATCTGGCGGGGGTCCAGACCGGTGGCGGTTTTCAGCGCCGGAATGGCGCGATCGGGCCGGCCGGACTCCAGGAAGGCGACCCCCAGAAGATGGTGGGTCTTGGCCCGCTTGGGGTCCTGGGTCAAAACATGCTGAAACTCGTTGATGGCCAAAGGATATTGTTTGCCTTGGAGGTGCACCAGCCCCATGGCTTCGTGGGCCTTGAGCATCTCTGGTTGGTGCACCAGGACCAGGGCCAGTTCTTTCTGGGCCGCCTCCAACTTCCCGGACAGGAGAAAAATGACCCCCACCTTATAGTGCAGGTCATAGCGCTCGGGGTGCTTCTGCAGGATTTGCAGATAATTGAGCAACGAGCTTTCGAAGTTGCGGTTTTTCAGGGCCAAGTCGCCCAGGGCCTCCAGGCGGTCCTCGGGCACCTGTTCCGGCGGCTTGGGCTTCTGGTCAGGCCAGGGGTCGTGGAGGGCCTGGAATTTTCCCGCCTGATCCGGGGTCAGGCCTTGCACCGCAGGAGTCTGGGGGGATTTCTTGGAGCACTGGCTCGCCAGCAGAGGCAGGGTCAATACCAAAACCGCAGTGACCAGCCGCCGGAGAAGAGGTAATGCAGCCGTCATTTAGCCTCGGCAACCAACCGCGCCATCAGTTGCGGGCGTTCGAGGAGATCGGCGCCTAAGAGGATCTTGATATCCATGCCCTTCTTAAGCTTCAGGCTTGGTTCCAGTGCGGCTTGCGGGAAAACCGTGGCGCCCACCGCCCGGGCGACTCTTTCCGCCCCGGGCCGATAATAAACCGTGGTCTTGGCCGCGCCGAAATCCACGTGATTGCCGATCATGGCCACGGTGAAGCCTTCCTGGCAAAGCCGGGAGCGGGTCTGACGGGCCAGATCTTTGGTCCAGGTGCCGTTCCTGACCTCGATGGCCGTGTCCACCCGTTCGGCGGCGGTCAGGGGGGTTGGCGCCGGTGAGGTGAGGGGTTGGGCCGCAACTTCCTTGGGCTTGGGCGCTAAGGGCGGCTGCCCCGCCTCGGTCTTGGCGGTCGCGAGCATATCAGCGGCGGCAGGGGGCTGGGGTGACGGCGCGGCCGGCGGCCCGCCGTGATTCAGGCGTGCCATGAACTGTGGGTTTTCCAGGAGATCTTGGCCCAGAAGCACTTGGATATCCATACCCTTCTTAAGCTTCATCCTTGGGACCAGTTCGGCTTCGGGGGAAATCGCGCCGGCCACCGCCCGTCCAATTTTTTCCGCCCCGGGACGATAATAAATCATGGTCTTGGCTGCGCCGAAATCCACGTGATTGCCGATCTCGGCCACCGTGAATCCTTCCCGGTGAAGCAGGGAGCGGGTCCGGCGGGCCAGATCCTTGGTCCTGGTACCATTTCTGACCTCGATGGCTGCGTCCACCCGTTCGGCGAAGGTCAGGGGGGCCTGAGGGGTCCGGGCCGCGGTCTGGGGGGCTGGGGCAGGCGCTTTGTGGGCAACGACAGCCTGCTTCCGGGCCTCCGGCGGCGGGGTGGCCTCGACCGAAGCCGGCGTCGGCGCCGGAGGTTTGGCGGCGACTACGGCTGGCACTGGGGCCGGCGTTGGCGCTAGAGGTTTGGCAGCCACCGGGGCCAGTGTGGGTGCGGGGGGGGTGGTGGCGACTACGGCCGAAGTTGGCGCCTGGGGTTTAGTAACTACCGGGGCTGGTGTCGGCGTCAGAGGTTTAGCAGCGACCGGAGCTGGTGCAGGCGCCGGGGGGTTGGCAGCGACCGGGGCGGCGCTCGCCTTAGGGGTGACCGGTTGAGCCGGGGTGTCAGGCTTGGCTGGAATAGCGGCAGACAACCGGGAGGCGGCCGTTTTCGGCACTGGGGCCTGGGTTACCCTGGCCGCCGGGGGAGTGGGAT
>Ga0315283_10005220_pt1 | contig 11433 bp, 9 predicted proteins | sample YL17G09_0_MG_FD_204541 | JGI IMG/M metagenome (GOLD analysis project Ga0315283, IMG submission 204541) | Sediment microbial communities from Yellowstone Lake, YNP, Wyoming, USA - YL17G09_0 | ecosystem: Environmental > Aquatic > Freshwater > Lake > Sediment | place: USA: Wyoming | collected...
GCGGACTCAAGGCGACGATGGCAGACGGCATGGCCGTGTTTGCGCCGAACGCCAATTCCTATCGTCGCTTCCGCGCGATGAGTTACGCACCGGTCGCGGCAACGTGGGGCGTCAACAACCGCTCGGTCAGCCTGCGCGTGCCGGCCGGCCCGCCCTCGAGCCGGCACGTCGAGCATCGCGTGGCGGGGGCCGACGCCAATCCGTATCTCGTCGCCGCGCTCGTGCTCGGCGGCATGCTGAAGGGCATCGAGGATCGCATCGATCCGGGCCCGGCGGTGCAGGGCAACGGCTACGAGCAGGGGCCGCGCGACGAGTTGCCGACGCAATGGCACGCGGCGCTGGAGCACGCGGCGCGCTCGCCGTTCGTTGCGGATGCGCTCGGCGCGGATTTCCTCGGGGTCTTCCTCGCAATCAAGGCGCAGGAGTGCGAGAAGTTCGGCGCGCTCGTCAGCGATCGCGACTACGAGTGGTACCTCGACACCGTCTGAGGGCGCGGTCCCGGAAACGCCACGTTTGGCCAGGATCGGGCGCGATACGGCGGCGGACGCATTAAGTCAGATCGAACGCCGGTTTTTCGAGAGTTGGGTCAACGTGGCAGGGTCGCGGGGCGCGGAGAATCCGCCCTCACCAGACAGCCATCGCCAGAGGCTCGATCATCGTGACCAGACTTTCCGCTCGCACGATCGCCCGCAGTGCCGCCCTTTCCACCAGGAATGAACCGCAAGTGACCATCCACCTCCGCAAGATGTACGTCGACTGCCGGTTCGGGCAGTTGCACCTGCACACGGCCTTCCCCTCGAGCGGCGGTTTCGACGAGCTGACGCCGCTCGTGTGCGTGCCGCCGCTCACGAAGTCGGGCCGCGTGTTCCGTCCGTTGCTGAAGGACCTCGGACGCGATCGCAGCGCCTACGCGCCGGACCTGCCGGGTTGCGGCGAGTCGGACGCGCCGCACCAGCCGGCCGACGTGCAGGACCAGGCGGGCGCGATCCTGGACCTGCTCGATTCACTGCGCCTGCGCCAGGTGGACGTGCTCGGCTACCAGGGCGGCTCGATGGCCGCCGTCGAACTCGCCATTGCGCGCCCGGAGCAGGTGCGCCGCGTGGTGCTGATGGGCGTGCCGGCCTCGGAGGCGAGTTTCCAGGCAGGCGAGCGCCTGCCGCTGCTGCGCCAGCCGGTGCTGGTGCTGCGCCCGCGCGACGAGACCTGGGAATCGACCGGCCGCACCGAGGGCCTGCTGCGCGAAGCGCGCCGCATCGAGCTGCCGAACTCCGGCGCCAACGTCATCGAAACCGCCACCGACGAACTCACGGGCTATTTGCGCGAGTTCCTCGATCGCTAGGCGCTGGGCCGAACGCCAGCAGCGCCGCGAACAGCGCCATCGGCACGGCGGCGGCGAAGTTGAGTGCCTGCCAGCCGAGCGCGTGGATGGCCGGGCCCGCGAGCAGTGACGCGAGCGCCTGGGTTCCGAACACCGAGAACTCGTTGACCGCCTGCGCCCGGTAGCGCTCGGCGGGCCGGTACGTCGTCGTCAGCAGCGCGGTGCCTGCGACGAACAACAGGTTCCAGCCGACGCCGAGCAGCACCAGCCCCCACCAGTAGTGCATCAGGTCGCGGCCCGCGGCATCGACCGCGATGCAGGCCGCCATCAGGGCGAGACCGGCCGTCATTCCCAACCGCGTGCCGATGCGCGTGATCAGCGCGCCACTGAACAGCGACGGCACGTACATCGCCAGCAGGTGACTCTGGATCACCCACGCCGTCGCGCCGTCGCTGTGGTGGTCGTGCACGTGCATGCTGATCGGCGTCGCCGTCATGATGAAGCTCATGCCGGCGTACGAGACGACGCCCGCGAGCACCGCCAGCAGGTAGAGCGGTTGACGCACGATCTCCCCGAGCGGTCGCGCGGAGCCCGCGCTCAGCGAGTGATGCACAGGCGGTGGCCGGTAAAATGCCAGCACGATTGCCGTGCCGACGCACAGCAGCGCCACGCCGATGAACGAGCCCGCGTACTCGTGTCCCGCGATGAGATCCTTGTCGTGCAACGCAATCTGCGGCCCGACAGCGGCTGCGACCAGCGTGCCCACCATCACGGTCGAAACCGCGCGACTGACGCGTTCGGGCCCGACGCATTCGGCGGCCGCGAACCGGTGCTGCTGCTGGAACGCGAGGTTGGAGCCCAGCACCAGGGCCGCGGCGCACAGCAGCGTGAAGCTCGAATGCACGATGGCGTAGCTGATCGCGAGCGCGGCCACGGAGGCGAGCAGTGCGCTGCCGATGAAGGCCCGCCGCCGGCCGACGCGCTGCACCAGCAGCGAAGCGGGCACGGTCGCGAGCGCGAGACCGAGAATGGTGAGCGACACCGGCAGCGTGGCCAGCTGCGGCATGGGCGCGAGGACCGAGCCGAGGAGGCCGCCGAGCAGCGTCATGGTCATCATGCCCGACGCGGACAGCGCCTGGGCCGCCGCCAGGACGAGGACGTTGCGCGACGACTCGTTCAAGCGGTCCGGTGCCACGCCATCGCGCAGAGCAGCCCGATGGCGAGGCAGGCCACGAGCCACTCCACCGCGAGGACGGCGGCCAGGCGCTTCGGTTCACGCAGCTTCAGGTGCAGCATGCCGAGCACCGGCAACGCGGCTCCCGCCCAGCAGATCAGCCCGAACAACAGGCCGACGTAAGGCCACGGCCGCTCCACCAGCGCGACGAGCCCCCAGCCGAGCCAGAACAGGAATCCGAGTGCCGCACCGCCGAGGCCGTAGACCAGGGCGCCCATGAACAGCCGGCCCGCCGTCTCCGAGTGCCATGACTGCAGGGCGGCAGACCTCGCACCGGAGAGCAGCGCGGAAGACACGATGCCGCTCCACAGCGTGCCGACCAGCCCGCCCGCGAATCCGGCCAGCAGGCTCATGAGCAGTTCGATGCGCAACGCGGGACCCGTTCAGATCCGGCGCTGCAGCGCCGTGACGAGGCGATCGATCTCCGCCGTCTCGTTGCTCGCGTGCAGGCTCACGCGCAGCGCATCGAACACCGTGCCGTGCTGCACGCGTCCGACGACGATCCCGTCTTCCTGGAGCATGGATTGCGCCATCGCGCCGTGGTCGCGTCCCGCGACGCGCAGCGCAACGATGCCGGTCCACAGCGAGGGATGCGTCGGCGTGAGGATCTCGACGCCCGGCAGCCGTCCGACTTGCAGGCGCAGGTACTGCACGAGTTCGCGCACCCGCGCGCCGATGCGCGCGCGATTGACGGTTTGCTGGAATTCGAACGCGATCGGCAAGGCGTCATAGGCGGGGCCGCGATACCGCGCGAGGTGTCCAAGCCGCGCCTGGGCCGTCGCCGGCGCATCGGTGGCAGGCAAGGCCGCGCCGAAGCGGTCCGTCGTGTCCCAGCCCACCGGGCCATCGGCGGCCGAGGGCCACACGCGGGATTGCGCGTCGCGGCGGACGAACAGTGCGCCGCTGCCCGCGGGGCCGTTCAACCACTTGTGGAAGCCCGTGGCGTAAGCGTCGCAGCCGAGGTCGCGCAATGCAAAGTCCTGCAGTCCGGCGGCCTGCGCGCCGTCCACGAGGCTGAACACGCCGTTGCTGCGTGCGAGCGCGCAGATCTCGCGCACGGGCATCACCGTGCCGTCCGTGTACTGCACGTGCGCGAAGGCGACGACCTTCGTCTTCGGATTCAACGCACCGGCGAACCGGCCGACGATGGCTTCGGGCGCGGCGGGGATGCCGTTCTGCGGCAGCTGGACGACCTTGATGCCGCGACGTTTCGCCTGCACCAGCCAGGGGTACACGGCCGAGTCGTGGTCGTGGGTGGTCGTGAGTACTTCGTCGCCGGCCTGCAGGTCGAGGCCCTGCGCCACGAGCGCAAGCCCGTCGCCGGTGCCGCCCGTCAGCACGATTTCGCCCGGATCGGCGCCGAGGTACTCGCCGATGGCGGCGAGCGGCGCGCCGATCGCGTCGGGACCGAAGGTGGCCGCGAAATAGCGTGGGAAATCCGTGCTCTGGCGCTCGGTGCTGCGGAAGGCGCGGGAGACCACGGCGCGCAACGTGGGCCCGAAGCGGGCGGTGTCGAACCAGGCCGTGCCGGGATCGATCAGCAGCTGCGACCGCATCCACGGCCACAGCTCCCGCGAAATCACCGGGACGCGCTCGAGCGGGTAGGTCTGGGCCGAGGCGAGGCCCGGCACGAGGGAACCGGCGCTGAGCGCGCCGAGGAACGCGCGGCGCGAGAATGAGTCTTCCATGGGTGCCGGAGGTGCGGTTCAGGTTCGCGCGAAAGCCGCGCGGTCGGGCGAAGTATGGAAGAATTCGGCCATGCAAGAAAGCTACATCGAACGCATCCTCAAGGCGCGCGTCTACGACGTCGCGATCGAAACGCCGCTCGAGGCGGCCCCCCGCCTGTCGCGCCGCATCGGCAACCGCGTGCTGTTCAAGCGCGAGGACCTGCAGCCGGTCTTTTCCTTCAAGCTGCGCGGCGCGTACAACAAGATTTCCCACCTGTCGGAGACGGTCGCGAAGCGCGGCGTCATCTGCGCCTCGGCCGGCAACCACGCCCAGGGCGTCGCGCTGTCCGCGCGGCGCCGGGGCATCACGGCCGTGATCGTGATGCCGCAGACCACGCCCAACATCAAGGTGCAGGCGGTGCTCGACCTCGGCGGCGAGGTGGTGCTGCACGGCGACGATTTCGACCACGCCTTCGAATACGCGACCGAGCTGGCGCGCGAACGGGGCCTGACGTTCATCCACCCGTTCGACGACCCGGACGTGATCGCCGGGCAGGGCACGATCGGAATGGAGATCCTGCGCCAGCACTCGGGCGCGCTCGACGCCATCTTCGTGCCGATTGGCGGCGGCGGCCTCATCGCCGGGATCGCGGCCTACGTGAAGTCGCTGTATCCGCAGATCCGCATCGTCGGCGTCGAGCCCGAAGATGCGGCAAGCATGCACGATTCGCTGCGCGAGGGGCGGCGCGTGACGCTCGAGCGCGTCGGCATCTTCGCGGACGGGGTCGCCGTGCGGCGCGTCGGCGAGGAAACCTTCCGCCTGGCGCAGAAGTACGTCGACGAGGTGATCCTCGTCACCACGGACGAGATCTGCGCCGCGATCCAGGACATCTTCGAGGACAACCGCACCATCGCGGAGCCGGCGGGCGCGCTCGCCGTCGCGGGCGTCAAGAAATACGTCGCGCGCGAGAACTGCGCCGACCGCACGTTCGTGACGCTCAATTGCGGCGCGAACATCAACTTCGACCGGCTGCGACACGTGGCGGAGCGCGCGGACATCGGCGCGCAGCGCGAGGCGCTGTTCGCGGTGGAGATTCCCGAGCAGCCCGGGAGTTTCCTGAGCTTCTGCAAGCTGCTCGGACGGCGCAGCGTCACCGAGTTCAACTACCGTTACGATGACCAGGCGTCAGCCCGCATTTTCGCGGGCCTCGCGCTGCACGACGGGCGGCGGGAGAAAGAGACGCTGCTTGCGGCTTTCACCCAGGCCGGGTACCGGGTCTTCGACATGAGCGACGACGAAATGGCGAAGCTCCACGTGCGCTACATGGTGGGCGGCCATGCGCACGGCCTCGAGCACGAGCGGCTGTTCCGCTTCGAATTCCCGGAGCGCCCGGGTGCGCTGCTGCGCTTCCTCGAGGCGATCGGTTCGCGGTGGAACATCAGCCTGTTCCACTACCGCAACCACGGATCGGACTACGGCCGGGTGCTTGCGGGCGTGCAGGTGCCGCCGCACGACGGCGAGGAGTTCGCCCGCCACCTGCGCGAACTGCAGTATCCGTTCACCGAAGAGACGCGCAATCCCGCTTACCGCATGTTCCTCGGCGATTGATCCGCAGCCTGCCCGGCGCGGCTAGCGCGACGGCAGCGCTGCGAGCCGGCGCACCGAGAAGAGGCGAATGAACTCTCCGAACACGCGATCCGCCAGCGGACGCGCCTGCGGCAGGTGGCGCCGTGTCGCCGCCTGGATGCGCGCGATGCGCCGGGCATTCCAGTGCGTTTCGATTTCGTTGCGGCCCGCGGGCGTATCGAGCCAGCGCGAGATCAGCGGGCGGTCCGCCTCGAGGTGGAACTGCAGTCCCCACGCCCGTTCCCCGATGCGATAGGCCTGGTTGCGGCAGCTGCGCGTCCACGCGAGCGGCACGGCCCCGGGTGGCGGCGCGAACGTGTAGGCGTGCCACTGGAAGATGTACTGGGGCACGCCGTGGTCGAAATGACGGAACAGCGGATCGGCGTGGGCCTCCGGCCGCGTGTGCAGCCTGTACCAGCCGATCTCGGGGACCGCGTTCGGATGCACCTTGCCGCCCATGGCTTCGGCGAGCAGCTGCGCGCCCAGGCAGATCCCCAGCACCGGGCGTTCGCTCAGCACGGCTTCGCGAATGACGCCCATCTCGGTGCGCAGGTGCGGATGCCGGTCCTGCTGGTCCACGTTCATCGGCCCGCCGAGCACCACGAGCCCGTCGTAGCGGCGGATGTCGGGCTCGGCGCGCGGATCGCGACCGAAGTTCACATAGCGGATGCGGAAGCCGGATTGACGCAGGAGCGGGTCGAGATGGCCGAGCGGTTCCGAGGCAACGTGCTGGAGGACGAGGAGCTTGCGCATAGTGAAGAGGGCGAGATCGATCCCGAAACTATAGCGGGCGGGCGGTCAAGAGTGGGGCATCGTTTTTTTCGCGTCCGCCGTTGCGGCCGGATTTAGTGGAAAATGCGTCCGCATGACCGGCTGTTACCTGCCGCGCCGTCCTCCGACGGCCGATGAATGCGTCGTCCGCGGAATGCGGACACACCTCACCCGCTGGGCCGGGCACGACCCGCAGCCGATCGTGCTGCTGCACGGCTTCATGGATACGGGCGACACATTCCAGTTCCTGGTCGATGCGCTGCCGGACGGCCACAGCTTCGTCGCGGCCGACTGGCGCGGCTTCGGGCGCAGCGGGTGGCCCGCCGACGGGTACTGGTTCCTCGATTACTTCGGCGACCTCGACGCACTGCTCGACGGCCTCTCGCTCGCTGGTCCGGTCACGCTCGTCGGGCACAGCATGGGAGGCAACATCGCGATGATGTACGCGGGCCTGCGCCCGGAGCGCGTCGGCCGCGTGGTGAACATCGAGGGATTCGGGCTGTCATCCACGGATCCGTCGCAAGCTCCCGAGCGGATCCGGCAGTGGCTCGACCAGTTGCGCGAACCGCAGGAGCCGACCGTGTTTCCCTCGGTCGATGCGCTCGCGCACCTGCTGCAGCGCCGCCACCCGAGGCTGCCGCCCGAGCGAGCCGCGTTCATCGCCCGGTCCTGGACGCAGGTCGAATCGGACGGCAGCGCACGGCTGCTCTTCGATCCCGCGCACAAGCGGGTGAATCCCGTGCTGTACCGTCGCGAAGAAGCCGAAGCCTGCTGGCGCGGCGTGACCGCGCCGCTGCTCTACGTGCTCGGCCGGCAATCCGAGTATCTCGCGCGGCTTGGCGAGGCCGGGCAGCCGGAGGCGATGTCGCGCATCGTGTCCCGTCTCGAGCCGTGCTGGATCGAGGACGCCGGCCACATGGTGCACCACGAGCAGCCCGAGGCGCTCGCCGCAGCCGTCGAATCGTTCCTTCATCGCCATCCGACGACCGCATCGAGCGCACCATGACCGACACGACCTCGCGTGCCTTGCCCGCTGCACTCCTCGCCGTCGTCCTCGCGGCGCTCGTCGCCTCAGGTCTGCGGCCCGCCGATCGCCTCACGTGGTTCCTCGAAGTGGTGCCGGTGCTGATCGCCGTGCCCCTGCTGCTCGTCACATCGAAGTCGTTCCCACTCACGCCGCTCGTGTACACGCTCATCGCCATCCATGCGCTGATCCTGATGCTCGGCGGCCACTACACCTACGCCCAGGTGCCGCTCGGATTCTGGATCCAGGACTGGTTCGATTTCTCGCGCAACCACTACGACCGCATCGGGCATTTCATGCAGGGTTTCGGCCCGGCGATGATCGCGCGCGAGCTGCTCATCCGCACCTCGCCGCTGCGGCCAGGCAAGTGGCTCTTCGCGTTGATCGTGCTTTCCGTGCTTGGCATCAGCGCCTGCTACGAATTCACGGAGTGGTGGGCGGCGCTGGCGGGCGGCGATGCGGCAGGCGCATTCCTCGGCGCCCAGGGCGACGTCTGGGACACCCAATGGGACATGTTCATGGCGGGCATCGGCGCCATCACGGCGCAGATGACACTCAATCGCGTTCATGACCGGCAACTGGTCGCGCTCGATCCAGCCTTGCGGGCGAAGTGCGACGCCTGACCGCGAGCTGCGTGAAATTCGCACATGAATGATCCTGGCCGCGATGCGCGGCCGCGGTAACGGGAGGATACTGCTGCCGAGGCAGCCATGACCCGATGGACTCGGCGCAGTTTCCTGGCCGCCGGTGCGTGCCTGGCCGGCTGCACCCGTCTGGACAGGCCATCCCTCGGCGAGCTGTACGGATCCGCGCAGTTCAACAGCGACCAGCCGCCGCTCATCGTCATTCCGGGCGCATTCGGCTCCAGCCTGCGGGACAAACGCACCGGGCGCGAGATCTGGCCGGGCTCCAGTCGCGACCTGCTATTCAGCAATTATCGCGGACTCGAAATGGACATCGATCCGGCGCGCCTCGAGCCCTTGCCCGGTCCCGTCGAGGCCTACGAGATCTTCAAGAAAGGGCTCGGTCGGGATTTCTACGGCGAGGTGCTGCGGACGCTGCAGCAGGCGGGCGGCTACACGCGCTGCGCATCGTGCGAACCGCCCCGCTCCGGACGGCGCAGCTTCTACGTCTACATCTACGACTTCCGCCTCGACAACGTCGCGGCCGTGCAGGGCCTGCACGAGCTGATCGAGCGCATCCGCTCCGACCTCGGCGACCCGCAGCATCCCGTCGACATCCTGGCGCACTCGAACGGCGGCCTCCTGGCCCGCTACTACGCGCGTTACGGCACCGCTGACGTGCTCGATGGCCAGCCGCTCGTGCCGACCTACGCGGGCGCGGCGGCCATTCGGCGCCTGCTGCTCGTCGGCACGCCGAACCTCGGCACGATGCAGCCCGTGCTCTCGCACACGCGGGGAGAAGAAGTCGGGCTCGCGAAGATTCCGCCCGAGGTGATGGCGACTTGTCCGGCGCCGCCGCAGATCATGCCGCACCCGGCGGTCCCCTGGCTGGTCACGATGGATGGCCAGGTCCTGCCGCGCGATATCTACGACATCGCGACCTGGCAGGAACTGGGCTGGTCCATCTTCGATCCGACCGTCGCCGAGCGCACGATCGCGGACCACGGGGGAGGCTCGCAGGGCCGCAAGTACCTCGCCGTGCTGCGCGAATACATGGCGAAGCACTTCCGGCGGGGCCGTTGCTTTGCCGAATCCCTGTCGGTGCCCGGGAGCGATCGCGACGTGCAGCCGTACGTGTTCGGCGGCGACTGCGAGCCGACGCTCTCGCGGCTGGTCGTGGAGGAGGTCGACGGGCGTCGCGTGGCGCGCGAGCGCGTCGAGGACATCCAGCGGCCGCTGGCTGGCGTCGACTACCGATCCGCGATGTTCGAACCGGGCGACACCGTCGTGACGCGGTCCTCCCTGGTCGGACGCGTGACGCGCAACGTCGCCGCGCCGCGCGAAGGGATCGAATCCATGCGCCTCGCGCACAGCGTCTTCCTGTGCGAGCGCCACCAGTCGCTCACCGGCAACCCGAGCTTCCAGGACAACCTGCTGAACGCGCTCCTCAGCGTCGATCCCGTCTGACCGGTCTCAGCGCACCGGTTCGTCGAACATCAGTTCACGCACGAAGCGCACCGGCGGCGAGCCGTAGGACAGGACCTGGTCGTGGTACGCCTTCAGGTTGAAGCGCTCGCCCTGGCGCTTCTCGGCTGCGGCGCGCAGGTCAGAATGCTCCTGGTACCCGACGAAGTACGTCGAAAGCTGGGTCGACGAAAGTTGCGCGCGCACCCACTTGCCGGCGGCCTCGCGCTCCTCCTGGAAACCCGTCTCCGTCATCAGTCTCATGGCGGCGTCGCGATCCATGCCGTCCACGTGCAGCGCCGAGTCCATGATGGCGTTCGTCGCGGAGCGCAGGTACCACTTCAGCTGCACCAGCCGCATGAGCGGATCGCCGCTGCGGAAACCCTGCTCCTGCATCACGCGTTCGGTGTAGACCGCCCAGCCTTCCACGAACGGGCCGGAGCCCAGCATCGCGCGCAGCACGGACGGGTACGTGTTCGAATGCGCCAGCTGCAGGTAGTGCCCGGGCATCGCCTCGTGGATCGTCAGGTTTGCGATCGAGCGCGTGTTGTACTCGCGCAGGAACGAGTCGACCTGCACCTGCGTCCAGTCGTCCGGAATCGGCGATACCGCGTAGAAGGTGCGCTGGCCCTTGTCGAGCGGGCCCGGCGAGTCGCAGTACGCCACCGAGAAGCCGCGCTGGAATTCCGGCATCAGGATGATGTCGAGCGGTTCGTCCGGCACGCTGACGAAGTCCTTGCGGCGCACGAAGTCCGTCGCTTCCTTCAGCGTTTCCTTCGCCAGCGCCACCACGCCGTCGCGCGGCGGGCGCTCCGCCCCGGCCAGGTCGAGTGCCGCCTTGATCGCCGCTTGCTGTTCGGCCGCCGTCGGCGTGGCCGGCGTGGGCGGCGCGTCGGTTCGCCCGGCGATCACGCCGCGCGCAATTTCATACATCTGCGCGCGCGTGCGCACGATCTCCGATTCGGCGCGGCGGCGGATTTCGTCACGCGACAGCGGCGACATCAGCGCAAACGCGAGCTTCTCGTCGAACAGCTCCTTGCCGATGCGGAAGTCGCCCTTCGCGTTCGGCAGCAATTGCGTCTCGAGCCACTCCTGGTGCGTCTTGACCGCGGCGCGCGCACCGGCGATGGCCTTTTCGAGCCGTGCGCGATCGGCCTCGGGCAGGACCTTCAGGTTCGGCACGACCAGCTCGTCGACCAGGCTCAGCACGCCCGGGTTCTGCTTCACCGCCGTCTCGGCATGCGTCGGCGGCACTCGCGCCGGCACGAGGTTCGCGCGCGTCTGCTCGAGCAGCCGTGGCAGCTTCTCGAGACGCGCCGTGACGGAGCGCAGCCGATCGGGCAAAGGCGCGAACTCGCGTGCGAGCAGCCCGTAAAGCGACTGGCCCGCGAGCTGCGTGTACACCTGGGGGTCCCAGGACCAGTCGCGCAGTCGCTCCTCGGTCCAGATCGAGTAGCGCAGCTGGTTGTCCAGCATCGCGGCATCGACCTGGTTGGCGCGCGAAAGTTGGGCGCGATCGATGCCCTGCAGCTGGCCGAGCAGATCCTTGTTCCACGCGAGCGTCCGGGCGCGCCCTGTCGCGCTCAGGTCCTCGATCTCGCCGTCGTAGCGATGATCGCCGAGCTGCGTCGCGGCCACGGGCGAGTAGCGTCCGAACTCGTCGACGAAGCGTCGGCCCAGCACCTCGAAGCGCGCGTCGGCGGCG
>Ga0315283_10005221_pt1 | contig 11433 bp, 14 predicted proteins | sample YL17G09_0_MG_FD_204541 | JGI IMG/M metagenome (GOLD analysis project Ga0315283, IMG submission 204541) | Sediment microbial communities from Yellowstone Lake, YNP, Wyoming, USA - YL17G09_0 | ecosystem: Environmental > Aquatic > Freshwater > Lake > Sediment | place: USA: Wyoming | collected...
GCAACCGGCAGCTTCTCGTCCTCGCCCATCAGGTTGAGCAGCATGAAGACTTCGTCGCCGAGACGGTAGTTGCTGCTCGTCGGGATGAACAGGCCGCCGTTCTTCACGAAGGGCATGTACGCGAGGTAGAGCGCGCTCTTGTCCTTGATGGTGAGCGTCAGCAGTCCTGGCTTGTTCGGTTGCCTTATCGCGGGGCCCATTGCATCACTCCTCTGCGTCCGAACGAGTCAGCGAGTTCCACCAGCAGCGCCTCGACCAGCAGCTGCGGGGCCGCCGACCCCTCAAGGAGCCGCCGGACTTCGCGCACCCGGTCCACCATCCGGAACGCTGTGCTTATGTTCACTTCGGCGGCAGTCCTTTGCAACTCGTCACCCCCCGGAACCGTGAGGTGGTTCGCACTTGGCAGCGTGCGATGCCGGATCGCACGCCCCATCCACGCCTCCAGCCAGTCGAGTCGTACCAGGAGGCCGTCTCCCATCATGTGCGCAGCGGTGCCGGTTGCCTCGGTGCGGCCGGCGACCAGCGCGGCCAGCAGGTCCGTCATCTGGCCCTGCAACGCCTCGTAATGAGGAGCGAGCGCGAGAGCACGCAGCGGCGCGCCGTCGCTGAGCTCGAGCAGACCCTCGGCCGCGGGTCCTCCCAGCTCGTGCGACAGCCATTCGAGCGCGATCGCGGGCGGCGGCCGCGCGATCTCGATCCTCTGACACCTGCTGCGCAGCGTGGCGAGCAAACGCGAAGGTCGCGCCGTCACCAGCACGAGCAGCGTGCGCGGCGCCGGCTCCTCCAGCGTCTTCAGCAGCGCGTTCTGCGCGTTAATCGTCATCGCCTGCGCTGGCACGACGATCGCGATGCGATCGCCACGCCGCATGCTCGTCATGCCGAGCTGCTCGCAGGCGTCACGCACCTGGTCCACCGAGATCGACTTCTTTTCTTCAAGTCGCCGCAGCCAGTGCAGGTCCGGGTGCGAGCCGGCGCGGCTCAGCGCGCAGTCGGCACACTCGCCGCAAGCCACGAGTGCGGGTCCCCGATTCGTGCAGAACAGCGCGGCTGCCAGCGCTGTCGCGAACTGCTCTTTCCCGACGCCGGCGGGGCCGTGCAGCAGCACCGCATGAGGCAGGCGGTTGCCCTCGATGGCGGCTTCGAGCCGGGCACGGGCCGACCCGTGCCACGGCAGCATGGTCAGCGGCAGTGGACCGCTCGTGCCCTCCTCGGTCATCTGCTTGCCTCGAGGAGCGGAGCGATCAGGGTCCGGATGCCGTGCTCGACTGCATCGGTCGAGCCGGACGCATCGACGACCCGCATGCGCTGGGGCTCACGGCTTGCCCGCAACAGGTAGGCTTCGCGCACTCGCTCGAAGAACTCGCGTCGTTCGGTCTCGAACCGGTCCGGGCCATCGCTGCCGTTGCGTTCATGCGCACGTGCGAGCCCCGTGTCCACGGGCGCGTCGAGCAGCACCGTCAGGTCCGGCCAGAACCCCGGGTGAACGATCGCAACGAGCGAGTCGATGTCGCGCTGCGGAAGGCCGCGCCCGCCGCCCTGGTAGGCGTAGGTCGCATCGGTGAATCGGTCGCACAGGACCCACGCTCCGCGCGCGACCGCCGGGCGTATCAGGTTCTCAAGGTGCGTCGACCGGGCGGCGAACATCAGCAGGAGCTCGCAGGGCGCGGGCATGGGCTCGTCGCCGCGCTCGAGCAGCAGATTGCGCAGCCGCTCGGCCCGTGGCGTCCCGCCGGGCTCGCGCGTGCGCACGACCTCGACGCCCTGCTCGCTGAGCCATGCGGCGCAGCGGGCCAGCTGCGTTGACTTGCCGACGCCCTCGACGCCCTCGAACGATATGAACCGACCCTGCACTTCAACGCCTCGTTTGCTGCTGCCTGTAGCGTTTCAGGTATCTCGCCACCGCCCGCTCGTGCTCGGCGAGCGTACGCGAGAACGTGTGACTCCCATCCGGTTCGCCGCTGGCGACGAAATAGAGATCGCCACGTTCGTCGGGTTTCACTGCCGCCTGCAGCGACCCTGCGCCCGGCAGCGCAATCGGCGTCGGAGGCAGGCCCGCGCGCGTGTAGGTATTGTACGGGCCATCGTGATCCAGGTCCGAGCGGCGCAAGTTGCCGTCGAAGGCGGGTCCCAGGCCATAAATCACTGTCGGGTCGGTCTGCAGCCGCATGCCCGCACGCAGTCGCTCGGTAAGGACGCCCGCGATGCGCGCTCGCTCCGACGACAGAGCCGTCTCCTTTTCCACGATCGACGCGAGCACGAGAGCCTGGTACGCATCCTCGAGCGGCACGCCCTTGTCGCGCGCATCCCAGGCGCGATCGAGCTCGCGCTTCATGCGCTCGCGCGCCTGCTTGAGAATGTCGAGATCGGTTGCGCCCCTTCCGAATAGGTACGTATCCGGGAAGAACAGTCCCTCGGGCCGGACTCCCGGTTCGCCGAGCGCGCGCATGACTGCGGTATCGTCCTGCCCGGCCAGCTTGTTGTCGAGGGCGGGCTCCCGCTCGAGCGCGCGCCGCAGGTCCCGGAATGTCCAGCCTTCGATGATCGTGACGGAGTGCTGCACTACGTCCCCGGACTCGAGCAGTGCCAGCAGCGTCAATGGCGTCGTGCCGGGCGGAATATCGTACTCGCCGGCGCGGATCTTCGAGTCGGCTCCCGTCAGCGTCGCGTAGGCCGCGAGCAGTCTCGCGTGCTCGAGCAGGCCCCGCCGTTCGAGTTCACGTGCAGTGTGAGCAAGCGGCTGGCCACGCGGAATCTCCATTCTCGCGGGCTTGTCGCCAATGGCGAGTGGCGTCGACAGCCAGCGATCGAAAAGCACCCAACCTGCGGCCACCAACAGCGCGCCGGCGAGCGCGAGTGTCGCGGCGACCCGCGCTAGCCTCAAGCGCTGGCTCCGGTGGTTGCCGCCACCAGTGACTTCGTGATCTCACCGACAGGCCATTTGCGCACACCCATGAGTTCGCCGACCGGCCGGATACCGGCGACGGCGTTAGTCACGAAGACTTCGTCAGCCGTGTCGAGAATTTCGGGGCGCAGGTCCTCGATCCCGACCGGTATGCCCAGTTCGCCCGCTGCCGTGAGTACGACCTGGCGCATCACCCCGGAAACGCCGCAGTCGCGGATGGCGGGCGTGAGCAGCCGTCCGCCGACCACCAGGAAAACGTTCGCTGCCGTGGCGCACACGAGGCGACCGTCCATTGAGAGCGTCAGGCCTTCCGCAATCGCCGGATCATCCCACTCCGCGCTGGCCATGACCTGCTCGAGGCGGTTCAGGTGCTTGAGTCCCGCCAGCAGCGGATTCTGGCCGAGCCGCGTCTGGCACAGGCGCACGACGATCGGCGTCAGTGCGTCACCACGGGCGCGTGGCGCCGCCGAGGTGACGATACGCGTAACCGTTGGCTCGGCCGGCGGCCGGTAGCTGCGCGGCCCGGGGCCGCGCGTCACGATCAACTTGACCGTGCCGTTGCCGAGCCCCTCGAGCACGCGCCCGCACTCTTCCTCCAGCAGTCCCGGCGAGGGCATCGGAATGCCCAGCCGCCGGCAGCCCTCCTCCAGTCGCGCGAGGTGCAGCGAGAGGTGACGCACACGCCCGTCCGTGGCTGCCATGGTCTCGAACAGCCCGTCGCCGTATTGCAGTCCCCTGTCATCGAGCGCGATTCCGACGGTGTCCGATCCGTTCACGAGGCGTCGCTTCATCATGTCGTTCTCCCCAGCGCCTGCAGCAGTCCCTGCGCCTTCGCACGTGTTTCATCAAGTTCGGCGGTCGGCTGCGAGTCGGCAACGATGCCGGCGCCGGTGCGAAAGTCGATCCTGCGCCCGGCGACGGTCAACGTGCGGATCAGGATGTTCAGGTCGAGCGCGCCGTCCACGCCAAGGTATCCCATCGAACCCGTATAGGCATCCCTCGGTTCACCCTCGAGGTCGGCGAGCAGCTGCATGCAGCGCACCTTGGGGCAGCCGGTGATGGTGCCGCCCGGGAACACTGCCGCAATCGCCCGTCCCGGCGTAACCCCTGCGCGCAGGGTTCCCCGCACGTTAGATACGATGTGGTGCACGGTCGCATACGTCTCGACGGTCATGAACTCATCCACCTCCACCGTGCCTCCCCGGCAGATCCGCCCGAGATCGTTGCGCTCGAGATCGACGAGCATCACATGCTCGGCTCTCTCCTTCTCGTTCAGCACGAGTTCGCGCTTGAGCGTCGCGTCGGCCAGCGAAGTCTGGCCGCGCGGACGCGTGCCTGCAATCGGTCTGGTGTTCGCGACGCCTTCACGGATCTGCAGCAGGCGTTCCGGCGAAGAACACAGCAGGTCGAATCCCGGCAGTGCCGCGCTGCCGGCGAATGGCGCAGGATTGGCGCTGCGCAGTCGCAGGTACAGGTCGGCCGCGGTCGCCCCTTCGGCCAGCGTCGCCTGCCAGCCTCGCGACAGGTTGGCCTGGTAAACGTCGCCGCGCGCGATCGCATCGAGCACGGCGGCGACGCCGCGCAGGAACCGCTCCGGCGGCTCTTCGACGATGTCTCCGTCGAGCAGGTGGCCGGATCCGCCCGGTGACGGTCGCAGGCCATCGAGGTCGGCGTCGACCTGCCGCCGGAGAGCTTCAGTGGCGTCGCCTTCGGCCAGCACCGACACGTCGCCGCTGACCCGATCGCGGACGATGGCGCCACGCATGCGCCAGGCCATCGCACGTGCGTAATGCGATCGCGGCAGCGCCAGGCTTGGCTCGATTTCCGCTGCGAGTTCGTAACCGAGATAGAGGAACCAGCCGCCGACAAACGGCGATTCGCGCCCAGCGGCCGGCGCTTGCACCGAGCGGGCCCATGCGTCGAGCGCGTCGAGGAAGCGGGGCTCGGAGTCCTGGCGATGACCGTGCAGGCTGCCGTCCGCCTTCTGGACGAGATGCGCTCCCGGCAGCGCGAGCAGGACGTCGTACCGTCCGAGCGGCGCCCCGCCGCCAACGCTCTCGAGCAGGACCGGATACTTGTCAGGAAAGCACGCGTGCAGGCCGGGAAGCGCGTCCCCAGGCAGGGCCGCCCGAGGCGTCACTGTGGTGCGCGAAAGACGAGGCTGCCGTTGGTGCCGCCGAATCCGAAGGAGTTCGACAGCGCGATCCGCACCGGGGCGCGGCGTGCGCTGCCCGGTACGTAATCGAGGTCGCAGGCTGGGTCCGGGTTCTCGAGATTGATCGTCGGCGGCAGGATGCCGTCGCGAATCGCAAGGATCGTGAAAATCGCCTCGACCACTCCCGCCGCGCCGAGCAGGTGGCCGGTCATGGACTTCGTCGAACTGACGGCGACATGCGCCGCGTGGTCGCCGAACGCCCGCTTGACGGCGATGGTCTCCGCCAGGTCGCCGAGTTCGGTCGAGGTGGCGTGCGCGTTGATGTACTGGATGTCGGACGGGTTGACGCCGGCGTCGCGAATGGCGTTCGTCATGGCGAGACGTGCGCCCTCGCCGTCCTCGGGTGGCGAGGTGATGTGGAAGGCGTCGCCGCTCATGCCGAAGCCGGCGAACTCGGCGTAGATGCGCGCGCCGCGAGCACGAGCGTGCTCGTATTCCTCGAGGATGACCGCTCCAGCGCCCTCGGCCATGACGAAGCCGTCGCGATCGCGGTCCCAGGGACGGCTCGCGCGGGTCGGCTCGTCGTTGCGGGTCGAGAGCGCCCGCGCCTGCCCGAAACTTCCAAGGCCAAGCGGGGTGAAGGCCGCCTCGGCGCCCCCGGCGACCATCACGTCGGCGTCACCGTACTGGATGAGGCGCGACGCGATGCCGATCGAGTGCGTGGAGGTCGTGCAGGCTGTCACCAGCGCCAGGTTCGGGCCTTTCATGCCGAAATGGATCGAGACCTGACCGGCGGCCGCGTTGATGATGCTGCCAGGAATGAAGAACGGCGAAATCTTGCGCGGCGAGCGCGATTCGAGCCACTTGGCCGTGGTCTCCTCGATCGTGCTCAGGCCACCGATACCCGCGCCGATCGCCACGCCGATTCGTGGCGCGTTCGCTTCGGTCACTTCGATGCCGGAGTCCTTGACCGCCTGCACCGCGGCCGCGAACCCAAAGGGCACGAAGGGATCGAACTTGCGCACGTCCTTCGGCGACATGTAGTCCTCGGCGTTGAAGCCGACGACCTCGCCCCCGATGTGTACCGGGAAGACGCTGGTGTCGAGTCGCGTAAGGGTCACGACGCCGCTGCGACCATTGCAGACGGCGTCCCAGGCGGACGCGATGTCGCTGCCCAGCGGTGAGACGATGCCGAGACCTGTGACGACGACCCTGCGCTTCGTCAAGCGGCGTCCCCCTGTACGGGCCGCAACTCAGGCCTGGGTGCGGCGCTCGTTGATGTAGTCGATGGCCTGCTGGACGGTCGTGATCTTCTCGGCGTCCTCGTCCGGGATTTCGGTCTCGAACTCCTCCTCGAGCGCCATAACGAGTTCGACGGTGTCGAGCGAGTCGGCGCCCAGGTCGTCGACGAAAGACGAATCATTGGTGACTTCTTCTTCCTTGACCCCCAGCTGCTCGGCGACGATCGCCTTAACCCGCTGTTCGATGCTGCTCATTTGTTCGGAGTCCTCTGTGGGAAACGATGCCTGCCGGCCCTCCCCTCGGGTGCCCGGCATGGGGCGCGTATTCTAGTTTAAGGGCCGAATCGGGTCCAATTATGACGAATTCCCTGCTAGATCATGTACATGCCACCGTTGACATGGAGCGTCTCGCCGGTGATGTAGCCAGCCTGGGGCGACGCCAGGAACGCCACGGCGTGGGCTACGTCGTCGGCTGAGCCAAGCCGGCCGAGTGGCACCTGGGCCATCAGCGCCTTGCGATTGTCCTCGCTGAGCGCGTCGGTCATGTCAGTCACGATGAAGCCGGGTGCCACTACGTTGACGGTGATGCCCCGCGAGCCGATCTCCCTCGCCAGGCTCTTCGAGAAGCCGATCATGCCGGCCTTCGCGGCCGAATAATTCGTCTGGCCCGCATTGCCCATCACTGCTACGACGGACGCGATGTTGATGATGCGGCCACGCCGCGCCTTCATCATGCCGCGCATGACCGCCTTGCATGTACGGTAAACGGACGACAGGTCCGTCTCGATCACCGACTGCCAGTCCGTAGCGCTCATGCGCATGAGGAGGCCGTCGTGCGTTATGCCGGCGTTGTTCACAAGTACCGTCGGCGTTCCCTCGCGTGCCTCGACGTCTTTGAAGCACTGCTCCACCGAGCTGTCGCTCGACACGTCGAGCACGACGCCTCGGCCCTGGATTCCGGCAGCGGAGAAAGCCTCGCCGATCGAGGCGGCTCCCTGCTCAGTGGTCGCGGTCCCGACCACGCGGGCGCCCCGTCGCCCAAGTTCAAGCGCAATCGCGCGGCCGATGCCACGGGATGCACCCGTCACCAGGGCGACTTCGTTATCAAGCATGTTGGTTCTCCCGTGCCGCGGCCAGCGCGGCTGCAAGCGAATCCGGATCGTCGATGGACATCATCCGCAGTTCGGGCCGTCGCTCTATGCGCTTGCCGAGCGAGGTGAGCACCCTGCCCGGCCCGCATTCGACGAACGTGGTAACTCCGCTCGCGATCATCGCGCGCACCGTGTCTGCCCAGCGCACGGGCTTGAAGATCTGCTCGCGCAGCGCGCGGCGGATCCCATCCGGACTCTGGTGCATCTGTACGTCGACGGTGTAGACGGCCGGGACTTCGGGCACGCGCAGTTCGATCGCAACCAGGCGCGCGGCGAGCTGGTCCGCGGCTCCGGTCATCAGGCTGCTGTGAGATGGCACGCTGACGGGTAGCGCCATGGCGCGTTTCGCGCCACGCACTTTCGCGGCTTCGATAGCACGAGCGACTGCCGCGGCGTGCCCTGCGATCACCACCTGCCCGGGCGCGTTGAAGTTCACCGGCTCGACGACCTGCCCCTGCGCCGCCTCCCGGCAGGCGGCGGCAAGTTCCGCGTCGTCGAGGCCGAGGACGGCTGCCATCGCCCCCTCGCCGAGCGGAACCGCACTCTGCATCGCCCGGCCGCGAAACCTGACGAGGTCCACCGCGACGCGAAAATCGAGCGCCTGGGAACACACCAGCGCGGTGTACTCGCCCAGGCTATGCCCTGCCATGGCGACCGGCCTGGGTCCGCCATGCTGCAGCCACACCCGCCAGGTGGCCACTCCAGCGGCAAGCATGGCGGGCTGGGTGTTTTCGGTGGCCCCGAGTTCCGCTTGCGGCCCCTGCTGGCACAATGACCAGAGGTCGTAGCCGAGAACGCTCGAGGCCTCGTCGAAGGTCTGCTGGACGACCGGCTCTGCCGCAGCGAGGGCCGCAAGCATCCCGACCGACTGGGAGCCCTGCCCCGGAAACACGAATGCCAGCGTCATGGTCGTTCTCGTTGTTGACGGCTGCCCCGCCTGGCCGCCGGATTATAACGGGGCTCTGGCCGGGGGCCGTCTTCGCAGGAGCCACAGGGCCGCCAGTGCCCCGCCCAGCGCCCCGTATGTGTGCGCCTCGTGGATGACCGGCAGCGACAGGGTCGCAGCCGTGAACGGCAATGGGCCGACTGCGTGCTCCCACGCCAGCTTGGCCACGAACAGCGCTGCCACGATGACGGCCAATGCATCACGCTCGCGCTTGAGCCACGCCACGAGCCCGGCGGCCATGCAGCCGTGCAGGACGCCCGAAAATCCAACGTACCAGTCGAGTTCCGGCTCGAAGAGAAGGAACCCGGCGTCGATTGCGACGGTCGAAGCAACCAGGACCACGAGCCAGTCACGCAGGGTGAACTCCCGCGCGAAAAGGAACCAAACGAGTGCGACGCCGACCAGATTCCAGCCGAGGTGAGGCCAGTCGTAGTGCACCAGATGCGCCGTTGCAAGCCGCCAGGCTTCGCCCGCCTCGATGGCGCCGCGCTCATAACGCAGCGCCGTGGTTGCCTGCGGGCCGGCAAGGTGCAGCGCAACCAGCAGCAACGCTATGGTGCCGGGCAGGAACCAGTCGCGGAAATCCTGACGTACCACGCGCTCGAGCACTGTCGGCCGCAGGGCGGGTGCCCCGATTTGCTATGATTGTGGACTCTACAGCCACAGGCTCAAACACGCGATGAACTTATTTGTCGACGCGCCCGTGAAGGGCGTCCGGCGCCTTGCAGCGCGACTCGGCCCGAGCGCCGGCTTCACCCTGATCGAGATCATGGTCGTGGTCGTGATCCTCGGCATCCTGGCCGCGCTCGTTGCACCCAACGTGATCCGCCGCATCGACGATGCCCGCGTCACGAAGGCGAAGCAGGACGTCCGCGCCTACGAGACGGCCCTGAACCTGTACCGGATGGACAACTTCCGGTACCCGACCACCGAGCAGGGTCTCGAGTCTCTCGTGAAGCGGCCGGTGGACCCGAACATCCGCAACTGGAAGGAAGGCGGCTACATCGACGGGATGAAGAAGGACCCCTGGGGCAATGAGTACGCGTACATCGCCCCGGGCTCCCATGGTGACTACGACCTCTACACCCTCGGTGCCGACGGCCAGCCGGGTGGCGAGGGCCAAGATGCCGACATCGGCAACTGGAACATCGAGTAGTCCGCTGCCGCCGGTGCGTCCCGGCAACCACGCCTCGGGCTTCACGCTGCTCGAGCTGCTCGTCGTCGTCGTCATCATCGGCATCGTCACGAGTATGGCCGTGATCTCCGTGCACGTACTTGGTGGCGACCACGAGATGGACCAGGAGGCTGCCCGCCTGCGCGCGGTGCTGATCCAGGTCCGCGAGGACGCGATGCTGCAGGGCCAGGACGTTGGCCTGCGTATCGACGCGCGGGGCTACGACTTCCTGCGATACGACACCCGTAACGAGCGCTGGCTGATCGTGTCGGACGATCCGCTGCTCCGCGAACGGGTCCTCCCGGACGGGCTCGTCGCCGCGCTCAGGATGGAGACCCGGGACGTCAAGCTGCCCGTGCGCGCCGCGCCCACCGGCACCGATCAGTACAAGCCGCAGGTCGTCGTGCAGGCTTCCGGCGACCTCGTGCCGTTCGAAGTGATCCTGAGTCGCGACGGGACCGAGGAATCGCGCCGCATTACGGGCACGGTCGACGGCGCCGTTTCCGTGCAGAAGAACGATGAACGCACGCAGGGCTGACAGGCTTGTCCGCAGCTGCAGTCGCGTTCGCGGCTTCACGCTGATCGAGGTGCTGGCGGCGCTCGTCATCGTCGCGCTCGGCATGCTCGGGGTCATCGAAGCCGTCACGCAGTCGGCACGCAACGGTACCTACCTGCGCGAAAAGACGCTCGCGCACTGGATTGCGCTGAACGTGATCACCGAAAAGCGCCTGCAGCCAGAGCCGCCGTCCGTCACCGAGTCGTCGGGCGACGTCGAGTTCGCGGGCCAGCGCTGGCGCTGGAGCATGCAGGTCACGCAGACACAGGTCGCGAGCCTGCGGCGCATGGACGTGTCGGTGCGTCCCGCGGACGCGCCTGACTCGTCGGCACTCGCCACCGTGACGGGTTTCTACGGCACCGCGATCGGTGCGGCCGGCGGCGGCCGGCTCGACTGGAGCGGCGCCGATAAGCCCGGCGGTACGGGTGACGGCAACAACGACGGCGACGGCGACGGGTCGGCCGGCGGAGGCAAGCCCGGCAAGCCAGCCAAGCCGGGCGAGTCCGGTCAGCCTGGATCGCCGGCACCCGGTCCATCTCCGGGAACGCCAACCGCGCCGGTGGAGGAAGAGTGATGCGGCCCCGGCACAACGGCGGCAGCGCGGGCTTCACGCTGCTCGAGTTGCTGGTCGCAGTCGCGATCTTCGCGGTCGTTGGCACGCTTGCGTTGAGTGGTTATACGCAGCTCCAGAAGCAGAGCGAATACGCGGAGCAGCGTCTCGAGCGCACGCGCGAAGTGCAGCGCGCCGTCCAGACGCTGGCGCAGGACCTCGAGCAAGCCGAGCCACGACCGGTCCGTGAACCCCTCGGCGAGTCGCAACTGCCGGCGGTGTTCGCCGGAAATTCCATCGACTACAAGCTGCAGTTGACGCGTGCCGGGTGGAGCAACACTGCGGGGCTCGCGCGTCCGTCGCTGCAACGTGTCGGATATCGCCTCGACCAGGATGGCCTGTGGCGCGATCACTGGCCCGTGCTCGATCACACGCTTGCGACCGAACCTACGCGCCGCAAGCTGCTGGGCGGAGTCCGCGCCGTGACCTTCCGCTTCATGGACGCCAATCGAAACTGGGTCGAGCGTTGGCCGGCATCCGACGCCGGGACGCCGACCGATGGGCGTGCGCGGCCTGCGGCAATCGAAGTCACGCTCGAACTCGAAGACTGGGGCACGCTCCGCCGCCTGCTGGAGGTGGCCGGATGAGCCGCGGATTGCGGCTCGCGTCGCGCAGGGCGCAACGCGGCGTTGCCCTCATCACGGCTGTGCTGATGGTCGCGCTCGCCACGATCCTCGCGGTCAACGTAGCGTTCCGGG
>Ga0315283_10005225_pt1 | contig 11429 bp, 7 predicted proteins | sample YL17G09_0_MG_FD_204541 | JGI IMG/M metagenome (GOLD analysis project Ga0315283, IMG submission 204541) | Sediment microbial communities from Yellowstone Lake, YNP, Wyoming, USA - YL17G09_0 | ecosystem: Environmental > Aquatic > Freshwater > Lake > Sediment | place: USA: Wyoming | collected...
GCCGGCCTGCAGCCGCAAGCTCGGCCTGCGCTGATCGCGCGCCGGCCTCGACCGTCGCCGTGATGGCGGCGGAAAGCTGACGACAGGGGCGGGACCTTCTGCAGGTCCCGCCCTCGTCCGTTTTCGGGAGCTTCCGAAGATGCGGCCCGACCGCGCCGGGAACGCGGGGGCTGGGATAGCCTCGCCGGTGCCGTCATCCGGACCGGCACCTGCTCGAGAGGACTACCCCGCATGGCCTTCGAACTTCCCCCGCTCCCCTACGCCCAGGACGCCCTGGCCCCCCACATCAGCGCCGAGACGCTCGAGTACCACTACGGCAAGCACCACGCCACCTATGTCACGAACCTCAACAAGCTGACCGAGGGCACCGACCTCGCCGACAAGTCGCTCGAGGCCGTGATCGCCGAGGCCGAGGGGCCGCTGTTCAACAATGCCGCCCAGGTCTGGAACCACAGCTTCTACTGGAACTGCATGGCTCCGTCGGGCGGCGGCGAGCCCACGGGTGAGATCGCCGACAAGATCAACAGCTCCTTCGGTTCCTACGCCGACTTCCGTTCGCAGTTCGCCGAGGCCGCCACGACCCAGTTCGGGTCGGGCTGGGCCTGGCTGGCCGACGACGGCAGTGGCCTGAAGATCCTCAAGACGGCGAACGCCGACCTGCCCCTGAAGCACTCGGCCAAGGCCCTGCTCACCATCGATGTCTGGGAACACGCCTACTACATCGATTTCCGCAATGCCCGCCCCAAGTACATCGACACGTTCCTCGACCACCTGGTCAACTGGGACTTCGTGGCGGCCAACGCCGGCTGATCGACCTCTCGTCGGACCCTCTTCCCGACCGGGTCCGGGCCTGATCTCGAGCGCGTCAAAGCCTGATCTCGACCTTCCATCACATCGTTGACGAGCCGGGGGTTCACCCCCGGCTCGTCCGCGTGCCGGGTACAGTCCGCCCGTGGCCGACCCGACCCCCGAGCAGATCGTCGAGACCTGCGGCGTCTCGCCATCGTGGATCTGCCGCCGGACCTACGAGACCACAGGTAGCGACACCTGGGCCCACGTGGTCGACTGGATCGTGGCCAAGCCGTTGACCATCTTGGTCATCCTGATCGCTGCGTGGGTGATCAACCTCGTGCTGCGGCGGGCAATCCGCCGGGGGGTCGAACGGCTGACGAGTGGCTCGTCGGCCACCGCGAGCGGGGCTGACGGCGGGGCATCGAACCGGCTCACCCCGCGGGTCATGACCGAGCGTCGGGAGGCGAGGGCCCACACACTCGGGAGCGTGCTGCGCAGCACGGCATCGATCGTGGTGTGGACCACCGCCCTGTTCGCCGTGTTCGGGGTGCTCGACATCAATCTCGGCCCGCTCATCGCCGGCGCCGGCATCGCCGGCATCGCCATCGGCTTCGGGGCCCAGAGCCTGGTGAAGGACGTCGTCACCGGTATCTTCATGCTCGCCGAGGACCAGTACGGCGTGGGCGACATCGTCGACCTCGGCGAGGCGTCGGGCACGGTCGAGAAGGTGTCGATCCGCTCGACGCGCCTTCGAGACGTCTACGGCGTCGTCTGGTACGTGCCGAACGGCCAGATCCTGCGGGTGGCCAACAAGTCCCAGGAGTGGGCCCGGGCCCTGCTCGACCTGACGGTGGCCTACGACGCCGACATCGCCGTCGCGGAGCAGGTGATCCACGACGTCGCCTTCGCCGTCGCCGCCGACCCGAACTGGCGCGACGAGGTGCTCGAGCCGCCCGAGGTCTGGGGCATCGAGAGCTTCGGGCCCGACGGCATCGCCATCCGACTCGTGATCAAGACCAGACCGGCCAAGCAGTTCGATCTCATGCGCGAGCTACGCGGACGGCTCAAGGAAGCGCTCGACGCCGCCGGGGTGCCGTTGGCGTTCGAGCAGGCCATGCGCATCCAGTGGCGAGACCCCGACGACAGCCCCGACTCCGCCCCACCACTCGGCCCCCTCGCCGGCCCCGCCAGCTGACCGCCGCTCCCGCCTCCGGCTCACCCATCCGACCGCGCCCGATCTCGAACCTGTTGTCCGAGCGGTGCGATTTCCGGCCGGTATGACTACAGGTTCGTCGTAGCGGGGTCGGGGGCGAGGGTGACGGCGACCGAGGCCTCGGCGGCCTCGCCGCTTACCAGGTCGACCTGGAGAATGGCGCCGGCGTCGCGCACGTCGGCCACCGCCGAGCGGAGGGCGCCAAGCCGGGCCGCCGAGTCAGCGACGACGACGAGCTCGACCTCGGTCTTGAGCGATCGCTTGGCCTCGGTCTTGGCCTTGCGGACCTCGCCCAGCACCCAGGCCGTGACCTCGGCCACGAGCGCGTCGCCGTCGGCCGCCTGCTCACGGAGCTCGCCGGCATCGGGCCATGACGAGCGGTGGACCGAGCCGGGCTGCCACCACGACCAGACCTCCTCGGTGACGAACGGCAGGAACGGGGCGAAGAGCCGGAGCTGGGTGGACAGCGCGACCTGCAGCGAGGCCTGGGCCGAGGCGGCGGCGGCATCGCCCTGCGACCCGTAGGCCCGGCCCTTGACCAGCTCGAGGTAGGTGTCGCAGAAGTTCCAGAAGAACACCTCGGTGCGCTCGAGGGCACGGGCGTAGTCGTAGCTGTCGAAGGCCGCCGTGGCCTCGTCGGTCAGCTCGGCGAGGCCGGCGAGCATGGCCCGGTCGAGCGGCTCGGTGATCTGGGTCGGGCCGACGCGGGCTGAGCCCTCACCCAGGCCGAGGGCGAAGCGTGAGGCGTTGAGCAGCTTGATGGCGAGCCGCCGGCCCACCTTCATCTGGCCCTCGTCGACGGCGGTGTCGGTGCCGGGGCGCCCGTTCGCCGCCCAGTAGCGCACCGCGTCGGCCCCGAACTGGTCGATCATCGGGCGAGGGGTGACCACGTTGCCCTTCGACTTCGACATCTTCTTGCGGTCGGGATCGAGCACCCAACCCGAGAGGGCGGCGTTCGTCCATGGCAGGGTGCCGTGCTCGAGGTGCGAGCGCAGCACCGTCGAGAACAGCCAGGTGCGGATGATGTCGTGGGCCTGGGGGCGCAGGTCCATCGGGAAGGTGCGGCTGAACAGGTCGTCGTCCTCGCCCCAACCGGTGGCGATCTGCGGGGTCAGCGACGACGTGGCCCACGTGTCCATGATGTCGGGATCGCCGACGAAGCCACCGGGCTCGCCGCGCTGCGCTTCGTCGAAGCCGTCGGGCGTGTCGGTCGACGGATCGATCGGCAGCCGGGCCTCGGTCGGCACGAGCGGGTGGTCGTGGTCGACCTCGCCTTCGGCATCGATCGGGTACCAGACCGGTAGGGGCACCCCGAAGAAGCGCTGGCGCGAGATGAGCCAGTCGCCGTTCAGGCCGTTGATCCAGTTCTCGAAGCGAACCTGCATGTACGGCGGGTGCCAGTGCAGCTCCCGGCCGCGTTCGATCAGGGCGTCGCGCTCGGCTGCGTCGCGTCCGCCGTTGCGGATGTACCACTGCCGGCTCGTGACGATCTCGAGGGGACGGTCGCCCTTCTCGTAGAACTTGACCAGGTGGGAGACCGGCCGGGGTTCACCGTCGAGCTCGTTCGCCTCGCGCAGCAACTCGACGATGCGCACCTGCGCCTGCTTGGCCGTCTTGCCGGCCACCTCGGCGTACCGGCCCCGGCCGTCGGCGTCGATGATCCAGTCGGGCGCGTCGCCCAACAGCCGACCGTTCGTGGTGAGCACCGAACGGGTCGGCAGTTGCAGCTCACGCCACCAGATGACGTCGGTGAGATCGCCGAACGTGCAGATCATGGCGATGCCCGAGCCCTTGTCGGGATCGGCCAGCTCGTGGGCGCGCACCTCGACCTCGACGTCGAACAGGGGGGTGCGCACGGTCGTGCCGAACAGCGACTGGTAGCGCTCGTCGTCGGGATGGGCGACCAGGGCGACGCACGCCGGGATCAGCTCGGGTCGGGTCGTCTCGATGTAGACGGGCTCGCCGTCGCCGCGGCGCCGGAACGGGATTCGGTGGTAGGCCCCCGGCATCTCGCGATCTTCGAGCTCGGCCTGGGCCACCGCCGAACGGAAGTCGACGTCCCAGAGCACGGGCGCCTCGGCCTGGTAGGCCTCGCCTCGGGCCAGGTTGTGCAGGAAGGCCCGCTGGGCGACGCGCCGGGAGCGCTCCTCGATGGTGGTGTAGGTCATCGACCAGTCGACCGACAGGCCCAGCGCCTGCCAGACGTCCTCGAACGCTTCTTCGTCGACGGCGGTGAGCTGCTCGCACAGGTCGACGAAGTTGCGCCGGGACACGGCGATGACCTGCTTGCCCGGCTTGTCGGGCGCCACGAAGTCGGGGTCGTAGGGCAGGGCGGGGTCGCACTGCACGCCGTAGTAGTTCTGCACCCGGCGCTCGGTGGGCAGCCCGTTGTCGTCCCACCCCATCGGGTAGAAGACCTCTTTGCCGCGCATGCGCTGGAAGCGGGCGATGGTGTCGGTGTGGGTGTAGCTGAACACGTGACCGACGTGCAACGAGCCGCTCACCGTCGGCGGCGGAGTGTCGATCGAGTAGATCTCGTCGCGTGTCTTGGTGCGGTCGAAGCGGAACGTGCCCCGCTCCTGCCACGCCGTGCGCCACTTGGCCTCGAGCCCCTCGAGCGTGGGCTTGTCGGGCACCGACCAGTCGCCGGGCGAGGTGCGGGCTGAGGGGGTCGAGCGGGCGGCCGGGTCGGGAGATGGGTTGCTCATCGCCCGCCAAGGTAGTGGGCGGGTCGCCCATCACGGAAAGGCGATACCGGGGTCGGCCTGGCGCGGTAACCCGCTTCGGCCTGGCGCGATACCGGCTTCGGGCTGACCCGTGAACCGAGGCCGGCCAGGCTCGACCCTCGAACTAGCCTGCGCCCATGCTGCAGTTGTTCGACACCGCCCGGGGACGCGTCGTCCCGTTCGAGACCCGAGAGCCCGGCAAGGTGTCGATGTACGTGTGCGGCCCGACCGTCTACGGCCCGCCGCACCTGGGTCACGGCCGGTTCTCGCTCGTGTTCGACGTGCTGCGCCGCTACCTCGAGTGGAGCGGCAACGAGGTCACCTACGTCTCGAACATCACCGACATCGACGACAAGATCATCGAGCGGGCCATGGACGAGGATCGCCCGGCCGACGAGATCGCCCGCAAGTGCGAGAAGGTCTGGTACCAGGCCATGGACGGCATCGGGGTCAAGCGGCCGACCCACGATCCCCACGCCACCGCCTACGTGCCCCAGATGGTCGAGCTGGTGGCCGAGTTGGTCGCCAAGGGTGACGCCTACGAGACGAGCGACGGCGTGTACTTCACGTCGCGGTCCGTCCCCGACTACGGCCTGCTGGCCCGCCAGTCGATCGAGAGCCTGCAGGCCGGCGCCCGCGTCGAGGCGAACGACGAGAAGCGCTCACCGGTCGACTTCGCCCTCTGGAAGAAGGCCAAGCCCGGCGAGCCGTCGTGGCCGTCGCCGTGGGGTGACGGCCGGCCGGGATGGCACACCGAGTGCGTGGTGATGGCACTCGACCTGCTTGGTGACGGGTTCGACCTGCACGGCGGCGGCCAGGACCTCGCCTTCCCCCACCACGAGAACGAGCGGGCCCAGGCCGTCGCCTCGGGCCATGCTTTCGCCACCCACTGGGCGCACAACGGGTTCGTCGAGATCGGCGGCGAGAAGATGTCGAAGAGCCTCGGCAACTTCACGAACCTGCTCGACCTGCTCAAGTCGACCGACCCCCGTGCCTACCGGCTGCTCGTGCTGCGCAGCCACTACCGGGCGCCGATCGAGGTCACCAAGGCCACGACCGACGACGCGTCGAAGGCGCTGCAGCGGCTCGACGAGTTCTCGCGTCGGGCCGGTGAGCTGTCCCCCGGCGAGGCCGACGCCGAGATCCTCGACGAGTTCCGTCGGCTGATGGACGACGACCTGAACACCCCCGGGGCCTTCGCCCTGATGTTCACGCTCGTGCGGCAGGGCAATCAGGCCCTCGATGCCGACGACGACGACACGGTTGCCCGACTGGCGGCGACGGTGCGCGAGATCGCCGACGCGGTCGGCCTCGAGCTGGCCGCCCCCCGACCCCAGCTCACCGCCGACGACGAGGCTGAGGGGCTGGCCCGTCAGCGCGACGACGCCCGCGCCGCCAAGGAGTGGGACCGCGCCGATGCCCTGCGCGCCCAACTCGAGGCGCTCGGCTATGTCGTCGAGGACACGGCGAAGGGCACGCAGGTCCGCCGCGGCTGACCGACCCAGCTCCCGCCGATCGGCCCGACCGCGAACAGCCTGGCCGCGGCCGACCTGGCCCCAGGCTGACCGACCCGCGCCACCGCAGCTGATTTGACCTGGGCGCGCCGGTCGCGTTCGCTTGCCGGGTGCACCGATCGTCGTCCCGCGAACGGGAGCCCCTTCCCGCCGGGTTCGGCACCATCTGGACCACGGTCGCGGTCGACCTGATCGGGTTCGGCATCGTGTTGCCGATCCTGCCGCAGTACGCCAAGCAGTTCGGGGCCTCGCCCCTGACCATCGGGCTGATCGTGGCCAGTTTCTCGCTCGCCCAACTCGTGTGCGCTCCCCTCTGGGGCCGGCTGTCCGACCGGATCGGCCGCAAGCCGGTGCTCGTCATCTCGCTGTTCGGCACCGCGATCGGCAGCCTCCTCACCGGACTGGCCAGCGGGATCGGCTTGCTCCTCCTCGGGCGGATCATCGACGGAGCGTCCGGCGCGAGCGTGTCGGTCGCTCAGGCATCGGTGGCCGACATCGCCCCGCCGCGGGACCGGGCCCGGTTGATGGGTCTGCTCGGGGCCGCCTTCGGCGTGGGCTTCGTGGCCGGGCCGGCCATCGGCGCCATAGGGGCGCTATGGGGGCCCCGCGTGCCGTTCTTCATAGCCGCCGCCATCTCACTGGTGAATGCGGTGATCGCCATCCGGCGCCTGCCCGAGACGTCGGACGCCCATCTGGCTGCGGACGGCGCCGCCGAGCTCGAAGCCGAGATCGAGCGGACCGGCACGCTCGACGGCCCGCAACCCGGCGCCCCGTTCGAGCCGTCGTCGTCGGTCGAGAGTCCCGGGTCGTCGACGCGGGCCGCGATCATCCGACTGATCACTGTGTCGTTCGTGGGGATGATCGCCTTCAGCGGTTTCGAGGCGACGTTCTCGCTACTGGCCAGCGACCGCTTCCATCTGCAGTTGTCGGGCACCGGGGCCGTGTTCACCGCCATCGGCCTCGCCCTCGTGGTCGTGCAGGTGAGCCTGATCGGCCCGGTGAACGACCGACTCGGCGAGTCGGGCACCTTGCGGGCCGGGCTCTCGTGCAACGCCGCCGGGCTGGCCCTGCTGGCCGTGAGCGGCGGATGGTTCACGTTGGTGCCGGCGCTGCTGCTACTCGTGTTCGGTCAGGGCCTCATCACGCCGACGTTGTCGTCGGCGGTGGCCGGACGGGCCGGGCGCCAACGTGGCGAGTGGCTCGGATGGCAACAGGCCGCGGGCGGCCTGGCTCGGGTGATCGGCCCGATCACCGCCGGCGCGCTCTACCAGCACTTCCGCCCCGGCGCGCCCTATGTGGTCGGCGCCGTGCTGGCCCTCGCCGCGCTCGGTCTCGTGCCGGGCCGGTCCTCGACCGACGAGGCCGTCGCCGCCGCCTGATCCGATGAGCCTGATCCGCAAGGGTTGTCACCCGCCGGTGCCCGTACTACCGTCCAAGTTACCGATCGGTAACATCTACAGACCCACGCGTCTCGAACCAGGAGCATCCGACTCATGACCGACGTCTCGTTCCAGCTCAACGAGGACCAGCTCACCCTGCAGAAGTGGATCCACGACTTCGCCGTCGACACGATCCGCCCGGCGGCCGCGGAGTGGGACGAGCGGGAGGAGTTCCCGTGGCCGATCGTGCAGGAGGCCGCCAAGATCGGGCTGTACAGCCTCGACTTCATGGCCAACGCCATGATGAACGATCCCACCGGCCTCACCATGCCGGTCGCCATCGAGGAGATGTTCTGGGGCGACGCCGGCATCGGTCTGGCCCTCATGGGTAGTGGTCTCGCCGCCGCCGGCATCATGGGCAACGGCACATCCGAGCAGCTCATGGAATGGGTGCCGCAGTGCTACGGCACGCCTGACGACGTGAAGCTCGGGGCCTTCTGCGTGAGCGAGCCCGACGCCGGTTCCGACGTGTCGTCGCTGCGCACCAAGGCCGTCTATGACGAGGCCAAGGACGAGTGGGTGCTCAACGGCACCAAGGCATGGATCACCAACGGCGGCATCGCCGACATCCATGTGGTGGTCGCCACCGTCGATCCCGAGCTGCGGGGTCGAGGACAGGCCAGCTTCATCGTCCCGCCGAACACGCCGGGTCTGTCGCAGGGGCAGAAGTACAAGAAGATGGGCATCCGGGCGTCACACACCGCCGAGGTCGTGCTCGACGACGTGCGGGTGCCCGGCAGTTGCCTGCTCGGCGGCAAGGACAAGCTCGACGAGAAGCTCGCCCGGGCCCGCGAGGCGCTCAACAAGCCGGCCGTGCACACCGGCGGCAAGCAGCCGGCGATGGCCACATTCGAGGCCACCCGACCGGCCGTGGCCGCCCAGGCCGTCGGCGTTGCCCGGGCCGCCTATGAGTACGCGCTGCAGTACGCCACCGAGCGGGTTGCGTTCGGCAGGCCGATCGCCATGCACCAGGGCATCGGCTTCATGCTGGCCGACATGGCCACCGAGATCGAGGCCTCCCGCCTGTTGGTGTGGAAGGCGGCATGGCTCGCCAAGAACGGCGCCTACCAGAACGCCGAAGGCTCGATGTCGAAGCTCAAGGCCGGCCGCACCGCGGTGTGGGTGACCGAGCGGGCGATCCAGATCCTGGGCGGCTACGGCTACGTGCGGGAGTACCCCGTCGAGCGCTGGCACCGAGACGCCAAGATCTTCGACATCTTCGAAGGCACCGAGCAGATCCAGCAGCTGGTGATCTCCCGAGCCATCACCGGCCTGCGGGTCGAATAGTCTGACCTGCGCTTTTATGGCTTCCGAAGGCCCGCCCCCTGCGGCGGGCCTTCGGCGTTTTCGGATGCCGTCCCGGCGCTATCCCTACTCCATCCCTACTCCTTCGGGTAGGTTCAACCCATGGCTACGATTCGGCAGCGCAAGCGCGGCGTGTGGGAAGTCCGGGTGTTCGTGGGGCGTGACGGTGAGGGCAAACCTGTCCAGGTGTCTCGCACGGTTCGGGGCGGGAAGAAGGACGCCGAGCGGGTCGCTGCTGAACTCGCGGTCGTGCCTCCACACCAGGCGGGTCGCCAGACCGTGGCCGATCTGCTGGATGCCTGGCGCGAATTGAAGAACGGCGGCTGGGCGCCCTACACCCGCCGCGATCACGCAAGCCGGTCCGAGCGCATCAAGGAGGACCGCATCGCCAAGGTGATGCTCTCTCGGCTGCAGGTCGCCGACGTCGACCGGTGGATCACTCGGCTGCGCACCGGTGGAACGGGCGAAGGGTCCGTTCGCAACCAGCTGCAGACGCTGCGATCGGCACTCCAGCAGGCGGTGCGCTGGGGGTGGATCCCTCAGAACCCCGCCGCGCTGGCCACCTACGACCGTCCGAAGCGCTCACCTCGAGGGGTGATGTCCCAGGATGAGGTCCGGCGGGTGCTCGAAGCAGCGAGTGAGCTCAGCCAGATGGCCCCGATCGCGATCCGTTTGGCGGCCGTGACCGGCGCCCGTCGCTCGGAGCTAGCGGCGCTGCGATGGCAGGACCTCGTCGGCGACGAACTCACCATCGACAGTTCGATCACGGTTGTCCGCGAGCGCGACGGAAACGAGGTCCGGTCCATATTGCGTGACGATCCGACCAAGGGGGGCGATGCGCGTCACCTCACGCTGGACCCTGACACGATCGCGCTCCTCGAGCCGCTGCGAGCGGAGCGTGAGCGATTCGCACCGTGGATGTTCAGTGACACGGAGAGCCCGCCCGCTCCAGATCGGATCGGGTACTGGTGGCGCCAGTCGAGAGCCGCCGCGGGGATCGCTCCCTCCTGGCGCCTTCACGATCTCCGGCATTGGTCGGCGACCTGGGCTCTGGGCGCGGGCTACGAACTGGCGACGGTCGCCGGCCGGCTCGGTCACTCGGACGCGTCGACGACGCTGCGGGTTTACGCCCACGCCCAGAGCCATCGGGATGTCGATCTCGCTCAGAGCCTCGGCGACGCCCTTCGGTCTTGATCGGCCTCGGCGTTTGCCGGGGGCGAGCTGATCGCAGGCTCAACTCAGGAGCGTGGCCGCGGTGACGAACACCAGCCCCGGTTTGGTGTGGCCGAGCCAACAACGGCTATCTAACCGGCAATACCGCTCGCCTTGTTGCCGGACATCGGCTGGGGACAAGTGAGCGATACACGCCGCCTTGCCTGGCCTCAGATCCGGCGATCGCGGATACGGCCGCGGTGACGTTCGGGGCGCGGGTTCGGGGGCGCTCGTCGAACCCCGGGCGCGCTTACACCGGCGCTTCCTATTCGCGCTGACAACGCGGGCATCACCGGAGACCGATACGAGCGCCGCGGCTATGACCTCGTCGGCCGCGACGATGACTACCCCTTCGGCGACGCTGCGCTCCGGTACCGCAAGCCCCTTTGACGGGTGAGCTGGTAGGCCGCCGGGCATTCAACCTTCGCGAAGCTGGCGTGCGTCTGCGTCAGGGTCGCGGACCACCACTCGCGACTCCGACAGGAACGATTCTCGTCTCACGGTCTCCCCAAGAACCCGGCGATCGGCGTCAGTCGGCGCCGTCCTGGTGAGGCTCCGCGGCCAAAGCCGCTTGGCCCTCACGACGTTGATCTCGTTCGCCAGCAGCAGCACGTGAGCAAGCAGCGCAATCCACACCAGGAGACCGAAGACCGCAGCAAATGCACCGTAGACATCGGTGGCGCCGACGATCACACGAGCAACATACGTCGCTCCGACCAGTTGGAGGAACCACAGCGCCACTCCTCCGGCAACCCCACCCGCCGCGACGTCCCGCCATCGCAGATCCGAAGCGGCGAGCATGCGGAAGATCACCGACACGACCACCACACTCAACACGATGGCGATCACCGCCACGAGAACCCGGCCGCCCCAAGCGGTATCAGGTACCAGCGCGGCGAGGCTCGTGGCGATGCCGGCAAGCACGACGCCGACGCCGAAGACGACCAGCACGCCCAGAGCCCGGAGCTGCGCTGACACGAAGCTGCGTTGGCGGAACCGGGGTACGCACCACTGCAGGCTCACTACCTCCTGACCGCTTCGAACCACCGCCAACCCTGCCCACACCGCCACCACGAGACCAACCACGAGGAGAAGGCCGCTCGCACTCAGCGTCGTCGTGTTCGATTGGAGCTGCGAGCCGAGCACGGGGATCCTTGCATACACGCTGTCGAGGATCTGAGCCCGCAGCTCGGGGTTGCCTGCGAGTACGACCTCCAGCACCGTACCC
>Ga0315283_10005226_pt1 | contig 11425 bp, 12 predicted proteins | sample YL17G09_0_MG_FD_204541 | JGI IMG/M metagenome (GOLD analysis project Ga0315283, IMG submission 204541) | Sediment microbial communities from Yellowstone Lake, YNP, Wyoming, USA - YL17G09_0 | ecosystem: Environmental > Aquatic > Freshwater > Lake > Sediment | place: USA: Wyoming | collected...
GACGCCACCCCTCGGTGGACGCACGACTTGGGCGCAGAGGTCGCTGACGAGCAACAGTCCGAGCAGCAAACTGAGGGCGAGCGGAGCGAGGCGGCGCATGAGACAACTCCGGTGGTGGAGACGGTGGACTTCGTCCCGCGCACCAAGGGCATGCGCCGTGCCTCCACCGCCCGAGCGTCGGGACTCCAAGCACGGCAAGCGTTTCCCGGATTCCGAGGCTGCTCGCGACGGGCCGTAGGAGTGGGACAGGGACCGGGACATGTCCCGGGACATGTCCCGCTCGCGGGCCTGCGCCGGCGGGAGGACTCGCCGGTCCGCGCGACGAGCTTTGCCGCTGTCACGAAGGGACTTCGCCCCGCGGTGCTGCCGCGCGACGCAGGAGCGGAGCGAGATGGCACGACCCCTGCCTTGGCAACCGTACGGTCCACGGCAGGAGGTCGCGCATGCCCGAGCAGATCCAATCCAAGCTCCCCCTCACCGACAGCTTCGAGGCCGGCTACCTCGAGTTCAACGGCGTCCTGCCGCTCGAGATCGCGGGCGAGAGGCTGCGGGTGGCCGTCGCCGGCGAGCCGGCCATCGAGGTGCTGGACGACCTCGAGCTGTCGTTCGGGCTGCCGCTCGACCTCGTGCCGGTCTCAGCCGGGGAGCTGAGCGAGGGCATCCGCCGGACCTTCGGCGCCGCCGAGAACGTCGTCGAGTTGGTGCGGGACCTGAGCGAGACGGTGGGCGCGGCCGGCGAGGGCCCCGACGCGCCCCTCGCCGATGCGCGCGACCTCGCCAACCAGCCGCCCGTCATCCGCTTCGTCAATCTCCTCATCCGCGAGGCCCACCAGGCTCGCGCCAGCGACATCCACCTCGAGTCCGCGCGCGAGGGCCTGCGGGCGCGCTTCCGGGTGGACGGCGTGCTGTCCGAGGTGCCCAGCCCGCCCAAGGGACTCCAGGCGGCCGTGGTCTCGCGGGTGAAGCTCCTCGCCGACCTCGACATCGCCGAGCGGCGGGTGCCCCAGGACGGGCGAATCCGGGTGCGGCTGGAGGAGCGGGAGCTGGACCTGCGCGTCTCGACGGTGCCGACGCTCTACGGCGAGTCGGTGGTGCTGCGCCTCCTCGACCGCGGCGGGCGGCCGGTGGCTCTCGCGGAGCTGGGCATGGCGCCGGAGACGCTGGAGGCGTTCCAGGTGCTGGCCCAGCGGCCCCACGGGCTCATCCTGGCCACGGGGCCCACCGGGAGCGGCAAGACCACGACGCTCTATGCCGCCCTCGGCCTGCGGCAGCCGACGGCGGAGAAGATCATCACCGTCGAGGACCCGGTCGAATACCACCTCGAGAACATCACCCAGGTCCCGGTGAACGTGAAGGCCGGGATGACCTTCGGGTCGGCGCTCCGCAGCATCCTGCGGCAGGACCCCGACGTGCTGATGATCGGTGAGATGCGCGACCCCGAGACGGCGCAGCTCGCCATCCAGGCCGCCATCACCGGGCACCTCGTCTTCTCGACCCTCCACACCAACGACGCGGTGGGCGCGCTGGCGCGGCTGATCAATCTCGAGGTCAAGCCCTACCTCGTGAGCGCCGCACTCGACGGCGTGCTGGCGCAGCGGCTGGCGCGGCGCACCTGCCCCGACTGCCGCGAGCGCTACAAGCCCGACCCCGAGGCGGTGGCGCTGCTGGCTGGCCGGCCAGTGGGCCGGACGGTGCTGGAGCGAGGGCGCGGCTGCGCGAAGTGCCGCGAGACAGGCTACCACGGGCGGACCGGACTCTTCGAGCTGCTCGTCCTCAGGGAGGATGCGCGGCAGGCGTTCAGCCGGGTGGAGGACGTGCCGCGGCTGAGGGAGATGGCGCGCGAGCAGGGGATGGTGACGCTGCGCGAGGACGGCTGGCGCAAGGTGCAGGCGGGCCTCACAACCGTGGAGGAGGTGCTCCGTGTCGTCCAAGAGTAGGGGCTTCACCCTCATCGAGCTGCTGGTCGTGATCGTGGTGATCAGCCTGCTCGCCGGGCTGGTGGGGCCGCTGGTGTTCCGCAACGTGGGCGACGCGAAGGTCTCGGCCGCCAAGGCGCAGATCGAGCTGTTCTCCCTGGCGCTCGACCAGTATCGGCTCGACAACGACTACTATCCCGCGACGGCGCAGGGCCTCGAGGCGCTGCGCGCCGCCCCCACGGGGGAGCCCGCCGCGCGGAACTGGCGCGGGCCCTACCTGCGCAAGGCGGTGCCGCTCGACCCCTGGGCGCACGCGTACGTGTACACCTGTCCGGGTCTCCGCAACCCCACGAGCTTCGACCTCCTCTCCTACGGCCGCGACGGCCGACCCGGCGGCACGGGCGAGGACGCGGACGTCAACCCGTGAGCGGCTACCGGTACTCCGCCGTGCGGGCCGATGGGGCCGCCGTGCGCGGATCCGTCGAGGCCGCGAGCGTACACGACGCGGCGGCCATCGTCTCGGCGAGGGGCCTGTACCCCATCGCCGTGGAACACGACGAAACAGCGGTCGCCTCGCCGGTGCGGCGGGCGTCCACTCGTGCCGTGGGGACCGTGCTCCGCAGCTTGGCGTCGCTCGTCGAGGTGGGCGTGCCGCTCCACAAGGCCCTCCAGGTCACGGCCCGTATCGCGTCGGGCCCACTGGGCGCGGCGCTGGCCCGGGTGGAGGCGCGGGTGCGGGAAGGCGGCAGCCTCGCCGCCGGGATGGAAGCCGAAGCGGGCCTCTTCGGCGCCACCACGCTTGGCCTGGTCCGGGCGGGAGAGCGCGGCGTGGGGCTGGCGCCGGCCCTCACCCAGGCCGCCGACGACCTCGACCGCCGGGCCGAGACGGCCGCCCGCATCGGCAGCGCACTGGCGTATCCGATGATCCTTGCCGCGGTCGGCGCAGTCTCGGTCGCGTTCATCGTGCTGGTGATCGTGCCGCGGTTCGTGGGGCTGTTGGCCGACACAGGCGCGGCCCTGCCACCCGCGACGCGTCTCCTGGTCGCCGGCTCGGACGTGGTGCGGCGGCACGCGCTCCTCGGCGCCGCCGGTCTGGCCGGCGTGGTGGCGCTGGCGACCCAGGCGCTCCTCAGGCACCGGGCCGTGTGGCATCGGTGGGCGCTGGAGGCGCCGCTCCTCGGACCCCTCCGCCATGGCCTGGCGACCGCGCGCGTGGCGCGCACCCTGGCGGCCCTGCTGCGCGTCGGGACACCCGCGCTGACGGCCCTTGAGGTGGCCCGCACGGCGGCCGGCGACGAGGCGGTAGCTGCGCGCATCGCCAGGGCACGGGAGCGCGTCGCCGAGGGCGCGGGACTCAGTGCGGCGCTCACGGCCGCGGAGGCTCTGACGCCCGCCGCGCTCCAGCTCGCCGCCATCGGAGACGCGGCGGGCCGGTTGCCGGACCTGCTCGAGCGCGCCGCACACCTCGAGGACGCTCTGGCGGACCGGCGCGTGCGCACGCTGGTCGCCCTCCTCGAGCCGGCCCTCATCCTGGCGTTCGCCGCCGTGGTGGCGTTCGTGGCCGCCGCCCTGCTCCAGGCGATGTACAGCCTGCGCCCCGGTCTCTCGTGACCCGCGGCTTCACTCTCGTCGAGCTGCTGGCCGTGCTCGCCATCCTCGGCGTGGGGGCCGGGGTCGCCGCGCTGGCCCTGCCATCCCTCCAGCCGGTTCCCGGCAGCGAGGTGTTCCGCGCTCTTCACGCCGCGCGCGCCGCGGCGGTGCGCAGCGGACGCGCGGTGGTGTGGCGCCAGGGCACCGTGGCCGTCCGGTTCCTGCCCGACGGCTCCTCATCAGGCGGCCGCATAGCCGTCGACAGCCTCGTGATCTGGGTGGACCCCCTCACCGGGAGCGCTCGTGCGGCGCGCTGAGCGGGGCGTGGCACTCCTCGAGGTCCTCGCCGCGACGGTGATCCTCACCGTGGCGGGACTCGCGCTGGTCGAGCTGGTGTCGGGGGCGACCCGAGCCGTCGCCACGGCCGGAGCGCGTGAGAAGGAACTCGCGGACGAGGAGCGGCTCCTGGCCGCGTACACCCTCCTCGGACGCCGCGACCTCGACCTGCGCCTCGGCGTGCGCGAGGTGGGCCCCTACGCCGTCAGCGTCCAGCGCCCGGAGCGCGCTCTCTACCGCATCGCCCTGGCGCGCGTGGCCAGCCCCGCGGTAGAGGACCTGGTGACCGTGGTCCACCGCCCGGAGCCGACCGATGCGCAGTAGCCGGGGTGTCCGCGCGCCGGCCCGCGCCGCCCGTCGCGGCTTCACTCTGGTCGAGGTGACGGCCGCGCTGGCCGTTGGGGCGCTCGTGGTGCTACTCGCGTACCGCGTCTACGGCGGCGTGCTGGATGGCGCGGCGCGCCTCCTCGCGGCGCAGCAAACGATCGACCGCTCCGCCAACGCCCGGCGCCTCTTGACCGCGCTCGTCGCCGGCGTCGAGGTGGGAATGGTGCCCGGCGGCGACTTCCGGGGCTCGCGGGAGCGGGTGACGTTCACGACGTGGACCGTGGGAGCCCGCGGCTGGGCCGAACGGCGGCGCGTGTCGGTGTTCGCCGGCGACGGTGTGCTTCGAGTCCAAGGCCTCGTTCCAGAACCGCTGCACCTCGCCGACAGCGTCGAGGCCCTCGGAATCGACTACCTCCTCGACTTCGGGGCCGCCGAACGCTGGGGCCAGGCGTGGACGTCGGAGGTCAGCGCGCCGGTGGCGCTGCGCCTGCGGGTCGCGCACCCCGGGCGGACGGACACCCTGGTCCTTCTGGTGGGGCCGCGCGGATGAAACGGCGGGGCTTCGCGCTCCTCGCCGTCCTCTGGACGCTGGCGGCGGTGACCGTGGCCGTCGGAGGGACCCTCGCGGTCCTCAAGGACGGCGCGCGCGCCAGCCGCAACCGCATCCTGCTGGCCCGCGGGCGCTGGGCCGCGGAGGCGTGCCTCGCCATCGCGGGCGCACGCTGGGAAGCCGGCCGCTGGTCCGACTCGGGAAGCATCGACCTCGGGCGCGGGACGCGCTGCGCGTGGCACACCCAGGACCCGGCCGCCCGCCTCAACCTCAACACGGCGGAGCGCGCGGTGCTCGTGTCGCTCTTGACCAGCGCGGGGATGGCGGCCGATCGGGCGTCCGCGCTGGTGGACTCCGTCGTGGCCCGGAGGCGGCACGCGCCGTTCGCGAGCCCGGAGCAGTTGCGGGACATCGCGGATGCACCGGACTCCGTCCTCGCCCTGCTCACGGTGGACGGCCCCGGCACCGTGAACGCCAACGCCGCGGCACCGCGGGTACTGGCCGCGCTCCCCGGCCTAGGTCCCGAGGCGGTGGATCGCATCGTGGGCCGTCGCGCCGGCGGGCGTCCCCTCCCCAGCCTCGACGCTCTGGTGGCCGCACTCTCGCCCGCGGGCCGGGCCGCGTTGCTCGCCGAGTACGCCGCACTCGCACGGCTGCTGGTGTTCAGCCCCGCGCAGCTCGAAATCGAAGCGGCCGGCTGGGTCGAGGCCGATTCCACCACGCCGCGCGCGTCGATCGTCGTCGTTGTCGTGCCCTTGCCGTCGCGGCTCGCGGTCATCCGGAGGCGGCTCCAGTGAGCGGCGTGCTCGGCCTCAGCGTCGGACCGGGCACCCTGCACGCGCTCCTCTGGGGGAAGGGCGCCATCCGCTGGGCCGGCTGCACCACCTACGGCAGCCGCTCGGACCTCACCGAAGCCGTGGCGCGCCTCGTCGGCGAATGCAGCGAGCGGCCAGGGCGCGCCCGCATCGTGCTCGATCGCCGGCTCGTCCAGCTCCGATCGCTCACGCCGGCTCCTCCCGTCAGGGCGCGCACCGCCGCGGCCTACGTCGCGCTCGAGGCGCCGCGCCTCTTCCGCAACGGCATCGAGCCCCTGGTGACGGACGCCCTGCTGCTCCACGCCGGCGGACAACGCACGCTGTGGGCTGGCGCGGCGAGCGAAGCCACGGTCCGGGCGCTGCTCGCCGGCTGCCGTGAGGCGGGCCTCGAGGTCGAGGCCCTGGGCCCCGCCGCCGACGTGCTGCCCATGGCCTCGTGTGTCTCGCCATCCTCCGGCGCGATGGCCTTCCCCAACGGCACGACGACCGAGATCGTGGAGTTGGCGGGAGACCGGACGCTGCGCAGCCGCCTGGTGGTGGGCGCGGAGGCGGAGAGCCCCACGTGGGTACCGCCCCTGGCGGCGCTGGGCCCCGATGCCCCGTACTTCGCCCCCGCCTACGCGGCGACGCGTGCCCGGCCGCGCTTGCTCTTCCTCCCCCGAGAGACGCACGAGGCACGCCGGCTCCGCGCCCGTCGTCGCCTCCGCTGGCTCGCGGCGGCGGCGGCCGGCCTCTGGCTCGTGGCGCTCGGCGTGTACGCGGTCCGGCTCGGCACCACGGCGCGTGGGGCCGAGCGGGAACTGCGGGCGCTCGGGCCGGCGGTGGACAGCGCTCTGGCGTTGCGCCGCGACCTCGACGCGGCCGCTGGCGTGCTGGAGACCATCGGCGCCGCGGCCGAGGGGCGCTCCAGGCACCTGGCCCTGCTGGGGGAGATCACGCGGGCACTGCCGGACTCCAGCGTGCTGGTCGCCCTGCGCATCGCTCCCGACTCAACGGTCCGCCTGGCCGGCTACGCCGCCAGCGGAGCGCAGGTGCTCGCACGGCTGGAGACGGTGACGCGGCTCCGCGGCGCCCGGTTCGAGGGCCCGCTCGTCCGCGAAGCCCTCGGCGCCGGCACCGGCCAGTTCCGCACCTGGGACCGCTTCGCGGTTCTCGCCCATCTGGAGCCGGCGCCGTGACGGGCCGGGAGCGCCGGGCCCTCGCGCGGGGCGCGGCAGTCGTCCTCGCAGCCGTCCTGTTGCTGCGCGTCATCCCCGCGGGTGTGCGCGCGGTGACGTCTGCCCGCGACCGCGCGGGCGAGCGCCTGAGCGCGCTGTCACGCTCGCAGGACCTCGTGCGGCGGATGCCCGCGCTGCGCGACTCGCTCGGCACGGCGTTGACCGGCGTGGTGGCGCTGGCGCCGCGGCTCCTGGGCGGACGGACCCGCGCCGAGGCGTCGGCGGCGCTCGCGGCGCTGGTGTCGCTTCAGGCCGGGCGCAGCGGCCTCAAGGTTCTGCGGCTGGCCCCCGCCGTGGATTCCTCCGGAGGCATCGTCCAATCGGTGGACGTGCAGGCGGAGTTCGAGGGGGACGCGGCCGCGCTCACGGCGTTCCTCGCCACCGTGGAGCGCGGCCATCCGCTCCTCAGCGTTGTCGCGCTGGCGATCACCTCGCCGGAAGCCGTGCCGCGACCCGGCGCCGCCGAGGCGCTTCGCATCGAGATCGAGGTGCGCGGGTGGTACCTCGCCAGGACCGAGCCGTGAGGGCCGCCGAACTTCTGCGGCTCGCGCTGTGGCCCCTCGCCCTCGCCGGGGTGGTCGCCGTCATCCACTCAGCCGGCGTCCCCATCGCTGCGTCGCTGCCGCGCTCCGCGAGGGCCACGCGCGTGGCCGCGCAGGCCGGCCCACAGGCGTATCCCGCCGACTCCCTCGCGGCGCTGGTACAGGCGGGCGACGTCTTCCGGCTCGGCCACCGTCCGGCGCCGGTGCGCTACGACCCCGCCGCGGGTGCTGGGCCGCAGCCCTGGTCGCCGCCGGTCTCGCGACCCGCCCTGCGCCTCGTCGGTCTCGTCGCCGGTGCCACGCCGCTTGCGGCGATCGAGGGACTGCCCGGCGTCGAGGGCGGCCGGCTCCTCAAGGTGGGCGAGCAGGTGGCGGGGTTTCGGCTGATGGCGATCGAAGGCGGCCGGGTGCGCGTCGCCGGCCAGGATACCGTGTGGGTCCTCACCTTGAGGCAGCAATGAGCGTACCGAGAACACTCGCGCGTGTCGCCGGCCGCTGGGTGCTGGCCGGCGCCGCCGGTCTGTGCGCGCTGGCCCTTGCCGGCGTTGCGTCGCTCCCGGCGCAGGAGCCGTCGCCCATCCGCGAGCGGGGCGACAGCATCGCCATGCAATTCGTCGAGGCGGACCTGCGCACCGTGGTCCAGGCGCTGGCGCGCTACGCCGCGAAGCCGCTCATCATCGCGGCCATCCCGAGCGTGCGCGTGTCGTTCGAGACGCCGGTGCCGCTGGCGCGCAATCAGGTGCTTGGCGTGCTGCGGGGCCTGCTCGAGTCCCAGAACCTCGAGCTGGTCGAGGACTCGGCCTTCTACCGGGTGCGGCCGCGCGGACAGGAGATGCCGTCCCGGGCAATGCCCGGCCAAGCCGACCCCTCCGCTCGTGGCGCGCCGGGTCCCATGCAGCTCTTCGTCGTGCGCCTCCGGCACGCCCGCGCCGCGGACGTGGCGGCTACCGTCAACCTCCTGTTCGGCGGCGGCGGGGCGTTCTCGGGAGGGGCAGGGCTCTCCAGCGGCACGCTGTCCGACGAGCTGCGCCGCACGAACGTGGCGCCGGCCTCCCTGCAGCCGCCCGGCGCACAGCCCCCGGTCCCGGGCGCTGCGTCCGCGGTTGCCACGGCTGCCAGGCCCGCGGCCCTCACCGGGTCCGTGACCATCGTCCCCGACGAGATCACGAACTCCCTCCTCGTCCGCGCCTCGCGCGAGGACTACGAGGTACTCGAGCAGGCCATCGCCGGCCTCGACATCCGCCCGCTCCAGGTCCTCATCGAGGTCCTGATCGTCGAGGCGCGCACCGACCGCAGCTTCTCGCTCGGTGCGGACGTCGTGGTGCCGCAGCAGACGGTGCGTGGCGACGTGCGCGGCCAGGCCACGCTGACCGGCGGCGGCCTCGGCGATCTCGTGATCCGGGTGATGACGCTGGGCCACGGCCGAGTGGACGCCACGATCCGCGCCGCAGCGAGCCGCGGGGACGTCAAGATCATCTCCCGGCCCGTGCTCCTTGCCTCGAACAACACCGAGGCGCGGCTGCTGGTGGGCTCGCAGCGGCCGTTCGTGCAGGTGAGCCGGTCGCTGCCCACGGAGACCGCGACGCGCGACCAGGTGGTGCAGTATCGCGACGTGGGGACGAAGCTGACCGTGCGGCCCACGATCAACTACGACGGCTACGTCTCGCTCCAGATCCAGCAGGAGGTGAACGCCGCCACGAGTGAGACGCAGTTCGACGCGCCGATCATCTCCACCCGGGAGGCCTCGACGCGGGTGCTGGTGCGGGACAGCCAGACGATCGTGATCGGCGGCCTGCGGGACCTCCAGCGCTCGGCGACGCAGGGCGGCATCCCGATCCTCTCCCGCATTCCGATTCTCGGTGGCCTCTTCGGTGGTGCGAGCCGCCGCAGCAACGAGACCGAACTCTACCTCTTCCTGACGCCGCGCATCCTCAGGACGGATGCCGATGCGGACAGCGTGACGACGCCGCGGCTCGGGAGGTCCGAGCCGTGAGCGGACTACCACATGGCCCCGACGGCAACGGCAGCTTCTGCGGCCTCGTCGGGGATCACCCACGTATGCTTGAGTTGCGGGACGCGATCCGGCGCGCGGCGGCGCTCGATACCCCGGTGGTGGTGTGCGGCCCGACGGGGGCGGGCAAGGAACTGGTTGCGCGCGCTCTCCATCAGTTCAGCGCGTGTGCGGAAGGCCCCTTCTGTCCCGTCAACGTCGCCGCGCTGCCGGAAGCCCTTGTGGAGAGCGAGATGTTCGGCAGTGCGCGGGGCGCCTTCACGGGCGCCGTGGCGGATCGGCGCGGGCTCGTGGAGACCGCCCACGGGGGCAGTCTCTTCCTTGACGAAGCCGGCGACTTGCCCCATCACACGCAGGCCAAGCTCCTGCGTGTTCTGGACTCAGGCGAGGTGCGGCGTGTCGGAGCCGCGCACGCAAGACGCGCGTGCTTCCGTCTGATCGCCGCCGTGCAGGACGAACCGTGCGCGCTGCTGCGGGACCGCCGCTGGCGGCGGGACTTCTTCTATCGCGTGAATGGCGTGGTCCTGCGCGTGCCTTCGCTCCGCGAGCACCGCGAGGACATCGGGCCCATCGCGCGCGCGTTCCTTCTCTCCCGCACTCTGCCCGGGCTGGACGGAGGTGCCCTCGCCGTCCTCACGGGCCGCGCCTGGCCGGGCAACGTCCGCGAGCTCCAACAGACACTCGTGCGCGCCGCGTTCCACTGTGCGAACGGACGCATCACAGTCGACGCGATCCGCGCGGCTCTCGCGGACGGCGGCAACGGCCACTCGGTGCGCCGCGCGCTATCGCTGGATGCCGTGCGGCAGGGCCACGTGCGCAGCACGGTGGATGAGTGTGGCGGCGACACGCGGCGGGCGGCGGAGGTCCTGGGCATTTCCCGCACTCACGTCTATCGGTTGCTCGCGGAGGACGACTGAAGATCGGCTGTTCTCGGGGCGCCCGCATTCACCTGGAGGTGAATGGCATTCACCTGGAGGTGAATCCGACGGATCGCACCGAATCGCCCCTTTCCCCCCAACTCCGCTGCTGGCAAGCACATCGCCGCTCGAGCGGTCTCGGGCACGCCTGATGCTTTGGGTGAAGGGACGTCGGCAGGATTCCCGACCACCGCCTTCGCCGGAGTTCTCGTATGCGCCGCCTCGCTCCGCTCGCCCTCAGTTTGCTGCTCGGACTGTTGCTCGTCAGCGACCTCTGCGCCCAAGTCGTGCGTCCACCGAGGGGTGGCGTCACGACGCAGGCGCAGGGCGGCGGAGGTGGCGGCACCCACACCCCGTGGACGGAGTGGTCGGACCCGTCCGGTCCGTGGCCCACCACGTATGATCAGTATCCCTTGCTGCGGTTCTACTGGTGCGACGACGCGTCGCTCGCTCCAGATACGCGCTGGATCAAGGTGAACGGGGTCGACCGGACCTCCAGCTTCGACTACAGCACCGAAGACCCGAGCGGCAGCTGTGAGGCGCGGGCGAGTTCGCAATCCACTACGGTGGCACTGAACCTCGGGTACAACCTGATCGAGACGTACATCTGCGACGACGATGACTTGGGCCCGTACTGCGGCTACACCATGTGGAACGTCACACGACTCGCAGCGCCACCTCAGGCGGCTCCGATCGTCACGCGGCACAACTTCAACGGCGACGCCCAGGACCGTGGGCTCTGCCTCACCGTGGGGGCGGGGCAGGCGGCGGGGTTATCGTGCGGGGACCTCTTCGTAGTGCACGGGCTGCCCGCCTACCGCACGATGGGACGCGACCGATCGCTGACGCTGTTCTACAGCTCTCACCAGGCCGCACCCCGGCCGACGGTGGCGGTGTGGGTGAGCCAGCCGAGCGGGACGCAGACGCCCAACAGCGTGTACGTCGAACTCAAGGTGGGCGGCGCGATCAGGGCCAGCGCCACCTACGGGCCTTGGAGCAGCGCCAGCGGGCCGAGACAGATCGTGCTGGCGTACGACGCGAGCGGGGACACCAGCCGCCTGGTGCCGTTCACGCTTGAGGTGCGCAACCAGTATACGGAGGGCCCCCAATCGGCCACGATCTACGATACGCTGATGGTCGTGAACCGTGTGGGGAGCGAGTTCGGTGCCGGGTGGTGGCTTGCGGGCGTCGAACAGTTGGTGCT
>Ga0315283_10005229_pt1 | contig 11424 bp, 3 predicted proteins | sample YL17G09_0_MG_FD_204541 | JGI IMG/M metagenome (GOLD analysis project Ga0315283, IMG submission 204541) | Sediment microbial communities from Yellowstone Lake, YNP, Wyoming, USA - YL17G09_0 | ecosystem: Environmental > Aquatic > Freshwater > Lake > Sediment | place: USA: Wyoming | collected...
GAGCCCGCCGCAGCTCGAGGCCACGGCCAGGGCGCGGCCGTCGGGGCGCCAGGCGAGCGCCGTGACGGAGGCCGAGGCCGAGGCCGAGGAGGAGGAGGCCGAAGGAGCAGCAGCGGCAGCGGGTTTTGCCGAAGAGGGAGCATTCGAGCCGACGCGGGCCGACCAGAGCCGCGTCCAGTCGAGTCTGCGCACGGCCAGCCTCCCTCCCGCCGAGCTGAGGGCGAGGAGGTCCATCGTGGGGCACCACGCGGCCGGGCCGGGGTGGCGCCCGGGCCCCGTGGTGGTGAGGAGAGGCGCGAAGGCTGAGGAGTTTAAAGTCGATGGTCGATGGAGGATCGACGCTGGGATCATCGCGTCGTCCTGGTCTCCTCCTGTCGTCATTTTGGGAATCGTTTTGGGTGCGCAAAGATATGATCTGCGACGTGCTCCTCGCGACCCAGGGGGGGAGAGATAGAGAGCGGGAGAGGAAGAAAGAGAAAGAGAGAGAAAAAGGGCGCTCTCTTTCCTCTTGTCTTCTCTTGTCTTCGTCTGTCTCTCTCGACTCCGATTGAGGAGAAGGGGAAAATTTGAAAGGATGATGATTTCCATTTTTTTTCCTTCTCGAGCAAAGTAGAGCACCATGCCCTCGACGAAGAAAAACGCCCTCCCTGCTCCTCCGCAGAAGAAGCGCGACTTCCTCGACGAGAGCGACGATGAGGATGCTCAGCCCGTCTCTGCTCTCGGACAGCCCGAACTCCGCGTGAACGAGGGCTTCGCGAAGAGGCTCGAGGTGAGAAGAAGAACGAAGGAAGAAAGAAAAGCATTGAAGCGCAGGAGTTGAGAGCGGCTAGCTTTCCGAATGTCGACGGAGTCGGGTCTGCTCTCCAAGTTTTTTGAGTCTCTGTCTGCTTAGGAAAGGATGAAAGGACCAGGTTCTCTGCATCTATGCGATCGGAAATCGCAAAAAAAGAGCACAAGTATTCCAGTCGCGACGCGACATGTGGTGCTTGAGGAAGCCGCCGCTCGCTCGACCGACGACGGCTCACCAATCTCTTCTCCCTCTCTCTCTTTCCCCCACTCCCTACTCCACACAGCACAACAAGCGCCGCGAGGAGCTCCACAGGCTCCAGGAGAAGCACTCGCACCTGTCTGCTAAGCTGGACGCCGCCGCGGCGAGGGAGGCCGCCGCTGCGGTCACGAGAGATCGGAGCGTTCTCGGCAGCGGTGGCGCTGCCGGCAACGGCAACTACGGCGACGGCCTCGACGACGGCGACCTCGACCTCAGCTCCTCCTCCTCCGACGACGAGCCGGACGACGTGCGCTCCGACGTGGCCTTCTTGGAGGCCCTCGCGAAGCTCAAAAAGCGGGACGCGAGCATTTACGACCCAGAGACGAGGCTGTTCGGAGAAGAGGGAGAGGAGGAGGAGGAGGAGGAGGAAGAGGGAGAGGAGGATTTGGAGAAGAAAACGACGATGAAGAAGACGAAGGCGAAGAAGGAAAAGAAGGAAAAGCCCATCCTGCTCAAAGACGCGCTGGCCCGCCAGGCCATCGAGCATGGCCCCGACGCCGAGAGCAGCGATGAGGAAAGGGGCGGCGACAGCGACGACGAGCGGAGGAGGCCGCCGCCTCCCCGCTCGTACGTCGAGCAGCAGGCCGCTCTGAAAGCTGACTTCCTCAAGGCCGCCGCTTCTGGCTCAGAAAGCGAGTCCGAGAGCGAGGCCGCGAGCAGCAGCGACGAGGACGAGGGGGGGCGCGGGAACGCGTTCGGCGGCGTGCTCAAGAAGAAGGGGAGGAAAGGAGGCGATGAGCTCGAGACGGCAGCCGACGTCGCGCCGGCGCTCCTCGATGAGGCCTTTGGCGGCTTCGGCGGCGCCGGCGGCGGTCGCGAGATGGGCAACGCCGACGCGGATATCGACGAGCGTGGGGAGGCGTTCCTGAGGGACTACATCGGCAAGCGGGTGTGGGCCAAGGAGGGCGGCGACGGGATCGAGGACGAGGACGGCGGCGACGATGACGACGAAAACGACGGCGCCGCCGACAACGAGGACGGCCGCAATGGCAGCGGCCTCCGCCTCATCGACGCCCTCGACGAGGACGAGGCCTACATGAGGGCCTCGGAGACGTTCGAGGAGGTCTACAACTTCCGGTTCGAGGAGCCGGGGGGCGGCAGGCTGATGACGCACCCTCGCGACGTGCCGGGGGCGGTGCGCAAGGAGTCGTCCAAGCGCGCCGCGGCGAGGGCCGCTAGGGCCGCGAGGGTCGCCGAGGCGAAGGCGCGGAACGAGGCCGAGATCCGGCGGTTGAAGACGCTGAAGAGGCGCGAGATCGAGGAGAAACTCGAGGCCGCTCGCGCCGCCGCGGGCGTCATCAAGAAGAAGAACAAGAAGGGAGCGAAGGAGCTCGAGGGCGGCGACAATGGAGAGAAGAAGAAGAAGAGCTCCGGCGCCGCGGGCGCGCGCGCGCTCGCCGCCCTGCTCGCGAGGCCCGACTTCGACCCCGAGGAGTACGACCGCGCAATGGCGGAGGCCTTCGATGACGACTACTACGAGCAGGAGGACGACGAAGAGTTCGGGCCCGAGGAGGCCGAGGCCGAGACCGCCGCGCTGCTGAAAAAGGTGGAGCAGAAGAGGCGGTCGAAGAAGGAGGAGGAAGAAGACGACAAGTGGCAAAAGAGGTCCGCGAGGCAGCAGCGCGGCAGCGACTCGGACGACGACGACGACGGCAGCGACGACGGCGACGGCGACGGCGAAGAGGAGGAGGAGGGAGCGGAGGGCATCGAGGCCCTGGCCTTCGAGGGCGCGGGCTTCGCCGCGGCCCGCGCCCGCGCCTCTGCCGCCGCTGCGAAGGCGTCGGGCGGGACCGCCGCTGCCGACGCCGCTGCGGCCGTCCGCGCCGCTTTGGAAGAGTACCTCTCCCTCGACGCCGAGGACACCATCGCCGGAGGGCTCAAGACGCGCTTCAGGTACCGCCCGGTCCCGGCCGCGGACTACGGCCTCGACACCGGCGAGGTGCTGTCGCTGCCCGACGCCGACCTCAACGCGATCGTGGGGCTGCGGAGGGTCTCGGCGCCGTACCGCGACGACGGCGGGCTCGTCAGGCCCAACGTCGGGAAGATGCTGGAGCTCGGCGTCGGGTCCTGGGGGGGCGCGAGGCACAACTCGGTGACGAAGAGGAAGAAGGAGGAGAGGGAGGAGAGGGAGCGGAGGGCCGAGAAGAGGCGGTTTGGAGGTGGCGGGGGGAAGAAGGGAGGAGACGAGGCAGCGGAGGCGGAGGAGCAGCTCCCTCCGCCGCCGCCGCATGCCGCTCGCTTGCCGCCCTCGAAGGAAGGAGGCGACGAGGCTCCCGTCCGAACGAAGAAGGACCTCGCTCACGAGACCCGCGCCCACGCCGCGCTCGCCGCCGCCTCGAGGGACCCCGAGGTGGCTGCGGCGGCGAGGAGGGCGTCGTACGCGAAGCCGACGCTGGCGACCGGAGGAGGAGGGAAGAAGCACGGCGGCGGCCGTGAGGGAGGCGGCAGCGGCGGCGGCGACGGGCTCGGCCGCGACGGCGAAGGAGAGAGGAGGCACAAGAAGCAGAAGAAGGAAGGCGCTGCTGCTGCTGCTGATGTCGCCGCTCCGTCGACCCCAGCTCTTCACAAGGCGGCGAAGAAGAACGCGAAAAGGGCGCAGAAGCGCGCCGCGGCCCGCGGAGGCACGGGAGGGAAAGCCGTTGAGGCTTGAATTTGATTTGGAGAGGGAAAAAGAGAAAGAGAGAGAGTTTTTTGGGTTGCGGATTTGTTCCCCCCCGCTTTTTATTCCGAACAAACGAAAAAAAAGATGTTAATTACAAGGTTTCCAGTGCCGTCAGAGTCCAAAAATGAGGAGCGAGCGAGCGAGCGAGCGCGAGAGGGAGTCCTTTGGCCTGCGGCGGAAGAAGATGAACGGCAATAGTCGTCCTATCCGGTGCGAACGAAAGTGGCGAGAAAAGGTGCACAAAATTTTCTTTTCGTTTCGATCTTGAGATTCGATGTCTGCTTTAAGCGCAGGCGAGGCCACCGCTGCCGCAGCGGCGGCTCAGACCGCCGCCGCTCTCCCGGCCACGGCGACCGTCCTCCGTGTCAAGCGCAGGCGCGGCGCCGCGGCGCCCGAGGAGTTTGGTTCGTTGAGAGACTGGGCGGCGATTGCTTCTTCCTTTTCTTCTTCGTCTTACGACCTCTCCTTCTTCGACACGCTCACCTTTCGTTCTCGCCTCCTCCCCCCGTCCTCCACAATCACACGCTCCGACTCAGTCATCGACGGCCTCGCTCCCCAGGGCCCCGCAAAGCGGCCCGCCCGCGGGATCGAGGGCGCCCTGGCCCGCCTGGGGATCTCGGAAGAGAAGGAGAAGTCGAAGAACGACGATACCAGCAATTCTGCTTCTTCTCTGTCGTCGGCGTTCCGGCGAGTGGCGACCGGGGGCCGGGGCGCGCTCGCCGCGGCGCTCGCTGCGGCCGCCGCAGCCGCCGCCGCAGCAGGGGCATCAGCTGCTGTGGCTCCTTCTCCTCCTTCTCCTTCTCCTGCTGCAGAAAACTTCATTGACGACGAGCGCGCCCCCCACCCGCGCTACAGACAGGTCGCCGGCCGCCGGCGCAAGCGCGGGGCCAAGCCTCGCAAAAGCAGCAGCGGCGGCGCAGAGGGGAACGGAGGCGGTGCTGCTTCCACCGCTGCTCCTGCTGCAGCTTCCGCTGCTGCTGCCTCTCTCGCGCGCAAGGGCGAGGACACCGACGAGGCGGTCGCGCGGGCCGTCGCCGTAGCCGCGGTCGGGGGCGCCGCGGTCGTCGAGCTCGAGTTGGTGAGCAGCGACGACGACACTGACGACGACGACGATGACGAAGACGCCGACGAAGGCGGAGAGACTGTATCCGAAGACGACGAACAGGACGAGGAGGCCTCGAGAAAGGCCGCTCCCTACATGGAAATGGTGAAGGAGTACCTCTCCTCTCAGCCAGCGGGAGGCAAAGATCGGAGGAGGCGGAGGAGGAAGAAGAAGCGGAAAGAAGAGGAGGGAGATTGCTCGGCGGCGGCGGCGGCGAACGCCGACAGGGGCAACCGCCCCTCCACCGCCGCGACGGTCGATAGCGCCGACGAGTCCCCCTCGGCCTACGTCTACGACTACTACGTGCTCTCGAACGAGCCCGGCGGCGGAGGCGGCGGGAAGGCGGGCTCTGCGGCGGCGCCACGAGTTGCCCTGGACGAAGGCCTCGTATGGTGGCCGGGGCTCGACGACGGCGGCGACGGCGACGGGCTCTTTGAGGGCGCCGGGAACGCCGACAGCGACGGCGGCGGCGGCGGAGACCCGGGGTACGCCTCTTCGGACTCGAACGCAGAGGGATACTACGCGAACTCTTACCCCGACGAGGACGAAGACGAATGCGAAGGCGACGAGGAAGGAGGAGGAGGAGGAGGGAGACGAGGCTTGGGGTTCGAGGAGAGCAGCGGCGACGAAGGGGACACCGACCTCGATGATGACGACGACGGAAAGGGAGGGCGGCACCGGAGGAGGCTGGATGACTTCTTGGACGACGACGACGGCGGAGACGGGGAGGAGAGGGGGTACGGGAGCGAGGAGGAGGAGGGGTCTTGAGAGGAGCGCGAGATTCGAGCTAATAAGTCTCAACGAGACTGGCGCTCTTCGCTGCTCTTCAACTCCTTTCTTCCCAAAATCAGTCAAGCAAAGCGGAACAGATGAAATCACGAAAAAAACTCTTTTGTGCTGCACATTTTTGTCTGCACATTTTTTGTACACGGGAGGGGCCGAGAGAGGTCGACAAGACAAAAGACGTCGTGCACATCGTGAGAAGCGAATTCTCTCCTTTCTCTCTTTTTCAAAAAACGTTCGTCCCTCCATGTCGACGCAAACCGCCCCGCCTCTCTCCCAGGCGGGAGGAGGAGGCCTGCACCCACCTGTCAGCAAGCGCACGAGGCTCGAAGAGGCAGGCTTCGCGGCCGTGGTAAGGGAGAGAGCGAGAGAGGAAGGACGGAATTGAAAGAGCGCGCGAGAGAGAGAGCGAAACGGTTTCGCCTTCTTCTGTCTTCTTCCTCTTTTCGCCACCCGCGCGCCCCCTCTCCGCCCCGTTTCTCTTCCCTCGTCGAGCACGTCACACCGTGTTCTTTCTCCCGTTGGGGAGAGAAAGCAGAGAAAAAGGGATCTAACGGGGAGAGAGGCGCATTCTCCTTTGCAATTCCGAAATGCGGACCTCGCTTGTCGTGCGTCAATTCGTCGCTCGACCTCTCCTCTCAAACAAAACTCTCAACTCCCTCCTCCTCCTCCCCCTCCTCCTCCTCCTCCTCCTCCTCCTCTCACCTCCCCTCCACCCCAAGCTCGCTGACGTTGGCATCATCTCCTGGGGCCGCTCTGGGAGGGGAGGCTACGAGGTCTCCTCGCCGGAGGACCTCCGCCGGCTGCCGGCTCGCCTCGACGCCGCGCTGTCCGCGCCGGCGGCCAGGCTCGCGTTCGTCGCCGGGATGGAGGCGGCGCTGCTGCTGCCTTCTGACGGCGACGACGGCGACGACGGGGAGGACGGCGACGAAAACAGCGGCGGAGGGATGGGAAAGGGAGGGCACTCGAGGCTGATGCAGGCCCTGCTGCCCATGGCCTCCCGCGGTGGGAATTCCGGCGACGGCTCTCCGGAGCAGCAGCAGCAGCAGCTCGGCGACTCCTTCATCCGCGCGCTGCTGACGTCGCGCGAGGCGCAGGCAGACGTGGCGGCGTCGCTGCTCGCCGCCCTCCCCTCTCTGGGCGACGACGGCGGCGACGGCGACGGCGGCGGCGGTGGCGGCAGCGAAAACAACAACCGCAGCGACGAAACCGGCGCTCGCTCCTCCTCCTCCTCCTCGTCGGGGATCCAGCTCCAGAGGCTAGTCCTCGCCCAGTTCCGCTGGCTCGAGGACGTCCCCGACCCCGAGGCCCTGACCGAGGCCCTGCTGGGGGCCCTCTGCGGGGGCCTGGCCCCGCAGCTGAGGCCGGACGTCCTGTCCTTCCTGCCAGAGGTCGCGCCCGAGGCGGGCCACGCCGCGCTGCTCGGCGCGCTCGAGGGCGCGCTCGCCGGCGACGCGGAGCTGCTCGCGCCCGTGCTCGAGTGCGCCGACGCGCTGGACCTGCCGCCTGAGCTCAGGGGGCGGGTGGCGGCGCTGGCGGCGGCGAGGCTGGCGTCGGCGCCGCCGGGGGCGCTGGCCGCCGCGGCGTCCTACGTCCTGAGGCACGGAGGCAACGCCGACGGCTGTGCCGACGGCGGCGTCGGGAATGGAAACGTCGGCGAGAACGCCGCCGAAGCTCCCTGCAAGGCCGCCGTCGCCGCCGTGCGCTCGGCGCTGCGCTTCGAGGCCGGGGCCCCGGACCCGAGGCTCCCCGCGGTGCGCGGGGGAGCGGCGGCGGCCGGGCGAGGCGGCGGCGGGAGGGGCGGGGCGCGAGAGGCCCTATCCCTCTTCCCGTCGACGGCGATGCGTCGAGGCGCCGCGGCCTCCCTGGCCTCCTCGAGGTGCTCTGATGCCTCGGGCCCGGGTCCGCGCGTCGCCGCGGCGGTCTGGCGCTCGCTGCCCCTGTCCCCGGAGGCCTCCGAGGCCTGGCTCTCGGTCCTGCGCGAGGCGCGCAGCGCGGCCGCGGCTGCGCTGACCCCGCTGGACCTCTGGGTGCTCATCGCGCTGCGAGGGAGCGGGAGCGGGTGCGTCGGCGGCGGCGGCGGCGGCAACAACTCTTCTTCCGCCGCGGCCCTCACCCGCCGCAGGGCCGTCGACGCCACCCTCCGCCACTGCCTAGCCCTTCCCGGGGGCCGCAGGTGGCTGTCGAGGTCTGTGCGGGGCCACGCGAGGGAGCTGAGGCCGCTCTTTGCCGACGCGCTTGCGGCGGCCGCGGCGCTCGCGTCCGAGGGCGGCGGCGGCGGCGGCAAAAGGAGGCGCGCCTCCTCTCCCTCTTCCTCCTCCTCTTCCTCCACTTCTCCTTCCTGGTACGCCGCAGACCTCTACTGCGCCCTCTTCGACGAGTTCGCCGACGCCGCCTCGCGCTCCGAGGTGCTCCGGTCGCTGCTCGCGCACCTCGGCTCGCGCCAGCCCGCGCAGGTCAAGGCGGCGCTCGCGGCGCTGCGCGCGGCGCCTCCCGACGCACTGGCGTCGCACGCGGCCTACGTGACCTCGGTGCTCGAACACCTCGAGGCAGGGTTCGGCGAGCGCGAGGCGAGGGAGGTACTGGACGTGTGCGCGCGCGTGGCGGTCGCGGCGGCGACGAGGCAGGCCCGGGTCGCCCTGGCGTCGGCCGCCGCTGCCGCCGCTTCTGGAGGAGGGGGAGGGGGGAGCAGCAGCGCTGCTGCCGCTCTCCTCTCCGGCCCCGGTGCCGTTCCTTCCTCCCTCGCCGACACGGGAGGCATCGGCATCGGCGCCGCCGTCTCCGCAGGAGGCTCCGCCGGGGAGGATGACGGAGGCGGGGGAGGCCTCTCGGGGGCGGCCGACTCGGGCTCGCGCGCAGCCGACGAGCTGACGATCGCGCTGACAAAGCTCGCGGGCTCGCCGAAACCGCGGCAGCGCGCGCTGGCCGCCGCGGGCACCGCGTCGCTGTTTGCACACCTGGCCTCTGCCGCCCGCAGGCTTCGCGAAGAAGGAGAAGAGGAGGGAGCGCTGGCGGCGGCGGTCGAGCGGGACGCGACGGCGCTCGTGCGGCGGGCGCTCGAGGGCAGGGCCGACGGGAGCAGCGCCTCCAGCAGCAACGCCGGCTCCTCCCGCCGCTCCTCCTCCGGTGGTTCTGTCGCTGCCGCCGCCGTCTCCGCCTTCGCCGCCAGGGGCATCGCGGGACTGCTGCTCGACGAGCTGGCGTCCGTGGTGCTCCGCGCCGCCGAGGAGGGAGCGGAGGAGCGGCGGCGGCGGCGGATCGAGGAGGCCGACGACGAGGAGGTCGGAGGAGGAGAGCCCGGCCCCCCTCCTCCTGCTTCTTCGGCCCCTCGCGGCGTCATCTTTACCCCGGCGCTCGACGAGCTGCTGCTCGCCGAGGCCTTGCTCGTCGCCGAGGCCGCGGCGATCGACCTGACCGAGGGAAAGCTGGCCTCGCCCGACTGCGAGGACATCCCTCTCGCCTCGGCTCCCCCGGGGGGCAGAAACGGCGTTCCGCGCGACGCCAGCGTCCTCAGGTGCGGGGTGCTCCTCGGTCTCGACGGGGGCTCCGCGCCCGTGGCCGTGGCGCTGGCCTCGGCGGCGGCGGCGGGCGCGGCGGCCTCCTCTTGCTCGTCCTGGGCGTTTTCCTCGTCTCTGTCTCTCGGCGGAGGAAGAGGAGGAGGAGGAGGAGCAGGAGGAGCGGGAGGGAACAACGCTGCCAACGCCGCCCGCGTGAGCGTCGGGGACGGAGGGATGCCCTTGGATGCTTCCGGGGAGCGCCTGGCGCCGGCGCTGCGCCTGCTCTCTGCACTCGCTGCTGCTGCCGCCGCGGCGACGTCGGACTCCTCTTCTTCCTCTTCTCCTCCTTCTGCTCCGTCGCCGTCGCCGCTCGCGGCCGTCTCGGCTCTGCTGGGGGCGCCGCTCCTCCTCCCGTCCGCGGCCTCGACGGCAGCGGCGGACGGCGAAGACGACGGCGAAGCGCAGCAGGGCTATCTCGCCTCCCTGAGGCCGGCGGCGAGGGTCGTCAGCGCCAGGGCGCTGCTCGCAGCGGCCAACTGGACACGCGAGCTGCTGAGCGTCTTTGGCGGCGGCGGCGGCGGCGAAGGGGGCGGAGCAGGGGCCGCCGCCGCCGCCGCCGCGGTCCGGGCAAAGCTGGCCCTCCGCGCGCAGCACGCGTGTCAGCTCCGCTCCCTTCTGGCCGCGGCGGTGGGCGCGTGCCCCGAGGGCACGCCGCTGCCGACCCCGGCCGGGGGCGAGGTCGTCGTTTCCGGCGGCGGCGGCGGCGGCGGCGGCGGCGGCGGCGGGACCCTCTCTCCGGACCTCGCCGCGCGCCTGCTCCGCCCGCTGGCCCCCGCGGCCTTCGACGTGCTCTCCGTGCTCGCGGCGAGCGCGCCCCTGGAGGCGGCCCTGGCCCCGGCCGCGTCGCTCCTGGCGGAGCTCGCCCAGGGGCTCTCGGGCGGCGGCGGCGGCGGCGGCGGAGGAGGAGGAGGCGGAGTTTCGTCGTCTTTTGGCGGCGGCGGCGGCGGCGGGGCGAAAAAGCGGCGGGCCCCCTCCTCCTCCTCCGCGGCTCCCGCGCCGGAAGACCCGACAGCGCACCAGGCCGTGCCCCCCTGCCTGCTCCCGGACGCGGAACTGCTGCTCCGCGCCGCCGTGAGGAACGCCCCGGCGATAGGCAAGCTCCTTCTCGTCGCCGCGGCGGTGCTCTCTCGGCCGCGGGCGGCGCGCGGGAGGAGGACGAGCGGCGGCGGCGGCGCCGGCGCCGGCGGCAGGACGCCGCTCGCGCCCTCCGGCGCCTCCTCCTCGTCCTCCTCCTCCTCCTCCTCCTCGCCCCTCGTCGCGTCCCCTTGCCTTTTGGTGGGCCCCGCCGCGGCGGAGGCGGCTTTGGACCCCGAGGCGGCAGCCCACGGTCTCGCCCTGGCCGCGCTCGAGGTCGCGCGCTCGCTGCTGCGGCGGGCGGCGGCCGAGGCCGCGGCTGCGGACCGAGGGAGCGGCGACGCGAGCAACGGCGCCGGGCCGCTCTCCCAGTCTCGACTCGCCGCGGCGGCCCTCGAGGCCCTGGGCTCTCCGCCTCCTGCTTCCACTGCCTCCGCCTTTGCCTCCTTTGGAGGCCTGCCCCCGTCGGCCGTCTCCGCCGCGGCAGTGCAGCTCCAGGAGCTCGACCTCGGCGACGGCGCGACGGGCCCCATCGGAGCTGCCGCCGCCGCTGCCGCTGCTGCTGCCGCCGCTCCTGCTGCGCGCCCTCGCTCTGACCCTCCAGCTCCCGTCGACAGCCAGACGACGCTCGACGCGCCGGGACCGAACGGCGGCGACGGCGGCGACGACGGCGAGCAAGAAGAAGACGGCCCCTGCCCCGCGGACTTTGGCGTCTGCCTCTCGCGCGTGCGCGCGCTGGCGGCGCTGGCCGACCTCGAGCTGGCCCTCTTCGTGCCCGCCGCCCCGTCGCTCGCTGCCGCCACCGCCGCCGCTGCGGGACGCAGCAACAATGCCTCCAACTCTACCGCTCCCCCTCCCGACGGCAGGGGCGCTGCACACGCGGCCCTCCGCTCCGCGGCGAGGCGCATGCTCGAGTCGTCGTGGCGCCCCGCTTCGACTTCGACTTCGACTTCGACTTCTGCTTCTGCTTCTGCCGCCGCCGCTGCATCCTCCTCCGCTTCCTCCTCGACCCTTTCCATGGGAGGTTGGAGGGGACGCTCCGCCGCCGCCAAGGAGCTCGTCGGCTGCTTCCTGCGCGGCGCGCGCGACCCCTGCCTCGCCGCGGCCTCGCTCGCCCGCGGCGCGCTCGGCGCCGTGCCACCCTCCTCGGCCTCGTCCTCGACGGGCGAGGTGATGACCGCGGCGCAGCGCCACGAGC
>Ga0315283_10005230_pt1 | contig 11423 bp, 10 predicted proteins | sample YL17G09_0_MG_FD_204541 | JGI IMG/M metagenome (GOLD analysis project Ga0315283, IMG submission 204541) | Sediment microbial communities from Yellowstone Lake, YNP, Wyoming, USA - YL17G09_0 | ecosystem: Environmental > Aquatic > Freshwater > Lake > Sediment | place: USA: Wyoming | collected...
TACGTATTTTTGACACCGCGTTGTTTCACTTAATCCCCAAACAATCCCCACAGGAAGGGAATTTAACATTTTCAGAATTCTTCACCCTCTCTTACCAGCGGCGGGGATTTCAATCGCCGGCTAGCGATCTTTTTAATACCGAGAACTTCCTTTTAAAACCGGATCGGGAAAATATGACACCCCGTACAACCCGGTCTAACTATTTTCCGTTACTCTATTTACCCCAAGCATTCATTGCAGGGATTGGTTGGAGGATATTCGACTTTCCTATCATCCCGGTGGTCATCGCCATGCGCTTGATTGGATTGGCGATTTACCTTTTTGCCGGTGCGCTTACTATTCGTATGCTCCCTATCGGGAAATGGGTCTTTGCGATTCTTGCACTTTCTCCCTTGGCATTTTTTCAAGCCTCCACGATAAGTGGGGATGGGTTCACCATGTCCGCTTGTTTTATCTTTATCGGACTTGTGTTGCGAACCTTCAGCCAGAGGGAAAAAGCGGTAAATATTAATACTGCATTACTCCTATGCGGAGCATCTCTCTTATTAGGAATGGCTAAACCCGGGACGATTATCCTACTGCCACTGTTGTTCTTGTTATTTTGGAATAAAGTAGAGTCAAAGAAGGCAACCCTAATCATAATATCGGGTGTAATTATATCTATAGTCATCTCTATCGGCTGGACATATCAAATCGCATTTCTCCAAGATTCAAATATTAAAGGCATTTCGCGCTTGGAACAATTCAATATTGTTATAAATAATTTCGCGGATTTTCTTAGAGGATATTTTATTGGGATTTTTCGATTACTTCCACAATATTTCCGCGATTGGGTTGCGTCCTATGGATATTGGGTTGGCCAAATCCCGGAGATTGTTTTCTACCTTTTTCCCCTTGCACTTATCTTGGGATATTTCACCGAAGGCAAAAATATCGCATTTTCAAGGATAAGCAGGTTGGTGATTTTCATGGTCTCCCTAATATGTTTAGGGGTTATGGCTTCTGCAAAATTCATTCTCGGTTATATACCTGGTCAGGTTTCTTATAACGCTCAAGCACGATACTTCCTACCCTTTGCCCCCTTACTCTTCCTCTCCTTTGCAGGATGGATCGATTTCAAACCTTCCATTCACAAAATTGCTGCCCCCTTGACCGCAACGCTTATCTTTGCAACTCTCGTCATCTACGGCTATGGTCTCTACCAGACCTATTATACCGAATGCGTATACCCGGTGAACGAAACACATCCTTGCAGGCTTCCGCAGTATAAGAATCTGGATATATCCAATCCTCCCCTGGTCAATCTCACTCCAAAAGTTGCAGTTATTCAAACTTTTTCCCCCCATTGCAGTCAGTTGTCTGCATTGAGGGTTCTTCCTCGCTCATTCACACCAGGCGAAACAGGATTGCTGCAGATGAGTTTAATTGATCCAAATGACCGGGCTATCGCGGTCAGCGAGTTCCCGGTATCCGATGTAGCGGAAAACAAGGTGATCAGGTTTATTATTCCGAAACAGGAGATACAACCTTTTGGGGAATACTCGTTTAAAATAGAGCTTATCGAAGAAACTGGTTTGACACGTAATATCTCGCTCCTTGCACGGAAAGAGGATTTCTATCACGAAGGTAGATTGACCCTGAATGGGGCGGTTTATCCAGCTGCCTCAGATCTGTTCTTCCAGTATGAGTGCCCTCCAGGGGCTGTCCCGTAGACCGGAAGGTAAAAATGAAAAAGCTGATCGTAATCATCCCGGCATATAACGAAGAGAATACTATCGCTGAAGTAATTACGCGAATGCCCGATCTTCGTAAGTGGAAGATCGAACTCTTCCCTGTTGTTATTGATGATGGCTCCTCAGACCAGACAGCGGAAATCGCTCGCAAATATGGTGCATCTGTGCTTAGTCACGGTACAAACCAGGGTGTCGGTAAATCCTTTCATGATGGATTGGAATATGCGCTCGACCAAAATGCGGATATCATGGTCAACATCGACGCGGATCTGCAATACGCCCCGGAAGATATCAGCCTGCTCATTCAGCCGATTTTGGATAACCAGGCGGATTTTGTAACTGCTGATCGATTTACTCTTGCGAACGGTAAGACCGTACGACCGACAGATATGTCCAAGCTCAAGTTCTGGGGAAACCAGCGAATGACCGCCCTGGTAAACTGGCTTGCAGGTACACACCTCGGGGATGTTTCCAGCGGTTTCCGGGCGATCAATCGGGAAGCGATCCTTAATCTTAACCTTTCCGGAAAGTACACCTATACCCATGAAACCATTATCGACCTGGGTTTCAAACAGCTGCGGTTGGATTCCATCCCGATCAAGGTCAAATATTACCCGGAACGCAAATCCAGAGTTGCCGGGAATCTCATCCAGTACACGAACCGGGCTCTCCGCATCATTTTTAAAGCCTTCCGAGACTACCAACCTTTTTATTTCTTCAGCCTGCTCGCAGCACTTCCACTGATCATTGGTGGTGGAGCATTATTATTCATGCTGATTTATTTCATCCAGACCGGTGATTTTTCTCCTTACAAGTATGTCGGATTCGTGGGAATTTACTTGTTCTCGCTGGGATTGATCTTGGTCATTATTGGATTTCTTGCAGATATCCTCGTTGGGATTCGTTTGACGGGAGAAAAGCAGCTTTACTTGTTAAAAAAGAAGGGGAAAATGGAGCAGTGATCGTGGCAAAAACGAAATGGAATGATCTCACTGCAGCCAGGTACCTCGGATCTTATCAATCCTCATATTTTGGTTACTCTCTACTCGAAAAGATCAGGGAAAATGCAGCTTCAGGTGGAATCACCTCCACTTTATTAATCGACGCTTTACGACAGAAAAAGATCGATGGGGCTTTACTTCTCCGCACCCCCGTCTTGGATGAGGGGGTAAAATCAGAATTTTTCATCGCCCGTACCGAGGAGGATATCAGTCAGTCCCAGGGAAGCAAATACATTGCTACCCTTTTCTCTTTTAAAGCAATCCCTCTTATCAAAGAGTTTAAGGGGAATCTGGCAGTTGTTTGTCTCCCCTGCGATGCTCTCATTCTCAGACGCTTGCGCCAAGCGGAACCGGAGATTGATAAAAAAATTGCCTTGGTCATCACCCTTTTTTGCGGCCATAACTCGGAAAAAGACCTTACCGATCTGGTGATCAGTAAATTGAACCCGGAGAAAAAACCCGTCAGGTCTTACCGGTACAGGTTTGGACACTGGCGCGGAAACCTGAAGCTCGACTACGAAGACGGTGATTCGGTGGTCAAACCCTTCAGCTTTTTCAGTGATTACCAGAACCTCTATTTCTACTGCCAGAAAAAATGCCTATTGTGCGGAGACCAGACTGGTTTTGATAGTGATATTGCTATTGGGGATATCTGGTCCATGAAAATGAAAAAGAATCCGATCAAGCACAACGCAATTCTTGTACGGACTCAAGCAGGAGAAAATGCAGTCCAGGGTCTGGTCGAGAGGAATCTGGCAAACATCTTTTCAGTCCCCATTTCAGATCTTTGCGCAGGCCAATCCCGGTCTCTGCCACTGCATGCCAGCGTTAATGCCAGGGTTTGGGCATCCCGGAGGTACGGGTTAAACCTTAAGCCAGTATCCGATGAGAACCCCACCTTCCTGGAAAAAGCCATCGCCACTGTGATCCTTTTCAACTTCTGGATATCACATGATGAGAAATGGTCCGAAATAATCCCGAAAATACCTAAATTCATCATCAAGTTCTATCTCTATGCTTTTAAGGGATTACAAATCTTTCAGAAACCAAAGCGGATCGTTCATTCGATCGGGATCATCGGAGGTTCGATCTGGGGAAACCGCGGCGCGGAATCCATGCTCGTGACCACGATCGGTAAATTGAAAGAAAAATACCCCGATGCGGAATTCAAGGTGTTCTCGATCTATCCCAAAAAAGACCGGGAGTTGATCCATGATCCGAAAATTCAAGTTCTTAGTAGCAAACCTCTTTCCCTTTTGATCCTTTACCTTCCCTTCGCTTTACTGTACTGGTTATTCTCCAAAATCAGGATCAAATTCTGGACACCCGCCACCGTGAAACATCTGCGCCAGTGCAGCATGCTTTATGATATCGGTGGAATAACCTTTGCCGAACGCGGCTTGGTGCTTGGATATAACATCCTTACCCTCTGGCCGGCTTTGCTGCTCGGGGTCCCAGTAGTCAAGCTATCTCAAGCAGTAGGTCCTTTTAAAACCCCCTTGAATCGCTTCTTCGCGAGGATATTTCTCCCCAAGTGCCAGCAGGTTTTTCCACGTGGGGAATTATCTGCACAATTTCTGACTGGTTTGAAACTCAATAAAACCCTATCCCCTGTCTCCGCCGATATCGCTTTCTCCTATCGACCCGATTATTCGCTCTCGATCGAAAATCCGGAGAAAGTAAGTGAAATCACCGAAAGGCTTTCCAACTTAAAGAAATCCGGTAAAAAGGTGATTGTTTTTTCACCCAGCACAGTGGTCCTGAAGAAAATGACCAGCCCGAAATACGAGCATCTAATCCTGGATATTATCCAAAAGATCGATATGCCTGAATACTATTATGTTTTCCTGCCCAATTCCAACCGGGCTGGAAGTGGAAAATTCCAGAATAATGATATCCAGGTCATTAATAATATCCGCCTGATAGCCGGAGATCGTTTATCCGAGAATTTAGTTTCAAGGATCGAATGGCTCGATTGGGATCTAAATACAAAAGGTATCCGCCAAATCATCAGCAAAACCAACCTGGTTGTAACTTCCCGCTTCCACTGTATGGTATCCGCTCTTTCCCTTGGAATACCGGTTTATGTCATTGGATGGTCGCATAAATACCGCGAAGTGCTTCAATGTTTCCAGCTTGAATCATACATGCGCGATTTTACTGATGTAGATGCTGATACCCTTGGTTCAGAGATCTGCGCAGAGATGCAAAACGAGAGGGAAATTCAAAAACTAATTTCCAAGAATTTACCTGATGTAATTCAATCATCCAATTTGCAGTTCGAAGAGATGAGAGTAGATTTTTGTGACCCGAAGTAAGGCTCTGCAATACCTCAAATGGATTTGGATCATTGCGATTGTCCTATTTATCGGGTTGTTTTTTTATCGCAACCTGCCTGAAGCGATTGAATACCTGAAAACCATCCCTGCAGGATATATTTTTTTATCCGGTGTGCTCATAGTTGCGGCAAAATTCCTGATCGTGGATCTGGCACTGCTCTCGGTGAAAACGGGTGAATGGCATCCACCCTATTTATACATGTTCACGATCTTCACAGTATCGCAGCTCGGAAAATACATACCGGGTAGTATCTGGCACTTTGCTGCCAGGATCAATTCTTATAAGGAAAACACTTTATCCAATAAAAAGACCGCCCAGGTTATGGTCATCGAGAACATATGGATGGTTACTGGTGCCACTGCATTCGGTGTTTTCCTGATATCCATCCAGCACGCGATGACCGGGATTACCTTTTTTTCAAATTTTTACCTTCCTGAATGGATTTGGACACTCCTCCCCTGGCTTACTATTATCCTCTGGGTCTCAGGTTTGATCATCCTGGATCACCGTTATCCTGTGAACAACGGGAAATTCTCATTCAGACACATCCTGATCCTGATTATGGTGCAGACTGGAATTTGGATCTTTTTAGGAGGGAGCTATTTCCTGCTATTTATGAACGCAGGTATCCAAAACCTATTCCTGATTCTCGGAGGATATGCGCTGAGTTGGATTGCCGGATACGTGGTAATCTTTGCTCCTGGTGGAATTGGGGTTCGGGAATTCGTTCAGGTGGCGCTTTTTTCATCCGTCGTTCCTGCTGAGCAGGTTGTAATCATTTCCCTCATGCACAGAATGGTCTATACAATTGTGGAAGTCCTTCTGGGATTAATCGGATTTCTTCTCGCCCGAAAATTCCCCCGGAGTGGGAACCCCGTTTCCGAGTAAAATTGACGCTTCATCGAAATAACCAAATTCTTTCATAATTACAATATCTGGATTGTGAATATTCTATGCCTGCAATGACCGCCCGTGATTGGACCAAGTTTCTCCTCCTCGCCCTTATCTGGGGTTCATCCTTCATGTGGATCAAGGTGGCAGTGGCCGATGTCAGCCCCTTTGTGCTTGTAACCTTCCGAATTTTTTTCTCTGTACTTGGGATTCTCGCTATCATTTTAATCACCCGCGGGAAATTCCCGCTCGAAAGGCGCTGGATCGGTGTCTTCGCCTTCCTGGGTTTTTTCAATGTGGCTTTTCCCTTCCTGCTCATCTCCTGGAGTGAGAAATATATCACCTCAGGGATGGCATCAATTCTTAATAGCACTGTTACCCTTTTTACTTTTATTTTTGCCTCCTTTTTCATCGCAGAAGAGAAATTGACCTGGCTTAAAAGTCTGGGGGTCGCCCTCGGGTTCGCCGGGGTGGTCGTGATCAGCATGGATGACATTAGTGGCGGATTGGGAAACGTCCAGTTGGGTGTGCTCGTCTCGCTCATCGCCTCGGCAAGTTACGGAGCCGCAAATGTGTTCGGGCGGATCAAAACGAAAGGGCTTGAACCGAATGCCCAAGCCTTCGGGCAGCTCACCGCAGCCTTCGCACTTATCCTTCCGGCAGCATTTATTTTCGACCCTGCTTTCGTCCTCCCAAATTATCCGATCACCTGGTTTGCGCTGATCCTGCTTGGCCTGCTCAATACAGCCGTGGCCACCTGGCTGTTTTACTCCTTGTTGAATTCCGTCGGATCCACCCGCACTTCCCTGGTGGCATACTTCATACCCCTCGTCGGGGTGATCCTCGGAATCCTCTTCATGAACGAGTCTTTGAGCTGGAACCTGGTAATGGGAGCAGCCATGATCATCGGTGGGGTTCTCTGGGTGAATTACGGATCAAAGTTCCTGCGCATCTCTCAATAATTCGATCTTTTTAATCCCTGATTATCCCCTTACGGGGTTAAAATCATTTCATGAATAAAAAACTTCCTTTCCGCTCCGGTTTTGTAGCTGTTGCCGGCCGTCCCAATGTAGGGAAATCCACCCTGGTCAACGCGTATCTTGGTCAGCTGGTAGCGCCCATCTCCCCCCGCCCTCAAACAACCCGGCGAAAGCAGCTTGGAATCCTTACACTCCCGGATACCCAGATCGTCTTCGTGGATACGCCCGGGCTGCATAAACAAATCGATCAACTGGGAAGTTACATGAACATGGCTGCCGAGTCAGCGCTTGAAGATGCCGACCTGATACTGTGGCTGGTGTCAGCAGATGAAATGCCGACCGAAGAGGATGCGCTGATATCCAAGAAGTTGCTGTCTTTGAAAAGATCGCAACCAGTGTTCCTGGTGTTGAACAAAATCGATCGGCTTAGCCCACTGGAGCTGGCTGACAGCGAAAAACTGTTTTCACCCCTCGCTCCCGGGGCTGAGATTCATCATGTATCAGCGCTCTCCGGAACCGGAAAATATGACCTTTTACAAGCAGTTATCTCCGGGCTACCGGAAGGGGGTCCCTATTACGAGGAAGATCAGATCACGGATCTTTACGAAAAGGAAATCACATCCGATTTGATCCGTGCAGCCGTGCTGGATTCACTCCGGGACGAGATCCCTTATTCCGTAGCGGTTCGGGTGGAAGAGTTTATCGACCGCGATGATGAGAATTCCTCCATTACTGCCACACTTTTTGTTGAAAGGGAATCCCAGAAGGGTATTGTGATCGGGAAGAATGCAGAAATGCTCAAGAAAATCGGCACCCAGGCCAGAATGGAGATCGAACGCATGACCGGCCGGAAAGTTTACCTGGATCTGCGCGTCAAGGTAGCCCCGAATTGGCGTAATGACCCCGGCGCCCTCAAGCGGTTCGGGTATGCCCCGGAGAAATCCTGAGTGGCTGACGGCTTTTTCGTCCTGACCCTCCTCCTTATGGGTCTGGAATGGTTTGTTGTAGCCACTCGCCGTACTCGCTGGAGGATCATCACCAAACCCGCACCTATGGTATTTCTCATCCTTTGGTTCACCATTGTTGGGAAATGGCAGGGTGGTCTGGTCTGGTTCGGTATGGCATTGGTTTTTTCCCTGATGGGTGATATCTTCCTTCTTTTCCCATTCCGCTTTTTCCTACCCGGGTTGATCGCCTTTTCCCTGGCTCATATTTTCTATATAACTGGATTCAACATGTCTGCGGTTGAGGTGAAAGCAGGAGCATGGCTGATCACATTAATCATTATCCTCGTTGCTGTTTTTGATTTTGCACCTATCGTCCGCAAGGTGAATATCCAACCCTCCAGGTATAAATTACTGCCCCCGGTTATGTTCTATGCAATTATCATCAGCCTCATGCTGCTCTCTGCCTGGCTTGTCCTTGCTCGTACCGGCTGGAATGGATCAGCTGTAATTCTCGTAATCCTGGGTGCCAGCCTATTCTTTCTTTCGGATTCACTGCTGGCAAGAGAAAAATTCATCCGTCCCGCCAAATTTGGCGGACTCGCTGTGATGGTCACTTACCTGCTTGCCCAACTTCTTATTACTACAGGCGCATTGATTCATTTTTCCGGAAGGTTGAGAGTATGATCTGGATCTGCAGGATTCTTATCGGGTTGGTCGTCATAGATAACCTTCAGGCAGCCGGCCTGTTCTTGTTTTTTCCGGATGGATTTGCACTGTCGTTTGACCTTGCCGGTCCCGCCGGCAGAACCGCCATCCAGAGTATCGGCATCCTCTTCCTGATGTGGTGCGTGCCTTACGTTTTCACGCTGATAAACCCGATCCGGTATAGGGTATCGCATATCGAAGCCTGCATTATGCAGACACTTGGGCTTTTAGGAGAGATTTTCCTGTTGATTTACCTGCCGGGTTCGCTGGTTTTCACCCCCGCGAGTTTACAGCGTTTTATCCTCTTTGATTTTGGTGGTTTAATCCTGCTTCTATTGGCGCTCTGGCTCAGTTTTCGGATACCCCCCTGGAAACCTTCCAACCCTGTCAATTCTTAAGCGGTCGGAATCCCTCGCCAAGTGCTTCATGGGCGGTACCGATCACCATAAAAGCGTCCGGATCGGCCTCATGGACCAATTCCTTGAGCTGATTCACTTCTGAACGGGTGACCACGCAGTAGAGCACTGGCCGGTCCGCGCCTGTATAGCCGCCCTTGCCCTGCAGGATCGTTACGCCTCTTTCCAGCGTTCCGGTGATCTCTGTGATCACCGCTTCCGGTGCGGAGGTGATGATCATTGCGGTGCGGAAGATGCTCGAACCCTCCGAAACCATCTCCGCTGCCAGCCCGCTGACATAGATCACGACGAGTCCATAGAGGGCTTTTTCCCACCCGAAAGTAAATCCGCCAGCCAGCACCACCACCGTGTCCGTAATTAGGTATGACTGTGAAATCGGGATCGCGAATTTTGAATTCAAGATCCTCCCCAGGATATCGCTCCCGCCGCTGGTACCTCTCCCCCGATAGACCAGACCAAGTCCTGCCCCAAGCAGGACCCCTCCAAATAGGCAGTTCAGGAAATTATCCTGGGTGATCCCCTGCGCAGGAATGAAAAACGCTAGAAAATCTGTCAGGAGTGAAAAAGCGACGATCGCAATTGCTGTGCGGATGGCGAACCTGGCACCCCCTAGAAAACGCCATCCAAGTAAAAAGAGAGGAATGTTGCCGACAAGAACCATCAACCCGATCGGCCAGCCGGTATAATAATTAATAATCTGCGCTGCCCCGCTGATACCGCCCGAGACGAGCTGACCGGGAATCAGGAAAAGCCGCATCGCAAGAGCTTGAATGAAAGCGCCAAGCAGGATGAATGAATATTCCCCTACCAGCTTCCAGCTAAAGTGTTCGCGGGGGATCAGGTTCTTCATTTCTGGTTTCTTGCTTCCTCGTTAGGATCCGCAGCCAGGAAATTTCTCTGCTTTCGCTCCACTGACTGCTTCGCAAATATATACCTCGGCGTTTCTACCTATCCGACCCAGGTAACCTGCTTTCAAACCTGCCACGAATCCATCTATACCAACCCGCTCCACCAAACTGACCGTGCATCCGCCAAACCCCGCCCCGGTCAGTCGCGAGCCGTAACAACCGGGGAGCTTCCAGGCTATTTCCGCCATAGCATCCAGTTCAGCGCAGCTAACCTCGTAATCATCACGCAATCCAGCGTGCGTTTCATTCATCAACCTTCCAAATGCAGTTGCATCGTTCAGGGAAAGAACATCCAACGCATGATCCATCCGTGCGCATTCATGAACGATATAGCGTGACCTTTTCAAAGGGATCTCGTCCAGTCCGGCTGAAAATCGGTTGAAATCATGGATAGAAACTTCACGAAGTGTCTTGATCCCCGGGATTGCCCTCTGGAAATGTCGAAGGGCCTCTTCGCAGGATGCCCGCCGTTCATTATATGCCGAACTTACGAGACCGCGTCGAATACCGGTATCCGCTACAACCACGACCGTGTTTTCCGGCAGCTTCACAGCCCGGGATTCATGGCTGCGGGTATCAAACCAGACCGCGCTGCCCTCCACCCCGCAGGCGCTGGCGAACTGATCCATCAACCCGCAATTTACTCCCACGTATTGGTTCTCCGCTCGTTGGCAAAGAATAGCCAATTTCAGAGGATCCGCTATCCAATCTCCCACCACCTGCCAGAGCGCGGCAAAGGCAACCTCCACCGCCGCGGAGCTGCTGAGCCCGGCACCCACCGGCACGCTGGAACTGAATGCGGCATGGATGCCTTTCACAGGGTAGCCCTCATTTTTCAGAACCCACGCAACTCCGGCTGGATAAAGAGCCCAACCCGGAAGCTGTTTCCCATTCACGTCTTTTTTTGATTCCACGGAATTAAGAGAGAAATCAACCGATTTTCCCAGATCGATCGCCTCAATGTGGAATGTGCCTTCTTGTTGCAACTTGGCTTCGATTCGTACCAATCTGTTGATCGCCATCGGCAGTACTGCCCCGCCGTTATAGTCGACATGCTCACCCAGCAGGTTCACCCGCCCGGGTGCCTCGGAATAATATTGTGCATCTGGCATCAATCTCGGAGTAAGGTTATCTTGCGCAAACTCAGGCATGGGTTTCCTTTTCCAGTTGATAAGCCTCAGCCATCTCATTCTTTTTAGCATGCGTCATTGATTTGATAATTCGCTCGCGACGCATCGCCGTTCCCCGATCGGGTTGAAGTTCCACGTAAACCAGTTCCACAGGCTGGTGCAGCCGGGTATATTTCGCTCCCTTGCCCGAGTTGTGCTGTTTGGTGCGTCTTTCGGGGTCAAGCGTCCACCCCGTGTAGTAACTTCCGTCATTACAACGTACCATGTAACAAAAATATGCCATATTCACTTATTTCTTCTTTTTCAAGGAAGGCATCCCCAGCACTCCGGATAGGAATCCGTCTTCACCGCGCACGGATTCGCCGGGATTAA
>Ga0315283_10005234_pt1 | contig 11420 bp, 10 predicted proteins | sample YL17G09_0_MG_FD_204541 | JGI IMG/M metagenome (GOLD analysis project Ga0315283, IMG submission 204541) | Sediment microbial communities from Yellowstone Lake, YNP, Wyoming, USA - YL17G09_0 | ecosystem: Environmental > Aquatic > Freshwater > Lake > Sediment | place: USA: Wyoming | collected...
CTGGACGCCGCGGTCGCGCAACGGAGTCCGTGGCGACCGGGACCGGAAACGGCGGCCGGGGCGGCTTCGGGCAGGGTGGTGGCCAAGGCAGGACAGATGTCGCGCCGGCTCCGCTGGCCGATGTCACAGCAGAGGGCTGGTTGACTGTGACGGGAACCGTGGTCAGCGTGGCGGACGACTTGGTCGAGATCGAGAGCGCTGCCGGTGAGGTGATTCCGTTCGAGGGACAGCCGTTGAGTTTCGCTCAGGGGCAAAGTTTCAGCCTGAAGCTGGGAGGCGCGGTGAAACTGGCCGGCTACGATGAGAACGGCGAGTTCAAGATCGGCAAGGTCACGAACCTGAACGACGGCGTGAGTGTCACGCTGCGCGACGCGAGCGGCCGGCCCGGCTGGGCTGGTAGAGGCCGCCAGGGCTAAGGAGAAATTCATATGCTTCGCAATCGATTTGGCGTAGTGGTCATTGTGCTGAGCTTGCTCGCCATCCTATCGACGAGCTGCGCGCCGCAAACGGCGCCCGTCGCAGCGACAAACGCCCAGCCCACGCCTGTGGCAGCCGCCACCAGCAAGCCCGCCACCGGTAGCGGTTCCGGTAGCGGGGCGGGCGGCGTGTTCCAGGGTTTCGGCGAATTGACGATCGAACAGGCGGCGGTCAAGTACCGTGTGGATGCTAAGGCGCTGGCTGCCCAAGTCAGCATTCCGCAGGGCGACTCCTACGAGAGCATCAGCAGCTTGTCAAGCCATGGGTTGGACAAGGCTGCATTGCAGGCGGCCCTGACCAAGTTGGGCAAGACCAGCGATCCCGACACGGCCGCCCTGGCGACCAAGCGGCAACAGGACTTTGACACGCTCATCGCCCTGGCCAACACGCAATACAAGACCGCGCTGGTCAGCACCAATCAGAAGGACACCGAGAAAGCGACAAAATCCGCGGTCGAGCTGGCGAAGTACTGGAAAGACCTGAGCGACCTCTACAGTGCGACTGCGCCCCAAGTTTTCGCCACGGACAACGCCTGGAGTGGTGACCTGGCGCAGATCGTCAAGACAGTCAACACGGCGAAGGACGCCATTGCCAAGGGCGACTTGGCCGCTGGCCATGCCGCGTTGGAGCCGGTGCGCGAGATCCTGCTCCAGGTGCGCACCCGTAACAATGCCCAGGTCTTCGGCGATAGGCTGACCATCTTCCACGCAGCGATGGAGGTCGTGACGACGCCGGCGACGGACAAGACGGCCGACACGTTGAGCGACGCCGACATCGCGGCGATCCAAGCGGCCACCGGCAAGATGGCCGCGACGTGGCAGCCCATCGCCCTGCCGCCAGCCGGGCTGACCGCTGAGCAGACCACCGCCTACCAGGGATTGGCCCAGGCGCAAACCGCGAACCTGGCCGCGCTCGACAAGGCGCTGGCTGCGGGGGACAAGGCCGGCATCGTGAAAGCTGCCGGCGACATCAAGGCCACCTTCACCAAGTTGTTCGTACAATTTGGTTGAGTGTAAAGCCGTCTGTCTCAGGCGGGTGCGGGAAGGCCGGCGGTGAGTCAGAGCAGCGCCGCCGGCCAGACGATCTTCCCGGCCAAGCAAGACCTATCCCTGTATGTCTCGGTTGTAGGTAGCAACACGTTCATCCGCGTTGTCTGCGCTCCCAAAGGTCCAGGGCAATGGTAAGGGTTTGGACCTTTGGGAGCTATTTAGTTTGCGGAAGACCCGGTTTGACGCGCTATGCGAGTTGCCTTACACTCTCCATGTCGGGCAAGCAGGTCGACTTGGGGGCGAGGCAGATGGGTCCCTGGCGCCGCTGGCCTTTCTTGGGGTAAGCTGATGCAGTCGAAGCACATCCTGTTGGTGGATGATGACCCCTTGCTCCGCCGAAGCGTGGCTTTCAGCCTGGAGCGTGCTGGTTACCGGGTGACCACTGCGGCCAGCGCGGAGGACGCGCTCGCCCTCGCCGACCGCGATCCACCCGACCTGGTGCTCCTCGATATCGGGCTGCCCGGCATGGATGGTCTGGACGCGCTCCGGCGTTTCCGCGAGCGGCCGCACGCCCCACCTGTCATCTTCGTCACCGCGCGCCGCCGTGAGCTGGAGCAGGTCCTAGGACTCGAACTGGGCGCCGACGATTACGTCACCAAGCCTTTCGACACCGACGTGCTTCTGGCGCATATCAAGGCGGTCCTACGGCGAGTCCTTCAACCACCGGCGCCGCCTCCGGAACCACAACCCCTGACCGCAGGCGATCTGACGATTGAACCGCGCACGCGCCAGGTCACGATGGGCGATCGAGTCGTGGAATTGACACGGCGCGAGTTCGACCTCCTCTACGCGCTGGCCATGGAACCGGGGCGGATCCTGTCGGCCGACGACCTGCTGGCGCGCGTGTGGGGCGCTGAATACCGAGGCGAGCCTCAAGTGGTCTACGTGCACGTCCGCTGGCTGCGCCAGAAGCTGGAGGAAGAGCCCAACCGGCCGCGGCGGATCATCACCGTGCGCGGGCTGGGCTACAAGCTGGAGCGCCTGGAGGCTTGATGTTCAGCACGCTGCGCCGTCGTCTTATCTTCAGCCACATCCTGCCGCTGCTGGTCATCATGCCACTGATCGGGCTCGCGCTTATCTATCTGCTCGAAGCGCGAGTCGTGCTGCCTAGCCTCACGAACGAGTTGATGAGCCAGGCCGGCTTGGTGGTCGAGATGGCGCGCGATCAGCCGGGCGTGTGGAACGATCCGACACAGGCGCAGGCTTTCGTAGCACGCGTGAGCCCGCGACTCAGCGCGCGCCTGATGGTGCTCGATGGCAGCGGGCAGTTGTTGGCGTCCAGCGATCCGAACGATCGCGAGCGCTTGGGAGCACCCCTCGACCATCCCGGATTGGGGCAAGCGTTGTCCGGCCAACTCTTCACGCAAGCAGCGCGCAGCCAAGGGCTGCACGCCGAAGTAGCCGACGTGCTGGCGCCAGCACCGGGTTCGGATCAACACGTCGCCGGTGTGGTGCGACTGAGTTATCCCCTGACCACCGTGTACGTGCGCTTCCGGCTCCTGCGCTACCTGGTCGCTGGCGTCCTGGTCGTGGGTCTGCTCCTGGGAGCGATCGCCGGCACCGCTCTGGCGCTGGACCTGGGCCGCCCCATCCAGCAAATCACGCAGGCCGTACGGCAGTTGGCCACCGGGCAACTACCGGCTTCGCTTCCTGAGCAGGGACCGGAGGAGATTCGCTCGCTGGCGCAGTCTTTCAACACGTTGGCGGAGCGGTTGCGCACGCTGGAAGAGTCCCGGCGCCGGCTGTTGGCCAACCTGGTGCACGAGATCGGGCGCCCCCTGGGCGCGCTGCTAGCGGCCGTGCAAGCCCTCGCGGGTGGCGCGGATCAGGATCCGGCACTGCGCCAGGAATTGCAGGCAGGGATGGAAGCGCAGATCCGGCGCCTGCAACGCCTCCTGGATGACCTGGCACAACTCCACGATCGCGTACTGGGAACATTGGAGTTGGACCCGCGACCACTTGCCCTCGACGAGTGGCTCCCTGCGATCCTAAGCCCTTGGCGCGAGGCGGCCACACAAAAAGGGCTGGAATGGCGCATCAGCATACCCGCAGGCCTGCCGGTGATTTCAGCGGACCCCGATCGGCTGGCGCAAGCCGTGGGCAACCTCGTCAGCAACGGGATCAAGTACACGCCTTCATCGGGCAGTATCACAGTCAGTGCCGGCGCAGAGACAGATGCGGTCTGGATCCAGGTCAGCGACACCGGGCCCGGCATCCCGACCGAGGAGCAGGAACGCATCTTCACGCCCTTTTATCGCGGACTGTCGTCCGGTCGTTTCCCGCAAGGCATGGGACTGGGACTCAGCATCGCCCGCGATCTGGTCACCGCGCACGGCGGGCGGCTTTCTGTTGAAAGCGCGCCCAGCTCAGGCAGCCGTTTTACCATTTGGCTTCCTCTTCCGCAATCCTAGACCCAAACCCCGTCTTTGAGATCCCGCGCCTTCGCTTAATCTTGGCTTAAGCACCCATAAAGTCGCCGTAAGGACTGCACGCCCCCTCGCATGCTATGCTTGGGTCGATCGACGTTGAGCGCCGATATCTCGTTTACCCAAGAGGGAGATAGCATGTCAGAAAAAGAGAACAAGGAGATCTTTCGAAGAGTCATCGAAGAAGGCTATAACAAGGGTCATCTGGCTATACTCGACGAAGTCTTCGCGTCCGATTTCGTGGAACACCAGGTGGGGATTGTGCCTCCCACCGTGGACGGCGTGAAAGGCTCGATCACATTCCTGCGCACTGCCTTCCCGGACCTGAAGCTGGCCATCGAAGAAATCGTCGTAAGTGGCGACAAGACTTGGGCACGAATCACCGCGCGCGGCACGCATCAGGGGCAGTTTATGGGAGTGCCGCCGACCAGCAAGGCATTTGCGATCACCGTGATGGATGTGTGTCGCTTTGAGAACGGGAAGATCGTCGAGCACTGGGGCGTCGCGGACCAACTCGCGCTGATGGCGCAGATCGGCGCTCTGCCGCGGCCACCGCAGAGTTAGGCCCTGGCAGGCCGAGCAATGGATCGCAGCCTGGACGACCCGTCCGGGGCTGGCCGTCGAGCGTAGTGCGACGAGGGACGAAGAATGCTGCCTGTATACGGGGTACCGCTACTGCTCGCCCTCCTGGTCGGCCTGCTGCTGGGACTCATCGTAGCAGGGCTGCTGGGAAACCGTGCTGGCGCAGCTTATGAGACCCTGGCAAGGCCACGGGGCGATATGCTGTCGGGGATGCTCGTGTTGGGTGCGTTCGCCATGGGCGCCTTCGTGACCTACACCCTATTGGGACCCCGGTGAATGCAGGGAAAGCAAGGGAATCTGGAAGAAGTGCATACCTTGACGCTGAAACGGATGTTGCCGGCTCCGCGCACAGCCCCGGTCGGCCGGGGAACTGTCACGCCCTGGCACAGTCTCACGGCCGAAGCGGTCCTGAGCGAGCTGGACGTCCAGACGCATGGACTTACGGCCGCCGAGGCGACCACGCGACTCGAGCGCGCTGGCCGCAACGAAATCGCGCGACGCAAGCCGATCTCCCCGTTGCGCTTGTTGCTTAAGCAGTTCGCCAATTTCTTCGTGCTGATGCTGCTGTTCGCAGCCGGGTTGGCCTACGCCGTCAGCTACCTGCCGGGTGAGAGCAGCCGGCGGCTGACCGCCTTCTTCATCCTCGGCATCATCGCCATTAGCGTGCTGCTGGGCTTCTTTGAAGAGTTACGTGCCCAGCAGACGCTGGCGTCCCTTGACAGATTGCTGGTCTTCAAAGCCATGGTCCTACGTGATGGGGCCCGGCGGGTGGTGGACGCGGCCGAGGTGGTGCCCGGCGACATCCTGGCGCTGGCGCAAGGGCAGAAGGCGCCGGCCGACGCCCGGGTGATCGAGGCGCATGGCCTGCGCGCCGATGAGTCGGCCCTGACCGGGGAGAGCGTCGCGGTCGATAAGTCGCCCGACGCAGTCGCCCTCGACGCCGCCCTTGCCGAGCGCACGAGCATGATCTATGGCTCCACCTATGTGACGCATGGCACGGGCCTGGCGGTCGTCGTGCAGACCGGCATGGCGACCGAGGTCGGCCAGATCGCGGGCACGCTGCAGGGGATGGCCGAACGATCGACCCCGTTCCAGGTCGAAGTCGGTCGCATGGCGCGGCAGATGACGCTCATCGTCGGCGTCCTGGCTTTGCTGGTCGCCGTCATCCTGCGCTTCATTCTCAAAGAGCCGCTGGTGGATGTGGCGCTCAACACCCTGAGCCTGGCGGTGGCGACCGTCCCCGAAAGCCTGCCGATCGTTCTAACCTTCGCCCTGGCTCTGGGCGCCCGGCAGATGGCGGCGCGCAAGGCGGTGATCCGGCGCCTGTCGGTGGTGGAGTCGTTGGGGTCCGTGGATACCATCTGCACCGACAAGACGGGGACCCTGACCCAGAACGTCATGACCGTGCAGTCGCTACTCGCGGACGGTCAGGTGGCGCCGGCGCCCCAGGGCAGCGTGCCTGACGGCCCGCTCGCCGATGTGCTGCGGGCAGGGATCCTGTGTAACGAGGCAACGATCGAGGACGGCGGGACGCTCAAGATCATCGGCGACCCGGTGGACACCGCCATGCTGCGCGCAGCACAGGCGGCCGGCCAGGATATCGAAGGGATACGCGCGAGCTACCCAAAGGTGGACGAAATCCCCTTCAGCTCCGAACGGAAGCTGATGACCACCGTCCACCGGCACGATGACCGGAAGTGGGTTTACACCAAGGGCGCGCCGGAGGCAGTGCTGGCGCACTGCGCCACATGCCGGCAAGATGGGGTGCAGTGGGATCTGCACGACGCGCATTGCCAGGCTGTACTCCAGATGGAGGAGCAGTTGGAAAACGCCGGCATGTATGTGCTGGCCCTCGCTGCCAAAGAGCTGGGTCCTGCCGATCCTCCTGAAGCAGTCGAACAGGGCTTGACCTTCCTGGGGCTGCAAGCGCTGATCGATCCGCCCCGCCCCGAGGCCGCCGCTGCCATCGCCGAAGCACACGGCGCCGGCATCCGGGTCGTGATGATCACCGGCGACAACGCCCTGACCGCCCGCGCGATCGGCGGCCGCCTGGGCATCGGTCAACGCGCCGTGGAAGCTCGCGAGTTGGACGGCCTCGCCGCGGCGGTGCTGCGGGAGCGGATGCAGAGCGTGGACATCGTCGCGCGCGCTACACCGCAGACCAAGCAGGCGGTGCTGCAGGCGCTGCAAAACGCCGGCCACTTCGTGGCGATGACCGGTGACGGGGTGAACGACGCCACCGCCCTGAAGCAGTCCGATGTCGGCGTGGCCATGGGCCTGCGCGGCACCGATATTGCCAAGGAGTCAGCGGCCATGGTGCTGCTGGACGACAACTTCGCCACGGTCATGGCGGCGGTGGAGGAGGGCCGGCGGACCTTCGACAACATTCGTAAGTTCACGAACTATTTGCTCAGCACCAGCCTGGGGGAGGTTGCCGTGGTGCTGGCGCTCTCGATCGCCGGCTATTTCCCGCTCTCAGCGACGATGCTGTTGTGGATCAACGTCGTGACCGATTTGGTGCCGGCCAGCGCGCTGGCGGCCGACCCGGCTGTGCCGCACGTGATGAAACGCCGGCCGCGGCGTCACGATGAACCGCTGCTCAACAAAGCGATCTATGCCACCATCGCCGGCAGCGTTTTTCGCACGCTGATCGCCTACTCGCTGATCTTCTGGGCCGGCCTCCGCCTTGGCGGGGTCACCTACGCCCGTACCATGCTCTTCACCAGCATCGTGCTGCACGCGTTCACGCGCGTACTGGTCGTGCGGCAGATGGATCGCCTGCCGTTGGGGTCGAACCGCGCGCTGCTGTGGAGCTATGCCGCGGCGGTCGGGCTGCAATTGCTGGTAATCTACACACCCCTGGCCGGGATCTTCGGAATCGTGCCGCTCGACTGGCAGGCGTGGGCGGTGATGGTGACGGTGGTTGCAGGATCGTCTCTGGCGGGCGTCTACATGACGCGCTGGATTTTGAAGCGGGCGCCGCTGTGGGAGAGTTGACATGAGGATACGGTTATCTGCGCCGCTGCATTGCAGCGATGGGCCCTACGGCAATGTCACACACGTGATCGTCGCGCCGCGGACGCGTCGGATCACCCACCTGGCCGCCATCGAGCCCGGCCTTTGGCCGGTCGAGCGCCTGATCCCGACCGCCTTGATCGGGGAGAGCACGCCGCGCGCGATCGTGTTGCGCTGCACGCGTGCGGAACTGGAACGCCTGATTGCCCTCAGCGAGCTCGGACACAGCCGGTATGCGCACGCCGCTTGCGTTCTGGATGACGAAGCGGACCTGAGCTGGTCTCTGGAGTTCCCTGAAGAAACGGCACTAACGGTGCCGCGGGAGATCGTTCCCCCCGGCGAGGTGGCCGTGCACAGGTATACCCGCGTCCAGGCCAGCGATGGGCTCACGGGGCAAGTAGAGGAGTTCCTGACGGCTAACCGGTCAGGCGCCATCTCGCATCTGGTCTTGCGCGAGGGGCATCTGTGGGGCCGACGCACGGCGACAGTCCCGGTATCGGCCATCGTTGGTTTCGATGAGGACATGATTCGCCTGGGCCTAAAGAAGCAAGACATCGCCGCGTTGCCGGCCATGGCCGTGCGATCCTGACGGCAGTGAAAGGAGACAGTTAATGAACCCCGTCTTGGTTCAGCTCGGCCCCCTGCAGGTGCATTGGTATGGGTTACTGATCGTCACTGGCGCGGTGCTGGCTGCCTGGCTGGCAGCCCGGGAAGCCAAGCGCCGCGGCGAAGACCCGGAGCACGTCTGGAGCCTGCTCATCTGGGTGTTGATCTTCGGCATTATCGGCGCCCGGCTCTACCACGTCTTTTCCACGCCCACGGGGGATTTTGTCGGCTGGGCCTACTACCGCCAGCATCCGTTGGACATTATTGCCTTTTGGAACGGCGGGTTTCGTGGCTTGGGGATCTACGGCGCGGTGCTCGGCGGCGTCGTGGCGGTGGCCATCTACGCTGCTCGCCACAGGCTGAAGTTGCTGCGCTGGCTCGATATCCTGGCCGTCGGACTGCTTCTAGCGCAAGCCATCGGCCGGATGGGCAACCGCATCAACCAGGAGCTCTACGGCCCGTCCACCGGTCTGCCCTGGGCGTTTCACATCAACCCGACCTATCCGTGCCAGGAGCCGACCGGTTCGCCGCAGGCCTGCGGCCTTCCCGACCGGCTGACTGATGCCGCTCGCCAATGGTACGCGACCCACGGCTTTCACCCGACCTTCTACTACGAAGCGCTCTGGAATCTGGTGGGGTTCGGCCTGCTGTGGTTCGGCGGCCGGCGATTCAGCCGTTGGCTGCGCGATGGCGACATCTTCTTCCTGTACCTGATCTGGTACGCAGTGGGCCGCTTCTGGGTGGAAATGTTCCGGCCCGACGCGTGGCGGATCGGCTCGCTCGCGACAGCGCAGTGGGTTGCCTTAGCGGGCATCGTGCTGGGCGTAGCCGGTTTGCTCCTCAACCATCACCGCTCTCGGGCCGGAACGACGGACGAGCCTTCTGCCGGGCTGGCGCTTCGCGGTGGCGAAGACCGGGCAGCCTGAGACCGGTAGCTGAGTCCCCGCGCAGTGCGCTGGATCAACCAGGCCATCGTCAGAGCGCTAATCGGTAGAATTCCATGTGCTCCAGCTGGATGGTTTCCACTTGTGAGAAGCCGGCCCTGGCTGCCAAGTCGGTGACGGTTACGGAGGAAATCCGGTGAGCCAGGGGCGGGCCGACCGGCTCCTCGCGGTAAGGCCATTCCAGGATGGCCACACGCTGCCGGGCCACCCGCCGCGCTTCACGGAGTGCCGCCAAGGGGTCGTCGGTTTCGTGCAGCACGTGGCCCAGAAACACCAGGTCAAACGAGCTGTCTGGGAAGGGGATCTGCTCGGCAGGCGCTTCTTCGAATTGGGCCGTCGGCGCGAACCCGATCGCCCTCGCCAGAAGTTCGGTGTTGGTGTCGATGCCGGTCACCGCAAGGCCTGCGGCGGCAAAGGCCTCGGCAAAGATACCCGTGCCGGTCCCCACGTCCAGCACGTTCGTTGCTATCAGTTCGGCCAGGCTCAGCGCGATCACGCGCGGCACTTCCAGCCGTGCGACCCGGTCCGCAGCCCGCAACCGGTCGGCTGTGCCGTGGAAGCGGCGTTCGTGGGCAGTGACGTCGTTCAATTCCTTAAACCTCATCAGTCTGTAAGTCAGATGTAACCTCTATCTGAACTATTCAGATGTCCGGTAACCAGCTCGCGTTACATTCGACAGGGCTGTCACAGCCCAGCGAGTGGCTTGCGCCGCGGCGCGCATCTTCACGGATTACCCACCCACGCTTCACGAGTTCTTCAAAGGCGGCTGCTATCCTAAGGGCGTCGATGGATGATCTGGCACGCACTGAGCGCCGGATCACACATCCAAATAATCAGAGGAGAAATTCGATGAACATCAAGAACAGCAAATTGGGACAGATGGGCGCCGCGGCGCTCGTGGTCGGTGGACTGTTGCTCGGAATGTTGACGAGCGCCAGCGCGGCCTTGGCCGCTGACTTGGAGCGCTACGGCGGACCGACCGGCCGGACTGCCGCTCCAGTCACAGGGACCTACTGGCAGACGCCGGTCGCGCCGCTGGATACCGCGGAGGTGGCGGCCCTGACGGAGGCTATCAACGAAGAGTATGGGGCGCTGAACACCTATCAGGCGGTGTTGAGTCAATTCGGCAGCGTCACACCGTTCAGCCGCATCGTCCGCGCCGAGCAGCAGCACGTCAACGCCCTGGCCCGACTGTTCACGAAGTATGGTCTATCGGTGCCGACCAACCCCGGCCTCGTCCCGGCGCCGACCTTCGCTAGCCTGACCGCGGCTTGCCAGACCGGCGTGGACGCCGAGATCGCGGACGCCGCGCTGTATGATACGCTGAAGCCATCGGTGGATAACGCCGACATCTTGCAGGTCTTCGCCAATCTGCAAGCTGCCTCACTCAACAGCCATCTGCCGGCATTCGACGCCTGCAACTAACGAGCCAGCGCTTTCTGTGAGCCGGCTGGGGCAAGACACCGGTGTCTTGCCCCAGCCGGTTTTTGCGACCGAGGTTGGTACGTCGTCCCAGGCATTGTCCAGCTTTCCACAGCCCTCCTTCAGAATACCAACACTTGGTCGGCCGTGACCGTTCACTCGCCCGACAGCGCTATATGGCCGGACTGCACGCCCCCACTGATGCGCTCAGGCCCGATCCCGCGGGCCTTACACACGACGTACAGGTCGCGACCACCTGAGGTCCTTTTCACTTCGCCGTGAGCGGCCAGAAAATGGGCAAAAGGATCATAACTACGCCGAAGATCAATAGGGTCAGCACCCAGCCCACCTTGAGATAGTCCCTGAACCGGTAGCTGCCCGGCCCCATCACCAACACGTTGACCGGGTGCCCCAGGGGCGTCAGGAACGCCATCGAGCTCGCCAGCGCTACCCCCATCGCCAGCGCGCGTGGGTCCAGACCAGTCTGCTGCGCGGCGTGGATGGCGATCGGGGCCACGACCGTCGCCACCGCAGCCCCGTTCATGGCCTGTGTCAGCAGGATTGTCAAAAGGAGCAGACCAGCCAACAGCGCCAATGGTCCCGCAGGCCCTAGCGCAGCGATGAGCTGGTCGGCCAGCAGTCCGGCCGCGCCGCTCTTGGTCATCGCCAGTCCCAGCGGCAACATCCCCGCCACCAGGAAGACGCTGCGCCATTCGATGGCGCCGTACGCCTGATCCATGGTGAGAATCGCGGCCAACACCGTCAACAGCGCGCCGCCCAACATGATCTCCCCGATCAGGGGTGTATTGAACGCGGCCAGGAGCAGCGCCCCGCCCATGATCGCCAACGCCAACCAGCCCTTGCCGGGCGCAGTGATGGCTGGCCGCTCGGTTTCCCCA
>Ga0315283_10005235_pt1 | contig 11419 bp, 5 predicted proteins | sample YL17G09_0_MG_FD_204541 | JGI IMG/M metagenome (GOLD analysis project Ga0315283, IMG submission 204541) | Sediment microbial communities from Yellowstone Lake, YNP, Wyoming, USA - YL17G09_0 | ecosystem: Environmental > Aquatic > Freshwater > Lake > Sediment | place: USA: Wyoming | collected...
TTCCTGATCATCATCCTGGTCCTGCAGGTAACGGCAGGACAGTACCGCGTTACCGCGCATCCTCCGACCGCGCTGCGTGACCTTGGTGAACCCGATACAACCTATTGGGTCAGCTCCAATGGAGGGGCAGCGTGGACGAATTGTAGGGGTGCGCTGCCTCTAAACGGCCTTGACGCATGTGCTTTGAGCACAGCCAACACGAATGCCGTGGCCGGGGATACGATCTACCTGCGCGGTGGTACTTATTCCAACCAGCAGATCTGGCCATCTAACTCTGGGATATCGGACAGTAATCGAATCGTCTATACGAGTTACAACCAGGAGAACGTGACTATTCGCGACTCGGCCTATGGAATCTATATCTACAAAAAGTCATACATTACCGTGACTGGGATCAACTTTTATAACCTCAGACGATTCATGCGCATCTATGCCGGCCACTATAATACGATCAGCTATTGCAATTTCGATACGCGCAGTGCCGAGTCCGGGGATTGGGTAGGTGCGCTGATTGCCGATGATTTCAACGATGATACCCCGGCCAGCGAGAACTCCACCTACAACTGGGTGCACCATTGCACTTTCTACCGTTGGGTCTATGGTGCGTATGCGGAGCACAGAGGTGGGTTATTGGACTTAGGCAGTTGGGAGGAGGACCCAGTTGATGAGAGCTACTACAATCTCATTGAAGATAACATATTCGCCTATGGCGGTCACCATACGCTTGGTGTGTACAGCAAATATAATGTCATTCGCAAAAATTACTTTCATAATGAGACCAATCCCGACAATTGGGCTTTCGAGGGATATCGCGATTCGATCACGGAAGGTCCGTCAGGTGGATACAATCTATACGAGGGCAACCGCTTTGGTTTTTCTGGAGCCTCTGGGCTAGCTCTGAGAACTCCTTATAACCTTCTCCGTTTCAACCTGTTCTATCAGTCCGATAGTGGAGGGCTGCAGGTTGTCTCTAGCGCTCCGGGTCAGGATCATGCGGACTATAATCGCATCTACCGCAACTCTTTCTACCATAACGGCCACCAGGAGCTTGATCCAGGCTTCCAGGGAGGGATCTACTTTGCCAATTGGAGCGGTCAGAGCCCGATCGGAAATATCGTCAAGGGCAATATCTTCTACGACAACAAGAACGGCGCCATCACTTACGAGGGTCAGGTGGATCCCCAGGTGATTGAGGACAACTGGGATCAGAATAGTGTGGACCCGAAATTTGTTGATCTCACGGCGAGTGATCCAGACAACCCGAAACTGCCCGACCTGCACCTGCAATTCGATAGCCTTTGCATCGATGCAGGTACGTTCACTACCAGGATCACGAGTGCCTCAGGTTCAGGTACGCAGTTCCAGGTAGGAGATGCCAGGTACTTTATCGACGGGTGGGGAATCCCGCACGTGCAGGGGGATGAGATTCAACTCCCTGATGGACAACGGTCGTTCATCACGAGCGTCAATTATGAATCCAACTTGATCACGGTTGACAGGGTTCTCACCTGGGCCTTGAATGAAGGAATCAGCCTGGTTTACGAGGGTGCTGCACCCGATCTCGGGGCTTATGAGTACGAACCGCAGGTGAAGTTGCATGGCTCATCAGGCGATCAATCGATCTACTTGAGCTGGACGGTCAACATGACTTTGCCCACCACGACCACGTGGACGATCACTTATGATGGTCCAGCGGGATCACCGCCTTCGCCTATCACCGGCCTCGCAGAACAAACACGCACCTACACCCTCACCGACCTAACCAATTACACCTGGTATACGATCACCCTGGCGACAGACCCGTCCAGGTTATCTGATTCCATAACCACGATGCCAACCGATCATTCAATTTACTTACCAGCAATTTGGAAGTAAGAGCTACGCCTAGAACAGGTGTCACTTGCCAAATGCAAAAGTAGTGGGTCTGGATTGGAAAAGTGATTATTAGTTATCTTCCATATATGCCTTTGGCAGAGCGCCGGGATTCTCCACGCTAAAAAAAAAGCAAATAGTAATAATTTCCCCTCTGGACAGGGTAACGGGTCGCCTTTCCTCGCTTCATACTGCGGGAACAATTTGGGAACAGATATCTATCACAGCAGGCAAGGAGCACAGCGAGTTGTTTGGTTATTTTGGAACATAATAGACGTAATAGACGCCTTTTTTCCCCTTTTCCCTTACCTGCTCATCGATCGCGCTGAAGAGATCGAGGGTTCGAATCCCTCCAGGTACACTGGAATTCCCCGCCTGTGTGGGAATTTTGTTTAACATGTCTACCTATGGGAGTATGTCTCAGGTGACCGGGAGAAAAACCAGGGTCGTGCGCAGCCGTGTGCAACACCAATGGTTAACATGGAAAATATAGACATCTTATACGATTTAATTGCCATATACATGGTGAGGTTAGGAAGCAGGTAAAACATCCCTTAAAACACACACACACTGACAATGACTGATTGATCAGGCTCCAAAATAACCAATTCTGAAAAACGCAACCTTGTTAATCGTTTGTTTTCATTTTATATGCCATAATATCAAGAGAATATTTCAAATGTGCATTCAAATATCCTGGTACTAGATATCAAAAGGGTGAAATTATGAAAAGAATCCGTGTGAGACAAAACAACAATTGGTTTTCACACCTAATAATAGTTGTTTTCCTGGCAGGGATGTGGCGAGTTTTTGAGCGGCGTTCGCGGGAACGCATTCCCGGTCAAGAGGGCATTGAAGACCCTGAGATCGCTGCTGCATTTGAATGGGTATCCAGAACGCCGCAAATGCGCTGGATACGCCATTTTGTAATCTCTCAGGCGATTGTGTTGAAGAATCATGGGGAAGCAGTTGACCTGGGTTGTGGTGCAGGTCAGCTAGTGATGGAAATGGCCCGGAAAGCACAAGGCTTACAAATGACTGGAATCGACCTATCGGAAAAAATGCTCGCGGATGCTAGACAGTCAGCACAACGGGTAGGCTTAGATAATCGGGTCGATTTCCGCTTGGGTAATGTGGAGAAAATTCCATTCCCCGACCAGTCAGTCGACCTGGTGATCAGCACGGCTTCGCTGCACCATTGGTCCGACCCAGTGAAGGTGTTAAACGAGATTGATCGGATCCTGAAACCCGGTGGGGCATATTATGTCTTTGATCTGCGCCGAGATATGGCTCTACCCTTTTACATTTTGATCTGGTTTGCCACACAGTTTATTGTTCCTGCTGCGTTACACCGAGTTAATGAGCCAATGGGCAGCCGTAACGCTTCCTATACCGTTCAGGAACTAGTTGATCTCACCCGGCAATCCAGACTGCGCAGCGGGCAAGTCACTACCGGTCCGATATGGATCGTTTTGGCGGGGAAAAAGAGAATTGCATAAATAAAATGATATCCTTTGTATTATCAATAAAAAAATGAAGCAATTGGCTAGATCGCTTTGAATTTGCTTGATATATGAGAATATTTTTTTCCTTGGATTGCGGGCTGCATTTCCTTCTGCATGCCTTGTGCAACCGTGTTCAACGCCATTAATACTGCATGGTAATAATGGACATGTTGGATAATTTAACCACCACTTACAGAACATAGTAGATATCTTAGCACCATGCAAAGAAGACGCTTTGAGTTGTGTGAACACTGGGATGAAATATAATAATCGGAGTTGCATAAACGTCACATCGTCTTATTCAGGAGGTGTTATTTGATCACCAAACAAGCTTTTGGACGCAGCGGGTATTTGAGTTCACGCATTCTTCTAGGTGCAGCGGCTTTTTCAGAGGTCTGTCAAGCTAAAACTGATGCGGCTTTGGAGTTAGCATTGTCTTTTGGGGTTAATCACGTTGATGTGGCTGCCAGTTATGGCGAAGCGGAGCTCCGCATCGGTAATTGGATTAACCGGCACGGCAAGTCCTTCTTCCTCGCTACGAAAACTGGGGAACGCACAGTGAATAAAGCGCGCGAGGAGATCCATCGTTCGCTGGAGCGCTTACAGGTAGCTCAAGTGGATCTGTTGCAGTTGCATAACCTGGTTGATCCACAAGAGTGGGAAATAGCGTTAGGACCGGGTGGCGCGTTAGAAGCCGCGATCGAGGCACGTGAGCTAGGACTTGTACGCTTTATCGGTATTACAGGCCACGGGTTAACAGCAGCCGCGATGCACCATCAAGCGCTTGAGCGGTTTGATTTTGACTCCGTTTTGCTGCCATTTAGTTATGTAATGGCGCAGAATGAGCAATATTACAGCGATTTTTTGAGCTTAATTGGAATATGCCAATCCCGAAATGTGGCTATGCAAACCATTAAATCCATCGTGCATAGCCCTTGGGGGAAACATGAGGCTAATCGAGCTACCTGGTACCGCCCTCTTGAAAAACAAAATGATATCGATCGAGCAGTGCATTGGGTTTTGGGGCATGCAGGATTATTCCTGAACTCAGTAGGAGATGTTCACATTCTACCGAGGGTTTTAGACGCAGCCAATCGTTTTACCGCACCGCCTACGGACGACGAAATGAAAATGCAAATGGACAAACTGGGAATACAGCCGCTTTTTACTTGATACAAAAGCGCACCTTAGTAATTGCACCTACCAACTCGGATTTGGTCCTAGATTTGCTCTCCTAGCTTCATGCCGTGGATTTGTGATCCTGCTGCAACCGGGTGCAATACCGGTATCATGGAATTGAAAATAATGGACGTCTTGGATATTCAAAATCCCATATACAGGAGGATTTTAGATATTCTGCGGACGACCCCTCGATATAAATTGATCAGTTTGAATGCACACTTCAAATACCTTGATCCTTTAACTGCAATGATCGTGCTGATGATGTTTGTTTATCAACGCAATCATAGCTATCACCCTCTTTTTGCTTTTTTCACTATAGCTTTAATTCGGTTCTCTCGCGTTTCAGGTCTTTTTGCATTCTCGAGCCAGTATAGGTACTGTTTCTTCTGCGAAGCCGGCCAATTTTCAAAAGCCATCCAAGCATCATTTTCCTCCAATTCTTGCACAAGGTCGTCTGGTACAGAACTCACATCCTCCCGGAGGATTGCCGCTTCCCATTCACCAGATTCTTTTGCTTCCAAGATCTTCTCCAGTCCTGCTGAGGTCATCCGGCCTTCCTGGATCAATTTCTCAACCCGTCTTTGGTTATTCACTGACCAAATACTATTGGGCTTACGAGGTGAAAACCTCAAGGCATAAGTTTCTCTGTTGATAGGCTGAAGTGCTCCTTGGATCCATCCAAAGCACAAAGCTTCTTCGTTCGCTTCTTCAAGCCAGAGATGCGGATTGGATGCTCCTTTTCTACTGATGAGCAGCCAGGCTTCCTGCTCGGTGGCGTGATGCACTTCCAGCCATGCCCTCCATTCTTCACGGTTTGTAAGTGCCATGCATTGATCTGGAATTTTCATCTATAACATTACTTTCCTGAATGAGATAGAACCAAGAATAAATTATACAAGTAAACCATGGGTGCGCTGTATCATTTCCAACCAAAAATAATCAAAAAAACCCATCTACAAAGTTCTGATAATTTTCGATCAAAAAACATGATGATAATAATTCCAATAATAGATTCTGGTATAACAGGCAAAGGCATGACCGCCTTATGAGAAAATGCAAAAGGGAGATTCATCTTTAGTTGAAGACACGGGAATGTGGTTTAGAACAGTGAAATACCTGCTCTTTTAGAAGATGATCAGGTCCATTTTTTTTGAATGGCTGAAATTTGAGCGTTATGCTAGGACTACAATATTGTTCCTTGGATCACTCGACATTATGGGAAGAAAAGCCACTGGCCGTCAAAGTGTTGACTGGACCATAAAACCCTTTCAAATGTACTTGCTTTGTCCTTGTCCAATGGACTGGGGCAAAAGCAGCGAGCCATTGGATGGGAGAAGTGTTTTTGTAGTAATGTCCTTGTAAGCCATTGGTTGAGCGTTCGAGCCGCTCCACATGCACAAACCCTGATAACAATAATTTTTACTTCCGTAATGCATAGCGAATGACGAAAAGGATTCCCAGCCGTACAGATAGGCTTGTGCCCCCTTAAACTCAGGCACATATGCCCAGGTGGAGGCAGGGAATAATACTGTGATTGGAGAAGCATACTGTGTCCTATCATCAACGGATATGGCAGCATGTGAACATTGACAGGAAAGTATATAAATCAGTGTGCTGAAGTCGGAGTACCCTCTGATGTAGGGATTATCAGCGCACCCGTAATTAGCCTGGCGCGTATGACGAGCAAACATCGACTGGAGCACCTTTCCACGTCAGATCGGGTAGCCGCAAGTAAACGCAATATACCTGTTTAGGGAAATATGGGTGTTTTCTGGACAACATCACCTAGGTGGGCAGATATGCCTGGAGGTAAGGGGATCGAGGCCTATATGTCTAACAACAATAGAGTAATCAACAGATCATTTATGAATCAAGGTAGGCTCCTGATTGAGACCTAATCAGTTTGAATCATGCGATTGTTATTTCAAATCTTGCAGGAACCGATAGAAATAGATTGGGAGGCAAGGCTTTGCCAATCAGTTTGCTGGACAGAAACAAACCGAGCATTATTAATAATTCTCTGGATGGGTCATGCCTGTTCTGGTAATTTTTGAGCAGTCTGTCGCTCTATAAGCATCACAGGTGTAACAATGCAACTGGGGACATTTTCATCTAGGCGATATTGTGAAATCACGCCCTTACCTTATGGCGTCTCAGCGGTGCATTTCAGATTTTACCGAACCATATTTGAAATGACTGTGAAGGATTTGGAGAGATTCTCCGATAATTCGTGAAGATACCACATTGTACAGTTTTTTATTATTGTGACCTCTGTCACTTCTCTTATCATGCCAGTTAATTTATACTGCTGATATGAAATTCTTCCGTTCAAATGATGTCACTTCACCTTCGCCCAGACGGTCCAGGCCAGGATTCCAAGTGCAAAAGGTCTCCCGAATCCGGGTTGGCTGTCCAGCACATAACTGCGGTGGACGCTGCCTGCTCATCGCCACCATCGAAAATGGCAGGATCACCCAACTGGATACGGACGATCGCCCGGACAGCCTGGCGGCTCCACAGCTACGGGCTTGTGCCCGAGGACGTGCTTATTTACGACGCCAGTACCATCCCGACCGCTTGCAGTATCCCCTCAAAAGGGTGGGAGAACGTGGTGAAGGACAATTCGTGCGCTGTACATGGGAGGAAGCCTTAGAGATGGTAGTGGGGCAGCTGCAGCGCGTTAAAGCGAAATATGGCAATGAAGCCTTGTTTGTGCCTTACGGTACGGGCAGCTACAACCAGCTCAACGGTTCGCATACAGCCCGCCGCCTGATGAACCTGTTCGGTGGTTGTCTTGGTATATATAATTCCTATTCATGGGGTGCAATCAATATTGCCACCCCAACCGTTTATGGAACACTGATCACTGGTAACCAACGCCAAGATTGGCTCAACACCCACTACATCATCATGTGGGGTTGGAATCCCGCCGAAATGCGAGATGGCACGAACAGCGATTACTTCGTCAAATTAGCGCGTGAGAACGGCGCGAAAGTTGTGTGCATAGACCCACGCCATTCGCTTTCAGCGGCAGCATTGGCGGATGAGTGGATCCCCATCCGCCCGGGCACCGACACGGCCATGATGAGTGCCATGGCCTATGTGATGCTAAGTGAGGATCTATACGATGCCGATTTTGTGCGCACCCACTGCATAGGTTGGGATAGCTCCCAAATGCCAGCGGGTACAGAGAACGCCGAATCGTATTCCGATTATCTACTGGGAGTGCGCGACGGAGTTCCCAAAACGCCTCAATGGGCTGAAGCCATCACTGCGGTTCCTGCCGCGACCATCGCCCGCATCGCTCGTGAGTACGCCACCATCAAGCCCGGTGTGCTATACCAGGGCTATGGCATGCAGCGCCGTGCCTATGGAGAGCAGGTGGTGCGTGCCGGTTGCGTGCTGGCTGCCATCACCGGCAACGTGGGTATTCCCGGCGGGTGGGCAAGTGGACTTGGTTTACAGGCTCCTGATGGTGGCCCCTTTTGGACGCTTTTCCCGACGGGGGAGAACCCTGTCAAAGCAAGCATCCCGGTCTTTCTGTGGAGCGAAGCATGCCTGCGTGGACACGAGATGACTTCCGCTGACGGCGTGATCGGCTCTCCGCAGCTAAAGACCGACATAAAGCTGATCTATGGCGTTGCCACCAACTGCCTCATCAACCAACACGCTGACGTCAACCGCTCAGCAGTAATACTGAAGGACGAGTCAAAAGTTGAATTCATTGTTGTTCAGGATAACTTCCTGACTTCTACCGCAAAATTTGCCGATGTAGTTCTGCCAGCCTGCACTCAGTTTGAAACCTGGGGTGTGGAGGACGGTTGGAAGTATGGAGATGAGGTACTATTACAACCCAAACTGGTCGAGCCACTCGGTGAGTGTAAGAGTGATTACCGCATTTGCGCTGACATCGCAAACCATTTAGGCTTTGGTGAAGCCTATACCGAAGGCCGTGACGAAAAAGCCTGGGTGGAATGGTGCCTTGATCGCTACAGGGAAACGCGCTTCCCCGACCTGCCCAGCCTGGAAACATTCATCGAACAGAATTTGGGTGCCTACTCAAAACCAGTCACACAGCCTGCAGTTGGCCTTGCCGATTTCCGCCGTGATCCACAAAAAAACCCCTTGAAGACACCCAGTGGAAAGATCGAGATTTTTTCTAAGACTCTGTACGAGATGGGTAAATCCGACGAAATCCCAGCTGTACCTAAATACATCCCGGAATGGGAAAATCCATTCGCTGAAGATGACAAAGGATCACAGGTCTCAGGTAGGCGTGGAGAAAAAATATATCCACTGCAAGCGATTGGGCATCATAGCCTTGCCCGGGTGCATTCCACGCATGCCAACAATGACTGGCTTCAGGAGGCCTTTCCTCAGCGGATTTTCATCAACCCTCTGGATGCAGCAACGAGGGGTATCAAGGATGGCGACCTGGTGCGTGTCTGGAATGAACGAGGTGAGCTGGTCATACATGCCCGTCTGACCTCGCGTATCCTACCAGGCGTGGTCGATATCCCGCAGGGTGCCTGGTGGGATCCCGACCCGGATGGTGTTGATCGTGGTGGTTGCATCAATGTGCTCACTTCCCACCGCTGGACCCCTCTGGCATTCGCCTCAACGCAACATACGATTATGGTTCAAGTCGAGAAACCCAACCAAAGAAATCAGCAGAGAGATTCAGGGAATCCATGAACCTGCGGATTGATTGTTTCGAGAGATGAGCTATACATTCACCTTTGACGCAAGTGCCTGTTCGGGTTGCAAGACCTGCCAAGAAGCCTGCAAGGACAAGAATAACCTGCCTATTGGGCTTCTATGGCGGCGTGTGATCGAAGTCTCGGGTGGGGAATGGCACATAGCTGGTAGTGCGTGGGAGAACAGCGTCTTTGCCTATAACTTATCCATTGCCTGTAACCACTGTACGCATCCTAAGTGCGCGGGTGTATGCCCGGTGGATGCTTACACTGTCCGCCCAGACGGTATCGTACTGATCGACTCTTCCAGGTGCATGGGTTGCGATTACTGCGCCTGGGCATGTCCCTACGGAGCACCGCAGTACGATAGCGAGTCAGGCACGATGACCAAATGCGACTTTTGTTACGATCGACTTGATGCCGGTATGCCACCAAGTTGCGTGGCAGCCTGCCCGCTACGGGTATTAGATTATGAAACAATCGAAGAATTGAGTACATTCAATAAAGACCAGATTTTATGGCAGCTGCCAGCGACTGAACATCCCTTCCCATTACCAGATAATTCACGCACCGAACCACATTTGGTCATCAAACCACACTCGGGGATGACTTCATCCCTTGCAAAAGCGGTTTCCAATCAAGAAGAGCTCCAGCCACCAGGTTCGTTCGAGAATGTCCATCGAATAACAGCCATTCACGAGTTGCCATTGGTTGGCTTTACCCTGCTCACACAAATGGCAGTAGGAATGGCTGTTTGTAGTCTGGTGCTATTCCCTTTTCCTCTGCCTGTGTTGCTGGTCATCGGAATTCTACTGGTCATGGGGGGATTAATATCATTCCTGCACCTGGGTAGGAAACGCAATGCCTGGCGGTCGGTCATTCATCTCAAAAAGTCATGGATAAGCCGGGAAATCATGATGTCAATCTTGTTCGGAGTAGCCTGGGTAGTTGCAGTCGTATTGCAATGGTTTTGGAAAACTTCTCCCAACCCCTGGCCTATGGCGATATTTGGCCTCGGGCTGATTTACTGCATGGCCCGAGTCTACCAACTTAGAGCGGTCCCCTCCTGGAATAGCTGGCGCACCCCTGTGGCCTTTTTACTGAGTGCAGCAATTCTGGGGACACTTGGTGTAAACGTTGCTGCACCACACTTTGGATGGTCAATCGTTGCCGGGATTGGACTGATGTCTGAAATGGGATTGATACTAACAAAAAAATCTGCTGGTGTTGACATAGCAAGCAGGTTGCGAATCGCTTTACTCGGAGTAGGAATTATTGGAACCCTATTTATAGCCATTGTGCCGCAGTCCAATAAGGCATGGCTAGCTATTCCAATTTTCCTGATTGCCTTCGTAGCCGAAGCAATTGGGAGGTGGCAGTTCTACGCCGGGAGGGTGCGATTTCCCATGCGTATCAATCCACTTGGTAGACCGTCAATTCTATGAATAGGATGTCTGGAAGAAGAGTGACCACCAAGATAATCGTCCAATTGATTTGAAATTAAAGTGAAGGCACCCAGGGCTGAAATTTACGGGTAAAAACGGCATACAAGGTTGCATGCCCTGGCCAGGCTTCAAGACCCCATTGCTTCTTATCCCCCCCACATTTATGATTTTTTTACATTCACTAGCCAGTCATTCTATGACTGGATGACCTGACCTTTATAGGTTTCGACAGGCACACCAGCCTTCCGTAGTGCTTCGAGCGCGTATTGGCGCATCACTCGCGCCACATCACCCTGCTTACCCGCGATAACTTTTACTCGTAGCCGTACCACCACCGCCCATTCGCTGAATTGGTTCCAGCCGAAAATCTCCGGCTTATCTAACAGGTGAGGACTTACGAGCGGATCGGCAGCCACCCTGACAAGCACCTCGTCTAACACAGCGATGGCCTTGTTCACATCGGCTTCATATCCGAAGTTCAACTCAACGAGTGCCCGCGCCCACACACGCGACTCATTCGCCAAAACACGTACTTCGCCATTCGGCACTATAAACAACCGGCCTTCAGCATCACGAACATCTGTGCGTCTCAGCGTAATTACCTCTACTTCACCCATCACTGCACCAATTTTGACTTGATCACCCACGCGATATTCATCTTCCAGCAAGATCGTGAGACCACCAATGATGTCTTTGATGAGCGTCTGCGCGCCAAGGG
>Ga0315283_10005237_pt1 | contig 11417 bp, 9 predicted proteins | sample YL17G09_0_MG_FD_204541 | JGI IMG/M metagenome (GOLD analysis project Ga0315283, IMG submission 204541) | Sediment microbial communities from Yellowstone Lake, YNP, Wyoming, USA - YL17G09_0 | ecosystem: Environmental > Aquatic > Freshwater > Lake > Sediment | place: USA: Wyoming | collected...
CCCGATATTAAAGGATTTAATCGTCGTGGTCTTTACAGGATGAAGCAATTCTATGAAACATACACTTCCGTGGCAGCTTTATCACCCGGAACAGATACACAAAAGAGTGCTGAAAATCAATTAAATATAATTGTGACCTCAGTGAGGACACAAATTGAGGATGAAAGGGAAAATGTGTCCCCGGTGCGGTCACAAATAGAAATAGAAGATATTCGCAAAAGCTTGTTGGTCAGATTAAGCTGGACACATCACCGTACTATTTTTTCGAGGTGTAAAAGCACCGAAGAAATGTTCTTTTATTTAAAAATGACTATTAAAGAAGGCTATAGCGTAAGGGAGCTTGACAGGCAAATATCAGCAGGACTTTTTGAAAGAACCTTGCTTGGCAATAAAAAACTACCGGCAACTCTTAAAAGTATTCATCACGGTATTGAAAACACGATACGGGATAATTATATTCTGGAATTCCTGAACCTGTCAGAACCTTACAACGAAAATGATTTGCAAAGGGGTCTCATAAGGCAAATGAAGAATTTTATCCTGGAACTAGGAAAAGATTTTTTGTTTATTGCAGAAGAATACAAGATTCAGGTAGGCAACAGCGATTTCTATATTGACCTGCTTTTCTATCACAGAGGCTTGCAGTGCCTTGTAGCATTTGAACTGAAAGCGGATAAGTTTAAACCCGATCACATGGGGCAGCTTGATTTTTATCTTGAAGCTTTAGATAGAGATGTTCGTAAAAGCAATGAAAATCCAAGCATTGGAATTTTACTTTGCAAAGATAAAGATGATGAAGTGGTCGAATATGCTTTAAGCAGAAGTTTGAGTCCGGCAATGGTTAGTCAATACCAGACGCAATTGCCGGATAAAAAACTATTACAGCAAAAAATGCATGAGTTATTTTCAAATGCAACGGACTAATGGAACTTAAAAGCTATCAGCATAAAGTAATTAGGGACCTTGAGCTTTTTCTCGAATATGTCCAGCGGATCAAGAAAACCGATGCTGCATTTAATAAATACTGGGAAGACCGAATCGGACCTTATAACCCGATTTCAGGCGATGGGATGCCTCCTTATAAAAATACTATACCAAAAGCCGCCCATGTTTGCATTAAAGTGCCGACAGCCGGAGGAAAAACATTTATTGCCTGTAATGCTTTACACAGCATCTATTCAGCCTATTCAACCGAATTGCCAAAGGTAGTCGTCTGGTTAGTCCCCTGGAGTAATCTGCTTGATCAGACCGTAAACAATCTGAGTAATCCTGACCATCCATACCGGCAAAAACTCGATGCTTTGTTTAACCATCGTGTTGAAGTGTATGAGAAGAAAGACCTCTTGCAAGGCTCAAACTTTAATCCTTCGGTTGTGAAAGAACAGCTGTCTGTTGTGGTTATGAGCTTTTCAAGCTTAAGGGCAAGAAATAAGGAAGACAGAAAAGTTTATCAGGAAAATGGGCAGTTAGCCACATTTGCCAGCCAGTATAAAGACAAATCCCACATTCTTGAAAACACTGACGATACAGCCCTGATCAACGTGATCAGGAGTTTGAATCCTGTTCTTGTTGTTGACGAGAGCCATAATGCCGAAAGCGATTTAAGCGTGGATATGCTGAACGCACTGAATCCTTCATTTGTTCTGGATCTAACGGCAACCCCCAGGGATAACAGCAATATCGTCAGCCTTGTTCCGGCAATCGAACTGAAAAAGGAGCATATGGTAAAGCTTCCGGTTATTGTTTATAACCATCATGATAAAACGGAAGTCATAAACAGCGCTCTTCATTTGCAGAGAAAATTGGAATTACTTGCAATAGAAGAGGAGAAGAATGGTGGTAAATACATTAGACCAATCATTTTATTCCAGGCACAGCCCCGTATCGGTGAAGATAACACCACCTTTGACAAACTGAAAGAGCAATTGCTCAAAGTAGGGATTCCGGAAGATCAAATCAAAATCAAAACCGCCGAAAAGGATGAACTGAAAGGGATTGATCTTAATTCAAAAGATTGCCAGGTTCGATATATCATCACCATAAATGCCCTCAAAGAAGGGTGGGACTGCCCCTTTGCTTACATCCTTGCTTCCCTGGCTGATAAGTCCTCAGCCGTCGATGTAGAACAGATTTTAGGACGGGTATTACGTCAACCTTATGTAATGAAACATTCTGCAGCCTTGTTGAATGTTTCTTACGTTCTGACTGCCTCCGTAAAGTTCAATGAAACCCTGCAGAATATCGTGAGAGGATTACAAGCCTCGGGTTTCAGCGAAAAGGATTACAGGCAGAAAGATACCATGCCTGAAGAAGAAAAGAAAAAACCTGTTGAGAATCCATTAGAAACTTTTCTTTTCCCGGAACTAAATGAAGGCGACACCAATACCAATGATGATATCGAACCGGAAAGGATTTCATTTGATGCTGAAATTATGCCTTCAACTGCAACTAAAGTTGATACCGTAGAAGAAATCGAAAATATGGCTGAAACGCAGAACAGGGAAATGGAAGAAGTCATTGAAAAACAAAGGCAGCAACCTATTGATGAAAACATATACCAGGAAATGGGCGATAAAGTAAGACGATACAAAATTGTGGATGCAAACAGGGACTTGGCTGCATCCCTAAAGTTGCCTCAATTCTATTTGGAAGGTCAACAAAGCGACATATTCGGAACGGGTAAAAACATTTTAAATCAGGAATCCCTGCTGACAAATTTCAAATTGAGCACCGAGGATATTAAGATTGATTTTGAACAGATTACATCCGATTTATATAAAGTTGATATCGAACAAATAAAAAAGGATGAATATGCTCCCCGGTTTACCAAGATTGAAGATATGCAGGTCAAAGACCCAATTGTTGACTATATTCTTGCAAAGCCTAAAGAAGGACAAATCAAAGACATTTCCCATCAGCTGGTTCAGCTTGTAGGCGATATGTATCCTATTCCGGATCAGGAAATCAGGGTTTATATTGAGCGAATTTTAAACCAGTTGAATGCTGAACAATTACAGGATATTTTAGTAAGGAAATGGAGTTATTCCGATAAGATAAAAGCTAAAATTCGGTATCATGCGGATTCTTACGCAGAGGGTAGGTTTAATGATCTGATTAAAATCGGGAAAGTAGTCACTGAACCAACCTGGAATGTGCCGGAAATGATCGTTCCGGGTCCATTGGGTGCTTCTATTAGTCATTCTCTTTATGAAAGAGAAGGCGCCATGAATAACTTTGAAACAACAGTAATTACTGACATTGCCAGCCTATATAATATAGCATTCTGGCACAGAAATTTGGGACGAGGAAAAGGATTCTCAATTAACGGCTTCAAATCCAATCATTATCCCGATTTTCTTGTATTAACAAATTCAGGGAAAGTAGTCATAATCGAAACCAAAGGCGATGACCGGGACAACTCCGATAGTGCCGCTAAATGCCGGCTGGGTAACAAATGGGCAGAACTGGCAGGCAAAGACTTTTTTTACTTCATGGTTTTCGATAAAAAAGCCATTGAAGGCGCTTATACTGTGGATAAGGCAAAAGAGTTGATCAGGCAATTGTAATGTAAAAAGTAGGTCAGATATTACCTAATCTAGCCCAGCTGAGTCTTTTACTCATGGGCAATCTCATGGACAGTGGCTCTTTAATAGGTTGTCATACGTCTGTTTCGGGTGCTCAAAGGTTCTTGAAAATTATTCTTTCCAGTCTTTAACCGCATCTTTGTAATCATTGGTATAGCCGAAATGTGCCGTAAAAATGTATTCGACACCCGGTAATTTTGTGATTTTCGAAATAGATTTGGTCGCCATCTCGTGATCCAGGTCAAAAAATTTCACCGAAGGCCCCAGTTTTCCATCAACCAAACTAAGAATATCACCCGTAAATAGGTATTTGTCGTTTACCTGGTAACACATTGATCCTGTGGTATGTCCTTCTGTCAGGATACTGAATGAAGCTTCATTTCCGATTTTCAAAGATTGTTTGTCTTCAAGCATAATATAATCTTTTCGACTGAGGTTGTTGCTCACTCCCGGGATTTTTTGTTTTTCGCCGGTAAGCATCATTTCTTCCTGTTTAGAAATGTAAATTTTTGCGTTTTTAAACAATGGGACTCCCGCCACATGATCCACATCAGTGTGCGTAAGCAATACAGCAATCACCCTGTCAGGATTGATGTTCAGTTTCTTCAACTCTGCTGAAACAACTTCTATATCTTTCCCTGCGTCAATAGCGATATATTGATTGCTATCCTGCATGAGATACATATTTACGAATTCATCTTTGATGGCGTATATATTGTCCACAATTTTTCCTGTAGCCACAGGGTGCATTTTTTTGGTTTCTGAGTTGAATTTGTATAAGAAGCCAACTCCGATAAGCAAGCACAATGCAATGAGTGTTCCAATTCCGATAAGTGCAATTTTCATTTTCTTTTTCATCATTTTCATTTTTTATTTTTAATTGAGCACAATTGTACCGGGAAATAGTTCAGATATGGTGGGAGTCTATCAAAGGTTTGATTTGCACCAATTTAATACCAGGAATTCAGTCATACTATATTGAATCGTCAGGCACTATTGTGATTAATAAAATAATTTAATTGATCTTCAGGATCTTTCCCGAAACAATTCCCTTTGATGAATCTGTCTTGTAGTAATAGAACCCCGGCAGTGCATTCATATTTGAAGTTGTTTTGCCATTCCAGGTGTAAATATATGTTCCCTTCTCATTTCCTGCAGGCAGGAGGCTGCTGATCAATCTCCCGGAAGCGTCATAGATGAGTAATTCCTGGCCGGTGCCTGCTGCCTTGTCAATCCTGATGTGAACCATCGTAGAAAATGGGTTGGGGAAAGCTGATGATCCCAGGCTTCTTTTTGTTCCATGCTTACCGGTTGAGGTTATAAGATCGGTTTTATAAATCTGGAAACCTGCCGCTCCGTCGGCAAGATAGATATTGTTTCCATCCACCCTTACGCCCAGCGCAAAGCACCCGGAACGGGAATAATATCCGTCGATGATAAGATTGTCCGGATCAGCTAAATTCACAACCTGAACTCCCCCGTTGATATAACAGGCAAGGAAAGCTTGATTTTCCTGCACATCGATGCTCCAGGCCGCATCCGGCAAAGAAATATAACCACGCGCCAGTGGCGTTTGCTTGAAGGTGACATCGATCACTTCCATTCCTCCATCCCAATCGGCAATGTAGGCAAAGTTGCCAACAACATCAATGTCATACGGTTTGCTCACGAATCCATTGTAGCGCGATATTTTCACCGGGTTCACCGGATCGGAAATATCGAATATGTAGAGTCCGCGTGTATCTTCGGCTTCAAACGGTTTATAATCCATGATGTAAAGATAGTTTCCCTCAATGTCGAGTGCCTGAACATAGCAGTAATCTGTACCTGGCACGGCACCGTTATACCATCCGAAATTATGGGCAACCAGGACAGGGTTTGCCGGATCCTGGAAATCAACGACCCTGAACCCATCCCACCAGCAGGCTACAAACGCATAATGATCTTTGATGGCCAGGTCGTTGGTCATCACTGGCGCCATGTATTGCCCTGCCTTAAACGGGGCTTGCGGATCCGAAATGTCCATGATCATCACAGGATTATTTGCGGTCATGCTTTCACGGATATACACAGCCTTATCGCCCGCCAGTTCGATCAATCCACCGTCGTTACTGTCGTACCCGACCTGCACCGGGTGCGTTTTATCGGTAACATCGTACACCCTGAACCCATTGCTTGCCGAATAGGCATAATTGCCTGAAACGGCCACATCAATGGTTGAGATCGGGATGGGATAACTGCAGGCAAGGATTGGATTTACAGGATTGGCGATATCAAGGAACACTATCGGACGTGCTCCCCCGGTATAGGCCACAACCTGTCCGTTCCCGGTAATATATTCTGCATACCCGGCGTATGTTGTGATCAGCTGGGGGCTTGCCGGCGTGGATACATCAACCACGTTGACCCCTCCGTCGATATTGTCCGTGGCATTGGACACATAGGCATAATTTCCGATCACTTTTACCCGGAATGGGTACCCGGTGATGGCCTTGAAACCAACCTCTGTGATGCTGGCTATGTTGCTGATATTGAACACCCGCAATCCGAAGTTCGACTGAGCCGTGTAGGCATACCCGTTGGCAACGTAAATGCCTGTTGTGATATACGGGCAACTGCCCGCAACATAGGGGTTGGCGGGATTTGAAACATCCACAGCCTTGAACCCGCCATTGCCAATGGCAACAAAGATATAATCGCCGCTTTTCGCCGAATTCCAGGCAAAGTTGGTGGCTGACAAGGGACAAGTGCCTGTGTTGACCGGCGATGACGGATCGGTTATATCAAAAACCTGGACGCCATTGGCCACGGTGACGACGTAAACATAATTGCCGGAAGCAAAAATGCCGCCACGGGGCAAACCCTCCGTTACTCCGCGTCCAAGCCTTACCGGGGCCGCGAAGTTGCTGACATCCCATATTTCAAACCCCGAAAAATAGGTACACAGATACATGCGGTTGGTAGGTCCGTCGTAGTAGATGGCGTCAACCACTCCGCGTGTGTGAATTTCGCCCAGTTCGACGGGACTTGTTGGAGTGGAAACATCCATGACGATTACGCCTGCTCCTGAACCAATAAAAACAATGTTGCCTGGACCGTTGCAGCTGATGGAAAAACTCTGGCCAAGCGCCCACGATCCCTGGTAGGAGACGTCCAGCGAGTCGAATTGGAAACGGGTTTCGTCACCCCGAAGGGCTTGTGGCATGGTGAACATGTTCACGTTTTCAGGCATGGAAACTTGTACCGACTGTCTCTCAATGGGCGAGCGGGTGTCGTCGGGATTAAACTGTGCACCGGCAATAAGCGGCAACGCCAGGATCAGTAAGGAAGTCATCCAGGTTTTCATATCATTTTTTAATTTTTAAAAAACAGATAGCATATAGAAAGTCAAGAATTTTTATTCGTATGATGTCTATCAAACTAAAAACTTTCTATTTGCTAATCGTTCTCCTGCATTTTCATCGTGTGTCGGCAAATATATTGTTTTTCGCAGTGTGGCATAATCCAGGAAATTTTTATATGTCTGTTTTGTTTTATTGTAATCAACGTTTGCTCCTGCCATTTCTCCTTTAATAACTTGGTCCTGGTGATAGGACGAGTCTCCTCCAAAAATAATGTCGAAATTGTCTGTTTTGAATATAACTGAGTTATGTCCCAAAGTGTGACCTGGTGTTGGAATATAGAGCAAATCTTCAGCTTGAGTTAAGGGATATGCTTGATTGAAAACCTCAATTCGGTTTTGAACAAAATCCACTTTTTTAGGATTGAACCAAGATGGAAATGTAGTTGTAAAACAGTTATCGGGATGAGTAAATTCATATTTACCAACCAATATTTCTTGTTTTGGGAAAAATTTAAGTCCATCGATATGATCAGCATGTAAGTGCGTCAAAACCACTAATTTTACATCATCAACTTTTAGATTTACTTTATTTAATTGATGGTTCAATTCCTCATTGGGCTGAATTTTCACTATACAGGCATGCTTAAATTGGTATCTTGCAAAAAAACTTTCTTTTGCAAGGTATTTATCAATGTCAAGGCTTTCAGCATTTTCCCCTGTGTCAATCACAAGTAAGCCTTCTGGATGTTCAATAACCCAAACCCAAATGGGTAAATACTCAGTGTACTCTTTGCCTAAAAGAATATTTATTTTAGATAAAAAACCAACTCCGTTTTTGGTCTTAAAATTCGATTTTACAGTAACTGTTCCTACACACAAGGCATGAACTTTCACATCTTTTCCTTTAAGTTTCACCGTAGTAGTTACATTTTGATAATTACCATCGGTAATAATCTTTCTATGTTCCATCTTTGTATTTTATTAAAATGTTAATTGATGCAACAAAATTACAACCGTTCTAAAGGTCAAAACGATAACAAAAGATACAAAATTGAATAGGCTATTTTTTTGTAATCCGTTTTCTAATTCTGCTTAATGAAACTCGTGTAATCCCTAAAAAAGAAGCAAGTTGATGTTGCGGAATTCTATTGATCAAGTCTGGTCTGTCTTTTTGAAGACTTAAATAACGCTCTTCAGGACTATTTAAAATATAATCGGTAAACAAATCGTGTAGCACCACAAAACGCTCTTCAATTGCTTTACGAATAAATTCATTCATTTTTGGAAACTCAACATACAGTTCCTGTAATGCTTGATATGAGAGAGTAAGTACTTGACAGTCTTCCAAAGTTTCAATAGAATGTCTGCTAGGTTTTCGAGAAATGAAACTATCGTATGCACCCGCAAACATTTTCTCTGTAAAGAAGAAGGTTGAAAGGTCTTCTCCATCTTTTTCGCAAAATAATCGGATACAACCGCTAATAATAAAATACACTTCATTTGCAGTTTTGCCTGCCTGCAAAAGAGTGGTTTTCTTTTTTAGGTTTTTGGGTTCAAAGTGTTTCAATACAATTTCCAACTCGCTGTCGGTAAAGCCGGTAATTTGTTTGAAAGAGTTGATATTATTAGCGTTGGTCATATAATTTAAAATTACCGTTTCTGTTTATTTCTCAATTCCGTTGTCTGAGGCTGTATCAATATTACTTGGATTGTCGGGAGGAAGAAAATACATTAAAAATATCAAGGCAATTAATATTAAAGCGGCTATAGGATACAAAACAGAAAGTATAATGGCGATTATTGTCATCCCGGTAGCCATTAATAATTTCCTGATTTGCTTTTTCAAAAAATCTTGTTGGATATCAGGGTTAAAAATTCCAAAGTGTTTTTTCCCATAGGAAAGTAAAACTATAAAAGCGATCTGAGGCAGAATAAGTGAAATACTATATACTAATACCGCTGCACTCATATTTTCAGGATCGGGAGCGTAATCACTCACAATGGCAACAGAAAAGGGCATTAAAGCAATAGTCATTAAGAAAAAAATGTTTATCAGATTAAAGTTATGATCTGTTTTTTTTACAATATATAAAAAAAAATGATGATGGTTTGACCAGTAAATACCAATTGATAGAAATCCAACAAAATAACCCAGGAATGATGGCCATATATGCATCAAGTAATGATATAATCCATTATACTGCTGAAGTTGCTCGTGTGTTGGGATTTTGATCTCAAGGATTAAAAGTGTGATGGCGATGGCAAATACTCCATCGCTAAACATTTCTAATCTGTCCTTGCTCATTAAGGGATTTTTTAGTTTTTTCATTGTCATATATTTAGTTTGTCATTAACCTCTTGCATTTGATTTTTTGTCATCCTTTAGTGTAAATGTGCATGAAACCTATTGCTTGAGGAATTTTATTGTTTGGGTTACGCCATATTTCTGCGTGACCAAAATAAGATATAAACCATTTGGCCAGGATGAAATTTCTATTTCAGTCTTGTTCGAAGGGGAAGATATTTCTTTCATTATATTCCCTGCTGAATTAACGATACTCAGTTGATGTAAAGGAACAGTGGTATTGACAAAGACCTTTGACGATGCCGGATTCGGGAAAATTTCACACGGTTCTGTTTTATCATTCTTGTCATTGGTTCCGGTGGTTATCATATACAACTGCTCCAGCGTCCTGAACATGCAACCATTTCCGTTGGTTACCCATGCGAAATAATTTCCTGTTTGAGATATTTCGGCAACACAGTTATTCGCCGGGTATGGAAGGCCATTGAAAAACCAACTGCAAGTCTGATAACCGGTTACCATCAACGAATCTCCCGAGTGAATAATCGCTGGCGTGATGCCGGAAAGCCCGGAAAATCCGAGGCTATCCATAGTAGTTTGGTACGCGGTGGTTTTAAGAATGGAATCTTCTTCATCAGGGATCCCGGGATTAAAACTGCTTGCCATGGGAGAGCTTTTAAAAACTGTAGCGTAAAGCACACTGGCAATAAGCAGGGATCCTTTCAAAGAAGGATGTTCCTCATCAGGGCCCCATAGATCAATAGAAGGATAGTCGGCTATGATTCTTAAATATGCCGGGCCGATAGGGACAATTACCTGTCCAATTGAGTCTTCAAGATACTTATAATTTTGATAAATACTATCAATTAAACCAACCCCGGTTGTGGAATAGGGCGGGTATCCGTTTTTCGGACCAAAACCTGCAAACCAGGCCATATGGGCGCAAGGATGGTAAAACAACAATGAATCACGGATCTTGATATGTCCTTCTATGACTTTACTATCGCCGGGGAATATCCCCCGGCCCATCGCAAAGCGGCTTTGTCTGTCCTGCAGGAACAGATAATCCCAATCATCGCCTTTAATCAACGAATAAACATCCGGATTATACATATGGGCAAATGTTCCCTGGATGGTGTCGCCCACGGAAGCCCCTCCGGGAATACGTGATGCAACAACAACCTGCTCGCCTGATCCCTGGGCAAGTTGACTAAAGAGTGTCGGCAAATCATTAAAACTCATAAAACTGTTGCCAATAAAAAGGACTTTTGTGGTGTCTTGCGCCCTACAACTTATACCTGCTAATATTGATAAAATGATAAAAACTTGTTTCACGTTTGGGTTTGATTAATGTGAAATAATTACTTTCTTAATGACATTTGCAGGATTAGCTTCAGATTGAGGATGAATTTTCCGCGTTGTTGCAATAATTATTAGCATTAATAAATGTTGACTTTTCATTGGTTTAAATTTTTTGGAAATTACTTCATCATTTCTAAAATTATTGGTTTAAGTCCACTAAAGAAAAATTCAACTGCAATTACCATGACAATTAAACCCATTAATCGCATTAATACATTATTACCAGTCACACCCAGGAATTTGATAATTTTTGATGATCCCAATAAAATCAGGTAAGTTAACAACATAACAATAAATATAGAAGAAATGAGAATAATCTTTTTGTCAACTGAGGTTGCCTGTTCCATTAATACGATGGCATTTGTTAGTGCACCGGGTCCGCATATCATAGGTATTGCCAATGGGGTAATTGATATATCGTTCATGTAACTTTTAATCTCAGAATCTTTGATTTTAACTTGTCCAAGCCTCGCTTGCAACATATCCATCCCCATGATAAAAAAGATGACCCCACCAACAATTTTAAAACTGTTAACAGAAATATCAAAAAATTTGAAAAGTAATTGTCCGGAGAATGCAAAAATTAGAATGGTAATAAACGAGACAATGGAAGCTTTTTTGGCAGTTTTATTTCGATTCCCAACGTTCAGTTTAGATGTCATTGTCATGAAAATTGGCATTGTCCCCAGTGGGTTTACTAGTGTAAAAAAAGATGTAAAGCAAAGTAACCCAAACGTCATTAGTTCATTCATATATCATTTATTTTATGCAATCCTTGATTCGCGTTGATAATTTATAATTTAATAAATTTTGTTTTTAACAC
>Ga0315283_10005241_pt1 | contig 11413 bp, 16 predicted proteins | sample YL17G09_0_MG_FD_204541 | JGI IMG/M metagenome (GOLD analysis project Ga0315283, IMG submission 204541) | Sediment microbial communities from Yellowstone Lake, YNP, Wyoming, USA - YL17G09_0 | ecosystem: Environmental > Aquatic > Freshwater > Lake > Sediment | place: USA: Wyoming | collected...
CATGGGGAAACGTAATGATAAATATATCAAATATTCTTAGATATGAGATGAAAAAACGTCATTCCGAATATAAATATCAAATTCAATATATATTTAATAAATTTGTATTTACTGAAGGACCCTTCAGATATTATCATTTAGAAAACGCCGATGATGTTTTAAAATATTTCTTATATTGGGATGAAGTCGCTGAAATAAATTTAACTGAAAATGGATTAGTAGACTGTTCAAAAGGAACATCCGCTGGCATGTATCTTGATTATGCCATGTGGGCAGTAGTAAATGATATGATGAAAATAACGCCAATGAATTTCGGAAGAACCTGTCAAAGTTTAAACATTTTTTGGTCTGATAGATATTTTTGTCCATCTCCTCTTTCATATACTTTTCCAGATGGAAGATTTCTAGATGTTTTACCAGGTAAAACCAAAGAAGATTTTCTTACTATTAATAAAGAATTATTAGATATAGTAGACAAATTAGGATGGTTTCATGATCAATGGCCAGACTAATCCAACCCAACTCTAAGAGTATTTGTAATTTTTAACATCATTTCATATTCGTCAGCGCTTAGATCCTGAGAGAAATAATTGATTGGGTTAACAGTTTTGCCCATATAAATAACTTCGTAATGTAAGTGGTCGCCAGTAGATATTCCAGTATTTCCAACAGTTCCAATTACTTGTCCTCTGACGACTTTCTGTCCTTTTCTAACCCCAATACTATTTAAATGACCATACGCGGTTTCATAGTTATAACCGTGGTCTATTTTAATATAATTTCCATATCCCAGATAAGGTCCAGCATCGGTAACTATGCCATCTGCAGTGGCATATACAGCAGTTCCCACGGGGGCAACAAAGTCCATTCCATAATGAAATTTATTCATTTTATAAATTGGATGAATTCTCATACTGTACCCAGAAGATATTCTATCTAAATCTTTTTCTGAAACTGGTTGTATTGCAGGATAATGTCTTAATTTAGTTTCATTGTTTGTTATTCCCACAATAATATTTTTAAATTTACCTGCGTTATATTTTAGAGTAGTTCCAATATTATCTAATTTATCACCAACACTTTTTGGTGTAATTACTGTAAGTTCGCCTTCATCATTATCAAATGATTCATAAATAACGCTATCTTGTTGTTGCAATGTCTGTAAAAGATAATAAATCCCATCGGCTTTTTTATCAATACTATAAAGTTCATATTGTAATTTATTTAATTCCTTTTTTAATCTAGATTCTTTTGGAGTATTAAAGAAAACAGACAACAAAAAAATCAGAGAAATACTAATAATAACTTGAATTATACCATATAGTATTATACCCTTATATCCTAAAATGACTTTATCATACCGTAATCTAATTTTATCAAATTTATATATCGGTAGCTTCATATCCATAAGTATTGGAAAATCTTTTCCGATAAACTCAATTTTTTAATTAAAAGTACTAATATTTTCCAGCAAGAGAATCTAATTTACTAATATTTTCCAGCAAGGTAATATATCTAGAAAGTGTTATATTTAATATATATGAGAGATATTATTTTAAAATATATTAACGAACAATTTGGAGAAAGTTCAAAAAAAGAGGGATCTCATTTTTCTTATTGTATGTTTCCAGAAGAAGAATGTACATGTAAAATATTAGAAGATATAGATTATGATACTTCATTGATTCGTGGTGGATATATTGATTCGTTTTCTCTGATGGTTGTATTATTGTTTCTTCAGAAAACATTTAATGTTAGATTTCCAGAAAAAGAAATGATTGTTAATAATTTTGATACAATCAATAATATGGTTAATACAATATCCAGACTGAAGCAATGAAACTACATACTATTGGAGATTGTCATGGTGATATGCCTTGGTATAATATAAATCCGTCGGATACGCCATTTGAAGATATTTGTAATAATGGAATGGGATATACTTTTACATATTTCGGATCTCGTAAGCTAGAAGCTGTAGACATATCGAGATCATACTACAGAGGCACCCATATTCCAATGAGAGATCTAGAGCGCAGAAAAATACTTGAGCAAGTTAAAGTTCCTTATTATCATAATTTTAATGTTAAAAATGGAGACGCTGTTGTATTTGCTTTTGGAGAAATTGATTGTAGATTAATCTTTGCGTTTTCAGGATATTCCGAAATATGGCAAGAAATGGTAGATATTGCCGTACCTAACTATTTTGATGCAATTAGGGTTAATGTGGAAAAATTTAATCATTTACACACTATGGTTCTTAATGTAATTCCGCCAACAAACAACATAATTTTAGGTCTAACCGTAAAAGAAGGTACTGGCGAAATCAGAAAAATGGTTACTTTATATGTAAATAAAAAGATAAAAGAATATTGTGAAAAATATAATTATATCTTCTTTGATATATATAACAAATATTGTGATGAAAACGGATTTTTAAGTCGCAAACTATCCGATGATAGTTTTCATATTGTAAATCCCATTTATTATGTCGAATTCCTAAACAATTTAAAATACCAATGAAATTACACACCATAGGAGATTGCCACGCAGACAGACCATGGTATTTTATTGATCCGTCTAGCACACCTTTCGAAGAAATAGAATGTAATGGAATGCACTATGGCATTTATGATATAGGGCACAAAAGACCAATCATTATAGATATAACGGGATCGTATTGGAGAGCACATCCCACACCCTCAATAAACATAAATGTACAGCTTCAGCGAGAAAATCAGACATTTCCATATGAACAGTTTTATAATATTAAAGATGGAGATGCTGTTGTGTTTGCTTTTGGGGAAATCGATTGCAGACTGATATATTCATTTACAGGGCATTCCGAAACTTGGCGAGATATGGCTAATGAAGATGTACATGGTTATTTTGAAGTAATTAAACTTAATGTAGAAAAATTTAACCATCTACATACAATGGTTTATAATATAATCCCCCCATCAAAACATAAGGACATGCCCACATACCCAGTAGAAGGTACAGATGAAACAAGAAGAGACGTTACTTTATATGTAAATAATAAATTTAAAGAATATTGTGAAAAATATAATTATATGTATTTTGACATATATGATAAACATTGTGATGACGATGGATTTATGATCCCCGAACTATCTGATGGAGCAAACCATATCTTTACTCCTATTTATCATACCGAATTTCTAAATAATTTAAAATTTTAATTTTTTGGGAATGTCAAATATTTATAAGAAAATATTCGATTATGAAAAAGACATTAAACGAAGAAAAACAGAGAATTCTTCAGATTATGAAGAAAATAAATGAAGATACTTTTGAAGATAATGATAATGATAATGATAATGATAATGATAATGATGAGTCAGAACATTCAGGTGGTGAATTTGTGCGTGGAAAAAATGTTCTTCAAAGTTTCAAATCTGAAGTTAATGAAGAATACTTAAAATGGTATAACCCCGATGAATCTTACTTTTGGATACCTGATAATGGCGAGTACGCATTAAGATGTTATGTTCTTGACATACCAAAAAATGAATTTACCGAAGATCTTTATGAAATGTTGCGATATGAGCATAAAACCGGATCATCACATGGCGTAGAAGGAAACCCAGGAGGTTTTGTCGAACGCGCATATTTATCACATCCAGAAGATATGGGTGATTTTTATCGAGTAAAAATAGAAAAAACACAAATTCTCGATGTATAAATAAATTTTTTCCAAAACATTTGGTATTTATAAAAATAATACATATATTTGTACAGAATTTTAATTGGTTAAACGATGAAAACTTTAATAACATTACAGCCCCGCCATTTACAACATCCACAATTGGGTGAATGGGGAAACTATGTTTAAAGATTTTCATCAAAGAGAAGTTTTAGATTAGAGAGAACCCCATTCGCGAAGAGTGGGGTTTTTTGTTATAACTCTCCAAAACCCCTTAAAAAGATTGGTTTTGGACGGACATAAAATGTTCTTTGAGGTGTATGCCCTTGTAGTTCAATGGATAGAATGTGAGATTTCGACTCTTATGATGACGGGTTCGACTCCTGCCAAGGGTACATAACGCGCTTGTAGCTCAACTGGATCGAGCGTCGCCCTACGAAGGCGAGGGTTGGGGGTTCGAGTCCCTTCAGGCGTACAAAGTATCATGTATTTAGGTGATAAATCAAAATATCGTATAATTACAGGATAATTTGAAAATATAGCCTGTGGAGGCTATAATATCGAGATGTGGTGCAGTTGGTAGCATGCGTGGTTTGGGACCATGAGGTCGTCAGTTCGAGCCTGGCCATCTCGACAAAGGAAGAGGAATACTTAGCTTCATAGGGGGTAGCCGATACCTATGGTGAGCATGGCCTACTAACTCTTCCTTTAATACGGTGATTGTAGCTCAATCGGTAGAGCGCTTGACTGTGGATCAAGAGGTAACGGGATCATAGCCCGTCTTTCACCCAAAAAATCCCGAAGGGGGGTTCGGGAAAAAAACGCTGGAACTCTCTAAAGGATAAAATGTTCTTTGAAAATTTTGTCTGGAATTAAGCAGTAATTTGAGACAAAATTGACGGAAATATAGTATAAATTTCTGACAAAAACTGTCTCGTGGTGTAATTGGTAACATGTCTGGCTCTGGACCAGAAGACTGGGGAATCGTACTCCTCCGAGACAACATAAGGGGACTTCAGAATATACCTCTTGAAGAAAATTCTAAGTATATTCTCATTTCCCCAAGAAAACAAATTGTTCTTTGGCGCAAATGATAGACGCTTTAGTTCAAAGTAGGACAAGTCTAGTGGGTGGTTTGAATCCATCGATATTGACCTCTGGATGCACCAAATGAATTAAAATGTGGACGCACAATATGGGTTTGAATCCCATAAGAACAATTTTAAATATTGCCCTCTTGCGTAATGGTAGCGCGCGAGCCTTTGGAGCTCGGTCAGTTCAAGTTCGATTCTTGGGAGGGCAACAAATAAATTTGGAAATCTGGAAATTAATACATATCTTTGTCTTTTAAACAAATAATAAAATGAGAAATGGGACAGAAATTTTATTCGGAAGTGGGTGAGAGAGATCATCTAAGTCCTAAATTATTGAAGATTTCGAAAGAATGTACAGAAGGACGAAAGATGATATTCATACCAGAACTTCGTATAACTGTTTTCACAAGACTTAATGAAACAGTTGAAGAGACAAGAGAGAGATATTTGAGAAATACTCTTACATATGGCAAAATGAAAGACAATTCTGATAAAGTGATAGAATTAATAAATACAGAAGAGGTTCTTTGATATATTCTTTATGCGACTAAATTGATAAACAAAATGGCATGGTGGCGAAATTCTGGTAAACGCAATAGGCTTAAACCCTATCGGTTAATATTAACCTTGCGGGTTCAATTCCCGCTCATGTCACAATTAATATGCGACTTTTTTGGTATCTTAGCATATTTATATGTATGAGAACCGAAAGAGAATACTTAAAATCACAAGAATTAAAGAAACAAGGCTTTAATAATTTTGAAATATCAAAATTATTAAACATTCCTCGGACTACAATTTCTGGGTGGAGTAGAAAAAAGCCAAATTTCGAAAAGAAGAACAAAATTGATCCAAAATCATATATTTTGGAAAATAAATTAGAAAAAACATATTCATATATACTGGGTTTATATTTGGGCGATGGATATATAAATAAAATGCCGAGAACGCATAGGTTGAGAATATTTAATGATACTAAATATAAAGATTTAAATATTCATATTATGAACCAATTGAAACTTTTATTTCCAAAAAATAAAGTTAATATCATTAATCACGGTAATTTCCTTACTATTTATGTCTATTCGAATATGATTACTCCTTTATTTCCTCAAAATGGAAAAGGAAAAAAACATAATAGAAAAATTAAGTTATTTAATTGGCAAACAGACATAATTATACCGCAATATATAATTATGGGATTAATTCATTCAGATGGGTGTTATTATTACAGAACAGTTAATAATAAAAAGTATTTTAGTTACGATTTTAAAAACAAATCTCGTGATCTTCATCAAATTCTTCAACACTATTGTAATGAAATTGGAATTCGTTCTACATCTCCCGACGACTCAAAATCGGGTCGGGCCAGTGCAACCCATATCTATAAAAACGAAGATGTCACAAAATTAAGGAATTTAATTGGAAATAAATATCAAATAATTTGGTGAATATAAAAATTTTACTCAGGTTGGAGAACATTATAATGTCTCTCATACAGCAGTAAAAAAATGGCGTTCTTTTTATGGTATATTAGATATGGTGAAGATATAGTCCAGACCACAAACATTTATTTGGTAGTGAAAACTATAGTGGTAAGAAAATCCTGTGGTCAGTAATGGCCGTATGGGTTCGACTCCCATTCTGGGCACTATCTTAACATAACATTCTTTATTGATTCAAATGTATCCATAACCTGTTTTTCCCATTGATTTAATAATTGACGAACTTTAGTCTCTTGAATATGAAGCATTGACTCAACTTTTTCTTCTTGCGATATTAGTTCCTCTTGAGTTCTTTCATTATGGACATTTAATTTATAAATCATATCATTTTGATGATTTTGAATCAACTCTTTAACTGCATCGATCACACATTTATAATGATGATCAAGTAATTCGGAAATAATTAGTTCTTTAGTTTCATCCTGTCGGGTAAACATTTTTTTAAGTAACTCAACATCCTGCTCATTTAGAGTCATATTGTCCGTTACGTGTATTTCGTCATAGTGTGAGATATTTGATATAATCATAGGTTGTTTATAAAATAAATACTTTTAAAACTTAAAAAATTTGGAGATGTTAAAAAATTTATATATCTTTGTAACAATATTTAGATAGCATGTATATAATTTCAAAGAAATCAGAAAAAGATTATTATGACGGAGTAGCAGGAACAACTGGTATAGATAAAACCATTGTATATAACCGTCAGATTGTTGAACTTGAGGAAAAAGATTTCCCAAAAGATTTCCATCGTTCTTCTTATTCGTATAGAAGAGTACCGTCCTTTCATAATTTAAGTCACATAATCATTAAAAAAGAATTCTATGATATATGTGAACACTCTTCTCCATTTATTATTGGATTTTGTGGTAAATTATATGTTGGGTGGAAGTTATATAGTAATGGTAAAGATCTTTCTTATGGTGGTAAAGAATTAATCACCACTATTACATATGATGATGAACATATGAAGAAAATAGTTCAAGGAAACAGTTATACTGGAAAATTTGTAGATAATTTAAATTATGTTCTGACTTATGATCCTATTCATCTTTTCAGGGAACTCAATACCCCTATTTTTATTTATGATGCCGATTATGGTAGAACAGATATTGACAAATATTGGAGGAATCATCCGAAATTCTTTGTAAACCCATTATTGAAAGACTATGAATTTTATAAAATATTTGATGCTGTTCAAGCATTTCAGGAGATCCAGATGTTTTTGGGTGGTGTTCTTGGTAACAAAGAAAAGGAAATTGTAAATGTTGCCGATAAATACAAAATAACTCAGCACGGATTCGACAAATGGTCATTCCGTAAAGAGCCGCAGAAATAATAGCCCCTAATTTTCCTTTAAATTAATATATTTATTATGTACCTTATGGTAGTTAATAATGTATTCATCAAAAAGAAAGGAGATTACATAAAAATATCGAAGAAAAAATTTGGTAATACGGAAAGTATTATTATCTTTGTATAAAATAGCGAGATTATGATTAGACAACTAACAAATAATGTAACTATGAAAAAACTACTGATTATTATTTTCCTTATGTCAATCTTTCATATTTGTTGTGCGCCTGGAAATTCCATAGGACAGAAAAGAGAGCAAACAAAAGGAGCACTACGTCTATACCACACATATGAATATGAAAATCAACTTGAACTTTTCATCAATTATCTTGGATATAAAGAATCAAGAAATGATTGGACGATAATAAATACTATTAATTGTTTTGGCGAATGGCAATTTGCCCATTCAACCCTAGAGTATTTAGGCTATGGATATATTACTCCCGAAAGTTTTAAAAGAGATCCGTCAATATTTCCAAGAGAATTACAACTTAAAGTCTTAAAAATCCTTATAGAAGTAAATGAATTATCCATAGAGCAGTACGAAGATGTTGTTGGAGACACCATTAATGGTATTCCAATAACAAAATCAGGCTTGCTTGCTGCAGCACATCTTGGCGGCGTAGGAGGAATAAAACTTTTTATTATGTCTAACGGAAACATTGATAAAGAAGATGCATACGGAACAAAAATATCTGATTACATTAAAGAATTCTGTGTATATGATTTATCGAGAAAATATCTTGATGAACAATATATCAATGATCAGGCCGACATATCAATAATATTGATGTCCAAACGCAATTAAATCAAAAAAAATTTGGAAATTAAATAAATTGTTATTATCTTTGTTTTTATATTTATAATATATGAACAAGGAAGAATACATAAAAAGAAACAAAGATGAAATCGAGAGACGAAAATTGGAGGACCGAGCTCGATTGATGAAACACTGGGAGAATCTCAAACACTTTAACAATCCTGACGATGTTCCTAATATTCCTGTTGTGGATAAAGATGAATATGAAGAGTTTTATCTTCCAAAATTATTTAAGGCTGGCGCCATTCGTAAGATAGATTTGAATGATGGACAGGTTTACATCGGAAACCATAGAAGATGTACTGTGGCTAAATGGAATGAAGCCAGCAACGTATTCGAATATTGGAGAAACAAATTCGGTCAATGGTTTATTGATACGTGTAATCATTTTGAGGACGATAATGGATTTGCATTGTTTGTTCCAATAAAACACGGTACGAAGGAAGACTTTAAAGAACCGGAACATTAATGTTTGCTTGTTTTCTGACATTAAAACAAGTTGGTGGAGCTGAAAATAAAGAAGTCGGGAGAGATTCCGACTTTTTAATTTATAATTGATTTTATTATTCGTTTTATCTCGTTAATTTCGTTTTCAAGTTTTATTTTATTAACAATTTCGATTGCCTCTTCTCTTGTTAGGTTAGGATTTTCATACCAGGCTTCCTGGATAGCATCCAATATTTTTCCAACTAACGGGCCTCGTTTTACCCCCATTGCAAGTATGTCATTCCCATCTATCGGAAGTTTTATATCGGATTTAACAGTCGGGGCGTTTAATTTTTCTATGCGTTGTCTAATAAAGTTAACTTGATTTGGCATTGAGGATGTCTCCGAGTGGGACATATTGTCTGCATGAATTAAATCAAGGAAACTATTTAAATTACCACCTGAAGCGACAGAAAATTTTCTTAATGTTTTATCACTTAGTTTTGATGCGTCATCTGTACCATGTTTCAAAGACATATGACTTTTTACTCCAAAAGCAACAGCATTAATTATATCATTTGGGTATTTTAATCGTGCCATAATATTCTTGGTTATTTGCTCACCAACATCTTCATGATTAATAAAATGAACCTCTCCATCTGGGCCTACTGATTTGGTTGCAACTTTACCAATATCATGAAACAATCCCATTAATCTTGATATCAAATTAGGTGGCATGTTTCTTAAAACCGATAAAGTATGTTGATATGCATCTTCTTTATGATGTCTATTTTGCATCAGTCCAACCATTTGGTCAAGTTCCGGAATAACATATTTTAATAATCCCGTGGTTCTTAACAGTTCTATACCCTCAACAGGTTTATTTGTAACTAATATTTTGTTAAGCTCGTCCTGTATTCTTTCTTTAGATATCGATTCAATCCATTGGGCATATTTAGAGATATTACTTAATATGTCTTCTCCAATTTTAAATCCATATTTAACTGTAAATCTAATTGCCCTTAACATTCTAAGCGGATCTTCTTTAAAAATTATTTCAGGATCAGATGGCGTACGAATAATACCCTGTTTTATGTCATTTAAACCCTTTCCAGTCAAATCTAATACTTCGTTGGTACTGACGTTCCGCAACAATGAATTTATTGTAAGGTCGCGACGTAGAGTGTCGTCCATCAATACCCCGCCAGAAACCTGTGGTTTTCTTGATCCCGTAGTGTATTGCTCCTTTCGTGGAGCAACAAATTCCATATCGATATTATTATATGAAAGTTTTGATGTTCCAAATGTTGGATAAATAACAGGATTACTACCTTCTTTATATACCTTTAATTTTTGAGCCAGCCAAGTCGAAAAATCAATACCCGCAGAAATATTTCCTTCAACAACAAAATCTAGATCCTTTGGCGGCTTACCCATTATTTGATCTCTGACCGCGCCGCCAACCAAGAAAACTTTGTTCTCCCATTCAGTTCTTTTAATTATGTTTTGTAATAACTGTAATATTTGTTCTTCTTGAGTCATAAGGCTTACATTTTAACAACTATATGTGACGGATTTCGTTTTTCATATGGAATATGTCCAAATTGTAAAATTTTTTCATAATATGGAATTCTTGTTTTAGGATCGCCAGATATGTGCAATTTTTTCATTTCTTTTCTGTGCCCAAGAACAATTTCCCATACAGTATTAAGAACTTTTATAGCATCCCCTTTATTTGTGTTATCACCCATATAACCTGTATATACTTCATCTTTTTTATGTGCGTCAAAATCCACTTGTCCTTCTTTTTTCACGGGATTTATATTTAAAAGAACATCATAATCAAGATTATCTTTCGATGTAAATCTATATCTGTAATCATTACTGCCCCAAAATGAATTCTTCTCTTGACTAACCAAATGATACGGGTATGTGTAATTAGGGTCAAAAAGTTCAGAAATAATTCTTTTTAATGTAGATTCTTTAATTAGGATTTTCATATATGGCGACTATATTATTAAATAAATACAAAGATACATTTGTTTTTTTGAATAAAAAAACTTATATTTGCCATTATGAAAATTATTTTAATATCAGACACTCATGGTTTACATGAATTTATTCATCACCCACTACCAAAAGGCGATGTATTGATTCATGCTGGCGATGTTTGTAATATTGGAAGTGAGAGTGATGTTCGTAGCTTTATATACTGGTTTCAAAATCTAAAAGGATTTGATACTAAAATTTTTATTGCAGGAAATCATGATTGGGGGTTTGAAAGAAAAGAACCATGGTTATACAATTACATCAATGATGAAAATTTATCGCAATCCGATTGTGTGTATCTTGAAGATAATGAATTCACTATTGAAACTCCCGAATTTTCAAGACCAATAAAGTTTTATGGATCGCCATGGCAGCCGCCATTTATGAATTGGGCATTCAACGCTCCTGAAGAACAATTGGCAAAATATTGGGAAAAAATACCAATCGACACGGACATTTTAATTACACATGGGCCCGCTTATGGTATTTTAGATAC
>Ga0315283_10005242_pt1 | contig 11410 bp, 10 predicted proteins | sample YL17G09_0_MG_FD_204541 | JGI IMG/M metagenome (GOLD analysis project Ga0315283, IMG submission 204541) | Sediment microbial communities from Yellowstone Lake, YNP, Wyoming, USA - YL17G09_0 | ecosystem: Environmental > Aquatic > Freshwater > Lake > Sediment | place: USA: Wyoming | collected...
TCTCGTTCTGGCCTGCCTCACGTCCTCGGCTCTGGCTGACCTCGGGCCCAACGTGGAGGCGATTCCTCTCGAGAAACTGCGGGAAACGGTGAGTTCGTTCACGGGGTACGTGGCGGAGGGGGACCTTGGCCCGTTCTGGTCGATCCGGGCCAAGCGGGCCGGCTTGCGGCCCAAGTGGATTTTCTTCGAGCAAATGGGAACCGGGGAGTGGAAGATCGCCGCCATCTGAGCCTTAGCCTGCGCCAAAACTTTATACAGTCTCTTGCGGCCCGTGCGATACTTCCTTAATGCGCCCGAGTGGGAATCCCAAGAACTTCGATGTCGCTGTCGTCGGCGCCGGCCCCATCGGGTCGGCGGCTGCCCTCGCGTTCGCGAAGCGGGGCGCCAAGGTCGTAGTTTTCGAAGCAAACCCAGGGGCATCGCGGCGGCTCGCGGGTGAGTGGCTCCACCCGCCGGGTGTCGAGGTCCTCGGCCGACTGGGGATCGATGTCGCGACCGAGGCCGTCGGCGCGACGGAGGGGCGAGGCTTCGTCGTATTCCCCGACGACGGTTCCGCGCCGATCATGCTGCCCTATCCCGATGGGATGCGGGGCGTCTCGCTCGAGCACGACAGCTTGGTGTCGCTCGTTCGCGACCGCGCAGCCTCGCATCCGAATATCGACCTGAGATTCGGCGCGCGGGTCCGCGGAATCGTCGACGGCAGCGTCACCGTCGAAAACGCGGAGGGGCTTGGCGGGAGCGCGACGTTCGAGGTGGACCGGGTCGTCGGCGCCGACGGGCGGTCGTCGGTGGTTCGCCGCACGCTCGCGCTCAAAGACGACGCGACGGCGATGGCCTACACCGCCGGAGTCGAGTTGCGCGACGTCGAGCTTCCATTCGAAGGGTACGGGCACGTCCTCGTGGGAGGACCGGGCCCGGTGTTGATGTACCGGATCGATCCGACGCGCGTGCGCGCCTGCTTCGACGTTCCACTCGTCGTCGTCGGGCGGTTGCGGCGTGGCGATCCCGAGGCGCTTTGGGACACCTACCGGCACGTGCTTCCGGCGGCCGTCGTCGGCGAGTTTCGCAAGGCGCTCGACGAGAAGCGCGTTCAGTGGGCGGCCGCCGGATTCCGGCCGCGAGCTCACTACGGCCGTGGCAAGGTGGCCTTGGCCGGCGACGCGGTCGGCTACTTCCACCCGATGACCGCGGCCGGATTGAGCTTGGGGCTGGCCGACGCCGAGTGCGTCGCTGAGTCCCCCGATGTCGCGAGCTACCGCCGCCATCGCGACGCCAAGAGTTGGGTCCCTGAGTTGCTTGCCTGCGCGCTCTATCTGGCGCTGACGCGTCGCGACCCGAGCGGTGTCGCGGTTCGCCAGGCGGTCTACCGGCTCTGGCGGGCGTCGAAGGACGAGCGCAGCCGCACGATGCGAATCTTGGCCTGCGCGGACACGCGGCCGGAGCAGTTCGTGGGCGCGTTCCAGGCTGTTCTGTGGGACCTCGTGCGCGAGGACCTGCTCCGCGGTTGGCGTACCATGCCCGGGATGTTGATGCACCTTGGGGGCTGGATGCGCTGGCCCGTCGCCTCGATCGTCCCCCGAGCCGTGCGGCGGGTCTACCGGGCGCGAAGCTCGCCTGCCTTCCCCCTCTGGGGAGGGCCTCCTTGAATGATGCCCTGCCGTTAGGCCAGCCCGCCGACCCCATCGGAGCCGCGCTGGCTCACCTCGTTTCCCAACAAGACGCGTCGGGCTCGTGGAAGGGCGACTACGGCGGTCCGCTCTTTCTTCTCCCCATCTTCATTGCCACCGCGCGGACGGTCGGCTTTTCGATCGACGCCGGCACGCGCGCCGGCATGGAAACCTACCTCAGCGCTCATCAGAACGACGACGGCGGCTGGGGTCTACACGTGGAAGGGGCGAGCCACGTGTTCACGAGCGTTCTTTCGTACGTGGCGCTCCGGTTCCTGGACGTCGTTCCCACGGATCCGGGCCTCGTCCGCGCGCGGGCGTTCATCGCCGAACACGGCGGGCCGGTGGCTTCGGCGTCTTGGGGGAAGTTCGTCCTCGCGGTGCTGGGTCTTTACGACTGGAAAGGCCTGCACCCCGTGCCACCCGAGCTGTGGCTCCTGCCGGAATCTCTTCCGATGCACCCGTCGCGACTGTGGTGCCACAGCCGCATGGTCTATCTGCCCATGGCCTACCTGTACGGCCGAAGCAGTACGGCGCCGCTCGACGCGCAGCTTTCAGCCATCCGCGCAGAGCTTTACCCGAACGCGTCGTGGGAGAAGGTCGATTGGCGCGCCGCGCGGGACTCCGTTTCGCCGACCGATCGATACGTGCCGCGCTCGTCGCTCACCAGCGCCGCGTTTCGCGTGCTCGACGCGGCGGAACGCTTCGTTCCGGCCGCGCTGCGCGCGAAGGCGCTGGCCCGGGTGCTTGCGATCATCCGCACCGAAGACGAGGCCACCGGTTATATCTGTCTGGGCCCGGTGAACAAGCTGTTCAACACCCTCGTGTGGCACTTCGAGAACCCCGGTGGCCCCGAGTTGGCGGCCCACCTTGCGCGGCTTCCCGACTATCTGTGGCGAGCCAAAGACGGCGTGAAGATGCAGGGGTACAACTCGTCGGAGTTGTGGGATACCGCGTTCGCCGCGCAAGCGATGATGGCGACCGGCCGCCAGCACGAACAACGCGACGCCCTGGGCGCAGCGCATCGCTTCATCGAGGCCAATCAGGTTCTGGCGGACGTTCCCGATCGGCGACGCGCCTACCGCGATCGGTCTTCGGGCGGGTGGCCTTTCTCGACGCGAACACACGGCTGGCCGATCAGCGATTGCACCGCCGAGGGACTGAAGGCGTCGATGCTCCTCGCCCCGCACGTCGTCCACCCGATTCCCGAAAAGCGCCTGGCGGACGCGGCGGACCTTTTGCTCGCGATGCAAAACGAAGATGGAGGCTGGGCGACCTACGAGAAGACGCGCGGCCCCGCGTGGCTCGAGCGATTGAATCCGTCGGACTGCTTCGCTGACATCATGATCGATCCCTCTTACGTCGAGTGCACCTCGGCCTCGATCCAGGCGCTCGCCGCATTTCGCGCGCGCTACCCCGGGACGAAAGACGCCGCGATGGTCGCCGCCATCGCGCGCGGGCGCGATTTCCTGCTCGGTGCGCAGCGGCCCGACGGGTCTTGGGAGGGGTCGTGGGGGATCTGCTTCACCTACGGCGCCTGGTTCGGAACGTGGGGACTCCGGGCGGCGGGACTCGACGTCGATCACCCCGCGATACGGCGCGCGGTCTCGTTCTTGCTCTCCAAGCAGCTCGAAGACGGTGGCTGGGGGGAGACGCCGGAGAGCTGCCGTACGCGAGCGTACGTTCACGCGGAGTCAGGGCAGGCCGTGATGACCGCATGGGCGATTCTCGCGTTGACCGCTGCCGGCCGCGGCGAGAGCGAGGACGTTCGTCGCGGGGTTTTATTCCTCACGCGTCGACAGCGCGCCGACGGGAGCTTCCCCGACGAGCACATCGCCGGGATGTTCAATAAAACCTGCGCAATCCATTACGACAACTATCTGAAGATCTTCCCGCTTTGGGCTATGGCCGTAGCGCCTGCCTCGCGACGACCATGATGCAAGCGTGGTGCACCGTCTTGAACCGGGCGGCTTGCGCGGCGTCGATGACGGCCTGATCGAAGCTGCCGTCTTGAAGCCAAACCAAGCCGATGCCCGCTTTGCTCGCGTCCTCGAGCACCCGGTGGGTGACGGCGGGCGGCGTGACGACGTCCACGATGTCAACGGGTTGCGGGACGTCCGCGAGCGAGCGGTACGCCGGTAAGCCGGCGATCGTGGCTTCCTTCGGGTTCACGGGGAGAACCTGGTAACCGTGCGCCATCAGGTTCTTGACGATGATGTTCCCGTATTTCGACGGGTCGTTGCTGGCGCCCACCACCGCGATGCGCGTCTTCGTGCTGCCTAGCAACGCCGTAGCTTCAGTCAGAGCCGTTGTGGTGGACTTCATCGCCGTCTCCCGTAGACTAGTGCCATGACTAACATCAGAGCACACGCCCTACTGGTTGTCGCAGCCGCCCTGTTCGTCTCCGCCGCGGGCGCCGCGTCGAAGCCGGTCACCCTGGAGCTCAAGCTCCCCAAGAAGTCCGAAAAGCCCGCGGTCGCACCGCCCGTGATGGCGCCGCTGTTCATGTCCGGGCCGATCTCGCTCTCCGTCGTGGATGCCCGCGGCGCGGAAGACCCTACCCTCGTCGGTGGGCAGGGCATCAAGGGGGCAGACGTCTACACCTGGAACACGGTGCAGCCGGTCGCACCGGCGGTGGAAGCGATGGTGACTCAGTTGCTCCAGGGCTGGTCGGTCCGTGTGGCTCCCGATGCCGAATACAAGCTTCGACTCGCGCTCATGAAGTACTACGTCAACGAAAGGTCCGACACGTTCGGTTCGACCTACCTCGGCGAGGTCCGATTCATGGTCTCGTTGACGGATCGCGCCGACCGCGTGTTGTGGACCGGCGAGGCGAGCGGGGAGTCGAAGCGGCCGGGGATCGACGCGCGCGCCTCGATGTGCAACGAGGCCTTGAGTTACGCGCTCAGCCGGGCGTTGGCTCAGGGCCTTGCGGCGGTGAAACTAGAGACGGCGGCCCCCGCCGCACCGGCGGCCGGCGCTCCGACGCCCGCTCCCGTTGTCGTCGCCCCCGAGACGGTGATCGAACCGGCCGCGCTTCTCGCCGACCTGACACGCCTGCTCGCCGGCGGCGTGACGCAGGACGTGCTCGTGGCGTACGTCGAGCAACGGAAGCTCTCCCGCCCGCTCACCGTTGACGAGATCCTGCAGTGGAAGAACGCCGGCATCCCCGACGCCGCGATCAAGGCCGCGACGCGCTCCTGAACCGCTTCCCCGCGGCGGCCAGCGCCGGGCGCCGGTGCAAGTTGGTCGGATAGGTCGTCCTCGCAACCGACATAAATGCTCCGAATGCTCTGCTGAGGCTTCCGAAAAAGACGCGTGGGGTCTGTTATATCCACCAGGCCATGCGAGACCTATTTCGAGACGCCGAGCACCTGTTCCGACTCGCCGGGGTCTTCCTGGCACTGATCGTCGTCTTCCTCGTCGCCCGCGCCGTTCTGACCCCAGCGACCTTCGGCGTTTACGGCCACTACCGCGGCGCCGCGCTCGCGGAGATACGCACCCGCGACATCGTTTTCGCCGGGCGGGCCGCATGCCTCGACTGTCACGATGAAATCAATGTGGTCAAGAAGACCGCGAAGCATGCCGGGATCGGATGTGAAGCCTGCCACGGTCCCCTCGAGGCTCACGTCGCCGACCCTTCGACGGTGGTCCCCGAGAAGCCAGACGCCAAGAAGCTCTGCCTCGTATGCCATTCGGAGAATCTAGCGAAACCGAGGAACTTCCCTCAGATCAACCCGAAAGAGCATGCGGACGACGACAACTGCATCAAGTGCCACGACCCGCACGCACCGCTGCCGGTCAAGGGGTAATGGACATGGAGATCGGGCGCCGCGAGTTTCTCGAAAAAACCGGGAAGTACGTCATGCTCTTCGGCGCCGCGACGAAGGCGTGGGACTTCATTCTCGCCGGAACGCCCGAGGCGGCTCCCGACTACGACGTCACGCGCCACTGGTGGGCGTTTTACATCGACATCGAAAAATGCATCGGCTGCGGGAACTGCGTGCGCGCGTGCAAGGCCGAAAACAACGTGATTCGCGAGCCGTTCTATTTCCGGACGTGGGTCGAGCGCTACCACATCGCCCCGCCCGACCTTGCGAATCTGCACGATGAACGCCTCCCGACCGTCGATTCTCCCAACGGGGGCTACGACGGCTTCCCAGAGCGCTACCGCGACGGAGACGGCTCGAAGAGTTTCTTCGTCCCCAAGATGTGCAACCACTGCACCGACTCGCCGTGCACGCAGGTCTGTCCCGTTGGCGCAACCTTCGACAGCCCCGATGGCGTCGTGCTCGTCGACAAGACCTACTGCTTGGGCTGCCGCTATTGCGTACAGGCGTGTCCGTACGGCTGCCGCTACATCGACCCGCGCGTGCAAACGGTCGACAAATGCACCCTGTGCTACCACCGCATCACCAAGGGACTGACGACGGCGTGCTGCGAGACCTGCCCGACCGGGGCCCGTCTCCTGGGAGACCTCAAGGACCCGAAAGACCCCCTTCATGAGCTACTGCGGACGCAAAAAGTGCAAGTGCTCAAACCGTATCTCGCCACCGGGGCCAAGCTCGTCTACCACGGCCTCGACGGCGCGGTGCGCTAGGCCGAGGAGATCGCGTTGGAATCGATCCTGCACGCCGTCGAAGGGTTCATGTACCCGAACGAGGTCGAGCTCCAATGGAGCATCCTCATCGTCTTGTACCCGTTCCTTACCGGGATCGTCGCCGGTGCGTTCATCCTCGCGTCGCTGGAGAGGGTCTTCAACGTCGAGGAGGTGAAGCCCACCTATCGACTCGCCCTCCTGACCGCGCTTTCGTTCATGATCGTGGCCCCGCTCCCGTTGCAACTCCACCTCGGCCACCCCGAGCGGTCCTTCGAGATGTATCTGACGCCTCACTCCACGTCGGCGATGGCGATGTTCGGTTTCGTCTATCTCTGGTACCTCCTCGCCGTACTGGTCATCGAGATTTGGCTCGATTTCAGGCAGGACATCGTGCGCATGGCCCTCGAGTCGACGGGCTGGCGGCGCGTCGTCTACCGCGTCATGGCTCTGGGCTCGTACAACGTCAGCCCGCGCTCCCTGGAGATCGACGACAAGATCGGCCGGTTCGTCACCATCATCGGGATCCCGTCGGCGTTCCTGCTGCACGGGTACGTCGGGTTCCTCTTCGGCTCCATCAAGGCCAACCCCTGGTGGTCGACGCCGCTGATGCCGATCGTATTCCTCTTCTCGGCGATCGTATCGGGCATCGCTGCGGTGCTCCTGCTGTACATCGTGGTCTGCTTCCTCAAGGGGATCAAAAGGAGCATTCCCTGCCTCGACACGATGGCCCGCTATCTCTTTTACGCGTTTCTGATCGATTTCTCCCTGGAGATGTTGGACCTGATCCATCGCAACTACGAGGCCGACGAGTCGCTCAAGACCCTCAATTTCATGATGCACACGCGTTTGTACATGTCGCAAATCGTTTTGCAGATCATCATCGGCACGCTGATTCCCATCGGCCTCCTCGCGCTGGTGCAGATCGTCTCGATGAGCGCGCGCGCACGCGAGGGAATTTACGTATTGGCCTCGTCGTTGACGTTGTGCGGAATCTTCGCGATGCGTTGGAACGTCGTCATCGGCGGACAGCTATTTTCGAAGAGCTTCCTTGGGTACACAACCTACAAGATGGGCTTCGCGACCCGGGAAGGACTGCTTCCCGCCCTGCTCTTGTTGGTCTTACCGTTCGTCATCCTGTGGATTCTCGTGACGTTGCTGCCGCCCATGAAGCGGGATGAGGCAGCCCACTAGCGCGTTTTTCGGGGGGGGTCTCATGCGAAAAACCGTCATCGTGGCGATCGTCCTGGCGTTGGCACCGGCGGCGGCCGCGGCCGGAAAACTGCCGGCGCCTGCTAGCGCGGAGCAGTGCGGCCGTTGCCATCGCGCCATCTACGACTCCTGGGAAACGTCCGCCCACGCGAGGGCGATGACGAGCCCGATCTTTCTCGACGCGTTTGACGCCGCCGAGAACGAATTCGGCGTCGAGGCCAGAAAGACCTGCCTCGGTTGCCACGCCCCCGCTTCGGGACTCTTGGGCGACACGGACCTTGCCCGCAAGGTGAGTTGGGAAGGCGTGACCTGCGACTACTGTCACTCGATGCGTGAGGTCAAGCAGGACGGGGCGAACCTGAAGGCTGTGGTCCAATTCGGCGCGGTCAAGAGCGGTCCCTCGAAAGACTCGGTCTCTCCCGCGCACGGCACCGCGTACTCGAGCGTTCATACGTCCGCCCTGCTGTGCGCCGTCTGTCACGAGTACAAGAACGCCGGAGGATTTCCCGTCGTCACCACCTACAGCGAATGGAAGGCAAGTCCCAGCGGGAAGGGAGACCTCGAGTGTCAGCAGTGCCACATGGAGTTGGTGCGGGGATCGGTCGTCGAGCCTCGCGTCCGTCGCGAGTCGTCGCACCTGGTGAACCTCCACGCGATGCCGGGTAGCCACTCCGTCAGCCAGTTGAACAAGGCTGTGACCGCGAAGCTCACCGCTTCACGAAACGGCCAGACGATCGACGTCGCGGTCAAGATCAAGAACGAGGGGGCAGGTCATTTCCTCCCCACCGGGTCGCCGATGCGCCAGGTCATCCTCGAGGTGCGCGCCACGTCGGCGGGGGTGACGGTTGGGACCGAAAAGCGCATTTACACGCGGGTCCTGGCCGATGCCGACGGGAAGGCGATCGAGAAGGAGTACGTCGCGTTCCTGAGAGCGGCCAAGGTCCTCTCCGACACGCGACTCGCACCTGACGAAACGAGGTCGGAGACCTTCTCGTTCAAGGTTCCCGCAGGCCAGTCGGCTAGGATCGACGCGATTTTCTACTACTTCCACCCCGCAACGGCGGATCCCGAAAAGAGCGACCGGATCAAATTCCTCGATCTGTCGAAGACCCTCCCGTAGAAGGTAATGCGTAGAGGTCGATGACCCGCTCGATCGCTTTGCGGCAGACCTTGCAGAAGCCCACCTCGTCTCGTGTGAACATGATGCAATCGGTCTGCGGCCGGTAGAGTCCTTTCGCTTGGTAGGCCGCGCCCTCGAATGCGCCGACTTTCCCCGAGTACGTCATCCCGGAGAGCATCGGCGTATCGGAGGCCTGCTGTTCGCGAAACAGGGCGTCGAACTCGGCCTCCGGGGCGCCTTTCTTGATGAGTTCGAGGCGCCGGTTCAAGAATGCGCGCGCCTTCGCCTCCCAGGCGTCCTTGTCCCACGCTGTCGGGAGTGGTGTCTCGGCCGCAACGAGGTCTCGCCACTTCAGTTTCGATGGATCGCGAAGGGCCGTGATATTCGGTTCCCACGGCTCCGGTTGGTCCGGCGGGAACTCGGTCGTCACCGCGGGGGACATGTAGTACTCGTCGGCGAGCCCGGCGAAGTGATGACCGAATTCGTGGACGAAGACGTATTCCGAGAATGCCGTATCCACGCTCGCGGTGGCCTGGAAGTTGTAGATCCCACCGCCTCCGTATTGCTTTTCGTTGGCGAGGATTTCGATGAACTCGTAGGGCGCCTGGGAGAGCACGTCGCGAAGCTGGCGGTTGTCTTCGGTCAGCATGTAACGCTCCGACTCGAAGACGTAGTACGAAGTCGACACGGCGGTGCGCCGGAACTTCCCGACGTGGGGGCGGTTCACGCCGGAAACCGCGGACGGAAGGTCGATCGCGCGGACGTTGAAATCCTTCTTCCGTGATTTGAACGGCTCGGTCGCGAAGAGTTTGGTCGTCAGGCGAGCCACGTCGGCGTGGAATTTCGGAAGCTCGGATTCCGTGTACCCCTCGCCCAAGATCAGGATGTCCACTTTCTCGGCCGGCGGGCCGTTCTCAAAGACGCTCCAGACCTTGCCCCTGGCTGCCACGTCCGACGCGTTGACGGCGGGTGAGGAGGGATCGACCCGGGTCGTCCAGATCTCGCGGAACAACCCGTCGGCCCCTCGTTTCTTCAAGACGATCTGCACCGGGGCTTTCGGCCAGGGGAAGCGCAGCGACTCGTGAAAGGTCCGCGCTTCGGCCTTCGCCTCGCCGGTTTGCTCCCATTCGCCGTAGAGCGATGCGAAACCGCGTGAGTAGAGCGTGCGGTTCGTATCGGGATCGACGACCTCGAAGAGGTAGGTGCCCAAATTCAAGTCGTCGAGAAGCCGCGTCGTGCTCCCGGCCCACGGGCCGTCCGACACGATTCGATCGAGCGCCACGATCTCTCGCCCGTGGTCTCCCGTGTGGAAGTAGTCCAAGCGCATCGTCTTGGGTGTGAAAAGCAGGGAAAAGGCGAGGGCGAAGACGAGCATGGTGGGCTCCTTGCGAAGGGCGAAGGATACAATCATCGGCGCCCGTCTCCGAGGTGCCCCATGAACTTCTCCCGGTCCGAAAAGACGCTGATGGTGACGAAAGAAGCCGCCCTCGCCGGGCGCGCGCGCCGGATCTTCAAGATCCCCGCCCGGCACGAGGTATTGGGCACTCCGATGGAGCCGCCGTTCCCCGCGGGGACCGAGTTCGCGCTGTTCGCCCTGGGGTGCTTTTGGGGCGCGGAAAGAAAGTTCTGGCAGACGCCCGGGGTGGTGTCTACCCAGGTCGGCTACGCCGGAGGGTTCACGCCGAATCCCTATTACGAAGAGGTGTGCACCGGAAAAACCGGCCACACCGAGATCGTCCGTGTCGTCTACGACCCCGCGAAAATCGCCTACGGCCAGCTCCTTGGGATCTTCTGGGAGAGCCATGACCCCACGCAGGGGATGCGCCAGGGGAACGATCAAGGAACGCAGTACCGCTCGGTGATCTACACGTACTCAGAAGCCCAAGCGCGCGCGGCCGAGGCGTCGCGCGATGCGTTCCAGGTGAAACTGGGCGCGGCGGGGTTCGGGGCGATCACCACCGAGATCGGTCCGGCCCCGGAGTTTTGGTACGCCGAGGACTATCACCAGCAGTACCTCTGCAAGAATCCGAACGGGTACTGCGGTCTCGGCGGGACGGGGGTTTCCTGTCCGGTCGGGGTCGTCGTCTAGCGTGGATTGAGGCCGAGCGGCTAGTCCTTGTGGTCGCCGACGTGGGAGGCCAAGATCTCGCGTTTCGCGGAGACCACGCCGCCGTGGGCGAGCACGACGGTGTCGCGATAGACCATTCCTCCGACGCTCGACCAGGTGAGGAAAGTGACCACGTCGCCGTCCTTGCCGGCTGTGATCTTGGGAAGGGCGAACGATTTGGATGCGGCCCGTTCTTCCTTGCGGCGCTTCCCCTTGGAGAGCGCGCACGTGCCACCGGTCTTCCCCGCGAGCGAGCGCAGCTCTTCGGGTTTCGCGATCAGTTTCAAGGCGGCGCCCTTCGATCCGGAAACGAGGGGATCGGTGAGCGAGACGAACGCGAGCGCGTAGTCAACCTTGTCGACACCGGGTGGGATGCGTGCGCCCCCGCGCGCAGACAACGCGACGTTCAACGACGCGGCGTCTTGAGCCATCGCGTGGTCGGAGCTGAGATTCAGTCCGATGACGGCGTCGGCGTCGCCGCCGACCAACCGGCATGTCCCTTCCGCGATGGTGAACACGGCCTTGCGCGGGGCGCCGTCGATCGTCCCGTTAGCCTCGTAGAGCGGAAGCCCGAGCGACGCGTAAAGCGGACTCTTCACGCTCCGCACGCTCAACGACGGCGACTGGTTGTCCTTTTCGGTCGCGGGACGATCGGCGTCCTTCACGAAGAAACTTTCGGCGCAGTTCCACGGGGCCGGCCCGCCGGA
>Ga0315283_10005243_pt1 | contig 11410 bp, 10 predicted proteins | sample YL17G09_0_MG_FD_204541 | JGI IMG/M metagenome (GOLD analysis project Ga0315283, IMG submission 204541) | Sediment microbial communities from Yellowstone Lake, YNP, Wyoming, USA - YL17G09_0 | ecosystem: Environmental > Aquatic > Freshwater > Lake > Sediment | place: USA: Wyoming | collected...
TCCATCCACTGTTCGGGAGGAGATCGGTCAGAGCGCACTTGAGAAAGGCATCCACCGCGGCATCGACGGCGGTGACGGGCGTACCGTCGCCCTTTTGGATGACGTCGAGAGGAGCCGCGGCGCCGTCCCGGGCGAGCGCCGCGGCCTCGTCCGCGATCGCGGCGAGAGCCTCGAGCGTGAACGGCACGCTCACGCGCCGGTCCTGCGCAAGATGAGGATCGACTGATCGTCGTGAGGTTTTTCGCCTTCGACGAAGCGCCCCGCGGCGCCGAGGATCTCGCGTGCCGCCACTTCGGCGGGAAGCGAGGCGGCGGCGCGCACGGCGTTCTGCAGGCGGGGGAGGCCGTACTCTTCGCCGGCGGCGTTCGTGGCCTCGGTGATGCCGTCCGAGTAGAGGACGAGTTGGTCGCCCCGCTGAAGCGTCGCGGATCCTTGCGTGTACGCGATGCCGGGGAGCATCCCCAAGGGAAGTGACGACGCCGCGAGCGACTCGATCGTGTCTCCGCGGACGAGCAGCGCCGGGTTGTGTCCGGCGTTCAGGTAGACAACTTCGGATGAAGCGGCCGAGATCTCGGCGTAGAAGAGCGTCGCGTACCGGTTGTCGAGGCCCGAGCGCTCGAGGACGCCGTTCAACGAGGCGCCGAGCGCCTCGAGGTTCGCCGCCGCCGGTGCCAGCGCGCGCAAGGTCGCCTGCAGTTTCGCGCACAGCAGCGCGGCGCCCATGCCTTTGCCGGCGACATCACCCAAGGCAACCCCCGTGCGGCCGCCCGCTCCGTCGAGGTAGTCGATGAGATCTCCGCCGACGTCGTTCGCCGGCGTGGTGGCGCTGAAGAGCTCCCATCCCTCGATCGACGGGTGCGCTTTCGGCAGAAGCGAGAGCTGGACCTGTCGCGCCACCTCGATCTCGTCGCGCGCGAGCAGCTTGTCTTTCAGCTCGAGCATCAGCACGATCAAGACGAGGACAAACGCGCCCTGCGAGAGATCGAGGTCGAAGCGAAAGTGCGTCCCCCAAGTCCACTGCGGGCGGAACAGGAAGAGCGCGGCCGCAACGACGAGGAGGATCCTTCGCGACGGCGCCAAGCGAAGCAGCAGGTTCCGGGCGAGCCAGGCAATGACCCAGAAGAACCTCTTGAAATGGCCCATCCCGGCGACGCGTTCGCGCTGATCGTCGGTCAGATAGAAACGATAGATGTCCCGCAGATCGCGGCGATAGGCTTCGCGTAGTTTTCCGGTCCGGACATCCTCGAACACCAGCTTCCCGAGGCGGATGTCGTCGCCGGCCACGCTAGAAAAACCCGAGCGAGAGCTTCGCGACCTCGGTCATCATGTCCTTGGTCCACATCGGCTCCCAGACGATCTCCGCCTTGGCGCTCTTGACGCCGGCGACCGAGGCGACCTTTTGTTCGACCTCGGGAGGGATCTGCTCGGCCGCCGGACACGACGGGGAGGTGAGCGTCATGCGCACGGTGACGTCGTTTTCGGGGCTGATGTCGATCCCGTAGATCAGGCCGAGCTCGTAGATGTCCACGGGGATCTCGGGGTCGAACACGGTCTTGAGCGCCATGACGATGCGCTCTTCGAGCTGGTCGGTGTCGTTCATGCGATCACTCCGTCGAGACGGGCTTCGCCTCGCGGTCGAGCGCGGCCTTCAGGGTGTGCCAGGCCAGCGTAGCGCACTTCACCCGCACCGGGAACCCGCGCACACCCGAAAAAACGGCCAGCTTCCCCAACGGTCCGGCCGGAGCGCCCGGAGCGGGGGCCGTCGTCAAGAGCTGGTGGAACCACTCGAAGAGGTTTCTTCCCTCGTCGAGGGTTTTCCCCTTCAAGCACTCGGTCATCATCGAGGCGGAGGCCGTCGAGATCGCGCAGCCGTGTCCTTGAAACCCGATGTCCTTGATCCGGCCGTCCTCGACGTCGACGAATACGGTGAACGTGTCGCCGCAGAGGGGGTTCCGGCCGTCCGCCTCGTGCGTGACCTCGGCAGGCGTCCGGAAGTTCCGAGGCGCCTTGCAGTGGTCGAGGATGACCTCCTGGTACAGATCGCGAAGCTCGCTCATCCTCGGAACACCTCGACGCACTTCCGCAATCCGGCGACGAGAGCGTCGCATTCCTCGGCTGTGTTGTAAAAGGCAAGCGAAGCCCTGATCGTCGCGGGCACTCCGAAGCGCGCCATCAGGGGTTGCACGCAGTGATGCCCGGCGCGGACCGCGATGCCGTCGAGATCGAGGATCGTCCCGGCGTCGTGCGGGTGGACGCCGTCGATCGTCAGCGAGAACACGCCCACGCGTTCTTTCGGTTTTCCGATGATGTGAACCTCGGGGACGGTCGCGAGGCCGGCCAGGAGGCGGTCGATGAGCGCCTGCTCGTGCGCCGCGATCGCGTCGTAGCCCAAGCCCGCGACGTAGTCGATCGCGGAAGCGAGTCCGAGCGTGCCGGCGATGTTCGTGGTGCCGGCCTCGAACTTGAACGGGAGCGGGGCGTAGGTGGTCTTCTCGAAGGTCACGAGCTCGATCATGTTGCCGCCGCCCTGGTAGGGGGGCATCGTGTCGAGGAGCTCTCCGCGCCCCCACAAAACGCCGATCCCGGTGGGGCCGAACAATTTGTGCCCAGAAAAGACGTAGAAATCACAGCCGAGATCCTGAACGTCCACGGCGAGGTGAGAGATCGTCTGCGCCCCGTCGAGCAAGACCGGAACGCCTCGCGCTTTCGCCATGGCCACGAGTTCCTTGACGGGATTGACCGTGCCCAGGGCGTTCGAGACGTGGATCACCGACAGGATCTTGGTGCGGGAGGTGAAGAGCCGCTCGGCCTCGTCGAGGATCAGCTCGCCGTCGTCGTCGACGGGGATCACGCGGAGGGTCGCCCCTTTGGCCTCGCACGCCATCTGCCACGGCACGATGCCCGAGTGATGCTCCATCGCCGAAATCAACACCTCATCGCCGGGGCCGAGGTGGGCTCCGCCCCAGCTCGAGGCGACGAGGTTGATCGCCTCGGTCGTGCCACGCACGAAGACGATCTCTCGGTCGCTTTTCGCATTGACGAAGCGGGCGACCCGCGAGCGGGCGCGGTCGTATGCGACGGTGGCCTCCTGGCTGAGGTGGTACACGCCGCGGTGGATGTTGGCGTACTGCTCGGTGTAGAAGCGCGTTTCCGTCTCGATGACCGAGCGTGGCTTCTGCGTCGAGTTCGCGTTGTCCAGATAAACGAGCGGGTGGCCTCTCATCGGGCGGCTCAGGATCGGGAAGTCGCCGCGCACGCGCGAGACGTCCCACGCCGCTGCGATCGGGGGCGCTTGCGCCGGCTTCACGCTCACGCCTCGATTCCCCGGAAGTCGCGCTCGAGGCGCAGGTGGAGCGTTTCGACGAGCAGTTCGCGCACGGCGGCCACGGGGATCTTCTCGATGACGTCGTCGGCGAACGCTCGAATCAGGACGTTGCGCGCCTCGTCCTTGCCGATGCCGCGCGTTCGCAGATAGAAGAGGGATTCTTCATCGAGGCGGCCGATCGTCGCCCCGTGGGTGCACTTCACGTCGTTGGCGTGAATGACGAGTTGCGGCCGGGTGTAGACGATCGCCTCGTCCCCCAGGATCAGGTTCTTGTTCGACTGCTTGGCGTCGGTTTTCTGGGCGCCCTCGCGGACCAGGATGCGGCCGTTGAACACCGCCCGGCTGTTTCCCGCGAGGAGACCTTTGTACATCTCCCAGCTGGGGCAGTTGGGCCTCGCGTGGTCGAGCCACGTGTGATTGTCGACGTGCTGCTTGCCGTCCACCAGATAGAAGCCGTAGAGGAGACACTCGGCCCCTTCGCCGTCGAGACGCGAGCCGATGTCGTTTCGTGCCAAGGCCGCGCCGAAGGACACGTTATGGGAGAGGATCCGAGCTCCGCGCGCCTGGTGCCCGGCGACGCTCGCGACGTGCCAGCACTCGGGGCCCTCGAACTGGATCTTGATGTGGGTCACCTGGGCGTCGGGCTCAGCCACGATTTCCGTCACCGCGTTCGTCATGTAGGTCCCCGCGGAGAGTGCTACGAACGACTCGACGATCGTCAGCTGCGAAGCGGTGTTCGCGACGACGAGCGTGCGCGGGTGAATCGCCGATGGGGCCGCCCCGGGCAGGGCGACGTGAACGATGTGAAGCGGAGCCTCCGCGCCGACACCGGCGTCGACCGTGACGACGATGCCGTCGACGAAGAGGGCCGTGTTGAGAGCGACGAAAGGAGCGCTCTCGACCGATGCCGCTCGACCGAGGTACGCCTCCCATCGATCCGGCGACTCGGCAAGCTCCGTGGAGAGGCTCGTCACGCGGACGCCGCGGGGAAGCCCGGAGAGGCGCGAAAGCGCTTCGTCGAACCGCCCGTTCACGAGGACGACCCGGCAGGGGAGGACCGACAGGAGGGGAAGCGCGTCGAGAGCGGCGGCCGACGCCGTCGCCGGGCCCGCGGCGGTCGCGGCGAACGGCGCGACCGCCTGCACGTTGGTCTGGCGCCAGTCCTCGTCGGTGGGCTTCGGGATGCCCAGCGCGTCGAATCGCGCGCGCGCGTCGGTCCGCAGACGCGCAAGCCAGCCCGTCGCCTCGACGGAGGCGGTCCGGCTCATCGCGCGATCTCCTCCTCGATCCACGAGTACCCCTTCTTTTCCAGTTCGAGGGCCAACGATCGATCGCCCGAGCGGACGATGCGGCCGTCCGCCAACACGTGGACGTGATCGGGAACGATGTAGTCGAGGAGCCGCTGGTAGTGCGTGACGACGACGATCGCGCGCTTGGGCGAGCGCATCGCGTTCACCCCGTTCGCCACGATCTTGAGCGCGTCGATGTCGAGGCCGGAATCGGTTTCGTCCAGGATCGCCAGCTTCGGATCGAGCACCATCATCTGGAAGATCTCGTTCCGCTTCTTCTCACCACCCGAAAAACCCTCGTTGACCGAGCGGTTGAGGAAGCTCTCGTCCATCTCGACGATCTTCATCTTCTCGCGGACGTAGGCCAGGAAGTCGATCGCGTCGAGATCGTCGAGGCCGCGATGCTTGCGGATCGCATTCAAGGCCGCTTTCAGAAAGTAGACGTTCCCGACGCCCGGAATCTCGACGGGGTACTGGAACGCGAGGAAGACCCCCTCGCGGGCCCGGTCCTCCGGCTGCATCCCCGAGAGGTCTTTCCCGTCGAGGACGATGCTCCCGTCGGTGATCGTGTACGTTTCGCGGCCGGCCAACACCTGGGCGAGCGTGCTCTTCCCGGAGCCGTTCGGGCCCATGATCGCGTGGACCTCGCCGGCGTTCACCGTGAGGTCGATGCCCTTCAAGATCTCCCTGCCGTTCACGGTGGCGTGGAGGTTTTCGATCTTCAGCATGGCTATCCGACGCTCCCTTCGAGGCTCACGCCAAGGAGTTTCTGGGCTTCCACGGCGAACTCCATCGGCAGTTCGCGGAAGACCTCCTTGCAGAAGCCGTTGACGATCATGTTGACGGCGTCCTCTTTCGAGATGCCGCGCTGTTGGAAATAGAAAATCTGATCCTCGCCGATCTTCGACGTGGAGGCCTCGTGCTCGACCGTGGCCGTGTTGTTGGCGACGTCGATGTACGGAAACGTGTGCGCGCCGCAGGTATCGCCCAGCAGCATCGAGTCGCACTGCGAGTAGTTGCGCGCGCCCGTTGCGCCCTTCAGCACTTTGACCGCGCCGCGGTAGGTGTTCTGGCCGTGCCCCGCCGAGATCCCCTTCGACACGATCGTCGAGCGGGTGTTCTTCCCGATGTGGATCATCTTCGTCCCGGTATCGGCCTGCTGGCGGTTGTTCGTCAGCGCGACGGAGTAGAACTCGCCGACCGACTCGTCTCCCTGAAGGATGCAGCTCGGGTACTTCCACGTGATCGACGAGCCGGTTTCGACCTGCGTCCACGAGATCTTCGACCGGAACCCCGCGCACTTCCCGCGCTTGGTGACGAAGTTGTAGATGCCGCCCTTTCCGTTCTTGTCGCCGGGGTACCAGTTCTGGACCGTCGAATACTTGATGGTGGCGTCATCGTGCGCAATGAGCTCGACGACCGCGGCGTGGAGCTGGTTCTCGTCGCGCATCGGGGCGGTGCACCCTTCGAGGTAGCTGACGTGCGCGCCGGCGTCGGCGATGATCAGCGTCCGCTCGAATTGTCCTGTCTTCGCCGCGTTGATGCGGAAGTACGTGGACAGCTCCATGGGGCAGCGGACGCCCTTGGGCACGTAACAGAACGACCCGTCGGTGAACACGGCCGAGTTCAACGCGGCGAAGAAGTTGTCGGTCGTCGGGACCACGGATCCGAGGTACTTCTCGACCAGCTCCGGATGCTCTTGCACGGCCTCGGAAAACGATCCGAAGATGATGCCCAGCGACTTCAGCTTGTCCTTGAAGGTCGTCGCCACCGACACGCTATCGAACACCGCGTCGACCGCGATCCCGGCGAGCGCGGCGCGTTCGCTCAGCGGAATGCCGAGCTTCTCGTAGGTTTTCAGAAGCTCCGGGTCCACGTCGGCGAGGCTGGTCGGGCCGGCGTGCGTCTTCGGAGCGGAGTAATAGATGATCGACTGGTAGTCGACCGGCGGGTAGTGGACGTTCGCCCACGCCGGCTCTTTCATCGTGAGCCAGTGACGGTAGGCCTTCAGTCGCCAGTTCAAGAGGAACTCAGGTTCGTTCTTCTTCTTGGAAATCAGACGGATGACGTTTTCATCGAGACCGGGGGGGACCGACTCCGATTCGATGTCGCTGACGAACCCGTATTTGTACTCGCGGTTCGCGAGATCTTCGACGGAATGGGTTTCGGTCTTCACAACGGCCTCGCGATTTGCGACGAGACGTTCAACAGCCGAACGTCGGGGCGGAGCACTTGCGGCAACACCATGTCGGAAAGCGGAATTCTATCGAGCGCATCGCGCATCGCAACGCTGATCCGCTTCCAGTTCGTCTGAACCGGACACGATCCTTCCCGGTCGCACGTTCCGGGGTTGGACGAGCACTCGGTGATTCCGATCGGCCCTTCGAGCGCCTGGATCACGTCGCCGATGCTGATGTGTTCGGCGGCTGCAGCGAGCCGGTAGCCGCCCTTGACGCCACGGTGGGAAACGAGCAATCCACCCTTGGCAAGCGCCTTCAAGATCTTGCTCGCCATCGGGAGGGGGATGTTCGACTGTTGGGCCGCGTGCTTTGCCGTGTGGACCTCCGAGAGGGGGCGGCTGGCCATTTGGGATAGGAGAAGGATGCCGTAGTCGGTTTGACGGGTTATTCGGATCATTTTTGCGACTCCCGTTCAAACAGTACCACCTAGGTCCCATTTAGCCAAGGAAAGACTCTTGGTGGCTCCGGTTCGTAGGCGCGGTACATTGCGCCGTCTCCTCGGGAGGGCTCCTCGTGACGTTCCGGAAACTCCGAGCCGCGGCCGGAATCCTCGCCCTCGCGGCGTTATCGTCGGAGACCGCCGCGACCGAAGCCGGAAACGTCCGATGGGTCAGGGTCGACTACGGCGCTCTCGTGGACGGCCGGAAGCTCACGCATTCCGGGGAGCCGGTGGGCGTGTTGCTTTCGCGCTTGGCGGATGGGCGCGGGGACGCCCTCGCGTACCGTCTCCTCGACCCGATCCTCGAACCGTACGCGTTCGTCCTTCCGGATGCCCTCGACACCCTGGGCCCGGCTCACGATCCGCCGCTGGTCGAGGTCGGGCCGCTGTGGGAAACAGGGGAGGCCCAGCCCGCCTGGGTCGAGCTCGTGAGGGCTCGCCGCTTCCTCCTCGAGAGCGATGGCGACGGGCACCTGCGCGCGTCTCTCCCGGCGTCCTCGCTCGAGGCCTTGGCCGCCGAAGCGGTACCCGAAGCGAAAGACCCGGTTGCGGTCGCGAAGGAAGCTTGGGAGGAGGCGTGGCCGGTGCTGCGTCACGCGTTGGCGGGGGAGCGACGCCGCCTGGCACGGCAGCGTGGCGGTGAGCTTCCGGCGCTCGAGATCGAGGTCCACGCCTACCGGCATCTCATGGCGCGCAGCGCCTTCGATCTGGGAGTTCCGGCCTGGCGGACGACGGTGAAGGACACCGGCCCGCGCGGGGATCGTCCGGCGCTCGACCTTGCGGGACTGAAGTCCGTGCTCGACCGCGACCTGTGGATCGAAGGTGCGCGCCTCGAACCGTCCGGCCGCATGCGTTGGTTCGCGAGCGAGGCCGAAACCAAGCCGAGGGTGCTCGGCAGAGCTCCCACTCTCGCCGATCTCGCGGTCGCCTACAGGGCGGTCGTTCGCGGCGGGAACGGGGAGCCGTACATGAGCCTCGATCGGGCCTCCGCCCCTCAGGACGCCAACGTCAACTACGGCGGGCGATTGCGCGACACGGCGCTCGGCATGGTGAGCCTCCTCTCCGACGTGCGTTTCAAGACGTTCAGCGTCGGCATCGACTTGCTCGGAAGCGGGGACATCCGCGACGCGATTCGGCGCTCGCTTCCGGGATTCAAGACGCATCTCGAGCGCTTCCAGGCTGACCCCTCGGCAGGCGCGGTCCTGAATCAGCAGACGCGTTTCTGGTTCTACCCGGATGATGTGGACCTCACCCTTTCGGCGGAAGGGGACGTCCTCGCGTTTCGCAAGGTACGCATGACCGCCGCGTCGGAGCGCGTGCGAGACGCAGGCGCCTCGGGGTCCGAGCCGCCGTGGACGACCGAAACCGTCTCCTACCTGAACGCCCACTACGACGCTCTCGCGAAGCTCTTCCCCGAAATGGCCGAACTCGACGTGTCGGTGCGCTTCCTCTCGCTGTTCACGTGGCTCGAAGCGGCGCGGGGGTTGGGGCTCGCGGTCCCCGATCTCGACGTGCTCTTGGCTCTCGAGCTTCCTGCGGTTCCGACCCCCCGCCGATTCCCGCAACTCCTCAGCTACGACGTGCTCCCCCCGCCGGGCGCCGCCGGAATCGTGGACGTGCTCGATCGCACGGGCGTGGGGGCCGCGCTCGATCGACTCGAGCCGCAGGGTGGGCTGCCGCTTCCCGCGGCGAAACGATTCGCGCGCGACCAGGCGATGTTGAGCGCGCAGATCCCCGACCAGGCCGCGCTCTCCCGGGCGATGAGCGCGCTCGCGGCCGACGCCGGGGTTTACGAGGAGGACCTGCTCTCCTATCGCGCCGAGCGGCTGACGATGCACGCGCGGGTGTTGGCCACGGTCCCCGCCGATCGCCGCCTCTCCGTCGAAGAGCGCCGCAAGCGAGAGCCCGCCACGCGCGTGTTCAGCGTCGGGATTGGGGGCGTGGACCTTGGCATGAACGCGGTTTTGGCGCGAGCGAAATACCGCAGCACCCGGCTCGGGCTAGGGGCTGGAGAGCGCATCGCGACGGCTCCGGCGCGCGCTGCCTCCGCCGCCTCGGTCGAGCCTGGGGCGACGGTGGTCGCCGATTCTCTCTTGCTTCCCGTCGGCGAGTGGCCCGATCACGGCCTCGGCCCCGGCGACCTGTGCTCGGTCACCGTTCTTCCCGACGGGAAGGGCAAGGTCCTCGCGCGTCGCCGGGCGGGATCGCTCGTGCGCAAGGGGGTGTTCAAGCAGGAGGGCGGTGCGCTCGTCCCGTGGGATGAGGTCCTCCTCGCGATGGAAGGGCCGGAAGCGCGCGCGCGACGGCGGATCGCCGACCCCGCGGGGAAGGCCCCAGTCTTCGAACGAGTCGAGGACGAGCGGTTCCTCAGCTACCGGCTCGACCGAAGCGGGAACACCCTGCGCGCCACGGTCGCCGCGGCCGGGCTAGCGAGCCAGGCGTTCGGTGTGCCGTCGCCGCCGCAAACACCCTCCGCCGCGCCCCCAGCCTTGGTCGTGATGGACCTGCCGCCGTCCGTCGAGGACGCTGTCGCCGACGCGCGGTTCGAAGCCCCGGCGGTCCGGGTTCGCCTCCGGGGCGCTGACGGTCGCGAGCGCTTGGCGCCTCTTCCCCGCAGTGTGTTGCAGCGTCTCGTGAGGGGCCGAGAGGTCGATCTCACCCCCGATCGGCCCCTGCCGGCGTTCACGCCGGCCGCCGAGATGCTCGGGGCGTCGCGCTCGCTGATGGTTTTCCAGTCGCCCGACGAAGCGCGCGCCCCGTGGTCGGGGCCAAAATCTTCGCGCCCGGGCGAAGAAGTTGCGGCGCGCCTCGCCGCGGCCTTGACCCTGTGGTGGTCTGCGGATCCGTCGTCGCCCGCGCGCGCGGTGTGCGGCACGGACCCGGCGTCGTCGCCCGCTCGCTGGGATCGGGCCCCGAAGTTGGACGGCACGTTGGCCGTCCTGGCTCCGGAAAGCGCGTTCCCGGCGCAGGCGGCCTCCCTGCGCGCGGGTCTTTTGGGTCTCCCCGACGGGGCAGGGGCGTCCCTCGTCGTGATCGTGAGTGCGGAATCTCCGGGAGTGCTCGGGCGGCGCTTACGCGCCTTGGCGGTCGATCCGGCGTACGCCGGGAAGACCCTGGCGGTTGCGTCGCTCGGCGGACCGCTTCGCGCCGATCTTCCCGCATCGCTCCTCGCCGAAGGACGACTGGCGGGGCTGGGGGTTTACGACGCCGGTCCCGTCGGGTTCCAAAGATCGATCGAGGAGATCCTGCGCTTTGCGCGAAGTGCGTCGAGCGACGGGTCGAAGGGGCGGCGCGTCGAAGAGTTGGCCGGGCCGTTTACGTGGTTTTACTGAGGCCGCCGCGCGAGGTCCGCAAGCTGCCGGTCTTGGGTCTTGGCCACCGTCAACTGTCCCACGATCGCGCCGATGCCCGCGAACAGCATGTCCTTCTGCGTGTCCCACGGGTCGCCCTGAGTCCCCAGAAAGGCATCGGCGGCCGAGCCTGTCGCCGCCGCGGTCCTCCACTCGATGAGCTCGTAAACCGCGCTGATCGCAAGACACACGCACGTGACCAGAAAGAACAGCCAGCCGCCGCGTCGAAGCGGCGTCTTCCTCAGGAGGATCTCGCGGGCGACGAGGGCGGGCACGAATCCTTGCGCAAAGTGCCCGAGCCGGTCGTAGTGATTGCGAGCGAGATGAAAGGCGTCCCGGATCCAGTCGAACAGCGGGACCTCGGCGTACGTGTATTTCCCGCCGACCATGAGGATCGTCGCGTGGACGGCGATCAGACAGTAGACGAGGGTCGTCAGAGGGAAACGGCGTTGCGTCGCGAGCAGCAGGGGGACTGCGACGATGACGGGGAAAACCTCGAGCACCCACGTCATCCGGTCCTTCGGGTACCACCCCGACCAGGCGAACACGACCACCACGCCCGTCAGAAGTGCCGCCAGGACCCGGTTGCTCGTCATGTCGGACACCTCCTTGTTCGTGCGCGACGGCGCGCGCCGACCATGCTAGCTTGCGGCGGTCGTTTTTCCGCCTTGGGCCAAGGAGAGCCGTCATGAAAATCGGGAAGGGTCGCGTCGTTTGCATGAACTACTCGCTGCGCGACGAGAGCGGCACGACGATCGAGAGCAGTC
>Ga0315283_10005245_pt1 | contig 11408 bp, 6 predicted proteins | sample YL17G09_0_MG_FD_204541 | JGI IMG/M metagenome (GOLD analysis project Ga0315283, IMG submission 204541) | Sediment microbial communities from Yellowstone Lake, YNP, Wyoming, USA - YL17G09_0 | ecosystem: Environmental > Aquatic > Freshwater > Lake > Sediment | place: USA: Wyoming | collected...
TCCGCCGGGACCTCGGCCGACGAAAAGCGCCCGCCGGCGATGGTGAGCGTCGCCGGATGCGCCCGCAGCCACGGATCCGCGGCGCAGGCGGCCGCGACGACGGCCCGCAGCTCGTCGGCGGCCTCCTGCGCGGTCTGCCCGGCCCGGACGCCGTAGCGCCCCTCGGCGACCACCAGGTCCGGCACGGTGCTGGCCCAGCTGCCGCCGTGCACGGTGCCGATGATCGTGGGGTAGGGAAGGCCGAGCGCCCGCATCTCGGGGCGGGTCTCGGCCGCGTTGCGGGCGGCCTCGTCGGCGCGGAGGGCGGCGTGGAGACCTTCGAGCTTCTCGAGCGCCGAGACACCCTCCCGGCGCACGGAGGCGTGGGCAGCGCGCCCCGCGACGGCCAGGCGGAACGTGATCGCGCCGGCCTGGATGGTCACGATCTCCAGGCGCGTGGGCTCCGTGATGACGGCGGCATCGGCGCCGAAGCCGGCGCGGATCGCGGCGAGCATCCCGGCCCCGCCGTCCTCCTCGGACGGGACGGCCAGCACGACCGCCTCGCCTGCGAGCTCGGCCGGATCGACGGACGCCCGGACCGCTGCCAGGGCCGCCAGCGCCGCGATCAGGCCACCCTTCATGTCGCAGGCGCCGCGGCCGTAGACGCGGCCGTCGCGGACCTCGGGGCGGAAGGGATCGAGCGACCAGGCGCCGCGATCGCCCGGCGGGACCACGTCCGTGTGCCCGCCGAGCAGCAGGCGCGGGCCCGGCCGCGCGCCCCGGAGCGTGCCCGCGACAAGCGGCAGGCTGCTGCGCGGCACCTCCGAGCCCGGGTGCTCGGGGTCGCGGGCGAGGGCAACGGGATCGGCGTCCCAGGAGCGGACCTCCAGGCCGGCGCCGGCCATCTGTCCCGCGACGGCGTCGCGTGCGGCGCCCTCGTCGCCCGTGATGGACGGGATCGCGAGGAGCTCGAGCAGGTCGGCGCGCAGGACCGACGGGTCGACGGCCGCCGCGGCCCGGGTGGCGCGCGCGGCCACCGCGTCCGGGACGGCCCGCCCGTCGCGGCCGCTCACGCGCGGCGCAGGAGCGGGCGGGTCAGGCAGGTTGGCCCCCCCGAGCCGTTGATGCCGATCTCGAAGGCGGGGTATGGGTGGACCTCGCAGCCCGCCGCCTCGAGCGCCCGTCGGGTGGCCGGATTCCCGTCGGCGACCACGCAGACGCCCGGGCGCACCGCCAGGACGTTGCAGCCGAGCGTGCCGAACTCCTCGTCCGGAACCGGCACCGTCCTGATCCCGAGCTCGCCCAGGAGCTCCCAGAGGCCGACCGGCAGGAGCGGCAGGTAGACGACCGCGAGATCGTCGGCGACCGGCGAGATCACGGACAGGAGGTGGATGAGCTCGCCATCGCCACGCCAGTAGGGCAGGTCGAAGACGCGCACGTCGCCGCCCACGTGGGCCCCGAGCTGGCGGATTCCCTCGCCGTTCGTGCGCAGGGTGCGCCCGACGCAGAAGAGGTCGGGGCGGAGCCAGAAGGTGTCGCCGCCGTCGACGGTCCCGGCGGCTGCGATCCGCCCCAGCGTGGGGACGCCTCGCGCGGTCAGCCAGGCCTCGACCTCGGCTTCCTCGCCGCGGCGGGTCGGCTTGCCGGAGCGGAGGGCGATCGACCCGCGGTCGGTCAGGAGGAGCGGGTCGAAGGCGTAGACGAGGTCGGGGTGCCGCGTGGCAACCGCCCCCAGCTCGTGGACCCGCACCCCGAGGCGCGCCAGGAGGTCGGTGAAGGCGTCGTGCTCGCGCCGGGCGCGCGCGAGGTCGACCGGGTGGAGGAACCCATGGGCCGGGTCGTCGAAAGCGGCCCCGTACGCGGCGCCGGGGCGCTGGACGAGGACGTCGCGCAGCGGCGCGGTCATCGACTGCGCCCCGAAGGCGGCGAGCGGCGACGCGGGGACGGTCGGGGACTGCTCGGGGGTCATCGCGGGCAGGATACCGGCACAGGCACTCCCGGGCGACGGCCGCCGGCGCCACCGGACGCGACGTGTGCCGGCGAGCCCGGGCACGGATGCCCGCTCAGGCCGTGGCGCGCTCCACGAGCCGCCCGACCTCGTAGCCGGCGGCCTCGGCGTCGGCCGCGAGGCGCAGCGCGAGTGCGTGGGCGCCGGCCAGGTCCGCCCCGAGTCCGGGGTCGGCTCGGCTGCCCGCCCCGCCCAGCGCGACGAGCACCACCATCCAGCGCAGCGCCGCCTCGAACGACTCGCGGTTGAGGTAGGCGATCCCCTCGTGGCGGTTGACGCCCAGCCAGCGGCCGAGGTCGGCATCGGCGAACCAGGCGCGAACCAGGCGCCCGGGCCGCTCCGCCGCCGGTGCCGCGAGCGCGGCTGCACCGGGACGGGCGACGAGGTGACGCACCGTCTCGACGGTCCACCACGCCGCGCTCTCGTCCAGGCCGCGCCAGCGGTAGGCGTCCGCAAAGACGCGGCCGAGCCGGGCCCGGTCGAACCACCCGCGCGCCCCCCGCGCGTCCGGGTCGGGCTCGATCACGGCCGCGATTGCGTCGGCCGCGAGCCAGCCCAGCAGCGCTCCCCAGGTCGCCGCGTCCGGTGGCAGCGCCGCCGCCACGAAGGCCCGCGGAGCGTCCCGGGCAACGTCGGACGACGGGTCCACGAGGGCTGCGTCGAGCGCCGCCCGGAAACGGGCGCCGAACCGGTCGGCCTCCTCCTCGAGGTCGCGGTCCGGGACGGCGGGGCGGGCCACGGCGCGGATCGCGCGGAGGGCGTCCAGGGCCCGTGTCTGCCACGCGTCGACGAGGGCGTCGAAGTCCGGCGGAGCGGGCGCCGTCGGGATCTCCGGGGCGGGCGCCGTCGCCGTGCCGGGGGCGGCGTCGCCGGCCGACGCGCGCAGGGGCGCGAGCGGGGTCGCGAGGGGCGGGATCGGCGCCGGTGCCGCCGCCGCAGGGGCCGCCGCGGCACGGGCAGCGGCCGCCAGGTGTGCGGCGAGTGCCTCGGTCGCCTCGCGCACGAGGGCGTCGTTCACGAGGATGGCGACTGCGTCGTGGAGCGGCCGCAGGCGCCGTTCGGCGAGGGCCGACTCGACGCTGGGAACCCCGGCCCCGCCCAGGTCGCCGGCGAGGGCGCGGTACTCCGCGGCGGCCTCCCCGCCAATCTCGCGCCAGTCGAGGAGGACGCGCGCCCCGTAGGCCTCCAGCTCCACGCGGAGGCCCCGGTCGCGCAGCTCGCCGGTCTCCCGGATGTACTCCATGCCGTCCAGCGTGTCGCGGAAGAGGACGACCGCCCCCGGGTCCGCGGCCAGGTCCAGGCCGTCGGCCAGGGAGGATCGCACGAGATGTTTCGCCCCGCCCTCGTCCTTGACGGCGAAGGCGACCGAGTCGCGGATCCGCCCGCGCATGGACCCGAAGCGATTGTGGTAGATGACCAGGGTTCGCTCGCCGCCGCTCCGGTTGGAGTAGGCGAGGACGTCCTCGTTGACGTGGCCGGCGTCGTCCACGACGTCGTAGAAGCGGAAGTCGCGGACCTCGGCGAACAGGCGCCGGCGATGGAGGAGGGGGAAGAGCTGCCACTCGTGGCGGGCCACCAGCCCTTCGTTCGGACGCTCGTCCCAGTAGGCCCGCCGGAACTCCATCCCGTACTTCTCGGCGAACCCCTCGACCTGGCCGTGCCCGAACATCGGCAGGCCCGGCATGGTCGCCAGGACGGTCGCGATCCCGAAGTACTTGTCGCCGCTCCCGAACTGCTCGATCGCCGTCTTCTCGTCCGGGTTGTTCATGAAGTTGACGTAGCGCTTGAGGATCTCCGGATCGAACTCCAGGGTGTTCTTCACGAGGAGCCGGAACTCGGCGTTCTTCTCGTCGCGCAGCATGTGCATGAAGGCGCTGTTGTAGACCCGGTGCATGCCGAGCGTGCGGACGAAGTAGCCCTCCATCAGCCAGAAGGCCTCGGCCAGCAGGAGCGTGTCGGGCACTTCGGCCGCGACCCGGTCCACGACCTCCCGCCAGAACTCCTCGGGGATGGCGGCGTCGAACGCCTCCCTGGTCATGGCGGACTCGGCACGCGAGGGGATCGCCCCGCCCTGCCCGGGCTCGGGGTACCAGAGGCGAGCGACGTGCTTCTTGGCCAGGGTCATGGCGGCGTCGAAGCGGATGATCGGGAAGCGCCGGGCCACGGCCAGGATCGTCTGGATGACGGCCTCGCGAACCTCGGGCTTCAGGTAGTCCAGCTGGGCCGTGTCGTTCCAGGGCATGCTCGTCCCGTCGTTGCCGTGGTAGACGTAGCGAACGTCGCCGGTCCAGCGATCCTCGCGGCGGAAGACGACCGCAGCGTCCGTCGAATCCCAGTAGTGGTCCTCGATCTGGATCCCGACCCGCGGGTCGTCCGAGAGGTCGGCGCCGCCGAAGGTGTAGCCGGGGTACGGGCTGTCGGGTCGGGAGAGGAACCAGTCTGGCTGCTCCACGACCCAGCGCGAGTCGATCCCCATGTGGTTGGGGACCATGTCGGACGCCAGGCGGATGCCGCGGGCCCAGGCGCGGTCGCGCAGGACCGCCCAGGCGGCCTCGCCGCCGAGGTCCTCGGCGATCGCGTAGTCGCGCAGGGAGTAGGCGGACGCGACGGCGTCCGGGTTCCCGCGGAGCTGCTTGATCCGCTGGCTCGCACGGCTCCGCTCCCAGAGCCCGATGAGCCAGAGCCCGGTGAAACCCCAGCGGGCCAGCCGGTCCAGCTCCTCGTCGGGGACCTGGTCGAGGCGCCGGATCTCGCGTCCATACGAGCGGCTCAGCTGGTCGAGCCAGACGTACGTGCTCTTGGCCATGAGCACCGCGCGCGGCATCCAGTCCTTGTCCTCGGAAAACCGTTCCGGCTCGGCCTCCAGGCCGCCGTAGGAAGGGGCGTGGCCCGCTCCATCGGCCCCGCCCTGGCCCGGGTGGTGACGCATCCACAGGGCGCGCTCCTCCTCGGCCGCCACATCGAGGCCCGTCACGAGCCGGTCCAGCAGGGCGCCGAACCGCTCGCCCAGGTAGGCCGCCAGGAAGCCGCCCCAGCGGGCCCGGATCCAGCGGAGCTGCCCCGCGAGCGAGCCGGGCTCGGCCAGGGCCGGGGCCCGCAGCATCGTCACCAGGTCCTGCCGGTCCGGGCCGAACGGGGTTCGGCCGGCGAAGAAGCTGCCCAGCTCCTCGATCACGGCCCGGTACTTGGTCGCGGCCGCGAGGTCGCCGTCGTCGAACAGCTCCCGGTACGGGCCGAACGCCGGGTTGGCGTTCTCGAGCCAGCAGGCGGCCAGCTCCTCGAGCGCCACCTCGCGGTTGGGGGTGCCGGCCGTCTCCCTCGCGAGGTAGTCCTCGGGCGTCAGCTCGCCGCGGTGGACTGCGAGGGGCGGGAAGTCGATGGTGAAGCGCAGGAGCACCTGGTCGACCGCGGCGGTCCCCAGCACCTCGTCGAGGTGGTCCAGGGCGTCGTCGACCGCTTCGGGATCCTCGTGCTCGCGGTAGACCGCGACGACCGCGTGGAGGATCTCGTCGATGAGCCCCATGGCGTTGAGCGAGCCGGGGGCGACCGCCGGGTCCGGCGCTCCCGCCGCACGTCGCTCCGCCGTCATCGCAGCGGCGAGGCTGCGGACGGCCCGCAGGTTCGGCACGATGGCGTTGCCCGACAGGGCGAAGAGGGCGGCATCCACGTGATAGCGGGCCCGCGCCTCGCGCCGGACGTGCAGCTCGCGGACCTGGTGAATCACGCTCGGCCTCCCCTCGGCGTCACCTGCGGGCTCACGGGGTCACCGGGATCCCGTAGAGGCGGATCTCGCTGATCGCGACCTCCTTCGTCGGACTGTCCGCCGCGGCGGTCTTCCGGGCGGCGTAGACGTCGGCGATCGTGATCCGGACGCGCGTGGCCCGGACGATCCCCAGCTGCGGCGGGATGTCGATCCGCTGGGCTCCGAGGGCATCCCTGAGTTCCAGGGGGACCGGGTCGCCCCCATCGAACGAGACTGTCACGTTCTGGGGCCGGTGGTTGCCGTAGAAGAGCGGCTCGCTTTTCTGCCAGCCGGTCCAGACCTGGAGCCGGGTGATCGCCGCAGGCGCGAACCTGACCTCCACCCAGGCGCCCTGGAACTTCCCGGAGGCGCTCTTCCAGGTGGTCGCGGGACTGCCATCGAAGAGGAACTTCGGTCCGCGATCGGCCTTCAGCTGGCTCGACGCCTTCGCCGCCCTGATCGCGATGCCGACCGAGGGGCCGGGCGGGACCGTGGCCGGCGGTGTCGGCGGCTGCGGCTGGTTCGTCGGGGCACCGGTTGCGGCGGGCGTCTCCGCGGCGGCGGTGGGCTCGGCGCTCGGCTCCGTGCCCGGGGTCTCCGACGCGAGGGCGCTCGACGGGCGCGCGGTCGCGGTCGTCTCGGGCGTGCTCCCACCCGGGCCGCCCCCGAGCAGGAGGACGGCGCCACCAGCGAGGAGCGCGAGGACGACGAGGGTGCCGCCGATCAGCGGAAGGCGCGAGCGGCCGCCGGATGAGGCGGCGCTTGGGGCCGCGGCAGTGGGCGTGGCCGTCGGGACCGTGGCCGTCGGGACCACGGCGGTGGGAAACTCCCAGGCGGGCGTCGACGTCGCTGCCGACGGTCGCGGCCCCGACCCCGGCCCCTGCGCGACCGTCGTCGAGGCTGCCGGGAGGCGCTCGCCGCACGAGATGCAGAAGCGCCGCCCGGTGGGGTTGAGGCGCCCGCAGGCGGAACAGGTCGGACCGGACGGGGCCGGCGAGACGAGGGCGACGGGCGGGGCTGCCGCGGCAACCTGGACCGGGACCGGCGGCGGACCCGGGGGAGGCGGGTTCATAGCGACCGCCTTCGCCGGCGCCTCGAGCTCGCCGCCCTGGGCTGCGCCGCCGACCTGCGCGTCTTCGGCGGCCTCCTCGGCGGCGAATTCGAGGAAGGCGCCGCAGTTGCCGCAGAAGGCGTCGCCCGCGACGTTCTCCGTTCCGCACTTCGCGCAGGTGGTCATGTCGTGCCGATCGTAGACCACGCGGGGCCGGCGGGGCACGGATCAGCGGCGCAGGATGATCGGCTCGCCGGGCGTGGCCGCGAAGACCTGGACCAGGCCGCTCGTGGGCGGCTCGGCCGTCGATTGGACGACGAGGAAGCGGGCGCTCACCGGGTCGACCTCCAGGCCCGGCACCGAGGCGACGGCACGCAGGTTCCGCCTCCCGACGCGGTCCCGGGGGAGGATGAGCACCTGGGCCGTGAAAGCGCCGGTGGCGTCCGAGACGACGGGCCCGAGGGCGGTCGCGGTGATCCCGACGGACCAGCGCAGCGCGATAGGAGCGTTCGGCGGAAAGCCGGCGCCGGTCGCGATGACCACCAGGCCGGGGGGCCCGCTCTCCGGCTTCACGGTCAGCTTCGGGATGCCGACCGTGCCGACGAGGCGCAGGACCACCGGATCGCCGGCGTCGTTCGCGATCTGCAGCGTCGCTGTGCGATCGCCCCTGGCGGTCCCGATGAAGAGCACCTGGACCTCGCACGTCGCGCCCGGGGGGAGTGTCCGGTCGGAGCACGGGTTCGTGGCCAGGACAAAGTCCTTCTCGTTGGCGCCTCCGATCGAGATCACCCCGATGCGGGCCGGGGCGATGCCCGTGCTGCGGATGGTCGCCGGGCGCGTCGTCCCGAGCGACCCGAGCGGAGCGGATCCGAAGTCGATCGGGTCGGGCGTCGCCTCGACGCGGGGCGGCCGGTCGCGGACGAAGACGTCGTTCGCGTTGTTCGCCTCGCTCGCCACGAGGTTGTCCGCCGCCGACGTGAACGCGACGAAGCGCCCGGACGACGAGATCGACGGGTAGGTGCTGAACCCGTTCGCCTCGCTGGCGTTGTCGTCGCCCACCGAGACGCGCGACGTCCGCGCCGCGGCGCGATCGCGGACGAAGACGTCACCGGCAATGACGAACGGGTAGTTTGCGGCGATGCCCGGGGTAGAGACGGGGCCCGCGGTCGTGTCGCCCGGGACGAGGGTCGTGGCGGCCGACGCGAAGGCCACCTGCGTCCCGTCGCCGTTCAGCGCGGGGTACCCGCTCCCCGCGTTGCCGGCGGCGCCCGCCGTGGAGCGCGAGACGATCTCCACGCCGCCGGTCGAGCTCGACCAGGCGAAGACGTCAATCTGCTGGTTCCCGTCGTCGGCGACCAGGTCGTCGGCCGCGCTGGCGAAGGCGACGACCGCGCCGTTGCCGCTGATCGCGGGCGTCAGCGAGGGGCCCCGGCCCTGGGTGCCGGCGGGGCCGATGGAAAGCATCGTCGTGGCCCCGGCCTGTCGATCGCGGAGGTAGACCTGCCGGAACTCGTTGCTCGGCTTCGGCGCGAGGACGAGCTGGGCCGCCGAGGGGACGGCCGTGAAGACGACGAAGCGGCCGTCCCACGAGATGGCGGGCTGGGCAGCGCGGGCGCCGGACAACCAGGTCGGCCTGCCGTTCACGTCGACCGAGATGGTCTCCCAGGCGGCACTCGTCCGGTCGAGGACAAGGATCTCGGAACCCTTCCCGACCTGGGTCCGGACGGCGAGGAACTGCCCGTCGCGGCTGAGCGCGGGCTGGTCCGGGTAGCGGTTGCGGCCGGGCGGCTGGGCGACGACGGTGCGCTTCCCGGTGGCGATCTCCACCAGCACGACCGTGGTCGCCCCGTCCCCGGGCCGGACGTAGGCGACCCAGCGCCCGTCGGCGGAGATCGTGGGTTGGAGCAGGGATCCATTGGCGTCGGACGCGTCCAGGACTGTCGTGGTTCGCGATTTCCGGTCGCGCAGCATGACCTGGTTGCCGCGCGGGTTGTCGGCCGCTTGGAGGAAGACGACGTACCGCCCGTTGGCCGAGATCGTCGGAGCGGCGAAAAGGTCGTCCGGCACCGCCGCCGGCGTCGCGCCCTGCGCCCCGCCCGGGACCTGGGGGGTCGAGACGAGCTCCGTGCGGCCGGGCGTCTCGACAGAGCCGGCCGGCAGGGCCGCCGGCGGCCCGGGCGGTGCCGGCATCGGCGGCGCCGGTCTCGCGAGGGCGCTCCCCGCGACGACGACCGCCAGGCCCGCGGCGGCGACGAGGGCGAAGGGCCGGGCCTGCCGGCCCGGACGACCGGCCATGCGGGTCAGGGTTTCGTGAACCCGGAGAAGTAGACCGACGGGTCGCACGTGCCCCCGCCGGAGCAGCTCACGGTCAGGGTCAGGTCATCGCCGGGCTGGATCACGATCGGGGTGACGTAGTGGAAGTCGAGGTCCCGGAAATTCTCGAGGCGCAGCGTGATGAGGTCGAGCGGCCCGCGCTTCAGCTTGAGGGGCCCGCTCTTCCCTCCCGGGTTCGCGAAGACGAGGTCGGTCAGGTAGAACACCTTGGCGAACTTCGTGCTGCTCGGGTAGGTGCCGTCGACCGCCAGGCGGCCGTCGGCCGGCACGCCCTCGCCCACCGGCGGCGGGGTGGGAGTGGGCACGGGGGTCGGGGGGGGCACCGGCGTCGCCGTCTCGCCCGGCAGGGGAGTGGGGCCCGGCGTCGCCGGCGCGGCCGTCACGGGGGGCGTCGTCACGGCGGGCGTGGGCGTGGCGCCCCCGACACCTCCTCCGCCGCCGCCCTGCGTGGGGAGCGGCGTGATCCCGGCGTCTTCGAGGGCCTGGGTGGCGGCGCTCTTGATTGCCGGCTGGAGGAGGGTGAGCCAGATCACGGCCAGGGCGATCAGCGCGACGAGGCCGGCCAGCAGTGCCGGGATGAGCCAGCGCGGCAGGACCGCTTCCTGGAGGAGCGATCCGTCGAGGAGGATGGGCGGCCCGCTCTCGCCCTGGACGGCAACCTTGAACGCCCGGGTCTTCGGCTGGCCGCGCCAGAAGCGCGCGCGGGGCTTGACCCGGATCTTCGCGAAGCCGGCCGTCCCGGGATCGACCACGAGGCCCGGCGGCTCGACGTCGAACCCGAGGAGCTGGTCCTGGTCGCCGGCGGTGACGGTGGCGTTGAGCCGGCTGTTCCCGCGGTTGTCGACGGCGAGCTCGTGGGTGGCCCCCCGGCTGCCGCGAGAGGTGCGCGGGACGAGCTCCGCGAACGTCTCCTGGTAGGCGCCGACGACGAGGACGCCCTCCTCGACGGCAGACCCCGCCGGATCCTCGCGCGACCTGGCGCGAACGCCGAAGGGCAGCTCGCCGGTCGGCGTCCCGGCAGCCCGGGGCGGCCGGAAGAAGACGGTGGCGGTCTCCTGGGCGCCGGGGAAGAGCGAGAGCGTGGGCGGCTCGGCCGCGGTCCAGGCGGCCGCGTCGCCGAGGATGTCGATGGTGAACTGGTCAACGACGGTCCCCGTGTTCTTGACGGTCACCGCGCACGTGGCGACGGCGCCCGGCAGAACCTCGATGGTCTTTTCGGACAGCGTGACGAGGGCTCCCATGGGCGCGAGTGTAGGGGCCGTTCATGCCCGGCGCCAGCAGGATTCGCGGTCGCGCTCGCGGTCCTCGCGGGCAGTCCGGCCGCCGCTGGATCGGGCAGGCGGGGTGCCCGATCGGGCGCCCGTTAGGTGGGCGTTAGGCGCCCGTTAGGTGCGCCGGGTCATGCTGCCCGGGCGTGGCCGGCAGGGGACCGGTCCGACACCAGGGGGTTTCGCCGATGACGCCGTCCGCCGCCGTCCACGCGCTCCGCAGCATCCCCAGCGAGCGCCTCATGGTCGCGATCGCGACCGCCGATCCGGTCTCGCGGGCGGGGCTCGCCGCGCAGCTGCACGGCCAGCCCGCGATGGAGGTCGTGGATGCCGTCGAGCCCGGCGCCGCCGGGGTCGTGGTGGTCGTGGCGGACGAGGTCGACGACGCGACGACGCGGGAGATCCGGACGATCCGCGCCACCGGCCAGGAGCACGTGGTGCTCCTGGTGGCGAAGGTCGACGACGCCGGCCTCCTGGCGGCCGTCGAGGCAGGCGTGAGCGGCGTGGTGCGCCGCGCCCAGGCGACGCCGGCCAATCTCGCAGCGGCGATCGGCGCCGCCGCCGTCGGCGAAGGGACCCTCCCGCCGGACCTCCTCGGCCGCCTCCTCTTCCAGGTCGGTCGCCTGCAGCGGCAGGTGCTGCATCCGCGAGGCCTCACGTTCGCCGGGCTGACCGAGCGCGAGGTCGCGGTGCTGCGACTGCTCGCCGATGGGCTCGACACGGCCGAGGTGGGGCAGCGCCTCTTCTTCTCCGAGCGGACCGTGAAGAACGTGATCCACGACATCACGTCGCGCCTCGACCTCCGCAACCGGACCCACGCCGTGTCCTACGCGATCCGGCAGGGCCTGATCTAGGAGACCAACCGCCGCGGCCGCCCCGCGCCGATCGTCGGCCGCCGACGGCCGCCGACTCGATCTCAGGGGACCTTCGTCACCTCGTCGATGTTGGGGTTGATGTTCGTGCCGGCGTTCCGGCCGTGGTCGGTCGTCGTGTCGAACGTGTCGTTGTCGGTGTCGTCCTGGGTGG
>Ga0315283_10005247_pt1 | contig 11406 bp, 23 predicted proteins | sample YL17G09_0_MG_FD_204541 | JGI IMG/M metagenome (GOLD analysis project Ga0315283, IMG submission 204541) | Sediment microbial communities from Yellowstone Lake, YNP, Wyoming, USA - YL17G09_0 | ecosystem: Environmental > Aquatic > Freshwater > Lake > Sediment | place: USA: Wyoming | collected...
TGGCTAAAGCCGTGGCCCGAACCGCCTTGGCATCGTTAATGGCATCCCGAAGTGTATTGGGAGTAAAACCGGATGAAACCACGCCAGAGGGTAAGGAAGGAACAGAGGGAGGGTCTTTGGAGATAACATCAATAATATCCTTCTTTTTAAACGAGGATGGCCTGAAATCAACCTTTTTCTTGGGCAAAGGCGAAAAGAAATCTTTGATTGAGGATGTTAAACTCATGTAAAAATAGTTTACCACGCAAGCTTTGAAAAATCAAGTTATAACAAACATTCATTCAGCACGCAAAAGTTTCAAGAGCTAAATCACCAAGAGTTAGTTGCAATAGAGAGAGCCTTGCAATAGAGAGAGAGAGAGCCTTGCAATAGAGCCAGTTTACGTGCATACGTATTTTCTTTCCCAACGAAAAAATACGGTCCCGTGGTACACCAGCAAGCGCGGGGTCGAGGGGGGTGTCAAAACCCCATGATCAGAAGGGCACCCCACCCCTGCTGGGGGGGCGGGATGGGGGCTGTTTTGGCAAGCCTACCCAGCACCTACCGCGGGGGGCCGATTGGTATGGTTGAGAGCAAGCACCGAGCAACTCAGTGTAGTAGCCTCTGCCTATCCACTTGCTCCCAACCACACCCAAAGTCTATCACACTCCCTGCGACTGTCAAGCCTCGCTCAGTTGACAACACGCTTGAGCAGCTTACGCTTGCCATCTGACTTGCGGATGCCATAGACACTGCCATTCCACAGGTTGATTCCGAAGGCGTAGCGGCCGTTGCTATACACGTTGCGGAAGCGTCCACCCCGGACGAGCTTGCCCGTCACGATGAAGCTGGTGTATTCCGAAAGGTCAATCGTTATCATGGAGTTAGTTTACCAAAAGCGTTTAGATTGTCAAGCCCTCGTGGACAATGAAGCGGAGGAGCACTTGCTCCCCCGCGTCACCAATATGACCGACCTACACCGAAAGGCTTGCCATTTCGGGGATTTCGATTACGTCCCCGTTGACTTTCATCTGCGCCACCTGCGTCTCGTCAAGTGCGAACTCGCGGAAGTTCCCGATGGGCAACATCTTTTCAATCTTGCGGCGGGCAATCGTCACCGGCGCGCTGTTCACGACGGGATAAACTCCCTTCACGAGCACTTCTTTGGTGAGCACCAGCCCAAAGAGTTGAATGGAATTGTCTTTGGTGTTCAAGTTAGCACCGTTTCCGAGCGGAATGTATTGGCCCTTTTTGGTGTAGTCCTCGTTCTGTTGCCCGACTGCGTGGGCGGCGAGCGTCTTGGTGAGGCTTGCCATAATCTTGGCAGCCGCTTCCTTGTAAACCACGTCCCAGACATTCTCGTTCTCGACCATGAGAATTTCGAGCTCAGTCTTTGACTTCTCGACAACCTGATGATAGGAGAAACCGAAGTTTGCCGTGTAGCGGCTCAACTCTCCGGCGCTCTTGCTCAAGTAAGTTAGTGAAGCGAACCGGCACCCCTTGATGGCGACGACTGCTTTGGTGATTTCGGCGATTACGTTTTCAGTGATGTGTTTCATATTGTGAAAAGAGTTTACCAGCGATTTATAGAAAGTCAAGCCTCGCTCTTGGCGTCTTGGTGTTTGAGCGTGCGACGAGCGATGCGGTTGAGCTTGCGCTTGTCTTTGGTCTGCCCCTTATGGTGGAATGGATTGCAGCACGTGCAGTTCAGCCCGCCCGGTCCACACTTCCCAACCATTTTCTCTTTGAACTTATCCATGAGGCTAGTTTACCAAACGCTTTCAGAAAGTCAAGCCTCGGCCACGGCGCATATTGGCAGTCGGGAACGCACGCACCCCCGAGTACCCTACTCTTGGCGCCTTGCGGTCGGCCTCATCAGCGTTCCCCGATTTCTGGAGTTAGTTTACCGAAAAGATTGCAGAAGTCAAGCCCTCGCTCAGAGGATAGAGCAAGGGCTTGACATTTTGGAGGGCGTCAGCGGAGATAAGCGGGGCCGAAACTTGTCATTGTGCCCATTCCGCCCTGCGGGTCAAAGATGTTCCCGCGAGCGTGTTTGGCCGGCGCCCGCCATGTTGCGGGTTTCAGAACGTCGCCGCTCTCGCGGTCCACGAAAGCCCACACTGCATTGACGGAAGGGCCGATGCGTGAGATTTTGACGTAGCGGGTGCCTTGGCTGATGACCAGCTTTTCCGCGGCCATGCTCGGCACCTTGTCGTAGCCATTGGCGACCTTGTAATCCTCACAGAGTTTGACACAAGCGGCGAACCACTTGAGAAGCTCGGGAGTGTTGTCAGAGACGATGATTGGTTTGCGTTCCATATTGTGAAGTTAGTTTACCAAACGCCTTTGGAATGTCAAGCCTCGGGGATTACTTCGCCGGGGAAGAAACGGGGGTCAGCGCCGGGGTCGGGCTCCTCATCGTGTTTCTCGTCCTGCAGTTCCTTGGTGATGTTTTCCTTGTTCCAACCACACCCCGAGCCGCCCATGACCCAAGCCACGGCGTCGATTTGTTGTTGCGTGAGAGTTGAGACGGCGGTGATGTAGCCGTCCATTACTTGATTGAATGTTTGTTTATCGTGTTCCATATTGTGATTGGAGTTTACCGATTAGTTTCAGAAAGTCAAGCCTTGCTGGTGATGGTGACACACTCACCAACATAGTCGCTTTTGAAAGATACGACTTTGCCGACGGACGTGCCCATTTCCGGGCACCAATAGGGCGGCGGCACGAGCACCTTTGTCCCGACACGGACTCGGGGAAGAGCAGTTTGGTAAGTGTAACAAGAACCCGATTTAAGTTGAACAACAATGCGTTTCATATTGTGAAGATAGTTTACCAAATGCTTTTGGTTTGTCAAGCCTCGCTTACCGGCCATGTCCACAGCCGATTTGTCCACATGACGGGCAGTAGCCCTCTTCCGGGATTTCAGTCAGGTCGGAAGCGTCAACGACGTGGCGCTTATCGTCGCCCACCATGACCACCACAATGCGGCTCTCATCGGCCACAAGTTCAGGTTCCGGATCTTCCTCATCGGACTCGGGATATTCGGCGAAGTAGCCCAAGGCCACCACTGCAACCGCCGGCCATCGTTTGACTTTGAAGCGGCCGTCAAAATTGATACCATTGACGACCCCGGTTTTTTCGATGTGATTGATTCGATTCATATTGTGAAGCTAGTCTATCGAATGCTTTAAGAAAGTCAAGCCCTCGCTCTTGGAAGAAACCCTGCTTAGTTCTTTTTTGAAGTTAGAACCGACGCGAGGGCTTGACAAATTGTTTTAACCATTCAACTTAGCCCAGCACTCAGGACCGATACCGCGTTCGATTGACTCCGGCACAGTCAACGCCCGGCCACAGCAACCACACTTGCCCTCGTGGTGAACCTTGTAACCAGCTGGCATTGAACCGTTTGTGGCGACCAAATTCAGCACCCAGCGGAGCACTTTGACGGGCACGCTCGCGTCATTCATCTTGCTCGCCTTGGTGAGTTTGAAACCTTCGCGGGCGCTAATCATTCCCAAGTAGCTGTAGCTGTTGACGTTATCGGGGCCGGTGAGCAGACTGACAAAGTGAGGGGCGCGGCCGGTGAAACGTGGATTGTCTTTCTTTGGCTGACGGATTTTGAACGTGTAGTGCGTTCCCTTTCCGTTGTCAACGGTGAAGGTGGCGTTGCCACCCATGAAGAAGTTTCGGTCTAAGTTAATCGTGTTGTCATTCATATTGTGAAAGCATTCTACAATTGTTTGTAGAATTGTCAAGCCCTCACCAACTGAATAGTTCAATCATTCAACATTTCCAAAAGTGACAAGTGAACAGAGGGAATCCCTTCCATTTGATTTTTATCGTAGGGAAAATTACGACGGTTCAGATAAACGTCGAAATGAGTTGACAATGGAATCGGAACACTACGACGCAAATCAACGTGAGACTTTCCCGACTTCGCAACCAATCCCTTGCGATTAGGATTGCGACCTTGTTTGTAAACAGTTCCCCACTTTGACAACATGACAGAAAGACCTGCGACGACCTTGTGCGCCCGCTTGGTGTTTCGGAAAGTTCCAATGTAATTGGAGGCTCGTGTTTGAACGTGTGTTCTATCGAATAGTCGTTTCATATTGTGAAAAGAGTTTACCAGCGATTTATAGAAAGTCAAGCCCTCACAATTAACGATAAAGGTATCAACGCACGCTCCGGTCCCCTATTCTCTGGGAATTGACTCCCACATCTGGAGTTAGTTTACCAAATGCTTTTGGAAAGTCAAGCCCTCGCTCACGTTCGGCGAACCCGTGTGCGTGTTCCCTTTTCGGCGTATTCGTAGCCGGTGCTGGTGAACAGTCGGGAAAGTTTATCCCTCAGAGGGCGAAGCTGTCTCTGCATCAGTCGCCAGTCTCGGGCGTGCCAATCGGCAATGTCAATCTCATTCAGTGCCTTGGCAAGCGCGTTCGCTATTTTCTTTTCTGTTGTCATAAGTCAAGCCCTCAGTGGTGCAATCATTCGGCCGCTGGTGAGATTGAACCGCCACGCCGTGCCCGTCCGGCCACGGATGACGACCACTTGAGTCGGGTCAACGTCACGCTTGACTTTCAGGCCTTTGAGTGTATCACCCCAATGTTTCAACGTGGCACGGGAGAAGAAATGTCCACCACTGGCCACGTTCCGACGTTTCAATTCGTAAATTGTTATCATGGAGTTAGTTTACCAAACGCTTTTGGTTTGTCAAGCCTCACTGGAAATTGGAGGCGCCGCTGTGGGTTTATACGTGCTGGACCACACAATATGAAAATTCCAGATTCCCAAGCGGCGCCAAAATTCTTGCTTCACAGCCTCAGGTCGTGCCCTTTGGTTACCCGTCGCTGCGTGATGCGACGACTGCGAAGCTCAACACACAGAGCAGTTAAAACCGTTGCCCCAGCAGACCTTTCGGGTCGACCGGTTTCAGGGCCCGGATTTCAGAGTAGCCAACATGATGCCGCATCAGCATCAGGTCGAAAAGGGCGGCGTTGGTTCGCGGCGTGTCAATGTAAGTCTCAGACTTCAAACCGTTGCGATACCACACAACGACACAGGTTTTGGTGTTAGGAAGAACAAAGTTAGGTTTCATATTGATATTCAGAGTTTACCGAATGCTTTCAGAATGTCAAGCCTTGCGCTTACGGGTTTTCATCGCTTTCTTGAACACGTTGGCAAGTTCCTCAGAGTCGCATCCGATGTATTCAACCGTCTTGGTGTTGTAAACGTAGGTGCGCCATGAGATTTGACTTGCCGCGAACCAATAATTTTGTTTGTGTTGGCGACCATTCAAGAAAAACGGCACGCCCCTCAGATTCGATTCACATGCATCCTTGCCGTGAATGATACGGCCGGAGCGAGTATCAGCAATGGCAAAATAACTGTAAACGTTGCCGCTGTTGTCGCGTGGCGTGAAGAACCAATGAATGATGTATCTGTATTTCATATTGCGAAGTTAGTTTACCAAAGGCTTTCAGAATGTCAAGCGGTGTAAACTCTCACAGACTTCGCAAATTTCAAGGGTAAGTCTTGACGATACTTACGAACTCCCATCCGTGAACCACGTCCGCGAAGTTTGATTCTTCCACCACCCGAGTTTTTCAAGATGGTGCGGAGAACACGGATGAAGGTTTTGCCATCCTCATCGTAAGGAATTTTGAATGCGTAAGGTAGATTCATATTGTGAAAAGAGTTTACCAATTACTTTTAGAAAGTCAAGCCTCGTGGTCACGCTTGACAAACTGAAATTGTTTGATAAATTAACTTCACGATATGAAACACCATCCAATCACTCACGACGGAGGAAAGACTGACCACCGTTATGCAATCGCGAGAGAGTTTTGTGGCAAAGTCAAGCCTCAGTTCGTTGCGAGATTTTGCGACGAGTTCATCGGGAGTGCATCCACATACCTCGGTGCCGTGTTGCTGGCCGTTGGTTACAAAGCGAAACGGAATGGTGCACAGGTTTTCGTGAACATCCCGGCGTGAGGCTTGACAACCGGCGGCCTTTTGTTAAACTAATGGCGTTGGAAGAAGAGAGGCGACCGAGAGGCCCGGAAGGTCGATACTACACCTGCACCAATTTTATTTGAAGATTTCACCGCACAGGTTCGCCCCCAACTTCGGGGGCTTGCCTTTTGTTCAGATACCAGCCAAGGTTTCGAGCTTCAAGTAGTCCGCCAGTTGCCACGGCGTGCCGTTGGCGTGTTGTTTCGGGGTGAAGTGAAAATCCCGTTCGATTGTCAAGCCGAAACGGAGTCGGGTTTGCTGCAGTTCCGAAAGGCTGATTGTGCCGTATTCGATGCAATCCATGCCCAAGTCAGCCAAGCCCCAGAGAATGTCAGGCTCGTCAGGTTCACGGGCGAAGATGAGCCATGTCCCGGCGCCACATGGATTGAAGAATTTACAGACTGGCACTTGTGCGGTTTCGTGAGTCCGTCTCGGGTCCGCCAGTGCCGTTTCGATTGCTTTCGTGAGTAGTTTCATATTGTGAAGCTAGTTTATCGAATGCTTTCAGAATGTCAAGCGCTCTTCCGGCAAGCCCGAGCAAGGGCGGCGCCGATGGATTGGACACTGCGATTGAGGTCCGTTGCGATTTGCTCCAAGGATTCACCAGCGGCGAAATGATTGGAAACGTAGGATTCAAGTTTAGTTAGTTTCATATTGTGATGCCATTCTACGCATTACTTTTAGAAAGTCAAGCCCTCCAGCCACGCTTGACAATTGTTAAAACATTGATACACTCTTGGCACAATATGACAACACCATTAAATACAGTTCAACAGAAATTCGTGGATGACTTCGCCGCTGACCCTGACATTCAGCAAGCCGTGAAGAGCATCGAAGCCAAGCCGGCGACCACCCGCAACCATTACGCGGACTATGGCGCCATCCTCAGCAAGCTCAGCGGCGGCCGCAAGATTGTGGCGCAGCTCCTTGGTTTGGCCTTCATCAAAGCGGGCGCGAATCAGCAAGGCGTGGCCGATGCACTCAACCATTTGATTTGAGCAACACGTCGAGCCCCCGGAGTCGGGGGCTTGACTTTCTGCATTGTTTTGATAAATTGTCCTTGTGAGTGAGGCCGACCGAAAGGCGCCAAGAGTAGGGGACCGGAGGATCGACGCACACCGGGATTGTATTGGCAATGGTGGCGTGTCCTATTGACGCTTGACAAGCGTTGCCGGCCGTTGTATTATTCACGGTGGCACGCCGTATTCTGCGATATGGCGGATGCCAGTATTGCGCCGTGGCGTGTCCTATTGTCTTGGCCTCAGGAAGTAGGCTAGGAACACTTGGCCGCAGCTGCGACAGGCACATTTAGCTTGATACTTCTCTAAAAGGTCATGTCTGACTCTCTTAAATTTTTTCCCATGTATCTCAGCCGAAATTTTCTCCCTCCAGTGTGATTCGTAACGTTCAAGGATGGCAATGTCAGTGTGACCATACAGACCACATCGGAAGTTGTTCACCACCGAATCCAACCATCTTCGGATGAATAGAACTAAAGCCACACCAAATCCACCTTTCCATTGGGATAAGTGTTCATCCATACCGACATGTTGTAAGCCGCCTCCTTAATCGCCTCCTGCATCTCCCGACCACCACAGTTCGATACACAGACGAAGTAAGAGTCTTGAGGAATCTCATCGTTCTTGTAGTGAAAGTAACGAGCGAAAAGCTTTTTCATGTTGCCAGTTTACCTAATGTTTTGTTTCTGTCAAGCCCACCCCGCGTCAGTTTCTGCGCTAGGGGGGTAGCCAGATTTTCTGCGCGGGGGGTACTAAAACTTTTTATGCGCGGGGGTACTCCCCTCACCCGTGGGTGTTACCAACAGTCAAGATACAACCACTCTTTGTCCTTGGAGGACCAGTAAAACTTGTTGGTGCCAAGAGCCTCACGGAGTTCCTTGAGGAATTCATCATAGACAACACCGATACCACAGAGGGAATCAATGTCGTCACGGTTGACCAGCAAGCAGCTTGCGGAAGCGTGGGTTCGGATACCCAGTTCGGTTAACCACTTTTCGGCCTTGTCAAGTAAAGCGTTCATGTGGTTAAATATAGGAAACTTTTCCTAAATGTCAAGCCTTATGCGACTTGACCGAACATTCGCTGTTGCCGTTTGAAGAAAGTATCGGTTTTGCGTGGGCGGAGAGCATCACAACTGACCTTCCGTGTCTCTCCATTCGGGCAGATAACAACGGTGGTCCAATACAGACCATTCCAATACTTGCTCTGGCGTGGTTCAGGGTCGGAGAACTTCTGAACCTCCGTTCCCACCAGCAAGCCGGGGTTCTCATTGCCAGAGAATTCGGCGATGGTAAAGTAGGAGTGTCTGGCAACAACCGCCGCTTGTGCGGTGTGCTTATCAATGGTAGGCTTTTTGGCGCGAGGCATAGTCTTGTGGTCCTTTCAGTCGAATGGTTGGATGGTTGTTACGTTCATCGGTAGGGTTCTTTGGCGGGTCGATTCTGACAACATCCCCAACTTCAAAGATGATTTGTTGACCTACTGAAATGAAATGGAATCTCACAGGATAGGTTTCAGTGAGGGAGTGAATGTTACCACACCAACAATCACTTTGAGTCCCGTAGCCGGGACGAACGACAGATACAACTTTGTCGTTGAGAAGATGCAATTCGTGTTCAAGTCTTTCACTCACGGAATCGAATGTATCAGATGGTTTATAGAAAGTCAAGCCTTCGATGTTTGGTGAGGGCTTGACATTTACAAATACTCTGATAGTGTGACGACATGATTATCAACAAAGTCACCGTTGGATTTGTGACTCAACAATTCGACACCGAAACCCGAAAGTTTGTTGGTCAGGAATTCACTTGTGGTGATGACACTTGCTGGGAAAATCGGAATGGTGAACGTTTGGACCCGAGTGACGATACCGACGCTGCTGCCATCTTTGGTGAAGGTGGTGTTGACGAACCGTATCTCAATTACGAAATGGTTCAACCGGCGCCCAATCTATTTAATCCCGGCGACAGAGTGTTGGTAACTCCCACCGATGGACCGGGCGTAACCAGAAACGAATTTCAAGGTGTGGTGTTGCGATGTGACAATCATTTTGTCCAAGTCAAAGACGCCGATGACCAAGTAACTCTCTGTGACCTAACCGAAGTCAAAATCATCAAATAACAAAACTATGGATAAACTCATCATCAAACCCGAAGAACTTCCCGAAGTGGAAGAGTCTGCGATTGCAGAAGAAGTCGCTCACGAACTGCCGGCGTTCCGTGAATACGAACGTGAGTTGGCCTCCTTGAGTGAATGGTGAGGCTTGACTTTCTACAATCAATTCAGTAATCTCAGTTGTCGGTCAAACAAAACAAACAAAACAAAATTATGGATAAACTACTGGCTGGTCTGTTCCTCTTCTTGGGTTTCATTGCCCTCATCCTCATCATCGGTCTGCTCATCTCGTGGCCTCTCATGCTCCTCTGGAATGGTTGTTTGGTCGGCACCGTCGCCGGTATCGGACCCCTTACTTCCATCTGGCACGCGTGGGGAATTCTGATTCTCTCCGCCTTCCTGTTCAAGTCCACCACGACTAGTTCCAAGTAAGACCTCAACCCAAGCGTGGCGAATCCCCGGCGTAATTGCTGGGGATTCCCCATGCGGTAAACATTGACATTTCATTTTACATCGGTATAGTTATCGGTATGAGAGTGAAATTTAATAAACAAGTTAGCGTTGACTTTCTGGACCACAGAGAGGAACATGGTGCCGATAAGAACTTTTACCACAATCAGATTGTGGAAGTCGAACGTATCGAAGAAACAGCCAGAGGATTTGTTGACCTCATATTTGAAAACGGCGATGCCGCCATTGGCGTTCCGAAGGGGAGCTTGACAATTCTATAAGAACCTGTAGAATCATCAACAGTTAAACGAAAGACATTATGCCAATCAAAACCAACGGTTACACTCAGGTCAAGGCACATGCCAAGAATGACCGCAAGCGGCGTGAAGCTTACGCCCGTCAGGACAAGTATGACGCCCTTCCTCTGGCCGAACAGATTGCCGGAATGGGTGTCAAGCACAAGGCTCGTTATGAGAAGCAACAGGCTGCTCTGGCGAACCGAAAACCGGCTCCAGCTCCCGTCGTTCAGGCGACTGGTGAAGTGAAGCCGAAGAAGGCTTATCAGAAGCCGAAGAAGTCGTAAGACTTTGTGGGGTGCCCGAAGAGACTACACGACAGAGCGCCGGCGTCAGGCCATAAGTGACGTATAGTAGGAACCCCGCCAATTTATGGGCAGACAAGTTAGATGCCAGCATGAAAACATGTAAGTAATGCCGGTGTTCAGGCTTGGACATTCAGCGCAAGGTCGCGAGATAGGCTGATGTATTGGTCCAACTCCATACTGCCCACTCTTTCCGTGCTTGACAAAGCACGATTGTTTGATAAACTAAGGTCCACATGAGCGAACTTGGAAAAAGATATAAGCAAGCTACCGAACAGGTCCTACGTGGGTATGACACTGAGAAGGATAAGCTTGGCCGAAGTCAGAAATGGAAACTGGCGGCAATCGAACAGGACCGAACACAAGGCCATGACTCTGGCTTGATAAAACAATTCGCGGAAGATGTTGAAACCACAGTCAATCGTCTTGAGTCAGTAAAAGAAGTTGTGGCAACCCTTTGCAAGAAGGCGTGTGAACCTCCGAAAAAAAAGCAACGTAAAGTTGCGGTAGAACCTATCGAACCAGCATCTCCAGACTCACCACCAACTGACACGTCAGTTCATGGTATTGATTTGGGATGGGACTGATTTATGGGAAAAACATACAAAGACAACCCAAACAAGTGGCGTAAGCATTCAGGCAAGACGCCTAAACCGTGGAAGAAGAACAACCAACCTCAGGATGTTCCTAAACAACCTCTTACCGAAGAGAAACACGACCCCTATTGGAATCACCACTAGGCTTGACTTTCTATAAACTTTCGATAACTTACTCACATGATTATCGCATGTATTGACGGAGGACTCTTCTGTATCCCCGCAATGATTCTCTACGCAATCCTCTCATCCACCGGCCTCTTGGTGGCTTTCAAACGATTCAAGTGGTGCAAGAAGAAATGTGCCTGTGACTGTCACGACCACACTCATCCGAAGGCTTGACAATTGAAACGCTTTTGGTAAACTAACTTCGTTATGAAAACACCAAACTGCAATAAGTGTCACATCCCCATGAAGAAGGGGGAAGCACTCAAGAATGGATTCACCGGTTCGCCGGATTTCATGGGCGACCAAGGTGGCGTGATGACCATTAGCCCTGACCCGAGAAAGGTCAAGATGGTTCCCTGTTGGAAGTGTCCGAAGTGTGGCAAATCAATCTCAGTCTGACTTATGAAAACTATTGTCGAAGTCACGTTGAGAATGACAGTTCAACACCCAGTAGGTTCAC
>Ga0315283_10005252_pt1 | contig 11400 bp, 15 predicted proteins | sample YL17G09_0_MG_FD_204541 | JGI IMG/M metagenome (GOLD analysis project Ga0315283, IMG submission 204541) | Sediment microbial communities from Yellowstone Lake, YNP, Wyoming, USA - YL17G09_0 | ecosystem: Environmental > Aquatic > Freshwater > Lake > Sediment | place: USA: Wyoming | collected...
GATCCCGCGCGAGCGGGCACATACCAAGGAGGACACGTGGAGAAAGGGTTCTGGCTCAAGCTGGTCGGCGGTGTGCTCGCGTTCGGTATCGGGCTGTTCGTCGTGCTCTGGATCGTCGGCCAACTGCTCTGGGCCTTCGGCTTCCTCGGGGGCCTGCTGGTCACCGCCGCCATCCTGCTCTTCATCGGCTGGCGCTACGACAAGCACCAGGCCTCGAGTCACGGCTAGCAATCGCAGCGTGCGCAGACGGCGGCGGCTCGCATGTGGGATCGCGGCGGCGGCAGCGGTTGCCGCAGCCGGCTTGTCGGCCCACGCCGCAGTGGTGCCGCGGCAGCCGGGGCAGGTTGGGATCTTCTACTACCCCTGGTACGGAACCCCGCAACGTGACGGCGGCTGGCAGCACTGGACGCAACACGGGGCCCAGCCGCCGGGGCTGGTCGCCTCCGGCTGGTACCCGTCGCGTGGCGCCTACTCGTCATCCGACCCGAATGTGATCCGCTCCCAGATGGAGGAGATCGCCGCGGCCGGGGTCGACACCGTGATCGTCTCCTGGTGGGGGCCGGGCTCCTCCGAGGCGGCGCGCCTACCGCTCGTCGCCTCGATCGCGCGCGCAGCCGGGCTCGGCGTTGCCGTGCACGTCGAGCCGTACGGCGGGCGCACACCCGACTCGCTCGAGCCCGAGCTCAGGCGACTGGCAGCGGCGGGCATCACCGACTTCTACGTCTACGACTCCACGGCCCAGGCAGACGAGGGCTGGAAGGCGCTCAACGAGCGGCTCGACGGCGTGCGGCTGTTCGCCAACACGGGGCTGCCGGGGAAGGCTCTCAAGGGCGGCTTCGACGGTCTCTACACCTACGACGTGCTGATCTTCGACGGCTTCTCGTTCCCGCGGATGTGCGCCTCGGCGCGCACACTCCGGCTCGTCTGCGCACCCTCCGTCGGGCCCGGGTACGACGCACGGCGGGCGACCGGAGACGCACGCGTGCAGCCGCGCCTCGACGGCGCCCACTACGACAGCATGTGGCGGGCAGCGGTGCGCGCGAGGGCGGACGTCGTCACGATCACGAGCTACAACGAGTGGCACGAGGGCACACAGATCGAGCCTGCACGGGCGTCACGGCCGTCGTACGAGTCGTACGCGGGAGCCTGGGGTGCGGTGGGTGCTCGCGCAGAGGACGCGTACCTCAGGCGCACGGCACTGTGGGCGCAGCGGTACCGCACACAGACATCGGCCGTGCAGCCGGCCCGTCAGTAGAGCGCTGCAGCCAGCCGACGGCGACAGACCGTAGCCAATTCGCTGTCGGGGCCAAGACGCTCGAACAGCGCCACCGCAACCTCACGCAGCCGGTCGCGCTGCTCGGGGGAAGAGATCGGCACCGCCTCGAGGATCCACGCGAGCGCGCCCTCGACATCGTCGCGGTCGAGTGCTGCGACGACGTCCGGCAGTTCGCCGGAGCTGCGCAGCTCCTCCACGAGCACCTCCGCACGCGGCGGCGCAAGCAATTCGTCGAGGAACGTGTCGATCATCACCGGTGATCGTGCGCCGGTGAACTCTGCGACGACACGGCCGTCGCGAAACGCCTTCACCGCGGGGATGCCGCTGATGCCGAACCGCTCTGCGAGCGGCTGGTTGGCGTCGACATCGATCTTGACGAGCTCGACGGCGCCCCCGCGCTCCGCGATCCGCTCCTCGAGAACGGGACCCAGTGCCTTGCACGGGCCACACCACTCGGCCCAGAAGTCGGCGACAACGGGCACGTCGCGCGACCGCTCGACGACATCCACCTCAAAGCTTTCGAGTGTCACGTCCACGGTGCAGAGGGTACCGGCCGGGGCACCCGCGACGATACGGATGTGCTGCCCGTAGTTGCCCGTACCCACAGTGGGCGATTTCTCGCTTGCCGCCGCAGCGGACAGCAACGACACTGGTCCCCCGACGGCACGGACACCCACGGCAGCCGCAAGCGAGGTGGTCGGCAATGGCACACAGGATCGTCGTCCTCGGTGGAGGCACCGGAGGGACACTCATGGCCAACCGCCTGCGGCGCTACTACAGCCGTACGGAGGCGGAGATCACCGTCGTCGACCGGGACGACGCGCATGTGTACCAGCCCGGACTGCTGTTCGTCCCGTTCGGGCTTGCGCACGCCGAGGACATCGTGCGCTCGCGGCAGCGGCAGCTCCGCCAGGGTGTCGGCTTCCATCAGAGCGACGTCGACCACGTCGGCCTCGACGACCAGCGCGTCACCCTCACCGACGGCACCGTGCTCCCGTACGACGCGCTGATCGTGGCGACCGGCGCCCGCCTGCAGCCCGAGGAGACGGAGGGCATGACCGGCGACGGGTGGCTGGAGAACGTGTTCACGTTCTACGACGTCGAAGGAGCGATGGGGCTGCACAGCGCGCTCGAGCGCTTCGACGGAGGCAGGCTCGTTGTCAACTTCGTCGACCTGCCGATCAAGTGCCCGGTCGCCCCGCTCGAGTTCGCGTTCCTCGCGGACTGGTACCTACACGAGCGCGGCGTTCGCGACAAGGTCGAGCTGACGTTCGTGACGCCGCTCGACGGCGCGTTCACGAAGCCAGTCGCGTCCGAGCACCTCCGCAGCCTGCTCGACGAGAAGCACATCGAGCTCGTGACGGAGTTCAACACGGGTGAGGTCGACGCCACCGGCGGCAGGCTCGTCAGCTACGACGAGCGGGAAGTGCCGTTCGACCTGCTCGTGACGGTTCCGCTCCACGCCGGCCAGGAGTACGTCGGTCGCTCCGAGGGCCTCGGCGGCGACCTCGACTTCGTACCGACGAGCCCGGCGACGTTGCAGTCGCTCGCGCGCCCGAACGTGTTCGCGCTCGGCGACGCCACCAATGTCCCCATCTCGAAGGCCGGCTCCGTGACCCACTTCGAGGGGGAGGTGCTGACCGGGAACGTGCGCCGCTTCCTCGCGGGCGAGGATCTCGATGCAACGTACGACGGCCATGCGAACTGCTTCATCGAGACCGGCTTCAGCAAGGCGCTGCTGATCGACTTCAACTACGAGACCGAGCCGTTGCCGGGCCGCTTCCCGACCGGTGCCGGGCCGTTGCCGCTGCTGCAGGAGTCGCGGCTGAACCATCTGGGTAAGCTGATGTTCCAGTGGATGTACTGGCACATGCTGTTGCCCGGGCGTGACATCCCCGGCATCGGGCCGACGATGCAGATGGCCGGCAAGCAGCGGGTCGACGAGCCCGCGTAGCAAAGGAGGACGTGGAATGACGATGACAGAGATTGGCGGCACCACGGTCGAACTGGACGGCGAGGGCTTCCTCGTCGACGCGAGCCAGTGGAACGACGAGATCGCCGCCGAGATCGCGGTGGCGAACGGGATCCCGGTCCTGACCGAGCGCCACTGGCAGGTCGTGCGCTTCATGCGCGACACCTACCTGGCGACCGGCGCGGCACCGTCGATCCGCACGCTCGGCAAGGAGTCCGGCGTGCCGGTCAAGGAGCTGTACCAGCTCTTCCCGAAGGGGCCCGCGAAGCTCGCCGCGAAGGTCGGCGGGATCCCGAAGCCCCGGGGCTGCATCTAACAGGATGGCTGCATCTAACAGGACGGCTGTATCCAGGACGGGACGGCTGTACCCAGGACGACACGCCTGTATCCAGGACGACTGAGTGGAGGTAACGATGACCGCGATGCTGGAGGACGTAGCCGCAGCCCCGGAGGCGACGGAGGAGCGGAAGGCGATCGAGAAGGTCTGTATCGTCGTCTCGAAGGGCTCGCTGGAAGGCATCTACCCCGGCCTGATCATGGCCAACGGTGCCCGCATGGACGGCATCGAGGCGGACCTCTTCTTCACGTTCTTCGGGCTCGACGCGATCCGCAAGGACCGCATCGGCAAGATCAAGGTGGCGACGGTAGGGAACCCTGGTATGCACATGCCGACGTGGATCGGCGCGATCCCGGGCATGTCCGCGGTCGCGACCCGGATGATGAAGAAGCAGATGGAGAAGCTCGACATCCCGCCGATCCCCGAGTTCGTGGAGCTGATCTCCGACTCGGGTGCAGGGCTGTACGGCTGCAAGGCGAGCGTCGACATGTTCGGCCTCACGAAGGACTCCTTCGTGCCGCAGGTCGACGAGATCATCACCGTCGGCGAGTTCTTCGAGAAGGCCGCCGGCGCGGAGATCGTGTTCACGTAGGAGCGAGGCCTGCCTTGCCGTACCGGGCCGCCCCGTCACACCACGACGTCGGCTCCACAGCCGGCGATGAGCGCCGCCGGAACGTGCTCGGGTGCGACGCCGGCGAGCGAGCGGTGCGCGAGGTCGACCTCGATGCCGGGCCAGCGCTCGAGCCCGATCGCCCGGGCTCCCGCATCCGAGCCCATCTCGAGGAGCGCCTCGGTCGAGAAGACGCCGCGGGTGCCGCTCTGGCGCCTGGCTATCCCCTCGAGCTCGCGGAGCTCCTCGAGCGGGTCGATGCGCATGTTCGAGTCCGAGCCGATGCAGAGGCGAATGCCACGGTGCTTGATCCGCATCGCCGGCAGGAAGCCGTCACCGAGGTCCGACTCCGTGGTCGGGCACGCGCAGACCGTCGCACCGGCCGAGGCGAGCAAGTCGAGCTCGCCACCGTCGGCGTGGGTGGCGTGCACCACGGTCGTCCGGTCGGTCAGGCAGCCAGCGCGCGCGAGCAACTCGATCGGCCTGCACCCGTGCTCGGCGAGGCACTCCTCGAGCTCACGCGGCTGCTCGTCGGCGTGCACGTGCAAGACGAGCCCCTCGCGCTCCGCATAGCGCCCGATCTCCTCGAGCCACTCGCGGCTACACGCACGGACGGAGTGGGGGGCCACCCCGACCGTGATCCCGTCGGCGCGCAATGCCTCCACCTCGTCGAGGTAGGCGGTCACGGACGGCCGGCGCATGCGCTCGAGCCCGCCCCGGCCGTAGGCGACGTGCAGCAGCACGAGCTCCATGCCCACTGAGGCGGCTGCGTCCGCCGCCGCGCGCGCCTCAGCCGCGCCCAGGTAATGGAACTCCCCGACCGCCGTGTACCCGGCCGCCTGCATCTCCCGGTAGGTCGCGGCGTATCCAGCGCGCACGCTGTCCGGCGTGGCGCGGCCCGCCTCCTCGAGCATGCCGTCGCGCCACGCCCAGAAGTCCGTGCCGGAGGCGCGGCCGCGCAACGCCCGCTGGAACGTATGCGTGTGCGCGTTGACGAACCCGGGAAGGGCCAGGGTGCCTGCCACGATCCGCTGACGCTACACGACTAGGGTACGACGGGATGAGCTCCCGAAGCGTCTCGCGCACAACGCGGCAGATCCCGAACGCGCTCACGATCCTGCGCTTCCTCGCGATCCCCGTTTTCGTCGTGTTGCTGCTGCAGGAGCGCGAGGGCCCGAGCTGGTGGGCGTGGGGAGTGTTCGCGGTCGCCGGCGCTACCGATCAGCTCGACGGGTTTCTCGCGCGGCGCTGGCAGGTGGAGTCGCAGTTCGGCAAGGTTGCCGACCCTCTGGCCGACCGGCTGATGATCTCGACCGCCGTGGTGCTGCTCGTCGCTCTCGGCCGGCTGCCGTGGCTCGCGCTGCTCCTGCTGGTACGGGACTTCCTGCTCATCGCCGGCTACCGGTTCGCCGTCCCGCGCGGCTACGACTTCCAGGTCTCGCGCCTCGGCAAGATCGCCACCTGGGGGTTGTACGCCTCGCTCGGTCTCATCCTCATTACCGAGAAGGGCACATGGTGGGCGCTCGCGTGCTTCTGGATCAACCTGGCGCTCGCGGTCGGCGCGGCCGCGCAGTACGTCCTCAAGGCACGTCGGGAAGCGACCGGCGCGTAGCAGGGAGACGGCGCCATGCCGCGAACTGGGATACTGCAAGCCTCAAGCTGAGGTTGACCCCTCTGAGCGGGGACTGCTTCAATCAGATCGAGCTCTACCGACCGGAAAGGCTGCCCGTGGAACTGCTCCCCGACCTCTCGACCGTCTCCGACGACGAGCTCACCCTGCTGCTCGCGCAGCGGGAGGCAGAAGAGGACGCGATCTCGAAGCGGCGTCGGCTCCTGCACGGGCGGATCGACATCCTCCGCGGCGAGAGGACATCGCGCCTGAAGGCCCAGGTCGCAGCCGGAGGCGGCGCCGACTTCCCCTCGCCGACGAGCCTCGACCGCCCGCTTTACGCGGGCACCGGGGATGTCTCGAGCGAGGATGCCCTGATGCCGCTCCCCGACCTCGCAGCGATCTCCGGTGACGATCTCCGCACGATGATCCGTGCGCTCGAGCACGAGGAGGACGACATCTCGCTCAACCGGCGCTTCCTCCAGGGCCAGGTCGACATCCTGAGGGCCGAGCGGGCCAAGCGCTCACGCGACTCCGGCGGCGGGCATGTCAACCCGGGCGATCTCGGGCCGATTCTCCGTGGCGGACCCGCCGAGGCTGCATGAGCCACGTCTACTGCCCGGAGTGCGGCTTCCAGAGCCCGGAGGCGGCGAGCTACTGCTCGCGCTGCGGCTCGCTGCTCGTGCGCGACTCGATGGGGGAGACGACCCTGAGCCTCGCACCCCACGAGGTCGACGACGAACTGCAGGCGGTGCCCGGCGAGGGCCTCCGTGGCCCCACGCTCGTAGTTCGGGCCGGTGGCGGCAGGGCGGGAGAGAGCTTCCGCCCGACCGGGGAGCGCACCGTGATCGGCCGCTCGCCCGAGTGCGAGATCTTCCTGGACGACGTCACGGTCTCGCGGCGCCACGCGGAGCTCGCGAAGGACGGGCCGACGTTCACGATCCGTGATCTCGGCAGTCTCAACGGCACGTTCGTCAACAAGCGCCGGATCGAATCCGCGACGCTCGAGGACGACGACGAGGTGCAGATCGGCAAGTACCGCCTGACCTTCCTGAGCCGATGACGACGACGACCGAGCCCACCAGCTCCCCGCTGCTCCACACGATCGGCGCGGTCTGTGAGCGGCTTCGCGACGAGTTCCCGGACATCTCGATCTCGAAGATCCGCTATCTCGAGGACCAGGGGCTGCTGGCGCCGCGGCGCACTCGAGGCGGCTACCGGCTCTTCTCCGAGTCGGACGTCGAGCGCCTGGTCACGATCCTGCGCCTGCAGCGCGACGAGTTCCTGCCACTGCGGGTGATTCGCGAAGAGCTCCGCTCGCCCACGGCCGATCGCGCGAAACGCCGCGCGGCCGGACTGCGCGGGGAGGAGGACGAGATCGACCTCCAGGAGCTGTGCGCCCGCGCCGGCGTCAGCCCCGAGTTCGCGCTCCAGCTCGGCGAGTTCGGGCTGCTGGCCCCGAGGATCGAGGCGGGTGACCGGCTCTACCGGGAGAGCGAGGCGGACATTGCACTCGCCTGCGGCAGGATCGCACGACACGGCATCGACGCACGCCATCTGCGATCGTTCAGGACCGCGGCCGGGCGTCACTCGGCGCTGCTCGAGCAACTCGTGGCGCCGGCGCTGCGCTCGCGCAATCCTGAACGGCGCAACGCAGCCCTCGATGACCTCGAGGCCCTTTCCGGTGTGGCGCAGGAGCTGTCAAGGCTGCTGCTCACGCGGGACCTGCGGGAGGTGGCGGACCGATGAGCGAGCTCGATCTGCGAACGAAGATCCGTGACGTGCCCGATTTCCCGACCAAGGGGATCCTGTTCAAGGACGTGATGCCGCTGATCGCCGACGCCGCGGCGTTCCGGGAGACGATCGACCGGCTCGCCGCGTGGGCGGGGCCACGCGCGCCCGACGTGATCCTCGGCGCCGAGGCGCGGGGCTTCATCTTCGGCGGTGCCCTCGCGTACGCGCTCGGGTGCGGCTTCGTCCCCGCGCGCAAGCCCGGCAAGCTGCCATGGTCGACGGTCGAGGCGCACTACGACCTCGAGTACGGCACCGACACGCTGCAGGTGCACGCGGACGCGCTCAGCCCCGGCTCTCGCGTGATCGTGCTCGACGACGTCCTCGCGACGGGTGGCACGGCATGGGCGAAGGTCGATCTCGTGGAGCAACTCGGCGGCACCGTCGTGGGAGCACTGTTCGTGATCGAGCTCGGCTTTCTGCACGGGCGCGACCGCCTCGACGGCTACGACGTGCACGCGCTCGTCGAGTACTGAGCCGGGATCCACCGTTGCGCGCGGCCGGCGCATCCGGTCCTGCGCCGTCCCTCGATCGAGGGATTCCTCGAGCGGGGAAACGGCTCTGGCACGTCGTGTTCGTGCGCGGGCGCTCAACCTCTCGTCCGATCCGTCGTCTACCACTACACGATGGCCACTCTGGACGCCCTCACTGGGACGTTCACGATCTCGTGCCCCCGGCACGGGACAGCCACCGTGCGGCTCTCTTCCTTCCGCCGCATCGAGCGGCTCGCCGGCGCGGCGCATCCGGCCGTGTACCGGGTCGAGTTCGACTGCGGCTGCGGCGACGAGCACCCGGCCCTCGTCAGTCACGACGTGCTCGACTGGGCACCGCTCGGGTTGGAGGCCACAGGTAGCTTCCTGAACCTGATGACGGCGCGGCACGACGATCTCGCGGTGGAGCTCGCCGAGATCGCCACCTCGCGGATCCGGGCCGGCGAGTGGCCCTGGAACTTCTTCTGCTATCCGGAGGGCAGGCCGCGGCCCGTCTGCCCGTCGTCGTTCAGCATGCTCGCGTGCGGCGGCAGCTCGGTCGGCGTCGCAGTGCTGTGCCCCGTCTGCGGTGCCGTCTCGATCAACGTCGTGTCCCGCACCCACGTCGACGTGCCGTTTGCGAACGACGCACGCATCGGAGTCGTGGCACACGTGTTCGGGCCGGACAGCCTGCGGACGATGGAGCAGTTCAGGGCCGAGCTCCATGGGTCGGCCTTCAACGAGCGCCGCCTCGAACTGGAACCTTGAGCGTTCTCCTCACTGGGTGGAGGGATGATCGTCCGGTCATCCGCTAGCCGATGACAAGCAGCATGGAGCCGGCCGCCGCTCACGCAGTCACCAGACCGGATCCCACCGATCTTCTGCTCCGCCACTTCCGTGCACTCGGCGTGGCCGCGGAGCGCCGCGTGCCCGTCGGCGTCCGGCTCGAGCAGGCAATCGGCCCCGAGCTGGCACGCAGACTCGTGAGCAGCTTGACGTTCCGATCCGCCCGGTAGGCGGCTAGGAGGGCGAGTCGTCGCCGCGTGTGCGGATGAACAGGAAGATCAGGAACGCCGACACGAGCGAGACGATCAGTGAGGTCGCCTTGGCCACCTCGACGGCGACCATGCCGAAGTAGAGGATCAGGAAGAAGACGACGGCCCAGGTGAAGGAGTGGACGCCGCGGTCGACGCTCGGCGGGCGGAGGTGCATCGGTCGGATCCTAACGAACACGGGGCGGCCCCGGCGCCGCCGGCGAGGCTGCCCGGCGGCGGCAACGCGGGCATCGGACCAGAAAAATTCACCGAGCCGGTGGCGCTTTCGTCCACCCAACTCGTTGACCTTCCGCTTCCGCGTACGGCCTCCGGGCTGAGCTTCGACCTACTCGCGCTCCGTGCTCGGTGCACGAGGGAAACTAGAGAGCGGAGTGGGGGAGGTCAAGGTCGGGCACGCACGCTTCTTCGCAATTTGCGCGGTTTTTCATCGAGGCGCGTCATCGGCCGGCGGGCGCCGCGTGCCGGTGGGCCCGCGCATACGATGCACGGGTGCGCAGCCGCATCGTCTACGGGTCCGCGATCACGCTGCTCGTCGTCGCGGTGCTGCTCGCCTTGGTCGGTTGGGCCGACGATCCGGCGAAGCTGCCGGACTGGCAGGCGCTCGTGCTCGGCGTCGTGCAGGGGCTGACCGAGCTCCTGCCGATCTCGTCGTCGGGCCATCTGATCCTCGTTCCGTGGCTCGGCGACTGGACGTACCTGGAACAGCACGACGCGTTCAACCAGACGTTCGACGTCGCGCTGCACCTCGGGACGCTCGTGGCCGTCGTCGCGTACTTCTGGGGAGACATCGTGGCGCTCGTGGTCGCGTGGCTCAGGACAGTGCAGACCCGGTCGATCTCGGAGCCGGACGGCAAGGTTGCGTGGATCGTGCTCGTGGCGACGATCCCCGCTGCGGTGATCGGCTTCGCACTCGAGGACCCGATCGCGAACCACATGGGCGAGCCGTGGCAGATCGCGATCCTGATGGCGGTGTTCGCGCTCGTGCTGTGGTGGGCCGACCGCCGGCCGATGACGCGCGCCACGCACGAGCTGAGCCTGAAGGAGGGCCTCGGGATCGGGTTCGCCCAGTCGGTGGCGCTGATGCCGGGCGTGTCGCGCTCGGGGATCACGATCTCGGCGGCCCGCTATCTCGGGCTCGACCGCGACGCCTCCGCCAGGCTGTCGTTCCTGCTGCTCGTTCCGACGGTGCTCGGGGCCGTGTTGCTGAAGGGCGTGAAGGACGTGCTCCTCGGCGACCTCCCCTCGGGCTGGGTGGGGCCGTTCGTCGTCGGCACGATCGCCGCAGCCGGAGCGGGCCTGCTCGCGATCCAGTGGCTGCTCGGGTACGTCCGCGGGCACGACTACTCGCTGTTCGTCGCCTACCGGCTGTGCCTCGCCGCCGCGATCCTGCTGCTGATCCTGACCGGCGTGCGCGCGGCGACGTTCTAGTGGTGTACAGGGCCGAGGCTCGAGCCGCTCGCGGCGGAGGGCCGGCGCCTGGATCTCGTATCGTGGGCGGGACACTGGGAATCCGCACGCTTTCCAGATAACGTGGGGCGTTGAGACGCCGCCGTTCCACTGCGTCCAGTCCGCTCGCAGAAGCGCAAACCGAAAGGAATCGACCATGCCGAGAAAATGGGTCGTTCTCGTCGCAGCTCTCCTTGTTACGGCGTTGTCGGCAACAACGTGGGCGCTCGGCGCAACCGGTGGCACAGGAACGAGTTCGAAATCCTCGAATCCGCAGGCACGACTCAAGGCCGATCCGCCCGACGCCGCCTTCCTGCCCGGCGATATCCGGCCCGACGCTCCCGAGTTGGCCGCCCGAGGCCCCTACGGCGTCGGGGTCCGCACGCTGCACGTGACGAACCCCAACCAGGTTGACATATTGCGGTACTCCGCGACGAACACGGACCCGCGGTATGACCGCCCCCTCACGCTCGAGGTCTGGTATCCGGCCGAGATCAAGGGGAAGCAGAAGGAGGAGCTCGCCACCTATTCGGACGTCCTGGGGAGCGGGCCCAACGATCCGGCACGGCCGAATGTCCCGTTCGAGTTCCAGGGACGCGCACTCCGGAACGCCAAACCCGATGACAGCGGCGCTGCGTACCCACTGATCATCGTCTCGCACGGCTACCCGGGCTCGAGGGTGCTGCTCACGAACCTGACCGAGAACCTCGCCTCCAAGGGCTACGTCGTCGTGGCGATCGACCATACCGAGTCGACGCATGGCGACAAGGCCGCCTTCTCGAGCACGCTGCTCAACCGCCCGCTCGACATTCTCTTCGTGCTCGATCAGATGGC
>Ga0315283_10005253_pt1 | contig 11400 bp, 10 predicted proteins | sample YL17G09_0_MG_FD_204541 | JGI IMG/M metagenome (GOLD analysis project Ga0315283, IMG submission 204541) | Sediment microbial communities from Yellowstone Lake, YNP, Wyoming, USA - YL17G09_0 | ecosystem: Environmental > Aquatic > Freshwater > Lake > Sediment | place: USA: Wyoming | collected...
ATAGAAAGAGCCATTCGAAAACTTCGTCAGGCTGGTCTATTGAAACGCGTTGGTGCGGCCAAGGAAGTCAGCGAAGGGGGATCATGCCCGTCATCCCGGCCATCCTCAAATCCATCTACGACGCCATTGGCGTGCGGATCAACGAGCTGCCCGTCAACCTCCGAGCGGATCTGGCGGGCGCTGCAAGAAAAAAAGTAATCCTTCTATATAGCCGGGGCGGGTCTAATGGCCCGCCCCCGGGTGTTTTACCCCTTAACGAGACCCTGCTTTCTCCCTCCGATCTATAAAATCCTTTTTAAGCTTACCTATAAGTCCATAATATGCTATAGATTATCGAATTCCGTAGAAGAAAAACCCCAAAAATATTTTCCGGCTAACAAACGGTGAAATAAAATGCTTGACAATTTCGTGTTTAACATTCTAATTTGCTTAGGATTTGCTCCCCGTCTGACACGCCGAAAGGCCTCGGGCGGGGTTATTTTTTTTTTGGGGGGGGACTCCCCATGCCCACTGAGCCCCTCATCAAACGTGCCGTTGACTTCATAGATGGGCAGACCTTTCCCACGCGGTGCCTGGCCTTTTGCATTCCGATATCGCCGACATCTCAAAGGCTGTTCGCTTTATCGGCATCAGGTTGAAGCGATCCGGTTGGGAACTGCAGGGAAGGATTTCATCGTTACCTCCGGAACGGGGTCCGGCAAGTCGCTGACTTATATCGGATCGATCTTCCACTATTTGCTCTCCCATCCAAACGCAGCTGGCGTGACGGCCGTAGTGGTTTATCCGATGAACGCCCTTATCAATTCCCAATTCGAAGAATTCAGCCGTTATAAAGAGAACTACGAAAGCGCCTCGGGTAAACCTTTTCCAATCACTTTTGGGCAGTACACAGGGCAGGAAAATGAAGAGAAACGACAGAAGATCCGCGAACATCCTCCTCATGTTCTGCTCACCAACTACATGATGCTGGAGCTTCTCTTGACCCGCTTTCGAGAGCGGACCATTCGAGATGCCATTTACGATAATCTCCGCTTCCTGGTCTTCGATGAACTCCACACCTATCGGGGACGCCAAGGTAGAGATGTGGCCCTGCTGATTCGCCGCATTCGAGCTCGTTGTAATAATGAATCGGTCTGTATAGGCACATCGGCCACGATGATATCCGTCGGAAGTGTTTCTTCGCGACGCGATCAAGTCGCTAAAGTCGCCACTACGCTATTCGGACGATCATTTACACCCGAGCAGGTGGTAAACGAGACTCTGGCCCGTTCATTATCTTTTTTCGGTGTATTGCCAACAGGCGCAGAGCTTACGACCGCTATTGAAACTGGAGTTAATCTCGATGGCGATCTTGACCAACTGAAAATCCACCCTGTTGCTATCTGGCTGGAAAACCGTGTCGCCCTGGAGGAGTGTGAGAGTCACCTCGTTCGTCGCAAACCCCAACGCATCAGCGAAATCGTCACGGCTTTATCACAGGAATCCGGATTAGCGGAAATAACTTGCCGTCAGTTTCTTGCTGACCTCCTACAGTGGATCAGCGTCGTTAATAAACGATTGCAGGATATTGGCCGACGCTATACGATTTTACCCTTCAAGCTTCACCAGTTTATCTCCCAAACGGGCTCGGTCTACACCACGCTCGACCAGGATGATGGCCGCTATATCACGTTGGAACCGGGTATCTACAAACAGGATGAAGAGACCAAGACTCCCATCTTTCCCAACGTGTTCAGCCGTGCCACCGGGCAGGCATTCATCTGCGTGTCCCGTATCGGCAATCGCCTGGAACCCCGGGAGTTCCGGGAGAGTTCTGAGGAAGACGAAGAGGCGACGGCCGGTTACCTCATCGTTGGCGAGGATATCTGGGACCCATCAGAAGACCTGGAGCTTCTCCCAGACTCCTGGTTGCGAGTGACCAAGCAAGGGCCGGTGCCGAATTCCAAGAAGAGGGAGTTTTTTCCAACCAAACTCTATTTTGATGAGTTTGGTAAATGCTCGGAAACGGAACCACTGAAATGGTGGGGTTGGTTCATGAAAGCCCCATTGCTCTTCGATCCTACCGGCGGCGTCTTCTTCGAAACAAAAACCAGCGAAGGGACCAAACTGACCAAATTGGGGAGTGCGGGGCGCAGCACCTCCACAACCATTACCGCCTTTTCAATCCTCAATCGGCTCAATGACGCCGGGTATCCTCCCAAGGATCAAAAGCTGCTGAGCTTTACCGATAACCGCCAAGATGCCGCCCTGCAGGCAGGCCATTTCAACGATTTTGAGCAGGTCGTTCGGTTGCGGGCCGGCATCCACAAGGCCCTGGAGGAAGCCTCGGAGAATACGCTCAATTACGCCACACTCGGCGAGGCGGTGTTTAAAGCCCTTGGATTGCCGTTTCTTGATTTTGGTAATCGCAAGGAAGAACCGACTTTGGCCAATGTCCGCCGAAATTACGAGGAGTGTCTGCAAACCTATCTTATTTATAGGGCCATTGCCGATCTACGGCGCAGTTGGCGGATCATCCTGCCTAACTTGGAGCAATGTGCCTTACTCTCCATCGAGTATCTGGATCTGGACCAGGTTGCGGCAGCGCATGACTTCTGGTAGGACACCCCGTTATTGAAAGAACTGAACCATGACGACCGGAAAGAATTTCTTTGCACAGTACTTGACTTCTTCCGTCTTGAATATGCCATCCACAGCGAGAACTATCTTACTCAGTCCAGGATCAAGGAAAACGAAAAACACTTTGGTGAGATGCTGCGCCCACCCTGGACACTGGACCGCGATGAAAAATTAGAGCCATTCTTTATTCGCTATGAGCCATTGCATCGGTCTGCAAGGCTTTTCTCCAAGAGTATGGGGCCGGCCAGTTCTTTGGGCAAGTTTATTAAGCTCTACGTGCGCCAGCGCAAATTAGATATTGACCTTAGAACCGAAAACTACCGTGCTTTTATTTTCCAATTGATGCGAATCCTGGAAGACGCGGATTACCTCAAATCCCAGACTGCCCGCAGCGAACGTAATGAAGAGGTGTTGATTTATCGCCTCAAGATCGAGAAAATTCTCTGGAAGCTTGGCGACGGCGAGACCGTAAAAGCGGATATCATCAAAAGACGTTCTTACAAAGACCAGACCCCACTGCCCAATTTGTTTTTTCAGGAGATCTATCGGCGTGATTTTTCCAAAATCAAACGCCTGAGGGCCGAAGATCATACGGGTCAACTGAGTACGGATGAGCGTCAAGAAAGGGAAGAACGCTTCAGTGCCCTCATGGACCGCCAACGCTTCCAGGTGGTCTATCCGGTCCTGCCGATGGATCTTCTTGGCGTTTATATCCTTTTGCCGGAGTAACCCATGCCGCTGCCTGTCAACCTCAGTGATCTTCTCCATGGCAAGAGCGTCGAATGGGAACGCCTTGAATTCAAGGAAAGCTGGAATCCCCTGACCGTACTCCACACCATTTGTGCTTTCGCCAATGATTTTCATAACCTCGGCGGCGGCTATATTATTGCGGGCCTCAAAGAAAAAGATGGGCAGCCTGTATTGCCCCCGGAAGGATTGGACCCCAGAAAAATTGACGCCATCCAAAAAGAGATCCTTAACCTCGGCAACACGGCCATGCGGGAAAACGGCTCCCCAGGCCCTGAGTTTGAGTTCGATGAAGATCACAGCTATTTCCTGGTGCGCTTGCCGGTTCATCCGGCCACTGTCCTGATGGAAGATGAACAGCAGCCGGAATTGGGGGGGGAGTCAAGGGTAGAGTCGAGGTCCGAGTCGAGGTCCGAGTGGCGATCCCGCCCTGACTGGAGGCCGGAATGGGGGCTCAATTCGGTGCACGACCGCATCATGAATGCTTTAGGTCAAGGGCCTTTGGCCAAATCGGCCATTGCTGAGTCTCTTGGGCATAAATCAATATCAGGCGCCTTGCGGCAAGCATTGATAGATCTGATGAAAATCGGGCTGATTGAGTTTACCCTTCCCCGAAAGCCTAAAAGCCGTCTGCAGAAATATCGCCTACGTCGCTTAAAGGCCAGACCATGAACTACCCCAGTATTCGCATAGAAGGGGCCATCCTTTCCCCGGACATTCTCGACCGGCTCGAAGACGCTCCCGGACAGCGTCCGGCCGACTTCGGTTTCAATGGGGGCGTAGGTTAAGGACGAGATCGTCCGGGCCTGGGCCGATGCCCAGGATTATTGGCGGATTTTTCAGCGCAAGCTCGAAACCGTCAAACAAGATTCTCCGGCCACTACCGAGACCCGCCAGCAATGGATCGTCCCGCTGCTCGGCCTGCTCGGTTACCAACTCGAATACCAGTCGCGCGGCCTGGAACTGAATAGCAAGATTTACGCCATCTCTCATCGGGTCATGAACCGGGGCCGCACGCCTGTCCACATCATCGGCTGCCGGGAACCGGCCGGGCTGGACCGCAAGCCCGAAAAGGCCGTCCTGCGCATGTCGGCCCACGCCATGGTGCAGGAGTTGCTCACCCTTCAGGATGAACTCTACGGCCTCGTTACCAATGGCCGTTTGCTCCGCCTGTTGCGAGACAGCTCCCGCCTGGTCAAGCTCACCTACCTGGAATTCGATCTCGACCGAATCTTCACCGACGGTCTGTTTGCCGACTTCGCCGTCCTTTACCGCCTGCTGCATGCCACGCGACTGCCGTCCTCTGCGGAGACGGCCATCGAAAGCCTGATCGAACGCTATCATCAGGACTCCCTCGATGCCGGGGCGCGCATCCGCGACGGCTTGAGCCGCGCCGTCGAGCAGGCCATCCGGGACTTCGCCAACGGATTTCTGGCCCATCCGGCCAATGAAGACCTGCGCCAAAAGGTTGTTGCCGGGGAACTAAAACCGGACGTTTACTACCAGCACCTGCTTCGATTGATTTATCGCCTACTCTTCCTGATGGTTATCGAAGAGCGCGACCTGGTCTTTCCGCCTGGAACGGACGCTGCCAAACGTAATATTTATGACCGATATTACACTCTCCAACGACTGCGACGTCTCTCCGAGAAGCGCTACCTGGCCGACCGGCGCAAGCACGACCTCTGGTTATCCTTGCTGGCGACCTTCCGCCTCTTTGACGCCAGCGGCCCTAGTCTGAAACTTGGCCTGCCCCCGTTGGCCGGAGACCTGTTCGATCGGGACACTATTGGACCTCTTGGTTTCTGTACCCTCGCCAACGATTTACTACTCGACTGTTTGCGGTCGTTAGGTCTCTACCAACACCCCGATTCCGGACAGGTGATCCGCGTCAACTGTGCCGCTCTCAATGTCGAAGAATTCGGCTCGGTTTATGAAGGGCTGCTGGAATACCAGCCGGTTTTTCTTTTCACCCCTCGCCCTTTGGGAGAGGGGGCGGGGGTTAGAGCTATAGAGTTCGCCTTTGAAAAGGGTAACCAGCGCGCCGTCACCGGCTCCCACTACACCCCGGACGACCTGGTCCAGCCATTGATCAAGCATTCATTGGATTATCTGATTGCCGACAGATTGAAGGCCCCCAATCCCGAAAAGGCGCTCCTCTCTTTGAGAGTCGCCGATATCTCCTGCGGCTCAGGCCATATCCTGCTTGCCGCAGCCCGCCGCATTGCCACGGAACTGGCCATCGTCCGCACCAGCGAAGAGCAACCCAGCCCCACCGCCTTCCGTACTGCTTTACGGGATGTGATCTGTGAGTGTATCTACGGCGTGGACCTCAATCCCCTGGCCGTGGAACTCTGCAAGGTCGCCCTTTGGCTGGAGGCCCACAACCCCGGCCGACCGCTTAACTTTCTCGATCATCACATCAAGTGCGGTAATGCCATCGTCGGCTATGCCCGGCGCGATGAAATGGAGCGTGGCGTGCCCGAGGAAGCCTTCGTCACCATGCCCGGAGACGATAAGGAAACCGCCTCTTTCTTCCGCAAGCGAAACAAAGAGGAGCGAGCCGCTAAGATGCAGGCCAATTTCGAGTTCTCTCCTGAAATCAAGAAACAGCTCGATAGCCTCCTGACTCGCTGGCATGAACTCTCCGGCTTGCCTGAGCGCACGCCCGAAGACATCGCGGCCAAGAAACGCCGGTACTTCGACTTCACCCGAAGCCGGGACGCCTGGATGATGAACCAGATCGCCGCTATCCCCATCGCCCAGTTTTACATCCCAAAAACTCCGGAAAACCAGTCTCGATTGATTACCGATGAGGAATTCCGTCGGTTTCTCTCAGGCGAACGTCATCCCCAGGGTCAGGCCACGGCCATGGCTTGGGCTATGGCTCATGAAAGAACCAAAAAGTTTTTTCATTGGTTTTTGGAATTTCCAGAGATTATTAATCAAGTCGGCTTTGATTGCATCCTCGGGAACCCGCCCTATCTAAACACAAAGCACCTAAGCAGTACTTTTGGTTATCCATTCTGCAACTATGTTGGATGGGAATATGCCCCGGCAGGTTTGAGTGACCTGGTAGTTTATTTCGTCCGCCGAATATTCGGTCTACTACGACCAGACGGTTTCGCCGCCTTTATCACCACCAACTCCATTAAAGATGGTGATATACGCAGGGATGGGTTGGAGCAGGTGTTAGCCCAGGGGGGTGCCATCAATTTCGCTGTACGCGGCATAAAATGGCCAGGGAGAGCAAACCTTGTCGTATCGCTCGTTGCTTTTCATAAAGGCCAGTGGCATGGCAAACGAATTCTCGATGGAAAGGAAGTTTCAGCTATAAGTGCTCACCTCGAAGATAGTCTGGACACTGGTGAACCACAAACACTATTTGATAACGCTGGACATATATATCAGGGCACTATTTTCCTCGGCGATGGGTTTTTACTTACCCAGGAAGAGGCTGCTAAGTTATTTGAAGCTGATATACGTAATCGAGATGTGATTTTCCCTGTCATCAATGGGGAAGAATTGAACGGCCAGCCTATTCAATCTCCGGGCAGATTCATAATTAATTTTTTAAAACGTTCTGAGGCAGAGGCTTCCCAATACGAATTGCCATTCAAAATTGTTGCCGAGAAAGTAAGGCCAATTCGTTGTGCACAGAAGAATCTGGCTGCAAAAAAATGGTGGTGGCGTTACTACCGTTATAATGAAGAGTGCTATTCCAATATCTTTAGCCTCAGCCGTTGCTTCGCTGCTGTGTGGCATAGCAAGTACCTGAACTTCGCATGCCTTCCTACCACCTATATCTTCACTAACTCATTATATGTTTTAACCACCGACCGATGGGACCTATACTCCATGGTCCAATCCACATTGCATGAGGTGTGGGCTCGCAAATACAGCGGTGCTTTAGAGACTCGACTACGATACTCTTCAACCGACTGCTTTGAGACCTTTCCTTCCCCAGAAGGATTGTGGCAGACGGCCAATCCAAAGCTGGCAGAAATCGGCGAGCGGTACCACGAACATCGCCGCACCCTTATGCTCCGTCTCTGGCTTGGGCTGACCAACATCTACAATCTGTTCCACACCCGTGATCTCACTCCGGCCATTGTCGCTAAGGTCAGCAAAAGATCCCAGGATGAAGCAGAAGAGGGCTACCGGGGTATTCTCGAACTACGCAGCCTACACCGCGAAATGGATATGGCCATCCGCGACGCCTATGGCTGGTCTGACCTCGAACTCGGCCATGACTTCCACGAAGTCGAAACCCTGGCTGAGAACGACCGCGTCCGCCATACCATCAGCCCCACCGCCCGCAAGGAAGTCCTGCGCCGCCTTCTGGCTCTCAACCACCAACGCGCCGCCGCTCAAAATGCCCAGTCCGCCACCACTTTTGCGAAAACGAAACGTGGCAGAAAGCCCACTCAACCCAATGACCTTCAACAAAAACTATTCTGACTGGACGGAGACTGAAACGTGAATAGTAAAAATGACTTCCTTAAACAATTAGATCAAATGGATAACGAAGGCAAATTGGAAAAAAATCCAGATCGTTTAATAAATTGGCATAAAGCCAGAGCTACAATTTGCCTTTATGATGAGGCCTACCAACTTCGGCTGGCCCTAAATCGAACAGCAGAGGCTATGGAATTTTTAATCCTTTTGAAAGACATTGTTATCGGCCCAGGTAAAAAAATTGATCCATCATCGGCCACTCCCGAGAACGAAGTAATCGCACTGATCAAAAAGGCTTATGGATTTTTGGCGGAAACTATGGAGGTCTCTATCCAGGAGGGGATGGTAAGGATCAAATTCAAGGATGCCACCCCGGAAAAAATCAGCGAAGCCCAGGCCAAACTGGAAAAGGCGATCAAGGAGGCCCAACAAGGGAGACTCCTGAAGGCCCTGAAGTTGTTTCAGGAAGTCCTGATGGTGATCCCAGAGCACGTGGATGCCCGCCGGAATCTGGCCAAGATCTACCTGGATCTGGGAAGCCTGGACAAAGCCAAGAGGCATTTGACCGAATGCCTTCAGATAGGGATGTGGCTATCTACTATGCCCATGACGCCAAGGAAATTTACTCCGGGTGCCGGACCCTGGCCGGGATCACCGGCGATTGGCGCCCCATCGACCAACTGGCCTGGGAATGCCTGGCTTGGTTCAAATTCGTCCATCCCGATGGGCTGAGACGGGAAGGCTTGAAGGTGGGTCTGAAACCAAAGTTCTAATAGGAATATTTAAATGACCGGAACCTGGGTAACGGACTTGACTCATTTCCTCGACGAGGAGGGCGATATCGGCCCCATTTCGGGCCCGGCCCGGCGACTGGCCGAATTCTTCGCAGCTATCGTGGATGACCTCTCATCCTGATCCGATTCCACCCCCTGAATATCGGGTTCGATGCCGTCGCCGTCCGGGGCGGAGGCCCGGCAGCGGGATGATTGAAAGCGATTTTGATTTCGAAACCGAAGATATCATTTGGTGGTGTCCCGTGTGCGGGGATAACGGGTATATTTATAATTGGAAAGGATCGTTGTGGGACTTGAGCGGGATGGATGAAAGGCATTAATAATTAAATCCGGCTCGACGGGCCTCGGATCGGGTTTACCAATCCATTTTTGCAGGAGATTGTTTAGGTATTGATTTGATTTGGATAGTAAGGGGGGTTGTTATGGTCAAAAAGTTTACCGGGATCGTTCGCAAGAGTAAATTGGAATATGTGGCTGTATGCTCAGGTATGTTTTTTACGGGAGGGACAGACGGTATGATCGGGGTCCCACCAAATGATCTTTAATATGCTCCGGTCTCTTATTCCCCATATCCGTTGTTTACCTGTCAATCTTAAAGAAAATATGAATGGGTCTTTTTTGTTTTCGGGACACGAAAAGGTAAATTATGACTCGGGGAGAAGGCTGCTGTAATATTCTTCTATGGTATCTTTGGTAATTTCGTTATTCCCGCGGATATTTTCCGGGAGTCCGGCACGGGCTTTTCGCCAAGGTTCTTCCAGGTGAGTTAAATCGCTAAGCCATTGTGATGACTTATCGCCATAATAATTTAACACCGCGTTAATAGTATCTATTTTATATTGCTTGAGTATTTCCGGATTGCCGCCGGAAATTGATTTTACCTTAAATTGACCCCGATGGGCCTCGAATAATTTTCTAACGACTGGTCCATTAGCCCAAGCCTCTATTTTTTCACGAAAAAGGGGCTTTCCGTCCCAAACTAAAGACCAGGCTTGACAATAATAAACAATTTTCTGGAGTTTCATCGCGGTCATTGGACCATGTTTATTTAAAATATAGGCTGCAACATCAAGGACTCCTGCCATATTTTCCCCCTTTAAGCCAAGTTTCTAATAACCGGGCTCTGCTACCAGTCAATAGATTGTTTCAATAGAAGTATATAATGGTCGATTTTTGGCAAAAATTTGATCATAAATTTAAGGTTTTGTCAAGAAAATCGGCTCCGGGTTTTAATCAAAACCTGCTGCATTTGCGGGAAACTTTGGCCTACATCCGACGCAATTATCTAAATGAAACCGTTATCAAACAAGCGGGTCGGGCCGAGGAGCTCTTTTATGCCCATGACGCTAAGGATACTTACTCCGGATGCCGAACCCTGGCCGGGATCACCGGCGATTGGCGACCCATCGACCAACTGGCCCGGGAATGCCTGGAATGGTTCAAATTCATTAATCCGGATGGGCTGAGACGGGAGGGGTTGAAGCTGGGGCTGAAACCAAAGTTCTGACGGCAACTGGATTTAATTACTCGGCTACTCCCACCAAGTCATAGGGGTGGGCTTCCGTAATTTTCACCGGGCAAATCTCCCCTACAACCGGTCTTCCGTCGGTGATATAGACCACCCCGTCCACCTCCGGGGCCTGGAAGCGGGTCCGGCCCTCCAGCAGCCACTCACTTTCGGAGCTCGGGCCGGTGATGAGGACCGGTTCAACCCGACCGACAAATTTCCGGGTGTGGGCCCAGGAGATTTCCTTCTGCCGGGCCAGAAGCAGGTCGTATCTTTTTTTAATCGTTTTTTTGGCGATCTTTCCCGGCAGAAGGGCCGCCGGGGTCCCTTCCTCTGGTGAATAGCGAAAGACGCCCAGGTGATCGAACTCAATTTCCTCGATAAAGTTCAGCAGCTCCTGAAAATCTCCCTCCTCTTCGCCGGGAAAACCGACCATTACTGTGGTCCGCAGGGCTACCCGGGGCCAGGTCCGACGGATACGCCGGAATAATGCCCTAAGATCCCGCTGCCGGTAGAGCCGGTTCATGGCCTTTAAGATACGGTCACTGGCGTGCTGGATGGGAATATCCAGGTAGGGGCAGACCTTTCCCACTCCGGCCAGAGCCTTCAGTAGTTGCGGAGTGACACGCTCCGGCCTCAAATATAATAGTCGGATCCATTGGATCGGATCGATCCCGGCCAAGACCTTTATTAATTCAATTAAGGAAGTGTGCCGGGAAAGATCCCCCCCGTAGGCCGTGGTGTCCTGGGCCACCAGGATCAATTCTTTGACCCCCCGGGCCGCCAGGGACTTGGCCTCCGTTAACAGGATCTTCGGGTCCCGGCTCCGGAAGGGCCCGCGAATATCCGGGATGGTGCAATAGGCGCAGCGGTTGGAGCACCCTTCCGCGATTTTTAAATAGGCCGTTCCCGGAGGAGTGGTCAGAAGTCTTTCCCAGGGTTCGCGCCAGAGGGCCGGGTTGGGTTTCAGGTCGAAGATCGTTCCCCCGGCCCGGGCCAGGGCCTCCCGAACTTGCCGGGCGATCCCCAACAAGGATTCGGTGCCTAAAAAAAAATCCACTTCCGGCAGCCGTCCGACCAGTTCTTCCCGGTACCGCTGGGGAAAGCAGCCGGCCACGCCCAGGACGCGGCAAAGGCCCTGCTCCTTGAATCGAGCCGCCGTAAGGATAGTTTCTATGGATTCCTCCACCGCCGAGCGAATGAAGCTGCAGGTATTCACTATAATGACTTCGGCCTCTGCCGGCGTCTCGGTGATCCGAAACCCTTGCGCCTGCA
>Ga0315283_10005255_pt1 | contig 11398 bp, 7 predicted proteins | sample YL17G09_0_MG_FD_204541 | JGI IMG/M metagenome (GOLD analysis project Ga0315283, IMG submission 204541) | Sediment microbial communities from Yellowstone Lake, YNP, Wyoming, USA - YL17G09_0 | ecosystem: Environmental > Aquatic > Freshwater > Lake > Sediment | place: USA: Wyoming | collected...
CGATGGTTGAGAATAAATGAGAATTAGAAAAAAAAAAAAAAAAAAGTCGACTTCTCATTCTTCCTTTTCCCTCTCCATCTCCTCGCCGTGCAGGTCCGTTTTTTTTCTCAGGGCACGTCCCGCTGGGGAGAGCTAAAAGCCGTAGTCGGTTGCGTGTATGTGGGCGCCCAATTGGCCGCCGGCTCGCGGGGTTTGATGGCAGCTAATTTTCTCGCATGGAGCGCCCGGGCTGCTGAACTCCTCTTCTTCTCGCCCGCGCCCAGCCCCTGACCACATTCTCCTTGTCCACCCACCCACAGGCCCACACTTGATCCGCCCAAGATGTCGTCGAATGCCTCCAATTGGAAGGTGTGACAGTGGAGAAGAGGAGGAGGGGGGAGAGAGAGAGAGAGAGAGAAGATCTGCCACCTCTGCCTCGAGTCCGCATCACCCCCCTCCCCCCTTCTCTCAGACCCGCACCGCCCTCCTGGCCACCCTCCTGGGCACGCTCTCCATCCTCTCCCTGGCCGCCCTGGCCGGTTCCTCCTCCCGCGCCCTCCTCTCGCACCGCCAGCGGTTTGCCTTCCAGGTGCCGGCCGGGCAGACGGGACGGTACTCCGCACGGGCGGGCTACGCCGCCTGGTCCACCAACGCGGGCGTGCGGGCGGGGTTGACGTCCCCGGTGTCCACCCTGGGCGGCGGCCTGAAGGGCGTGGGCACGGCGCTGGCAGCCTTTTTGGCAGCCTCCTTCGTCGCCGGCCTCGCCCTGGCCGCCGCGGCCCTGCTGGGCTGGGCGCCGGCAGCCGTCCTCACCATTCCGTCGGCCATCCTGGCGACCGGCCTGGTCGGCCTAGCCATCGCGTTCTACGCCATGGGCGCCCACGCCCTGCGCGCCTACTCGTCCCGCTCCATCCAGGCCGCGCCCTGGGTTTGGGGCGGCTGGGCCTGGGCGTTGGGCCTCATCTCCGGCATCGGGTGGGCGCTCGTGCCCGGCGTGGCGGCCAGGGTCGGGGCCCGCCCGCCTGGGGCGTCCTTCCTTGGCAGTGGGGCGGGGGTGGGTGGCGGGACGGTGGATGAGGAGGACGGGACGGTCGCGGCCGACGGGACGCGGCCCGGGAGGGGCGGCGGCGCGGTCGCTGCAGGGGCCGGTGCGGCGGGTGCTCTGGGAGCGGGTGCGGCGGCGGCGGCGGCGGGTGCGGCGGCAGCGGCCGCCGAGCCCAAGCCGGCGGCTGTTGAGGCCCAGGAGCCCGCGGCCGCCGCCGCCCCGGGCATCCTGGGCCGCCTCCTCTCCCGGGGCGTGTCCGGTCGCACCACCGCGGACGCGGCGCCGCCCGCGGGGCCGGGTGCGCCCGTCGTGCCTGCCGTGACACCGGTGGAGGCCGCGACCCCCGCCGACTCGGCCGCCGCGACGGCGGGCGGGACGGTGGCGCCGGCAGACTCGTCCCAACCCTTGGGACTGATCGGGCGGGCACTGTCGCGGGTGCGATCGACGAGCACGGGCGGGGGCGGGGGCGGGGGCTCGGGGGCGGTCGCGGACACGGCCGACTCCGCGGCAGTGGTGCCCGCGGCGCCCGTGGCGCCCGCCGTCGTGGCCGCACCGCCGGCGCCGGCGTTGGCGCCCGAGCCCGCCGCCGCCCCGGGCGTGATCAGCCGCGTGCTCTCCCGCGTCCGGTCCACCTCCTCCGGCGGGGACGGCGGCAAGGCGGCGGCGGCGGCGGCCACCGTCGCTGGCGGGTCCACCGCTGCCGCCACGCTCGGCAGGTCCGAGTCCGCCGTGGAACGCGCGGACGCGTCCCACAACATCACGACGAGAGCCCTGACGACGGCAGCCACGCGCGCGGAGGCCGCCGCGCTGGCCGCTGCCGCGGCGGAGGCGGAGGAGCTGCAGGCCAGGGTGGACGCGGCGCTGACTGAGAGCGCTGCCCTGGCCTCCCAGGACTTGGTGGATGCGAAGCACGAGGCCCTGAAGCTGAAGCGCCAGCTGACCCTGGAGGCGGCGGACAAGCCGGGCGGGAGCGGGGCGGCATGAAGCGTCCATTTTTATCTAACAAGGCGTGCTTGGGCGTATGGGAGAGAGAGAGAGAGAGAGAGAGAGAGAGAGAGAGAGAGAGCGGGCGTGGGGGGGGTCGTGGCGTGTGTGAAACGTTTTTTTTTTTTTTTTCCACTGGGCGCTGAAAGCACGGCAATTTACAAAAGAGTCATGCGCACGCGCGCGCTCTTCATTCATAATTGTGGGAAGGGTATATTTTCTTTAAAGGTTATACCGTCACGTAAGTAGTAGCGGGGGGATTCCAGGGACGCGCGGCACGACACGCCCGGCCAACAAAAACAAACTTTTCATATCAGATCGAGGCGGGCCCAGGCTTCCCAACGGCAACGGCCTTGGGCTCCGCCGCCGGCTTCTCCGCCGCCGGCGCCTTGGGCTCTGCCGCCGGCGCCTTCTGGGCGGCGGGCGCCGTGCTATTGAGGGTGCGGAAGGTCTCGGCCAGCCAGTAGGCGGAATCCTTGGGCACGCGCTCGCCGCCCTTGGCGTAATCCGTCCACACGATGCCGAACAGTTTGGTCATCTTTTCGGCCCACTCCACCCCGTCCGTCAGGGACCAGGCCAGGTACAGGTCGACGGGCACGCCGTCGATGGTCTTCGCGTCCGACGCGGCCTTCACGTACCCCTTGTAATAATCGACGCGGAAGTCGTCTTTCAGCACCTCCTCCCGCCCCTTGGCCGCCTCGTCCGGCACGTCCACGCCCGACTCGGAGACGACCACGCTCTGCGGCTTGTACACCTTGTTGACATAGTTCAGCAGGGAGCGCAGCCCCGACGGGACGACGTACAGCCAGCTGGAGTCGGCGACGGGGCCGACCTTGGTCCCGTTGGCGTACTCATACTGCTCGCCATAGTCGGTCAGGCCTTCGCCGTACCCGCCCGTGTAGCCGGCCGCGTGCTTGATGACCTTGGTGGAGTAGTGGTTGATGTAGAAGGTGGACGGCTTGTGGGCCAGCAGGTCGGCGCGCAGGGCCGCGGAGATGGGGGGCAGCACGGAGGGCGGGATGCGGGCCCGCACCGACGCGGGCCAGTCGCCCTTCCACAGCGGGTCGGCGAAGATGCCCAGGCGGTAATCGATGTAGCGCTGGGCGGCCTCCACGTCCAGCGGGTTGGTCTCATCGAGGGGGATGGTCCACTCCGTGTCGAGGGCGGCCCCGAGCTTGCCGCCGCCCGCGGGCGCGGGCAGGGTCGCGTAAAACTTGGCGACCGCCGCGTGCGAGGCCACCATGTTGTGCATGCACTTCCAGCCCGCGGCCGACCCCTCCGGCGTCTTGGCGGCGGGGTCTTTGAGGAAGGGCGCGAATATGCCGGTCGACCAGCCCAGGAAGCACCCGTTTTTGGGTTCGTTGAACGTCAGCCAGGTCCGGACGTACGGCCCCAGCTCCCTCATCGCGGTCTTGGCGTAGGCCGTGAAGTCGGCGACGACCCGCTCGTCCGCCCAGCCCCCGTACCTGGCCTGCAGGGCTTGGGGCAGGTCGAAATGGTAGAGCGTGACCAGGACGTCGATGCCCGCGTCGGCGTAGGCCTTGAACCAGGCCTTGTAGTGCGCGATCGCCGCCGCGTTGGGCGGCTTGGTCCCGTCGCCGTCCGGGTAGAGGCGGGCCCAGGCCAGGGAAGTGCGGTAGTGCTTGATGCCCAGCTTCTGGATGACGGCCAGGTCTTCCTTCCACCGGTTGTACCCGTCGACGGGGGAGCCTTGGCGGGTGGGGGGAGCGAGAGAGGGCGGGGAGAGGGAGGAGGAAGGAGAGGGTGAAGAAAGGATGGAGGTGGCAGATGGGGGGTTCACCCCCATCTCAAAGCCGCCAGCCTGTCAAAGAGGCGTCGGGCCCGCCTGGCCGCCACACACCCCTTTTTCTCTCCACAGGCTCGTCATTCAACACCTGAAAATGGCATCGCACGTGGGCTTACGCGGCGGGCGAGGGCGGGGACGCCCCCCTTCTGGGAGGGCGTCATGAGAGCACGACGCAGCTGCCAGCGCATGCGCATGGCCTCTATCCTTTTTCTCCTCTCCTCCGACACGCGCGCGCGCCCTCACCCCTCCCTCACCTTCAATGTACTCGTCCCAAATGGACGGTCCCCGCCCATCCTGCTTGGACGCGCCCTCGGACTGGAAGGCGGACGTGGCGATGCCCCAGGGGAAGGGGGGCTTGGGGCCGGCCGGCTCGCGGCCCGGGCGGGGGCCGGAGAGGTCGACGTTCATGGCCTTGGCCGTCGTGTTGGACGCCGGCCTGCCGACGATGGCAGTAGCAGGAGCAGTGGTGTTGCCAGCAGGCGCAGTGGCGGCAGGGGCGGCCGCGCCCTCGGCCATCAACTTGCGGCTAGCTTGCGGCGAGGCTGCGCCCGCCCCGGCGGTTGCGAGCAGCAGTGCCGCGAGTGCCAGCAGCGTCGCCCGGGGTGGGGCGGGCATTGGCTTGTGTTTTGTGAGTGTGTGTGTCGTGGGGTGCGTGGATTTTAAGCCAACGCGTGTGGACAGGGGGAAAGGGGGTGCGTCGCGTGGTTCGAGGTGTGACAGGCGGGCAAGACGCAGGAGAGTGACAGAATCCTATCACTCCTCGCAGCGCACGCGACCGGCGCAGAGGACGACGAGGAGAGCGAGCGAGAGTTTGAGGCTAGCGCACACACACAGAGATGCGTCCCCCCGCCCGCCCGCCCTCTCTGGCCTCCACCTCCCGCCCTTCCTCGTCTGGATGGGCCGGCACCCTGGCACCCTGCCCCCTGCGGCGGGCTGCTCCCCATCCCCAGCCCCGCCGCCCCACCCCGCCCAGGAGGCGGGGGCTCGCCCCCCCCGACCGCTGCGCTGCCCTCCCAGCCCCAACCCCGCCGGGGCCGCCCCTCGGCCCGCTCGGCCCGCTCGCGCCCGGCCAGGCCCTCATCCCGTCGACCTGCCAGGCGGAGACCTATGACGCCCTGGCGGCCCGGGCGGTGGCGCTGGCCGGCCGCACGGCCGGCCGGGTCGTCATCGCCCTGGCGGGCGGGCCCGGGTCGGGCAAGTCAACGGCTGCAGCAGGCGTAGCTGTGCGCGTGTGCGCGGCCCTGCCCCCCGGCCCCGGCGCCCCGCCGGGTGCCGCCTCCGCGGTCGTCCTGCCCATGGACGGCTTCCACTACACGCGCGCCCAGCTGGACGCGTTCCCGGACCCGGCCGCCGCCCACGCCCGCCGTGGCGCGCCCTGGACGTTTGATGCCAGGGCCTTTGCCGCGGCGGTGACGGCGGCCGCGCTGCCCGGGGCGTCCCTGGACGCGCCCTCCTTCGACCACGGCGCGGGCGACCCGGTGGCGGGGGGGGTGGCCATCCGCCCCTGGCACCGGGTCGTCATCGTGGAGGGGAATTACGTGCTGTGCGGCGGGGAGTGGGGCCCGGTCGGCGACGCCGCGGCGGAGAAATGGTTCCTGGGCTGCCCGACCGAGGACGCGATGAAGCGCGTCTTCCACCGCCAGGTCCGCCAGGGGCGGCGCCCAGGCGACGTGGCGCGCCGCATCGCCGAGAATGACCGCCCCAACTGTGAGCTGGTCAACGCGTGCGTGGGCCGGGCGGACGTGGTGGCGAGGAGCGACTTGCCGGCCGGCAGGAGGGGCGGTTAGAAACGTCGGTCGGCGGTGGCCGCCCCCCCCTGCGAGGGAGGTCAGGAAAAAAAAAAAAAAACGCGCGTCTTCATTAGGTGTCTCTCTCGGCGCTCTCCGCGCCCCCCCTCTGAACCGCACTCGCCATGCCTGCCCTGCTGAGAGAGTGACTGCGCATGCGAGAGCTGTGGCTGCCTCCTCGACCAGCACAGCCCCCCACGCGCCGCCACCGCGGGCGCGCGCGTGGTGAGAGGATGCCACTGAAACGCCTCCGCAGCGGCGGCGGCGGCGGTGCGGCCGACCCCGCCCCACCCCCGCCCCTCCGCCTCCTCTACCTCCCGGCCACCCCGGCCGGCCTCACCCGGGCCGACCTGGAGACCCCGGCCGACGCCCTGGCCGCCCTCCTCCTCCTGCGCGCCCAATTCCCGGCGGCCCTGGCGGTCGGCGACCGGCCCTGCCCGCCCATCGCCCTGGGCTCGCAGGTCGCGTCCCTCGTCCGTTCGGCCGCCAGCCCCACCGCCCGGGCGGCCGAGCTGGCGGCCCTGGCCGCCCGCCGCATTGTCCGCCAGCTCCGCCTGCCGACCTTGCCCGGCTCGGCCGGCGGGCCGGCGTCCGTCGCGGAGGCTTGGGTGTTTGAGAGCGACTTCGCGGCAGCCGCGGTGAGCGCGCTCCAGCGCGCTGGCGGGGGGCGCGAGGCGGCGGCGGCGGCCGCGTGCGTGCGCCCCCTCCTGGCGGCCTGCCCCGGCCCCGGCCTCACCCACGCCCGCCTGGTGAGCGTGTTGGGGCGGGGCGAGGCGGCGCCGTCGCCTGGCGGCGGCGGCGGCGGCGGCGGCGGCGGCCCGCCGGGCTCCCCCTCTTCGTCGCCCGCCTCGTCGTCGTCAGGCGACTCGCTGGCCCACCATCCGTCCCTCGCCGGCGCGGCCGCCGTCACCGGGGGGCGGCGGCCCGCCGGCCCGCCCCCGCCAGCTGTCGACGCCGCCCTGGCTTCCCTCCTCCGGGTCGGCGTCCTGGCCCGGGCGGTGCCCCGGCCGGGCGAGGGCGGCGGGGGCGGCGGGGGTGGAGGGGCGGCGGCCGAGCGCTACCTGTTTGCCATCCCGGGCGGCGGCGGGGCGCGCTTTGTGAAGGGCGTGGCGGCGGGGCGGGCGGCCCTGCTGGGCGCGCTGCGCCGCCGCCGGGGCGGGGTCGCCCCCATCCCGGCCCCCGGCGCCCGCCTGGGCGGGGCGGCCGTGCCCCTGGACGCCCGGTTCGTGCTGCGGGACTGCCTGGGCGGGGGGTGGGTGGAGCGGGTGGCGTCGCCGGGGGGGGTGATGGTCCGGCTGGCGGAGGGGCGGGTGAGGGATGCTGCGGGTGCGGGGGGGGGGAGGGGTAGGGGCAGGTGATGTGTGGTCAGCGTGTGTGTGTGGGGGGTGAGATGTGTGGGGGCGAAGGCGGGGACGCATGCAACACTCAGCGCACTGGTCGCGCCCCATAAAAGGTGCAGAGCGTCATTACACGATTGACGTGGGGCGAGCAAATGCACGCGCCCGCACGGCGCCAGCACACACCTCTGACCGCGCCCGCCTCGACCTGACACACACCCGGCCCTCGCAGGCACGCCTCACATACATACACGCCGCCGGAGCAGACGTGCGACTCGCATGCGTGCCGCCACCGGCGAGGAGGCGAGCAGCGGCGGCGCGCACGCCGCTCTGTCGACCTCCCCACTCACGACAGGCGCCCGCGGGCACCACCAGGCCGCCAGCACCTCCGCCACCCCGCGCACGCCATGGCCGGCCGCCTCCGACCCGTCCCGCGTCATCATCCACCTGGACCTGGACTGCTTCTACGCGGCCGTCGAGGCCCGCCGCCTGGGCCTGCCCGACAGCGCCCCGCTCGCCGTCCGCCAGTGGGGCGGCCTGATTGCGGTCTCCTACGCAGCCCGCGCCCGCGGCGTGTCCCGGTTCATGGGCATCCCGGCCGCGCTGGGCGCCTGCCCGGACCTTACCCTTGTCCACGTCCCCACCATCGGGGCGGACGGGGGCGTCGCGCCGGGGAGCGTGCTATCGGGCGCGTCTGCCGTCGCGCTGGCCGCCCAGCTCGTCCGTGCGGCGGGGCCCGGCGGCAACAGCGCGGCGGTCGCCCTGCCCGAGAAACAGGAGCGGAAGGCATGCCTGGAGCTCTACCGGGCGGCGTCGCGGGCGGTGATGGCCACCCTGCGCGCGTCCGCCGGGCCCAAGTGCACCGTCGAAAAGGCGTCCATCGATGAAGCGTACGTGGACGCGACGCCGGCGGTGGACGCGCTGCTCAGCAGCAGCGCCAACCCAGCCGTGGCCGTGGCCGCCCTGGCATCCGAAGCGGCCGCCGCCCCGGGCGCCTGGACGGTCGGGCCCACGCCCTTGGACCCCGGCGCCACCGTCTATGATGCCCGCCTCGCCGCGGGCGCTGCACTGGCCGCGCGGTGGCGGGCCGCAATCGCGGAGGCGCACGGGTACGGGACGAGCGCCGGCATCGCACACTGCAGGCTGGTCGCCAAGGTCGGGTCCGCCGCCAGGAAGCCGGCCTCCCAGACCGTGATCCCGGCCCGGGGCGTGCCCGCCCTCCTCGAGCCGCTGCCCCTGTCCAAACTCCCGGGGTTTGGCGGCAAGCTAGGGGAGGTGGTGGGCGGGGCCGTCCTGGCGGGCAGGAAGAATGGTGGCGGCGGTGGTGGCGGTGGTGGTGGCGGCGGTGGTGGTGGCGGTGGTGGTGGCGGCGGCGGCGAACCACCCCCCGTCACGGTGGGCGAGGTCCTGGCCCTGCCCTTCGCGTCCCTCGTGGCCGCCCTGGGCGGCGACACCGCCCGCGCGGGCGCGGTGCGGGACCGGGCGGCCGGCATCGACGACTCGCCCGTCGTCGAGAAGGCCGCCCCCAAATCCCTGCTGTCTGCAAAATCGTTCACGGCCTCGGCCGCCCCCGCCGTCCTGGCCGGCTGGATCGGCGTGCTGGCGGACGAGCTGGCCTCCCGCCTGGCCGCCGATGGCCGCCGCGCCCGAGTCCTGGTCCTCACCTGGCGCGCGGTCGCCAACCGGGTGGCGGGCGAGGGCCACGCGAGCGGGGAACGGTCGGTGCGGGGCGGGATGCCAGCCGGCGGGCCGGGAGGGGCGTCGCCGCCGGCGGACACGGTCGCCAGCGCTGCCCTGGCCCTGCTGACGAAGGCCGGGCCGGGCGTGATGCCGTGCGACCGCCTGGCCTTGTCGGCCTGCGACTTTGCGGACGCGCCCGCGGCGGGCGGGGCGGCGATCACACGGTTCCTGGTCGCCGGAAAAAAAGGTGGTGGTGGTAGTGGTGGTGGTGGGCCGGCGGGCGGGTGCCCTTCTTCCGCGGCGCCGCCCCCGCCGCCGCCGCCACCACCCCCCGCCGCTGCAAAGCCCAACCCCCTGGCGGCCTTCATGGCCCGGGCTGGGAGGGGTGGTGGTGGGGCGGCAGGGAAGGAGGGGGGCGCGTCCGGCGAAGAGCCCCGCCCGCCTCCAGCACCGCTGGCCGGGGGGGCAGGCATGGGAGGAGGGGAGGAGGACGGGGGAGCACGCGGCGGCGGCAGCGACGACAGCGCCCCGGAGGAGGAGAAAGCATGCGACGGCGGCAGCGATGGCGACGCCCCTCCCCACCCTGACGACCTCGTGCTCGCGGGCGTGGACGTCGCCGAACAGCGGCGCATCCTGCGGGACATCTGGGTGGCCGCGCAGGCGGGGAGGGGGGGGGGGAGCGGGAGTGCGGCCACCACCACCGCCGCCACCACCGCCACCGCGGCCGACCTACCACCCCAGAAGCGGGCCAAGGGCACGCCTGCGGGCCCGCGCCAGGCCAGCCTCGGGGCGGCCTTCTTGATGGCGGGCAAGGGCAAGCCTGGGCCGCCGAAATGATTAGAGAATGTGGTAGCACACCCCATTAGAACAGGTCATGAGAACCAACCAACAACACACACACACACGCACACACACGCACACCCCATCTCCCCCCATCGCATCACCCACCAAACGCCTTTTTGAGCAGGGACCGCAGCGCCTTGCGCTGCCGCACCGCCTCCACCGTCCCCGCATCCGGCTCCACGCCCGCGCCCGCCATCTGGGCGATGATGGCGCCGCCCCGGTCCAGGTCGCGCGTGCGGGCGGCCGCCCCCAGGGCCGCGTTGAAGACGGCCGGTGTCAGCGGGTGGCCCGCCGCGCTCATGGACGCCATGACCTTTCCCAGGTCCGCCCAGGCGGGCGGATCGGACGACGCGCACGCGCGGGCCAGGGCCTCAAAGGCCCGGCCGTCGGGGGCGAGGGCGGCCGGGGGGGAGCCAAAGAGTGAGTCGAAGGCCGCCAGGGCGAGGTCCGCCCGCCCCGCCCCCGCGCACGCGTCCAGGACGGCCGTCGCGAGGCGAGTGTCGGGCGTGACGCGCCCCGCCCGGGCGGCCGCGGCGACGGTGTCCAGGGCCTCCGCAGCGCGGCCGGACCGGCCGAGCGCGCCGACCTTGCGGGTCAGGTCAACCAAGGCCCGGCGGTTGGCGGCAGCGGCGTCGCTGCTGTCGCTGTCGCTGCTGGATGTCGCTGGCGCCGCTAAGTCCGGTGGTGACGACGCCCCGCCGACCATGGCGCGGGAAGGGGTGGTAGGTGCCCGGGCGGGGGTGTTCGGGGCGGAGGCGAGGCCAGGTCGGGCCGTCGACAGCGGCGGCCGGGCCAGGTTGAGTTGGAGGAGAGGCATTGTTTTTTTTTGAGTGGGAGGGTGCGGTCAGGGCGTGGGCTTTGGATGTGTGCGGGCTCCAAGGACCAAGAGCAGTGCGCTGGGCTAGACGGGCTGGTTTGAGAGTGGACAGAGAGGGCGTCAGCGTGCCTGTGCGCGGGCGCGGGAGAGGGAGAAAAGCACAAACGAATTGGCAGGTCTGGCCGCATGCACCGACCTTTTCATACTCTCCCAAAAAACTAGGCGAACGCACGCCCAAACCTCCCGCCTCACCCAATGGTCCGCCACGCCCCCGCCCCGCCCATTCCGTCCTCGTCCGACCTATCCGACGAGGAAGACGTGTCCGAAGCATCGTCCCTGGAGGATGAAGTAAGTGGAGGGAGAGAGACGCGTTTGCTCTCTCCCGACGCCCGGCGGCTAGCCAAAGAAAGGGAGCGGCCCCTCACGCCACCTCATCTCACGCATCCATGCCCTCATCTACCCTCACCCCCACACAGATCAAAGCCTTGAAAGCCTCCACCGGCCAGGCCGATAGCGGCGGCGAGGAGGCGACGAGCGAGGAGGAGGGCGGCGCGCCACATGCCGGCGGCGGCCGCCCGGCCGACCGCGCCCCCATCTACGACGCCCCTGCCATGGCGGATGCCCTGGAAGACATCGCCTGGCCGGCAGGCGCCACGTGGGCGGAGGGGCGGGTCATCACGTCGGCCTGCGTGGATGAGGTAAGAGAGATGGGAGAGAGACGGAGAGAGACGAAACAAAACAAAACAAAACGCACGCGCGTCTCGTTCTCAACCCCCGCCCCATTTCTCTCACAGGTCCCCGACCCGGACAACGACCTGGCCCGGGAACTGGCCTTCCACGCCCAGGCCCTGGCGGCGGCCCGCGCCGCCACCACCTCTGCCGCGGCCGCCGGCGTCCCCTGGGCCCGCCCCGCCGACTATTACGCGGAGATGGTGAAGTCGGACGAGCACATGGGCCGTGTGCGGGCCCAGCTGGACTGGGAGCGGGGCCAAATCGACGGCGCGGACGAGCGGCGCAAAGCCCGGGAGGCCAAGCAGTTCTCCAAGCAGGTCCAGGCGGAGCGGAAGAAGGAGAAGACGGCGACGCGCAAGGCCGCCGTGGCGGGCGTGTCCAAGCTGC
>Ga0315283_10005256_pt1 | contig 11397 bp, 11 predicted proteins | sample YL17G09_0_MG_FD_204541 | JGI IMG/M metagenome (GOLD analysis project Ga0315283, IMG submission 204541) | Sediment microbial communities from Yellowstone Lake, YNP, Wyoming, USA - YL17G09_0 | ecosystem: Environmental > Aquatic > Freshwater > Lake > Sediment | place: USA: Wyoming | collected...
TGGGCTTCCAGACGGTGCTGACCCTCCTGCTGGCGCTCGCCTACCTGTGGCTGTGGCGCCGCCAGCGCCGGCCCTACTTCCTGACCTGGTCTCTGGCCTGGATGCTCTACGCGGCGCGCCTGGCTTTCATGTCGACGTTCCTGGTCGAGCGCCAGATCGTCTGGCTCTTCGCGCACCAGGTGTGCACCGATCTCGTCGCGCTGCTGCTGCTGCTCGCCGCCGTGCAGTTCTCGCGGGGCGTGGTGTGGCGCGCGCGCTACCTGTGGCTCGGGGTCCTGGCCCTGGCCTGGGCCTACACCGCCATCTACCGCATCGGCAGCATGGAGGTCGCCGGCACCTCGGCGGCGCTGCTGCTCTTCGCCGTGACCCTGTGGACCGCCATCGTGTTCTGGCGTTACCAGCGCGTCACGCGCTCGGGCTCCGCCCTCATCCTGGCCTGGTCGTTCCTGCTCTGGGCACTGCATCACCTCGACTACCCGCTGCTGCGCAGTCTCGGCATCGCCACCTTCTATACCGTGTTCGTGGACGTGCTCATCATCGTGGCGGTGACCATCGGCACGCTGTTCCTGGCGCTGGGGGAGGAGCGCCGCAAGCTGGCCATGCGCACCACCCAGCTCGAGCAGCTCACGCGGCTGCTCCTGCGCGCGCAGGAGGACGAGCGCCGCCGCATCGCCCGCGAGCTGCACGACGAGGCCGGGCAGGTGCTCACCGCGGTCAAGATCGAGCTCGACCTGGACGGTCGCAAGGAGGCGAGCGAGATGGTGGCGCGCGCGCTGGCGCAGGTGCGCGACCTGAGCAACCTGCTGCGGCCGAGCGTGCTCGACGACCTCGGCCTGCTGCCCGCGCTGCGCGCGATGGCCGAGGACTTCACCCGGCGCACGCACATCGACGTCGCGCTCGCGATCGACGGGGGCTTGCGCGGCTTCACGCCCGAGCAGGAGGTCGTCATCTACCGTGTGGTACAGGAGGCACTCACCAACGTCGCACGTCACGCCGGGGCCCGCCAGGTGCGCGTCGGGCTGCAGGCCGGGGACCGCCAGCTGCGCCTCACGATCGAGGACGACGGCCGCGGAGCAGCGGGCGAGCCGACGCCGCAGCTTGGCCTGCTCGGCATGCGCGAGCGTGTCACCGCGCTTGGAGGTACACTGACGATCGCCGCGTCGCCCGCGCAGGGCTTCCGGCTCGAAGCCCTCATCCCGACCGGAGCGACGCCGTGAGCGATCCCGTCCGCATCCTGCTCGCCGACGACCACCCGCTGGTACGGGCCGGCGTGCGCCGCATCCTGGAAACCCAGCCCGGCATCACGGTGGCGGGCGAAGTCTCGGACGGTGACGCGGCGCTCGACTTCCTGCGCGCGGATCCGGTGGACGTGCTGGTGCTCGACCTCACCATGCCGGGCACCGATGGCTTCGAGGTGCTGCGGCAGGTGAAGACGACGCTGCCGGGCATGAAGGTGCTGGTGCTCACCATGCACGCCGATGCCGAGTACGTGGCGCGCGCCGTGCAGGACGGGGCCGACGGCTACCTGCTCAAGGACTCGGCGGTGCAGGACCTGGTGGCGGCCATCGAAGCGGTGCAGGCCGGCCGCGCCTACTACAGCCCGCCGGTGCAGCGCGAGTTGTCGGAGTTGCTGCGCACGCACTCGGCTCCGCCGCGCCCGATGGACACGCTCACCGAGCGCGAACGCGAGGTGGTGGGGCTGGTGGTGAAGGGGCTCTCGACCAAGGAGATCGCTACGCAGCTCGACATCAGCACGCGCACGGTCGAGACGCACCGCGCGAACCTGATGCGCAAGCTGAACCTCAAGTCGGTCGCGTTGCTGACGCAGTTCGCGATCCGCGAGAGGCTGGTCCAGAAGCCGTAGCGGGACGGGCGGTCACGCTACTCGCGCGTCAGCGCCTCGATCGTCTCCCGGTGCGCCGGCCAGCGCCCGACCAACTCCGCGCGGTGACCGAGCTCGAAGTCGGCGACCTCGAAGCCGGGTGCCACGGTGGTGCCGAGCAGGGCCCAGTGGCCGCCCGCGACCAGCCGCGTGCCCTGCCAGGTGCCGGCGGGCACCACGGCCTGCGGGCGCTCTCCGGCGGCAAGGTCACCGCCCAGTCGCAGCACGCGGCCGTCCGCAGCGGGGCCGAGTTGGAGCATCTCCACCGGGTCGCCCAGGTAGAAGTGAAAGAGTTCGTCGGCGCGCAGCCGGTGCAGCGCCGAGAATGTCCCGGGCTCGAGCAGGTAGTAGATCGCGGTCGCGAGCTGGCGCGCCGAGGTCTGCCCGGGCAGCGTGCCGGGCGGGAGCGACTCGCGGCAGCGGTAGGTCTCGGCGAAGCAGCCGCCCTCGGGCTCCAGCGGCTCGAGCGCAAGCAGGCGCTTCACGTCCTCGGCAGTGAGCATCGGTCCACACCTCCAGCGAGCGAGGCCCGAGCATGCGCCCTGGCCTCGCGCGGCGGCAAGTCGGGATCGGCGGTCACGACCGCCCTGTCGCCGGCAACCCGTCTTGGACTCTGATCCAACCGCCTCCTATCATGCCGGCGGCGATCTCAAATCATGGCGCGTGCGCCAATCCGCGTCCGGGGCACGAAGGAGCGAAGATGCCGCTTCGCAGGGAGTTCGAGCAGGGCAGCACCGCCTGGCTTGCCTGGCGGCGCGGCGGGATTGGCGCGTCTGACGCGCCCGCCATCATGGGCGTGTCTCCGTGGATGGACCTCGATGCCCTGTGGCTCGACAAGACGGGCAGGCGGCGGAGCGGCCTCTCGAACCACGCCATGCAGCGCGGGCAGAGACTCGAACCCGAGGCGCGCGGCCTCTACATCCGCACGACCGGCGTGCGTGTCGAGCCCGTCTGCCTCGAGCACGGTGCGCGTCCGTGGATGCGCGGCAGCCTCGACGGGCTCAGTGCGGACGGCAGCGTGGTGCTCGAGATCAAGTGCCCGGGCGCGGCGGACCACGGCGTCGCGGTGCGCGGCGAGATCCCCGGGAAGTACGTCCCGCAGTTGCAGCACCTGCTTGCGGTCTCGGGGGCACGGGTTTGCCACTACTGGTCCTATCGTGATGGCGAGGGGACGCTGATCGAAGTCGCGCCCGACCGGGGCTACATCCTGACGTTGATCGAGCGCGAACAGGACTTCTGGCGGCACGTCCTCGAAGACCGCCGCCCGCAACCGCGGCTGTTCGAGTGCTGAGGGGGTTTGCGCGCGCCGGGCGCGTCGTCGCCGCGCCGCCTGCCGCGCTCTCCTGGCATCTTCGTGCCCCGGCTTTCGTGGCCATTGCCCGCCTCCGGGGACCGTGCTAGGTTCGCGCGGTCTTGCAACGGCTTCGCTTCGGTTCGACGTCGCCGCAGGGCTGGCGCGAGCGGGTGATCCCCGTGCCCGGCGCCGCTCGGCCGCGCTCCATTCGAGGTGCCCATGTCCTCCGTCCGTACGCTGACTCTCGCCGACGCGGCCCTGCCTCGCGCCGGCGTCCTGCGCGATGTCCTCCTGGTCATCGGTGCGAGCCTCCTCACGGCCGCGGCTGCCCGCATCGCCCTCCCGCTGCCCTGGTCGCCGGTGCCGCTCACCGGGCAGACCTTCGCCGTGCTCCTCACGGGCGCTGCGCTGGGTGCGCGACGCGCCGTGCTGGCGCAGGCGCTCTACCTGATCGAGGGGGCGATGGGCCTGCCGTTTTTCGCGGGCGGCCTGGGCGGGCCGCTCGCGCTTGCGGGCCCGACGGGCGGCTTCCTGCTCGCCTTCCCGCTGGCGGCGGCCGTCACCGGCATGTGCGCCCAGCACGGCTGGGACCGGAGCTTCGGCACGATGCTGGCCGCGATGCTGCTCGGCAGCGCGGTGATCCTCGTCTCCGGGCTGGCGGTGCTCCCGCACTTCGTGCCGGCGGACCGGTTGCTGGCCGCGGGCCTGCTGCCCTTCCTGCCGGGGGAGGTCATCAAGGCCGTGGCGGCCGCGCTCGTGCTGCCGGCGGCCTGGCGTTTCGCGAACGGGCACCCGCCGCGGGAAGATCGGGACCGGTTCGGCGCGTGACCGCGCGGACCGACGCGATGCGGCGGCAGCACGACCACCATCACGCAGAATTCATCAAGCGCGTTCTCGCCGAGACCCCACCGCAACCGAGGACACCATGAGACGCTTGGTCCAGATCATCCTCTTCACGCCCGACGTGGAAGCCATGCGGAAGTTCTACGAAGAAGGCATCGGCCTTTATCCGGTCTACGCGGGTCCCAACTGGACCGCCTACCGCACGGCCGGCGTGACACTGGCGCTGCACCCGCTCGGGGACATGCACCGGCACGAGATCGAGCTCACCTTCGACAGCCCCGAGGTGAATGCCGAAGTGGCGCGCTTCCGGACCTGGGGGCTCCACGCGGCGGGCGGGATCCAGGACCAGCCGTACGGGACGACGGTGCAGTTCCGCGACCCCGAGGGGAACCTGGTCGCGCTGCGTGCGGGTGGAGACCGCCCGAGCGACGCGGGCCCCGTCATCGGCACGGTCGTCGTCAACGTGAAGGACCTCGATCAGGCGGTGGCCTTCTACCGCGACCGGCTCGGGCTCGCCACCTCGTATGTGAGCCCGCACTGGGTGGAGTTCGAGGCGGGCGACGTGCGCCTCGCGGTCCACAAGCGTCCCGCGGGACTCAGCCACCCGCTGCACGCCGGGCAGCCGATCGCCTTCTGCCTCGAGACCCTGGACCTCGAAGCCTGGGTCGAGGAGGTCGCCGACCGTGACGTCGCCTTCGCGACCGCGCCGACCGAACAGGACTTCGGCATCTTCGCCGAGGTGCTCGACCCGGACGGCAACGTGGTCGTGTTCCGCGAGACCGCGCCGCCGGAGACGTTCGAAGAGGAACTGGCGGAGTCCTTCGACCAGGATGTGCCCACGCACCAGGTGGCCATGCGCAAGCCGGTGAAGAAGGGCTCGAAGGCGATCAGCCGGCTGGCCGTCCGTCCCGCGTACCACGGCGCGAAGAAGACGGCGAAGAAGCCGCTCTCGGGCACCACGCGCACGGTGTCGTCGAAGCGCGGCGCGGGTCCGGATCACGCCAGGCTCAAGCCCAAGCGCACGGCCGACGAGAAGAAGACCAGGGTCAAGCCCGCACTCGGACGGCTCAAGAAGGCCGAGCGTGCATCGGCGACCCGCGGGCGCAGCGCACGGGCGACCACGAGCAAGAGCCGTCCGGTGAAGCGCGGTGCGGCGGGCCGGGGCCGGACTGCGGCGAAGCGCGGGGGGCGGGGCAAGAGCTAGTGCCTGCTGGCGTTGTGCCCGCGTGCGGTGGGCGGCCGTTTGCGGGCCGGCGCGCGGGAGTCGCGCGTGCCCGCAAGGGCAAATGCAAAACCCCGCGGGCACCTGGACCATCCGTCCCCCGAGCGTGATGGCTTCGGTGGTCCCGCGGGGTACAAGGCCAAGGTCCGTCCCCGCTTGTCAGGTCTGGACGAACTTCATCCCTGAGGCCGGATTCTCCAACATTCGAAGCTGCGCTGGTATGTCTCATGTTTGAGACTCTGGCGCGCAACCCATTGTTGCGAGTAGGATACCGCACATATTGCTGAACTCCAAATCGTTCAGAGAGGCCCCTCTTGGACTTCCGATGGTACTTCGCTCTTCCCGGCCCTGGAATCTCAGCCGGGGTGGTGTCCGGCGTGTGCATCACCTTGGTTTCCATCGTCTTCCGGGATTCCTCCGCGTTCCGCTGGCCAGCCGCACCGACGCCGATGCGGGGGGACCGGTCCGCTTACCGAATGTTCGCTGTGAGTGAACGCCCGTGAAGCCCCGCGTGCTTCTGGTCGAGGATGACGCTGAGTGCGCGCAGGCGATGGTCCTCGCGTTCTCGAAGCGCTTCGAGTGCTGGCAGGTCTCCACCGTCGAAAAGGCGATGGCAGCCCTGCCCGACGGTCCCTGGGGGGCCGTGATCGCGAGCTACGGCCTGGACGGGGGCGGCAGTGGGGTGGAGGTGCTGCAGGTCGTGCGCGAGACGCTGCCGCGCACCTTCCGGCTCATCTACAGCGAGGTCCGCTCGCCGAGTTTCCGGCGCGACGCGCAGCGGATCGTGCAGCCGCACTTTACGACCGACATCACCGAGCCGGACTTCATCGGCGTCCTCGAACGAGCCCTTGAGGCCCTGCTTGAGCCGCCCTCATTGGAGATCCCGTCGGATCTTCCCGCGATCCTCACGGACGTCTGGACGGCCCGCTCGCCGATGTCCCGCGAGTTCCTGCGCGCGCTGCGAGGGACCGCCGAGCAGAACGTGCCCGTCTATATCTACGGTGAGACGGGCTCAGGCGTGACTCGTTCGGGTATCATACTGCGCCAGTGGCGCCGCGAGTGGAAGGCGCGCGGTTCGTCAGCGAGCTCGAGCCCCGGCTCGCCGGTGCCCATCCTGCGGGTGCCCGCGCTGCGGGAGCGGCCGCAGGACCTGCCGCTGCTGGCGGCGCGCTGCCTGATCGAGAACTCGCGGCAGAGCGGCGAGCCGCTGCGCCGGCTCTCCCCCAGCGCGATCGAGGAGCTGCTCGGTCGCGATTGGTACGGGAACGTCATCGAGCTCGTTGCGGTGATGATACGCGCCCTGCAACGCGCGGGGGCGCGGTTGGTGATCGAGGTGGAGGACCTGCCGCAGGACAAGCAGCCGGCCTGGCGGCCGTCGCAGTACGCGAAGGACGAGGGGCAGCGCGACTGCCTGCTGCGTCAACTGCGTACGGCGCGCAACGTGGGCGCCGCCTCGCGGCTGGATGGCTGCTCGCGCGCGAACTACATCCGTCTCATGCGGCGCCTGGGCATCATCCGGGCGGACATCGTGACGGACCCGGCGCTGGAGGGGTTGGAGGCGTCCGCAGAAGTGGACTGAGGCTGTCCGGCGATCGTCGCGAGCCGGTGGCGGCGCTTCATGTACTACGCCTCACGACGCCCTCCGCGCCCTCACCTTGACCGACACCACCGAGGCGAACGCCTCGCGCTCGGGGCTGCCCGCGGGCAGCGCGTCCAGGCCCACGGTGTAGCCGCGCTCCTCGACCACGGTGACCTCGGCGAAGCCGGCCTGGCGGATCATCTCCAGGTAGTCGTCCTTCATCGCGGCGCCGGCGATGCAACCCACGTAGAGCGCGACGTCCTGCTGGAGATCGCGGGAGAGCGGCCGCGTGAGCACGAGGTCGCTCAGCAGCATCCGCCCGCCGGGCTTCAGCGCGCGGTGTGCCTCGCGAAAGACCTGCGGCTTGTCGGGGGAAAGGTTCACGACGCAGTTCGAGATGATGCAGTCCACGCTCGCATCGGCCACCGGCAGGTGCTCGATCTCGCCGAGGCGGAACTCGACGTTCACGGTGCCGGCCTTCGTGGCGTTGGCGCGCGCCTTTTCGAGCATCGAGGGCGTCATGTCCACGCCGATGACGTGGCCGGCGGGTCCGGTTTCGCGCGCGGCGAGGAAGCAGTCCACGCCCGCGCCCGAGCCGAGATCGAGCACGGTCTCGCCGGGCTTCAGGTCCGCGTGCGCGAGCGGGTTGCCGCAACCGAGGCCCAGGTCGGCGCCCTCGGGAAGGGCGGCCTTCTGTTCCTCGGTGTAGCCGAGCGTGAGCAGCACGTCACCGCAGCAATCGGAAGAGCAGCCGCAGCCGCTGCGCCTGCCCTCGGCGATCTCGCTGTACTTCTCCCGCACCACGGTGCGGATGTCTCCGCTCTCGCTCATCGCACTCTCCTCCAGATTCCGTGGGGCTGCTCCGGGCCGGCGCTCCCGCGCGGACTCAGAGCCCCCCGATGAGTTCCTTCACGCGCTTCAGCACTCCTGGATCGAGGCAGTAGCAGACCCGCGGGCCATCCACCTGGCCGCGGATGATCCCGGCCTGCTTGAGCACCTTGAGGTGCTGCGAGACCGTGGCCTGCGCCAGCGGCAGATCGAGCACGATCTGTCCGCACACGCACTCGCCGCGCCGGGCCAGCAGCCGCACGATGCGCACGCGGGCCGGGTGCGCCAGCGCGCGGGCGAGCCGTGCCAGCTCCACGTCGGCCGCGGAGTGCGGCGATCTCGCGCGGGGAGACCTGGCCGCGCTCATGTGCGCTCCCAATCGTTCATCGTGGATATACGATAATACGGGCGGCGGCGGAACGCAAGCGGGCCCTCCGGGGCGGGACATCGCCGTGCCGGGCCGTGAGCGCGGCCGGCACGGCGCGCTTGACGTCCGCCGCGGACGTTGGGGATGCTCGCAGTACGTCGGCCGCACCGCACCCCGGCATCGGAGACTCCGCCATGCAGACCAGCAACGCACGGCTCGTGGACTACCGCGCGAAGGAAGGCGTGGCGGTGATCGAGCTGTGCAATCCGCCCATGAACTGCTTCACCTTCGAGATGATGCACGAACTCGACGAGGCGATCCTCAAGGCGCGCTTCGACGACGAGGTCCACGCCATCGTGCTGTGCGGCGCGGGGGAGAAGGTGTTCTGCGCGGGCGGTGACATTCGCATGCTCCACGCGGTGGCGCCGGGCTTCCGCCACGCCTTCCTGCTCCACGCCAGCGAGACACTGAACCGTCTCGAGCACACGCCCAAGCTGGTGATCGCGGCGCTGAACGGGCACACCGTGGGGGGCGGGATGGAGATCGCGCTCGCCGCGGACCTGCGCATCGCGCGCAAGGGCGCGGGAAGGATTGGCCTGCCCGAAGTGAAGCTCGGGTTGATGCCGGGCATCGGCGGCACGAAGCGCCTGGCGCGCCTCGTCAACCCCAGCCGGGCCATCGAGTTGATGGTGACCGGCGAGTTGATGAGCTTCGAGGAGGCGCAGCCGCTCGGCCTCGTGAACGACGTCTGGGAGGCGGAGAGCGCCGGGGACTTCATGGAGAAGGTCGTGCAGTACGCCCGTGGTTTCGGTCCGCCACGGCGGGCGGCGAAGGCCGTCGGTCACATCAAGCGGGCGGTGCAGACCGGAAACGAGTTGCCCGTCGAGGCCGCGCAGGCGCTCGAGCGCGAGTTGGAGCAGTTGCTCTTCCAGGGCGAGGACGCGAAGGAAGGACTCGGCGCCTATCTCGGCAAGCGCAAGCCGGAGTTCCGAGGGAAGTAGCGGCGGCTCCTGGGCGCCCGGCCAGCCGGCCGGGGCACAGGGTCGCTCAGCGTGCGCCCGCTTCGCGCGGCATCCACGCCGGGCGGCGGTGCAGCAGCCGGAACCCGAGGCGGTCCAGGTTGTGGACCGACGGGTTGGGCTTGTCCGGCAGGTCGTCGGCGGTCTCCGCCGTGACCCAGCGGCAGCCGAGCGCGCACGCCTCGCGCATGCGTCGCACCAGCAGCGCGCCCTGCGCGCCGCGCCCGCGGTGCATGGGCAGCGTGCCGGCCGTGAAGAGCCGCCCGATCTCGCCGTGCACGTAAAGGATGCCCGCCGAGACGAGCCGGCCACCGTCGAAGGCGCCCCAGTGGTGCCAGCGCGGCCGTCCCACGCCCGCCGCGTGCAGGGGAGCGAGTCGCGCGGGGTTCGCGTAGGCGGCACACAACAGCGCTGCAAATTCCTCCGCGTGCTCTGGCTCCAGTCGCCGCAACTCGAGGCCCGTGGCCGGTTCGTCGGGCGGTGGCTGCGCCTTCCGCACCCAGATGAGCCAGTGGAAGCTCACGGCGAAGCCGCGGGCTGCGAGCCAGCGGGACAGCTCTGGAGGGCGCGCCATGGGACTCGGCTGGATCGAGAAGACCCGGTGCGGGTAGAGCGCGATGGTGCGGTCGAGGGTCGCCTCGTCGAGCGGCCGATCGAGACCGAAGCCGGTGACGCGGTTCACCGTCGCATGCGGGAACCGCGCGGCGATGAAGGCCGTGCCGCCGTCCACGGGCTCGCAGCGCAGCCCCAACTCCGCGACCAGCGCGGCCGGCGCGCCCGCCGTGCGCTCGCGCATCGAGGCAATCTCGGCCCCGAGGCAGAGCCGCGCCAGAGCCGGGTCGCCCGGGACGACGTGGGTGGGTGGCCGCCTCATGAGTGGGCCAGGATTCTCGTGCACCGCGGCATCATCACAGCCCGAAGTTAGCACAGGCCCGAAGCAGCGAAGGCCCGCGGGCGCCGGCCCCCGCGGGTCGGCTATACTGCCGCAGTCACCCCGCGCAGCCAGGCGCGTCTTCCCGGGAGTCCTCGACTGAACGCAGCCCTGCAATTCATCATCGTCCTCGCCACGCTCGTCGCCACGGCGCCGGCCGACACGGTGCGCGAATCGTCGCCCGCGCCGCTGCTCATCCCGGGCCGGGCGACCTTTCCCGACACGGCGGACCGCAACCGCGAGGCGTTGGCCCGGCAGCAGTACGAGAAGGGGCTCGGACTGGAGCGCATCAACGTGTTTGCCGCGGCCATCATCTGTTACCGGCGCGCCGTCGCGCTGGACCCGACGCTGGCCGGCCCGAACTATCGCATGGGGATGCTCTTCCTGAGCGTGGGCCAGGTCGAAGAAGCGGTCAAAGCCTTCGCGGCCGAGGTCGAGAAGCACCCGGGCGATGTGCCGGCCGCCCGCGAGTTGGGGCTGGGCCTGGCGCAGTTGAACGAGCCGGCGCGCGCCATCGCGCAGCTCGAGTCGCTGACACGACGGTTCCCGGGTGACGGCGCGAACTGGCGCGCGCTTGGCTACGCCTACATGCGGGCCGACCGCCCGCGCGACGCCGAGAAGGCTCTGCGCCGCGCCATCACCCTGCCGCCGCAGAACGCGCTCGAGCATCGCGACCTCGGATTCGTGCTCGCCGCCACGGGGCGGGAGAGCGAAGCCCGCGCGGAGTACCGGCGCGCCATCGCGCTCGATCCGAAGGAGACGGGCGCCTGGGTGAACCTCGCCAACCTCGACCGCGCGAAGGGCGACCTCGAACAGGCGCTCGCGAATTTCCGCGAGGCCGAGAAACGCGACAGCGCTGTAGCGCTGGCGGTGAAGGGCCAGGCGCAGTTGCTCGGGGAGTTGAAGCGGTTCGGCGAGGCCGGCGCGGCCTACCGCCGGCTGCTGGGGCGCGTCCCCGGCGACCTCGAGGCGAGGTTCGCGGCCGTCGGGCTCTACGAGGCGCTCGGTCGCGACGACATCGCGCTGGAGGTGGCGCGCGACGGCGTGCGCCACGATCGTGGCTCGGGCGAGGCGCGGCTCATCCTGGGGATGGCGCTCGAAGCGCAGGGGCGGTTGCGCGAGGCGGCGCTGGAGCTGCGCCGTGCCGAATCCCTGGCTCGCGACGGCAAGGGCCGGGAGCGTGCCCGCCGGCTCATCGGCACGCTCAGCGTGGAAGCGCCCGATTCACTGCGCGCGCTGTTCGAGGCGGACAGCGCGGCTCTGGCGAAGCAGCAGGCGCAGCGCTCGGCGTCGCAATCGCAGATCCGCGAGGTGCCGGCCCGGCCCGATTCACAGCGAACGCGGCCGGTGATGGCCGTGCCGCCCGAGCGCGTCGATTCGCTGTTCCTGCCGACCGGGCCCGAAACGAAGTAGGCGAAGCGCCGCGGGCTGG
>Ga0315283_10005258_pt1 | contig 11397 bp, 8 predicted proteins | sample YL17G09_0_MG_FD_204541 | JGI IMG/M metagenome (GOLD analysis project Ga0315283, IMG submission 204541) | Sediment microbial communities from Yellowstone Lake, YNP, Wyoming, USA - YL17G09_0 | ecosystem: Environmental > Aquatic > Freshwater > Lake > Sediment | place: USA: Wyoming | collected...
ACTTTATCGAAATATCGAAAAACACCCCCCAGGGGGAAGAGCTTGTTCTCGATGGAGAAAGCACCCAGGCAACCCTGGATATCCGATATGGAGTCGCGCAAAGAATGGAGCTTGGAATACAGATCCCTTACGTGACTGTCAATGGGGGGTTTCTGGATTCCTTTATTGAAAGATTCCACAGCGCCACCGGGGCCGGGCAGGGACTTCGGCCTTTGGAACCACGGAACCGGTTCTTGTACTATTACGAAAAAGACGGGAAAATGCAGTTTTATCGGAACAGCTCCCTTGAAGGGCTTGGGGATATCCGGCTGAGCGGTGGATGGCAATTGTATCAGGAACCAGCAGGAGCTGTGGCTTTGCGGGCCAGTCTCAAGTTTCCCACCGGCGAGCGTTTTCTGGGAAGCGGCGGTACGGATCTGGCTTTGTGGATTACGACTCGTAAAGATTTCAGGGCCGGGAACGGTCAGATCGCCGTTTTTGGGGGGGCAGGTATCTTGGGCCTGACCGAAGGGAACCTCTTGCCGAACCAGCAGCGGTCCGTGGTCTGGTTTGGGAATATCGGCGCGGGGTGGAGTCCGCTCTCCTGGCTTGCCATCAAAGCCCAATTCGACGGCCACACCCCCTTTTATAAAGACAGCGATCTCCGGCCGCTCAGCCACAACGCGGCCTTGTTGACGTTCGGGGGAACCGTGGCATTTTCTCGGCAAACCAGCCTCGAAATCAGCGTAACGGAAGATCTTGAGTACAACACTGCGCCCGATGTCGTTTTCCATTTCGCGCTGCGGCATCGGTTTTAAAAGCTGCGTTAAGGAAATCTTCCTGGTCAACAAGGGACCTATCGAGGGAGGCCTTGACCGGTTCGGGGGGTCCAGAAACGGACGGGATCTTTACCGCAGAGAACGCAGAGCACGCCGAGGAAGTTTGATGGTTTCGTAAAAAGTCCCTCTGTCCTGCTCGGAGCAGGATTGCGCTTCAACCTCGTCGTTGCGGAAGGCAGGGGCGGCTCGCCGAGCCGCCCGATATCGGGCAACCCGCCGGGTTGCCCCTACCATCGGATTTGCGCGCCTGGCATGTAGGGGCGAGTTGCACTCGCCCGATAATGGGCGTCCGGCCGGACGCCCCTACAATCAAAACCATCTTTCTGGCAACTTTTTACGATATCATCAAGTTTTAGATCAAAAAATGCGGAATTGCGGCGAGGTTTTTATCTTTACATCTTTGCTTTTGGAATTAATTTTTTTCTGCGCTCTCGGCGGTTAAAATTATTTGCTTCTTGATTTTTGGTAACACTTTAGCTCTTTGAACACCGGCTTGCGCCTTTAGTCATTACGCTACTGAACGGCTGACTAACCTTACTCAGGAGGGCTTATGTGCTTGACACCTTTCCCTCTCCGCAGGCAACCATTGCCAGGTTACCCTAAACTGATACGAAATCCCCAACTGGCAGCATTTTTTACGCCGGCATCAAAGGGACGGGATTCTATCCACCCGGCCGAATTCCCGGGCGGCTTCCATGAAAAAGGAGACCCGGTCCGGAGTGGCATTGTGCGGCAGTTCGCATCCGGAAGAAAGGATGTAGGCCCCGCCTGGAGCGGCGGCACGGATGCAACCTTTCACGGCGGTTTCGATTTCCTCTTTCGTCCCATTGACGAATAGAGAGGTCGCCACATTCCCGACCAGAGCGATTTTCTTCCGGGAAACATCGATCATCTTTTCAAGCGAGGAAGGGCTGTCCAGACTCAAGGCGCTGATCCCGAGATTGACCAAGTCCTCCATGATCGGGTCGATGTACCCGCACACATGCAGGGAGAGTCCTTTTTTCTTTCCGGCGAAAAAGCGGACAAGCTCCTGGTGATGGGGCTTGATGAACCTCCGGTACAGGGTCGGGGAAATCAGACTGCAGGAGCAAGCCGCCTCTCCCATGCTCATCGAAATCCCCGTCTCCCCAAGTTTCGCGCCCAGGGCTTTGGTGACGGCCGTGGTGAAGGCCATCAGGTCATCCACGAAACCCGGGTCGTCGATGGTGTCGAAAATCAGCTCCTGCGTTCCCCGGAGGCCGGTTGCCGTGGTCCAGGGTCCGGTCACGGTCCCGGCGAGATTGGGCCCCTTGAGCGCCCGCAAGGCGCTCCGGCAGGCCTCCAGGTAGAGCGGGTATCGACCCGCCTTCTCCGGGTCCGGAACAGCCAGCTTTCCCAGGTTCTTCTTCTCGGCCAGCACGTGCCCTTTCACCTGGGGGACCGAATCGTCCCGGAACTCCAGTTCCGCGCCCGCTGTTTCGGCCTCCATCATGATATCCCAGGAGATCTCGACGGCATCGTGACCGAACCGTTCGTAGGCAAGGAGCGTTCCCTCCGCCAGCTTTTTTCCGTCGGTCCAGTAGTCTTTCAACGGGCAACCTAAAATTCTTGCCCGGAACGCCCCGAGAATCAGCCCGACCGGAATGCGGTCCGCGTAGTTTCTCTTCATGGCCGCGACGATCCGATCTCGTCCGGTGATTTCAACCATATCCACCCTCCTTCTTTGAAAGACGCATAGAGCAAAGAGCATAGGGCAAAGAGAAAAAATATTTATTCAAGATCTTCCCGCTGTTCCATGATTTAATCCGGTCTGAACTCTATGCTCTCTGCCCTATGCTCTCTGCGCCAGGCACTTTGCGCCGCTCACACAAAGGTTACGCAAAGGATCCAGACGATCGAAAGAATTCCAAAGGCCGTCAAACAATACCCCATGATATGCCGGATGGAAAGGCCGCAGATTCCCAGCAGGGGCAACGCCCAAAAAGGCTGGATCAGGTTTCCGACGATTTCTCCGGCCGTAAAGGCGTTGATTACCCGGGGGATCGGCACCTGGAGGCTTTGGGCAGCCTTGGCCACAAGGGCTCCCTGGACCTCCCATAGGCCCTCCGGGGTGGGAATGAACAAATTCAAAACGGCGGCGCTCAGGTACGTGAAGAGGGGTAAGGTCGTCGGGGACGCAAAGGAAGTGATCCATGCGGAAAATAGGGCCGCCAGACCCGAAGAAGCCAGCATCCCCTGAATTCCGGCGTAGAAGGGAAACTGCACCATGATCCCGGAGGCCGCCTTGACCGACCGTTCGATGGACTGCAGGAAACGGAGAGGCGTCTCATGGAGAGAAAGAGCGAGGAAAAAGACGATGAAATTGAGAATATTCAGGTTGAGATCGAGCCCCCGGGTGTAAAACCAGAAAACGATGAAAACCAAACCCATAATCGAAATCAGCCAGACCGGCCACCGGCTGTGCTCTAACCAGACCCCAAACGGCATTTTCCCCTTTTTGCGCATTTCCCTCTCGGCTACGGCCGCGAGTTCTTCGGCCCGGTCCTCCCATTCGAAACGCTGCAGGATCTCGGCCTCCGGAGGGGTCGCCTTTTTTGGGGCCGGACAGATCAGCCCGACCCAGACGAGGATTGCGGCGGTCCCCAGAAAAAACCCGCTTAAGGCCATGGAGCTCAGGGCGGTTTGCGCCAGCGGAAGGATCCCCGCCGCAGGTTCCAAGGCATGGCCGGCCCGGCTGACTTCCTGAGGTTCATAGGCAAAAATTCCGAAGGTTCCGGCGGCCAGCCCGATATAGGCGCAGGCCACTAAGAGAGGATAGTCGATTTTTTCAATTCTCCGCCCCATTTCCCGGGCCAAAAAGGCCCCGGCCACGAGGCCGATCCCCCAGTGAACCCAGGAAAAGAGGGAAATCACCAGCGTGATGAAAAGGATGCCGGTCCGGGGAGTTTTGGGGATAGCGGCCAGGGAGCGCAGGATTTTCCGGCCGAGGGGGACGCTTGCCACGCTGAGGCCGGCGACGACCATCAGCGCCATCTGCATGGAAAAAGCCAGAAAATTCCAGAACCCGTTGAACCAGAACCGGATCATGTCAAAGGGCCCCCGGTAAGCCCAGAGGATACCCGCAAAATAAGCCACAAACGTCAAGAGAACGGCGAAAAGAAAAGAATGAGGGACGAAGGAAGCCACTCTGTCGTTGAAGGCTTTTGCGCCGTCCTGCAGGTTTCTGAGGATCATGGATATCCCGTCTCGATTCTGTCTCTGCCCGGATTTACGATAGACTATAAAAATACGTCGGCGCAAAGTCAATGATAAAAAAACTTCTCTGGGTTTCTTCTATGTTTCTTCTGGGTGTTTCTTCTGGGTTGACAAAACGAAAACCATAGGTTATAGGTGATAAATCATTCTTTCCGTCCGCTTAAATCGCGGCGGAGAATGCTTCGATTTGTTTAAAAAAGAAGCGGCATCTCTGCGCTTCAAATCGTTCAATAGCGCAAACGAAAAGGAGGAACGTATGAGTCAGGAAATAACCGCCCCCATGGTGGGAAAGATCGTAGACATCAAGGTGAAAGTAGGGGATCGCGTTCAGGAGGATGACGAGATCGCCATCATGGAAGCCATGAAAATGGAGATGCCGATCGTGGCCCCGGCGGCAGGAGTGGTTAAGGAAATCCGGGTTGCCGTCGGCCAGACCGTTGAGACCGACATGGTCATCGCCGTCATCGAATAGCCGCTCCGCCCACCTGTCTTTCCGCTCTTAGCTTTCAACGGAAACACCCCTAAGAGCTTCTCGCTTACAAGGAGGATCAAATGGATTTCAAGCTGAGCGAAGAATTGCAGGCCCTGCGGGAGACTGCCAGGGATTTCGCCGACAAAGAGATTGTTCCCTATGTGGAAAAGTGGGAGGAGCAAAGCTACTTCCCGCGGGAAGTCATGAAAAAGATGGCCGACCTGGGTTTTTACGGGACCCTCGTCCCCGAGGAATACGGGGGAAACGGCATGGGTTTTTTGGCCGGCACCATCGTCACCGAGGAAGTCGCCCGGGCAAGCGCCTCTTTGCGGGTAACCTTGAACATGCAGACCTTCGGTCCGGCCGTTTCCATCCTGCGCTACGGCTCGGAAGAGCAGAAGAAAAAATACCTTCCCAAGATCGTCTCCACCGAGATGATCAGCTGCTTTGCCATCACCGAACCGAATGCCGGGTCGGACATCATGTCCATGAAAACCACGGCGATCCCCAAGGGAGATTATTTTCTCGTCAACGGCTCCAAGACCTGGATTTCCAACGCCCAGGTGGCCGACCTCTGCATCCTGTACGCCTATCATGATCCGGCCGCCAAGAGCAAAGGCCTCTCCACATTTCTCCTGGATATGCACCTCCCGGGGATTTCGACCCGGCCCTTGAACAAACTGGGTCTCCACTCCGCGCCCACCGGAGAGATCACCCTGGAAGACGTCCAGGTGCCTAAAAACGCCCTCCTGGGAACTTTGGGAGACGGCGTCAAGCACGTCTTCGGATCCCTCAATCAGACTCGTCTTTCCTGCGCCGCCGGCGGGATCGGAATCGCCCAGGCCTGCCTGGAAGCGGCCGTGAAATACTGCAACGAACGGTCCCAATTCGGACAGCAGATCGGACAGTTTCAGATGAATCAGGACATGATCGCCGTCATGGCCACCGAACTCGAAGCCGCCCGCCTCCTGGTCTACAAGGCCGCCGTTCAGAAGGACGAGGGCAACCTCGGGAACGTCCTCGAAACCTCGATGGCCAAGTACTACGCCGGAGAAGTGGCGGGTAAAGCCGCGGACTTCGCCATGCGGATTCTCAGCGCCTACGGATACTCCACCGAATATCCCGTGGCCCGCTATTACCGGGATGCAAAGTCCATTCAGATCGTGGAAGGAACGGCTAATATCCAAAAGACCATCATCGCCATGGATCAGCTCGGATACCGCAAAGCCAACCGCTGATGGTCTCGTACAAAGTCACCCAAAAGATGGTTTTGATTCACCCCGTTAGAAACTTTTCCAAAGGGTTTTCCTCTTCGAATATCAGGAGGTTTATCCCTGAATTCCCAGAGCGGGATTCTTATCTAACGGGGCAAGGTTGAAGCGCAACCCCGCTCGAAGCGGGACAGATGGACTTTTTACGAAACCATCAAAGGTGATGATCTCGTAAAAAGCTCCTGATGCAAGGCGCGAAAAAACTGAGGAGTGCGGCGCACTTACGGGTGCGCCGCAACGACGAAGTTGCAGCGCAACGCAGCAGATGGACTTTTTACGAGACCATCAAAGGTGGTTCATGCCCCAGGCCCTGGAAGACGTCAAAGTCCTTGATCTCTCCCGTATCCTTGCCATGCCCTACTGCAGCATGATGCTCGGCGACTTGGGCGCGGAAATCATCCGCGTGGAGAGACCGGGCACCGGGGACGAGACCCGCCAGTGGGGCCCTCCCTGGAAAGGCGACCAGTCCGCCTACTACCTCAGCATCAACCGCAACAAGAAATCCATCACCGTCGACCTCAAGAAAAAGCAGGGGCAGGAAATCATCCGCCGCCTGGCGAAGCGAAGCGATATTCTCCTCGAGAATTTTCTGCCCGGAAGCCTGGCGGAGATGGGCCTGGATTATGAATCGATCAAGGCGGTCAACCCGGGGATCATCTATGCCTCCCTCACCGGGTACGGCCAAACCGGACCCTATCGGAACCAGCCGGGTTGGGATTTCATCATCCAGGCCCAAGGCGGAGTGATGTCCATCACCGGAGAGCCGGACGGCCCCCCCCTGAAGGTGGGGGTTGCGATTGTGGACATCACCGCCGGCTTCTTCGCCTGCTCGGCCGTTCTCGCCGCCCTTCACTACCGGGAAAAAACCGGGATCGGCCAGCGCCTCGATATCGCCCTGTTGGACACGCAGGTGGCCTGGTTGGCCAACCAGGCCGGGAATTATCTCGTTTCCGGCAAAGTGCCCGGGCGGTTGGGCAACGCCCACCCCAACATCGTTCCCTATGAAACCTTCCAGGCTAAAGACGGCGGGTACCTAGCGCTGGGCGTCGGCAGCAACAACCAATGGCAGAAGTTCTGCGCCCTCGCCCGTCTTGAGCACCTCGTGAACGATCCCCGGTATGCCACCAACCCCAAACGCGTCGAGAACCGCAAAGAACTCGTCGCTTATCTCCAGCAGGTCTTTCTCCAAAAAACCTCGGAAGAATGGCTCAAGATCCTGACGGAAGCCGAAATCCCGAACGCCCCGATCAACACCCTCGACCGGGTCTTTGCCGATCCGCAGGTAAAGGCCCGCGAAATGCTCGTGGAGATGGAACATCCGGTCGGAGGGAAATACCAGCTCGTGGGATCGCCCATGAAGCTTTCCGAAACCCCGGTTCAATACCGGATTCCTCCCCCCTTCCTGGGAGAGCACACGGAGGAAGTGCTGCGCCACGTTCTGGGCTATACCCCGGAGGCGATTGGCCGCTTGCGGGAAGAAAAAGCGATTTAAACAACCCGCGGAAGAGTTGCGCCAAGACCGTTTCTTTCTTGAGAATTTGAACCGCCGCCCCAGGCGGGGTTGACTTCGTTGCCAGAAAAGACTAAGAATCGTATCTCTATCGGTTTTTTGAAATGGGGGGCTCAGAAATCCCTCCCGTCCTCCCTTTTCCAAAGGGAGGAGAGCTTTTCCGAAGGTTTTCGATAAACGATTCCTCTTTTTCCCCCCTGTGGAGTGGCGACAAACCTACTCCACGGGGGGATGAAGGGGGATTTGACAGGTTTTCACAAAGCTAAAGCGTTATAGAAAGTCCTTTTTCCGCTCTGGTTTTCAAGGAATCAAAAACCTTCAAAGGAGGAGTCCAAATGGTTCGCAAACGGAAAATTGCCAGGGGATTAGGGGTCTTCAGCGCAGCGGTTCTCATTCTCTTCCTCGCAGCCTCCGCCGAAGCGCAAACCAAAACTGTCCGTCTTTCCGTGGTCACCGGGGGAACCGGAGGGGTTTACTATGTCTTCGGCGGGGCAATTGCCCAGGTCATTTCGAAAAACCTCCCCCAGGTGGAAGCCACGGCCGAGGTGACGGCCGCCTCCGTCGACAACTGCAAGCTCATTCAGGCGCGAAAGGCCGACATGGCTCTGGTCATGGCCGACGTGGCGTACGACGCCTTCAAGGGGACGGGAAGGTTCAAAGCCGCTCCGGGCGAAGTGCCGGTCCGGACCCTCGGCGTCCTCTACTCGAATTACATGCACTTTGTGGTGATGGAGGGATCCGGAATCAAATCCATGGCGGACCTTCGGGGAAAGCGAGTCTCCACCGGGGCCCCGGGAAGCGGGACCGAGGTGAAAGCTCTTCGGATTCTGGAAAGCTATGGGATCAATCCCGAAAGAGACCTCAAGCGGGAGCGTCTGAGCGTGGCCGAATCCGCGGGGGCCCTAAAAGACCGCAAGGTGGATGCTTTCGCCTGGGATGGGGGGCTGCCCACCGCGGCGGTCCTGGACCTCGCCGCCACCCCGGGGATGAAGATCAAACTCCTGAACAATGCCGATCACCTCGACCTGCTTACCCAGAAATATGGGCCGGTTTATTTCAAGCTGATCATCCCGAAAACCGCTTATCCGAACATGGAGGCGGATGTATCGGTCGCCGGGGTGGCTAATGTATTGATCTGTCACGAGAAGATGGAAACCGATCTGGCGTATCAGATCATCAAGGTTCTCTTGGAAAAACAGCCCGACTTGGTCGCGGTGCACAAGGAAGCCATGCATTTCACCCTGCAGAGCGCCGCGGCCGGGTCGTCCATCCCCTTCCATCCCGGAGCCGTGAAATACTTCCAGGAAAAAGGAATCAAGATGAAATAGGAGATCTCCTTCGCAGAATCCGCCTGAATTTTCGGGTGAGACCCGCCGGCCGATCTCGCCCTCGCGCCCTTTGCCGCCGAAAGGAGATTTATGGACGAGAAAAAGGAGGCTCTTCCCGCCCCGGAAGAATTCATCACCGCCGAGCGCCTCCAAAAGGCCGCCGCTTACGTCGAGGAGGAGGAGGGACCCTCTCGGAGGCTCGCCGGGAAGCTGGGGCTTTTCATCACCGTCGTGGCCATCCTCATGTCCCTTGTCCATCTCTACGCGGCCGTCGGCGTGATCATGACCCAGATCCTGCGGGGGATCCACGTCATGTTCGCCCTCTTTTTGATTTTCCTGGTCTTCCCTTCCCTGAAGCGCTTTCGCCACCGCGTCCTCTGGTATGATTACGTCCTCTCGGCCCTCTCGATCGCGGTCATCGTCTACATTTTCCAGGACTTCGAGGAATTCATCTACCGCGCGGTGACCCCCACCTCCTGGGATCTCTTCTTCGGCAGTCTCCTCATTCTCTTAGTTTTGGAAGCCGCCCGCCGCACTACCAGTTGGATCCTCCCCGGCGTCGTCGCCTGCTTTCTACTCTATGCTTTTGTCGGACCCTGGCTCCCGCCCCCCTGGACCCACCGCGGCTATGGCCTCGACCGGTTGGTCGGCCACATGTACATGACGCTGGAGGGGATCTTCGGGGTCCCCATCGATGTCTCCTCCACCTTCATCATTCTCTTCACCCTCTACGGCTCCTTCCTCGAGTTTTCCGGGGCGGGGAAGTTCTTCATCGATTTCTCCCTCACCGCCATGGGCGGGAAGCCCACTGGAGCCGGGCGAACGGTCACGCTCGCTTCTTTTCTCCTGGGCGGCCCCTCGGGAAGCGGCGTGGCCACCACCGTCACCCTGGGCTCCGTGGCCTACCCTATGCTGGCCAAGGCCGGGTACAGCAAGGAAGCCGCCGGCGGTCTTCTTTCCGCCGGGGGCATCGGCGCCATCCTCTCTCCCCCGGTTTTAGGGGCGGCCGCTTTTCTGATCGCCGAATTCTTGAAAATCTCCTATCTCGACGTCATTGTCATGGCCTGCATCCCCACCATCCTTTACTACTGGGCCATCTTTTGGATGGTGGAATTTGACGCCAAAAAATTCGGGGCCAAGGTCATCGCCTTTGACCACACTCTGACCCTTTGGCAGCTGACCCGCCTCTACGGATTTCACTTTATTTCCCTGATCGCCATCGTGGCCATCATGGTCCTCGGATTCACCCCGATCCTGGCGGTCTTCTGGTCGATCGTCATCGCTTTTGCCGTGAGTTTTATCCGCCCCGAGACGGCCCTCGTTCCCCGAAAGCTGATCGCCGCCCTCCGCGGGGGCGCCATCGGGGTCCTCTCGGTGGCGGCCACTTGCGCCTCCGCCGGCATCATCGTCGGCGTGGTCACCCTTACCGGACTGGGTCTCAAGTTCAGCTCCATCGTGATTGATTACGCCGGGGGCAATCTCTTCTTGACAGCCGTTTTCACGGCTCTGGTCGTCTGGATCGTCGGCCTGGCGGTCCCCGTCACGGCTTCCTATATCATCTGCGCCGTGATTGCCGCGCCGGCCCTGATGAAGCTGGGCGTTCCCGACTTCGCCGCCCACATGTTCATCTTCTACTATTCCATCCTTTCCGAAGTCTCTCCGCCGACAGCCCTTTCCCCCTTCGCAGCCGCGGCCCTCACCGGAGGCGACCCCTACAAGACCACGATCCAGGCTTGGAAATACACCCTGCCCGCTTTTCTCGTCCCTTTCAATTTCACCCTTCACCCGGACGGGGTCGCCCTGCTCCTCAAGGGGAGCGCCGGCAATATCCTCTGGACTTTCGCCACGGCCTTAGTGGGCATCTTCGCCCTCGCCGCGGGCATGGACGGGTGGATGTTCAAGCGGGCTAACTCTTTTGAGCGGATCATCCTGGTCGCGGCCGGTCTGGCTCTCGTGTACCCGGCCTTGACTTTTGATGCCGTTGGTTTAGGATTAGTGGGAATCGCCATTTTTTCCCAGAAATTCTTGCGCCGGAGCTCGTGACGACTCCATGAGCTTTTTTCCGCCATTCCGGCGAACCCCGGATCAGGTCAGGGGCAGGCGCCGGAATCCAGTATTTTCAAATAGGTATATATTCTCTGGGCTCCGGGTTTTACCGGAGTGACAATTTTTACGAAGTCATAGAAATTAAAAAGGGAGGTTTTGGCGATGTTCAAAAAGATCCTCGTCCCTCTGGACGGGTCGAAATTGGCCGAAAAAATTCTATCCCGGGTCGAGTGGCTCGCCAAAATCCACGACGCCGAGGTCACCCTTCTGCGGGTGGCCCTGGCCAGTTCTTTTCCCGGGTCGGACCCGATCCAGCATCAGTTGAGCGTCATCCGGGAAGCCGAGGAGTATTTAGCCAAGGTGGAAGAGTGGATGAAAGGCGTCGGGGTGAAGGTGAATTCCGTGGTGCGCTACGGCCACGACGCCCAGGAAATCGTGGACCACGCCCGGGACCGCGATTTCGACCTCATTGCCATGTCCACCCACGGCCGGACCGGCCTGGCCCAGTTCGTTTTGGGGAGCGTGACCAACAAGGTAATCAACACGGCGACCGTCCCGATCTTGCTGTACCGGCCTACATAGTTTTTTCCCGGAACCCCACTCTCCCCGAACAGAGCGGGGTTAGGTAAACCTAAACGTTGCAAAAAATATCTCCAAAGATCCCCCTCACCCTTCCCTCTCCCCGTCGGGGAGAGGGGTAGGGGTGAGGGCAAAAGGT
>Ga0315283_10005260_pt1 | contig 11395 bp, 11 predicted proteins | sample YL17G09_0_MG_FD_204541 | JGI IMG/M metagenome (GOLD analysis project Ga0315283, IMG submission 204541) | Sediment microbial communities from Yellowstone Lake, YNP, Wyoming, USA - YL17G09_0 | ecosystem: Environmental > Aquatic > Freshwater > Lake > Sediment | place: USA: Wyoming | collected...
CCGCCGCCGGTATCAAAACCCGTTCAGCCAGCCTTTTTGCTAAGCAGCTGAGAACAAAATTAGTACAGAGTGCCGAGGCTTTCCTTAGCAAAGCCCGTCAGTTCGTTCATGCGGTGGTCACGAATTTTGACGACCCAATCCGGATCCGCCAGCAGGGCTCGACCAATGGCTACTAGGTCAAAGTCGCCGCGATCAAGCGCCGCGTAAACCTTGTCGATACCCTGGTGCGCAGAGCTTTCGCCTTTGAACGCACCCAGGAAGTCGCTGTTTAGGCCAATGGACCCAACGCTGATGGTGGGCTTACCGGTGAGTTTTTTAACCCAGCCAGCGAAGTTAAGCTCGGAGTCGGCGAACTCCGGCTCCCAGATGCGACGCTGCGAGCAATGGAAGATATCAACCCCAGCGTCGGCCAATGGTTGCAGCCAGGCACTCAACTCCGCCGGCGTCTGGGCGATGCGGGCGTTGTAATCTTGCTGCTTCCACTGTGAGATTCTGAGGATGATCGGGAAGTCTTCGCCGACGGCTTGGCGGATGCCCTTGACGATCTCTAGGACGAAGCGCGAACGATCTTCGATGCGCGGTCCGCCGTAAAGGTCCTGGCGCTGGTTCATCGCGCTCCAGAAGAACTGGTCAAGCAGGTAGCCGTGCGCCCCGTGGAGTTCGATGGCATCAAAGCCAAGCTGTTGGGCGGTGGCGGCGGCGGTCACAAAGGCGTGTTGCGCCGCGGCGATGTCACTTAGGTCCATCGCCACGCCAGCATGTTCGGTCGCGTTTAAAAGACCAGATGGCCCTTCCAGTGGCGCCGCCGGCCAGTCCGGATTGCTGCGCTTGACGATGCCCTGATGCCACAGCTGTGGTGCCATCTTGCCGTGCTCCGCATGCACCGCGTCGATGACCTTTTGCCAGCCGTGCAATGCTTGCTCGCCATGGAAGCGCGGATAGTTAGGCGATACTGACGAGGCTGGACGGTCGACAACCGTCCCCTCGGAGATGATCAAACCCACCTCGGCCTTCGCTCGCCGCTGGTAATAGGCCGCAACATCGTCCCCGGGAATGCCACCTGGAGAAAATCCGCGCGTCATCGGTGCCATGACGACACGATTCTTTAGCGTGAGGCTCTTATATTGGAAGGGTTGAAAAAGTGGGTTGGACATACATGTAGTCCTTTTATTTTGAGGCGCTGGACGGCCTGCTCCAGTGCTGCGCATTTAAGCAAAAAGCCCCGCTTGGGTCAACTATTAAATTGGAGCAATTGATACAGATACTATTTAACATCCTGATTATTATAGATAACTAGTTGTAGCACTCGCTCCAATAATATGATATCTTTTGGGGCGGTTGCTGCTATTGGAGGCAAGGCCCATGGGACGAAGTTTAGAGTTTGAGAACAAAGTGGCTGTCGACAAGGCCATGCACCTCTTTTGGCGCAAAGGCTACGAGCATTCCTCCCTGGCCGATCTGCTTGCCGCGATGGAGATCGGCAACGGCTCGTTTTACAATACGTTTGGCAACAAGAAGAAAGTCTTCATGCTGACGCTGGAACAGTATTACGCCGCAAACACCGAGCGGATGCACAAGCTGTTTGCTTCTGATCGATCGATTCAGAAGAAGGTGCGCGCCATGTTCAAGTACGGCATAGAGCGTCAGCTGGACCCGGAGTGCCCCAAGGGGTGCTTTCTCGTCAATACCGTGTCGGCCGATGCGATCGAGGACCGCGATATCCTGCGTCAAGTGCGCTTCTACCTTGACGACTTTGAGCATAACCTCGAGCAGGCCTTGGTCCACGCCGTGCAGTGCAATCAGCTCGACCCGAGTACTGATACTCGCAATTTGGCGGCAGTGCTCAATTTCTATCTACAGGGCCTGATGAAGCTCAGCCTGCTCGAATATCCGATCGCCAAACTGCACCAACAGACGGACTATTTTTTGACGGCTGTTGGCTTATGATCGCCTAGCTGCGCATCAATCTTTCAAATCTATCAGCTCCCGCATTGCCAGAGGCATCCCCGTGCCATCCTAGATTGCTTCCAGTGGACATGTAAGCCGATCTGCACCGATAGGATCAGCTGCTACATCAGACGAATGGGCTAATAGGCATCCTGGTAGGCGCTAACAACAAACCGCCTAAACCGGGTCGACTGTTAGATCGCGGATGTAGTTAAAATGCCCAAGCGGCTAGCTGTCAGTAAGAACGAGCGGTCCAAGTTGAAATGGCGTCCACTAGTGCGCTCATGGGAATCATAAATATGAAAGGAATAATCTTCACTTTAGGACTTCACTTACTTGCTTTCAGATGCGAGCTCACTGGCGCGTCGGCCGACGCTGGGCTCTATGTTTCGGCCAGTGGTCTTGTTCTTAGCACTGTGAGATTCCCTGTTACCATACCTAGACTACTATTCGCTTGGCACGGCTGCGGGTCAGGCCGTCGCGTTCAAAAAGCTCTGGTATTTTGAAGGCTAGATCGACGGCGATTCAAGGGGTGAACGCGCGGATGTTCAAGAGAAAAGGTGGGTTGTTTGTCTTATACTCCGGTACTATTGCCAAATTTGACAATCTTATACAGATCCGAGCATTTGATCGGTCCGTTGGGGCCGTGAGGCACCGCCATCCGGTCCGGAGCCGTCAGCAAGGGCATGGGGTCCGCCATACCGGTGATCACCAGAGTCGCATATGGGGCCATCGCGGTCAGGCGCGAGTAAAACGCCCGCACGGATTGTTGGTAATGCTCAGGACTGCGATTTTCCATGAAGTCCATGGCACTGAAGTTGACGATGACCAGATCTGGCTTTTTGTGGAACGGATTGCGTTCGTAGAACTTCGCGAATTTGTCCAGGTACAGGTGGCCAAAGTAATACTGCCCACCCATTTGCGCGCCGTTGTAGACTTTGGGCTGAAAGCCGGTCAGCTGTTTTATCAGAACGGGCAGCGAGTAGGTCTAGACACCCAAATAGGGCGACAGCGGGATCCGCGCCATGTTGCCGAAATTGGTTTGCAGCAACTCATGCTGTTGGTCTTCGGTCGGGTGCGGATTGAGCTTGCCGATGGTCGCCTCATAGAGCGCGGTCTTGGCAATCGACTCGGCATAGTCGGCATAGAAATGGGCGTTGGGGTTGCCCATCTTGGCGTCCGCCATGGTCGCCATCGACGCGCTGTCACCGAACAATGCGATAAACAGATGGTTGTCGACATCGTAAGCGGCCAGTTGATCTTCCGGCGTCACGACGAAACTGGGCAGCGGCTCATGAGGGGCCTGGGCTGGAGAGGCGTCTGCAAACGCCATCGTTGACGTCACCAGCCACGAAAATCCAATCATATGAGCACATCGCATAAGCATCTCCCTGCAAGAATTACGACCGCAGGCCGCGGCGCGACATGCGCCCAATTTTGATTCGCAAGTACCCAAAATCGCCGATGATCGCCCAAACTCTGGCCGATTTGCTGCCAAAGATCCAGCGGCAATTCATTGCCGAGTCGCGCTGCCGGAAAGAAACCCAGGGGCTCCAAACTGTTGAAGTTTTAGACGTTGAATGATGACATTTACAGACATACATACCAAGTTGAAACTTTCACACTAGGCAAAATCGCAAGGGTTATCTTATAGGACCGCTTGACGCATGTGGAAAGACGGGACGCTGCCGACGGCAGACCGTCAGCTTACGACGGGCACTATCATTGTTGATGATCCCAAACCACCGCAGGTCGGCAGCGTAGCTCTATACGTAAGAGTGACTTCGGCAGGTCAAAAGAATGGCCTTGAACGTCAAGCTGACCTTCAGTCTTGACTTCAAGAGTCTGATCCGCGTCCGCGGATGAAGCCAACGACATGACTAAGCATCAAAATCAATGGCCTGGACCAAGATTTTTTGTCATTTCATCAATATCATCAGATCAATGGCGCGCCGACCCACCGCAGCACAGAGACTTTGAATCCTGAATTGGCTACAATAAAAGAGCGTGCTTCTTCGTCAAATCCCCCCAAGATCTAGATCACGACCACTTCCATTTCCTTCACTAAAGGTAGGTAGCCCATGCAGCTGCGAACCCGCGTCGCAATTGCCCTGCTCTTCGTCATGGCGAGGATCGGCCACGCTGCGCCGAGCGATCAAAAAATACATATCTCCTGGGTCATGCATAACGACAGCGAGTTTTGGCATCTATCGCAAAAGATTGCGGAGCAGGCGGCTAAGGATTTCGGTATCTCGATCACCATCCATTTCGATTCCACCCATGATCGTAGCTCGATGGCCAACATCACCGAGGAGATCCTCAGAACGCTCGTTAAGAGCCCGGACACGACCTACTATTTAGTCACGGTTGGGAGCTTTTATCCTCCCGAACGGATTATTGATCTGGCGACCGAAAAAAAGGTGCCGATGCTGGTGTTCAATTCGCCTCTGACGGTGCCTATGACCCCTCGGAAAGGCCAACAGAAGGGTCTCATCGGCGCCCTCATTCCTAATGATCAAGAAGCTGGCTATTTGCAAGCCAAGGCTCTCCTCGCGGAGGACCAGAGACGAAACCCAGCCAATGGTGCGCACCCCCAACATATCGTGGCCTTTGGCGGCTGGGGTCGGGATACCGTCGATGCACTCCGACAAAGTGGCTTAAGGCGCGCGGCGCGCGAAGCAGGTGCGATCGTGGATCAGTATTTCTACACCGGGTGGTCGCGGGATGTCGCCAAAGATCAGATGGCGCGAGCTCACAAACGGTATCCTGACACGCGAGTGTTTTGGACTGCGGCGGACTATTTGGGATTGGCGATCGCCAGCCGGACCTCTGCCTCGAGTCGCGATCTCATTGGTGGTATCGATTGGTCTCCCGAAGGGGTCGATGCTGTTCTGCATGGCTCTGGTCTTTTTCTATCGGTCGGTGGACATTTTTTCGATCCGGGGTGGGTGACGGCCCTCATTTATGACTATCATCACGGGCTCGATTTCGCACAAGTCGCGCCTAACTACATAATCTCAACGCGGATGGCGATTTTGACGAAGGAATCGGCCAAAAAACTCGTCAGTCGCTTTCCAAATTTTGATTTCAGCAGCATCGATTTCAAACGGTACTCACGAGTTTATACCAAGCTGTCAAGCTACGACTTCAGTGCCAACAGTTTAAACCTCTAGCAGTACGAGCAGCCTGGGTGACCCACATGAAGCGCCTGCGATTAGTTAGATTGGAACGCAGACTTGTGATCAGCATGGTAGTCGCCAGCTCGCTGGTCACCGCGGTTCTCACGATTGTTTCAATATTTGCCGACTACCGCAGCGGGATGGCCCGACAGAAGACGACTGCGACCTCCGTGCAGAACAGCATCGCGCGACCGCTCGCCAGCCTGCTGCACAGTGGCGACGAAGGTCTCATTGGCATCTATGCTCGGAGCGTCCTGGCCAATCCAGAGGTGTTATGTATAGAAGTCGACGACACTTATTCAAATCAGCCGACCAAACAATGGTGCAACGGGGTCAAGCCGATATTCACTAGATTTACCGTACAATTCCCGCTCGAATTTCGCGGTTTTGACGATGCCCTGAATAACGGCGCCACCGCCAACAGTAAAACCGAACATCTCGGCACGGCCCGCATCACCTTTTCGGATCGCTACGTCGTTGATGGCGTCCGAACTAGGATTTTCACGTTTTTTGCGACACAAGCGCTGAAGACTTTCATAGTATCGCTGTTCATTTTGGCCATTATTCGTAGCTTAGTCATGCAGCATTTGAGCAGCATTTTTAATTATTTCAGGCACTATAGCGGGCGTTATAAAGGGCAGCAACTCACTTTGTCCGGCAAGAACGTCCCACCGGAATTTGATTTGTTAGCGCGATCGATCAATCAAATGGTCGGCTCCCAGGAACAGGTGATCGCGGTCGCCGCGGAGCGCGAACACTCCTACAACCAGCTGGCCAAGGTGTTTTATCCCCATCAGCTGGAGCGCATGCGTGAAGGGCATTCTCTTGAATCAACCATGCCGGTTGGGCGCGCCCAGGGCACGGTGGTTGCTTTCGATATTGTTGGCAGTTCTCGCTATCAGGGGCCGCATTTTAAAGAGTTTTTTCATCGATTGGTCTCAACAAGTAACGATGCCATGATGGCTAACTACGATCCGGCCACCCTGTGCGCGACGGCATACCGAGTCAAAGTCATGGGAGACGGCTTCTTGTGCTCCGTCGGTTACCCCTTTAAACAGCCAGTCGGGAAGTCTCCGCAGGATGTGGCGGTATCTCTGGCCCAGACCCTCGTCAATCTGACGGTGCAAGTCGGTGAGTTATGTGGACTGACCGAAGTAATGCACTGCGGTGTCGGTATCGCCATGGGCGAAATCGAAACGTTTTTCCCAGATTCCAATCCGAGCGAATACGATTTATTCGGCACGCCACTGGTCCACGCCGTGCGCTACGAATCGACCCGACGCCTTTTGTTCAAGGAATTTGGCAAGAGCGGCTCGATCATTATCCTTCAGGCCAGCGTCTTCGATTGCTTGTCACCGGAACTCAAGCGCGATTTTCAGCGTTTTGAGCTGAAGAATTGGAAGGTCCGTGATGACCAGACGGCGAGTTGCCTTTACTATCAGTTCTTTCCCGCCTCAGCCAAGGCGTTTGGATCTCACGAACTTCCGACTTCAGCTTAGTGCTCCTGACACCAGCTAGATTGAAGGGCAATCAAGCCCTCCGGGGCTGCTGTCAAATGGCCCGGACACCCCGTCGAACAACGGAGCCGGCAGTTTATAGCCCAGCCAAGCCGGTCATTTCCGTGCGCATAAGCGGGTAAAGGCCGGCACGGCATTAGCTTGCGTGATTTTTGCGCGCAGGAACCTAAGCCGCCTCCGCGACTGCCACCTACGCTTGTAGGTGGCTTCATGGAAAGGTGAGGTCATCTTGCAGATGATGTGGGCCGAGGGACCCGGTGGCGGGCACTACGAGAATATGTCGAATGCGGCTTACAGCCAGGTCGCTTGCGGCTACGCCACGGTGAATGGCAGCTTGTGGATGGTGCAGGACTTCTATTAAGGCGGCAGCAGCCGGTCAGATCACTTGGCCAGCGAGAGCAGCGCCCGGCACAAGGCTCCTCGACTGGCTGCGATACCGACCGCGGTCAAACTCGAGGCGCTCGGTGGACAGATGGCCGCGGGGTTATTGAACGTCGAGTGATTTCCCGAGGCTATGCCTAGGACCGGCCACATCAGGATGCTCGGCGGCATATTTTTGCGCAGCATGATAGACCTGTACCGGAAGCAACGCGACTGGAGCGCCGACAATGCCTAAATCGTAGCCAAAGGCACTGAGCACCTCAAGGATGGCGTGCGCACAATTATGGGTCAGAATATTATAGTCCTGACCGTAGGATGGACTCTCGGTGTCGCCGTAGCCACTACTCGTATACCAGCGCTCAAAGGCAGCAAGTTGCTCAGGAGTGCGCCCAGGAAACTGCAGACGCACCGGGTCTTTGCCGTGCTTATCGCGATCAGTGGCATAGTGGTTGCCCATAGCGTAACTGATATAAAAGAGTGGCTCGGCACTGGCACCCCCCCCATGCACGACGGTAGCGACGTGACCGAAACCCAAATTCTTGTTGTCCCAGTAGAGGAGTTCGATATGAGCGGCTGTCGGGTACTCGTCGACCAGTTTCAGTTGGCTGGCGGGCCTAGGCATGGCCGCGGGGTAGGGCCCGGCGTTCAATAATCACTACTGTTTTGAAGACTGGAACCAGGCGATGTGTATCTAAAAAGGTAGGTTGTTTGTCGTAGTCCCTGGCGCGGGTTAAAGTGCCTGGCCTGGCGCGGGTCGTCAAAACCACCGGGGATACACGCCTGTCGTGAGCCGCTCACAGCAAAAACCACGGCAAAAACACCAGCCGCCGGTGCAGATCAAGTTTGGGTATCCCACCATAGAACACGATCCCGAACGGTAGATCGCGGCCATCGATGAGATGACAGAGTTCTGGCACATCCTGGCCAGCAATCTGGATACCGGCTTTGACCTCGATCGGAATCACACGCTTGCCAATCTGAACAACAAAATCAACCTCTCCGGCAAGCATGCGCACGGTTTTCCCGGCTGTGGTGAATGGCTTGTAATAGCTCAACTGGGATTTTACCGGCAGATTACTGCAGATGGAATGGAGGCGCGCATGGCAGACGCCTTCCACCCGCGGTCCGAGATCACGACTATCCACCTGTAGGGTACCTTGTAGGTAACTGACGATACCTGGATCGCAGTAGCTATAAGTGGATAAATAGCTCCGATGATCGGTATCAAAAAACGTTGGCTGCTTTTGATAAAGATAACCGTGCGCCATCAGACTATTGATGGCTTCGACGATGAGGCGGCGCTGCGATAGCCGCGACCTTTGCATGATTCCCTGATAACTAAATTCCTTGCTATGGGTTGCGGCAAGTGCCTGGGCCACGATATTTGAAACCTGCGACGTATCTTTAAGGATCGGCTCGAAACCCCGTTCATAGACTTTTTTAACTTCTTGTAAGGCATCAGCCGTGCTCGCTGCTTGCCAGGCCAACGGCAAGCCCCCCCTAACCAGATAGGCTGTTGCCCTCTCAGAGGTGCCTCCGGTGATTTGAAGCTCTGGCAAATCAGCGATCGCTGGCATGGCCTTCCGGTCGAGAAACATTGATTGGAGCAAGGCTTCGTAGTGCTCGCAAACCCCTTTCGTTACCAGATTCTCTCCACGCAAAATCTCTGCCATCGACAAGGTCTGCATCTCGAAGAGCCTTGCCCGCCGCTGAATACGACTGGTGGCCTTGGTTCGAATAAACTCAGGATTGGACCCGGAGATGATAAATGAAATATTTCCCTTATCAAAAGCGATCTTGACCGCATCAAAAATGGCTACTTCTTTTTGCACTTCATCGACAAAAACCAAAGATTTTTTATTGGTTCTCGCGCGCACAAACTCAAGAATGTAGTTGCTTGACTCCGCGACGGCACTGCGGAAAGCAGTTTCATCACCGGTAAAGGAAAAGCAAGTAAACTCATTCGCTATTTTCTCAAGCAAATGCGTAATCATCGTGGTCTTGCCGCATCCAACAATGCCGGGAACTAAAGCGCCTTCACGGACTTTGCCGCGAAAATGCTGTTCTAGGGCTCCCTCCAGCGATCGATTGATGTACATAGGCGTAGATACCTTAAATTTAGCCTCGGACATCCCATTCTAACAAGAGTTTCGGATTTTAGAAAGAAATGTGCTGCATAAGTGTCACATTCAGTTAACTTATGTTAAACCACTGAATATACAGGCTTATCTTTGTTAAGAAGGCTGACGGTTCGGGTGGAATTCTTCTCGACGACGGTGCCGGCGTGGAACCCAATGGGTCATATGACTGCGCTCAAGCTTTTCACCCTAAGACCTGGCCAGGCGGCGAATTCTGAATCAGCAAGACCATCTGGGCGCCAGAACTCAAGGTGAGACTTGGATCCTTCCGGATCCTCGCTTGGCACTGCGCTCCCATCGCCTGGCTGTAGATGAATCCAGCCAGCTTATTGGGCGTCACATCGCAGCGAATATCTCCGAGCTCTTGACCATCGCGAAGCTGCTGCTCGAGCCAACCCAACCATTTGTCGACGAAGCGTTGCATGTCCTTTTGAATGGTGCGCGAAAGATCCTGAAAATCGGCCGATAGAGCGAGGATCGGGCAGACTTTGGCGCGATCAGCAGCAAAAGCATGGAAGACGTCAAAGACCCGCCTGACTCGTTCTAGCGGACGCAGGTCCTGAAGAGTCTGAACCCAGACATCAAACCTATTGCTATAATCAGCGATGATGGCGATGACGAGCGCATCTTTGCTGGCAAAGTGATCGTAGAGGCTGGGCTTTTTGATGCCTAGTTTGTCGGCAATGGTCTGAAAGCTAAAGCCGTTATAGCCATGCTTTTGCAGCAGTGCTCGACCCTCAAGGAGGGCGCGTTGTTTAGTGGTTTGCTTCATGGCTGGTCCCTATGTTGGTCGCTTTGCCGAGGCGCGAGCTATTTATGCCGATTCGACGATAGCGGCAATCCCCATGCCGCCTGCCGTACAGATAGAGATCAGGCCACGCTTTTGGCCACCGACCGCGAGGAGTTTAGCCAGAGTCCCAAGAATCCTAGCACCGGTTGCCGCGAAGGGATGACCGACTGCCAGGCTGCTGCCGACGACATTGATTTTAGCTGAGTCGATCGCACCGAGTGGGGCTTTGAGTCCGAGCTTTTCGCGGCAGTATTCCGCCGATTCCCAAGCGCGTAGGGTGCATAGGACTTGACCGGCAAAAGCCTCGTGGATTTCAAAGTAGTCAAAGTCGGCAAAGCTCAGTTGATTTCGCGTCAGCAACTGCGCCACGGCTTTGGTCGGCGCGATGAGCAATCCGGCGCCATGGACAAAATCAACGGCGGTCGCCTGGACATCAATCAAGCGGGCCAGCGGGCTTAGCCCCAACGCGCTGGCCCCGAGATCATTGGCCATCAGCACGGTGGCGGCGCCGTCCGTCAACGGCGAACTATTACCGGCGGTCAGCGTGCCTTTGCCGCTGGTCGTGTCGAATGCCGGCTTTAATTGCGCGAGCTTGCTTAGCGAGGTATCACCGCGCAGGGTTCCATCGCGACTGAGGCCGCCAAAGTCACCAACCAGGTCGCGAAAGAAGCCTTTTTCATAGGCATTGGCACCGTTTTTGTGGCTGGCTAGCGCCAAACTGTCCTGCTCCTCCCGTGAGACGGCCCACTCCTTGACCATGCGCTCGGTGTGCTCGCCCATCGACAGATGGGTGCGCGGCTCATTGACACTGGGTACCACCGGCATCAGCGACGACAGCTTCAACTGCGCCAAAGCTTTGACCTTGTCCGGGATAGTCCGAGCGCGGTTTAGCGCCATGAACACAGCGCGCAAGGACTCGGATAACTCGAGCGGCACGGCGCTGTTGCTGTCGACGCCTCCGGCGATGCCGGTGTTGATCGCGCCGGTATGCAGTTTGAGTCCAATCTGCCAGGCGGTTTCTAGCCCCGTGCCGCAGGCTCGCTGCACATTGTACGCGGGTGTTTCAGGATGCAGCGCCGTCGATAGCAAGGCCTCTCTGGCCAAATTGAAGTCTCTGACGCCGTTGATGACGGCGCCAAAGGCCACGTCGCCGATCAAGCGGCCGCCTAGAGCATAGCGATCGATAAGACCGTTCAATGCCGCAACCAGTAGATCTTGGCGCGATGCCTGCGCATAGGTCGTTTGGCTCTTGGCAAACGGAATCCGGTTGCTGCCGAGGATAAAGACAGGTAGAGCTTGCGTTTTCATAGGTGATACTCCTGTTCTGCTGTTTAGGGATTTTTAGTACGGACTTCCATCCTTGCGGGTCCAAGTCCACTGACCGTCTGGACCGAGGAGCGCAACGAGGTCATCTCGCGGGTAGGCGCCTTCGTCACCGGAGAT
>Ga0315283_10005261_pt1 | contig 11393 bp, 6 predicted proteins | sample YL17G09_0_MG_FD_204541 | JGI IMG/M metagenome (GOLD analysis project Ga0315283, IMG submission 204541) | Sediment microbial communities from Yellowstone Lake, YNP, Wyoming, USA - YL17G09_0 | ecosystem: Environmental > Aquatic > Freshwater > Lake > Sediment | place: USA: Wyoming | collected...
ACAACGCGGCCGTCATCGAAGGCTGGCCGGGCCGCCGCTGGTTTGCGCAGGCGGGCGACGGCAACTACGAAGGCTCGGACGAGCCCATCGACATCCTGATGAAGGTCGAGACGCACAACCACCCGACAGCGATCTCGCCGTTCGCCGGCGCGGCCACTGGCTCCGGCGGCGAAATTCGCGACGAGGGCGCGACTGGCCGCGGCTCGAAGCCGAAAGCCGGTCTGGTCGGATTCTCGGTGTCGAACCTGCGCATCCCCGGCTTCGAGCAGCCGTGGGAGCAGGATTTCGGCAAGCCGGATCGCATCGTGCCGGCGCTGCAGATCATGCTCGATGGCCCGATCGGCGCCGCCGCGTTCAACAACGAATTTGGCCGGCCCAACATCTACGGCTACTTCCGCACCTTCGAGCAGCGGGTCGAAACGCCCGGGCGCTCGCCGCTGCGCGGTTATCACAAGCCGATCATGATCGCGGGTGGTCTCGGCAACATTCGCCGGTCGCATGTGGAAAAGGCGCCCGTCGTTGCCGGCGCGAAGATCGTCGTGCTCGGTGGCCCTTCGATGCTGATCGGTCTCGGCGGCGGCGCCGCGTCGTCGATGGGCGCGGGCTCGAGCTCGGCGGACCTCGATTTCGCGTCGGTGCAGCGCGGCAATCCCGAAATGCAGCGTCGTGCGCAGGAAGTCATCGACGCCTGCTGGGCGATGGGCGACGAGAACCCGATCCTGCTCATCCACGACGTGGGTGCCGGTGGCCTCTCCAATGCAATTCCGGAATCCGTGCACTTCGGCACGACCGGTGGCCGCATCGACCTGCGCAGGATCCTGAGCGACGAGCCGGGCATGTCGCCGCTCGAACTCTGGTGCAACGAATCGCAGGAGCGTTACGTGCTGGTGATTGCCGCGGAGCAGCTCGCCGCGTTTGGCGCGCTCTGCGATCGGGAGCGTTGCCCGTTCGCCGTGGTCGGTGACGTCACCGACGATGCGGTGCTGCGCGTGGACGATCCGCAGTTCGGCAACGCGCCGGTCGACATGCCGCTCGAGACGCTGCTCGGCAAGCCGCCGAAGATGACGCGCGACGTGCGGCGCATGCCGCACGCCGGCGATGGGTTCTCGGCGAAAGACGTGACGAACGTGCGTGAGGCCGCGCTGCGCGTGCTGAGCCTGCCGACCGTCGCGGACAAGACGTTCCTGATCACGATCGGTGACCGCTCGGTCGGCGGCATGATCAGTCGCGATCCGCTGGTCGGGCCGTGGCAGGTCGCCGTGAGCGACGTCGCGGTCACGGTTGCGGATTATTTCTCCACCCACGGCGAGGCGATGGCGATGGGTGAACGCACGCCGCTCGCGCTGCTCGATGCTGCAGCGTCCGGTCGCATGGCCGTCGCCGAAGCCGTCACCAACATCGTCGCGGCCGACATTCGTCGCATCGAAGAGATCCGGCTCTCCGCGAACTGGATGGCCGCCTGCGGCGAGCCGGGCGAGGACGCGGACCTCTATGACACGGTGTACGCGGTGGGCGAAGAATTCTGCCCCGCGCTCGGCATCGCGATCCCGGTCGGCAAGGACTCGCTGTCGATGAAGACCGCGTGGAATGCGGCCGATGGCGCGCGCAAGGTCGTCTCACCGGTGTCGCTGATCGTCTCGGCGTTCGCGCCGGTCGAGGACGTGCGCCGCACGCTCACGCCGCAGCTGCGACTCGATCGTGGCGCCACGCGCCTGCTGCTCGTCGATCTGGGGGGCGGTCGCAATCGCCTGGGTGCCTCCTGCCTGGCGCAGGTGTACGGCCGGATCGGCGCGACCGCGCCGGACTGCGATGACGCCGGGCCATTGCGTGCATTCGTGGGCGCGATCATCGAACTGCGACGCCAGCGGCTGATCCTCGCCTACCACGATCGTTCGGATGGCGGACTGTTCGCGACGCTGGTGGAGATGGCGTTCGCCGGCCATTGCGGGCTCGACATCACGCTGACGGCCGGTGATCACGACGCGGCCGTCGCCGAACTCTTCGCGGAAGAGCTGGGTGCCGTGCTGCAGGTCGAGACCTCGCGGCTCGCTGAAGTGCGGGCTGTGTTCGCCGCCGCGGGCCTGGGCCCGGTGGTGCACGACCTCGGCACGGCCGAAGCCTTCGATCGCATCGTCATCGACGACCGTCACGGCAAGTCGGTACTCGATGCCACGCGCACCGATCTGCGCTCGGCGTGGTCCGAGACCAGCTACCGCCTGCAGTCGCTGCGCGACAATCCGGCCTGCGCGCACGAAGAACGCGAGCAGGTCACGGATGCGAAGAACCCGGGTCTGTTTGCGACTCTGACGTACGACCCGGCCGAGGACATCGCGGCGCCGTACGTGCTGCGCGGCGCGCGGCCCGAGATCGCGATCCTGCGCGAGCAGGGCGTGAACAGCCAGCTGGAGATGGCCGCGGCGTTCGATCGTGCGGGGTTCCGTCCGGCCGACGTGCACATGACCGACCTGATCGCGGGCCGCACGCGACTCGATCGCTTCAAGGGCGTGGTCGCCTGCGGCGGCTTTTCGTACGGCGACGTGCTCGGCGCCGGCGAGGGCTGGGCGAAATCGATACTGTTCAACGCTGCGCTGCGCGAACAGTTTGCTGCCTTCTTCGCGCGGTCAGACAGCTTTTCGCTCGGCGTCTGCAACGGCTGCCAGATGATGTCGACGCTCAAGTCGCTGATTCCGGGGGCCGGCCACTGGCCGCGGTTCGTCCGTAATCGCTCGGAGCAGTTCGAAGGCCGCGTGGGCCTGGTCGAAATCCTGCCGACGCCGTCGATTTTCTTCAGCGGCATGGCAGGTTCGGTGCTGCCGATTGCCGTCGCGCATGGCGAAGGCCGCGCCGAGTTCGTGAACGAGGCGGCGGAGCGCGACTGCACGCACGGCGGGCTGGTGAGCCTGCGCTGGGTGGACAACCACGGCAAGGTTGCTTCGACCTACCCGTCGAACCCGAACGGATCGCCATCCGGCATCACCGGCCTGACGACGACGGACGGGCGCGTGACGATACTGATGCCGCACCCCGAGCGCGTGTATCGCACCGTGCAGAACTCGTGGCACCCGGAAAACTGGGGCGAGGACGGCGGCTGGATGCGGATGTTCCGCAACGCTCGCGTCTGGGTCGGCTAGGAAGCCCTAGTCGCTGCGGGCGGCGCGCCCGATGGGCGTGATCTTGTCGAGCGACTCGTCGGCGAAGAACTTCCGCACCATCATTGCCTGCTGCAGCTTGCCCTTGCGCACGTAGGCTTCATACAGCATGTCCTTGACGAGTTCGAGCAGCACGCCGGCTTCGTTCGCGCTCAGGTCCGGCCACTGCGGCGACGGATCGGCATCGCTGCTGAACAGCACCTTTTTCACGATGCTGAAGGTTTCATGGTCGATCTCGGCCATTTCGCGCGCTTCGCGCGCCTGCTCGAAGATGCGCAGCCGGCCGTTCTCGCCAAGGTCCTGGAAAACCGCCTGTGCCGTGCGGCGGCACATCGAGCCGAAGGCGTTGAAGTGGCCCGACGAATAACAGCCGAGGGCCTCGCGGAACAGCAGCTCGATGTTCTCCGGCAGGTAGGTGAAGTTGAACTTCTCCTTCGCGCGCTCGAGCTCGACGAAGTTGTTCGCCAATTCGACGCGGTTGGCCGCGTACATCTTGACTGCGAACTTGAGGAAAATCGGCGCGCTGCACGAATCGCAGCGATAGACGATGCCCACGTGGTTCGGCCGGCTCGCGACGAGTTCGGAGTACTGCGGGATCGAGACCGCAGTGATGTGTGAATAGACCTGGCAGTGCGGGCACGGCAGGGCCAGGCTGCGTTCCTGGTCGTAGTGCAGACAACTGCTGGAATCGACGTAGACGGACATCTTTTCTCAGCCTTTGGTCCGAATGTTGTCGCCCACAGTGTAGCGCATCGCCTTTGCGGCCGCTTCGTTTGCCGGGCGTGCCTCGAGCACGGCCTCGGCCTGGCCCGGGGCCCGGGTCATGGCAACGTCGTACCGGGCACCGTCAGCCAGCGGCCGCCAGGGTCCGTAGGCATGGCGGGCGTCGACGTGATCTTTCCACCGTGAATCCGTCCGGGCCTGCGCCCAGATGTCTTCGCCCGCTTCTTCTTCGTCGCTCAGGGCATAACTGGCGGGGACGAGACGAGTTGGCGCAGGCTCGGCCGCGGGGGCCGCAGCGGGCGTCGGCGTGGTCTCGGCGGCCAATTCCGTGCGCAGGAAGCGACCGCTGAGCCGGTCCAGTCGGAAGGCGTCGGGCAACCCCAGCTGCGCCGCCCGACCGGTCCAGACCAGCGTGCGCACGTCGAGGCGCCACTCGTCGCCTGACATCTCGAATACCTGCATGTGGCCGGCGGGAAGCCGGGTGAGGGTGACTCGATACGCGCTCGGCCCGGTCCGTTCGCAATGGACCTGTGCGATGAGGGCCTTGGGCCGCATCGACTCGTAGGTCTGCAGATGCAGGACAGGCGGCCAGAGCACCTGGGCGACGAGCAGGAGCAGGACCGCAACCGCAAGGTTGCCGGCAGCGGCCCACGGCCTGTGCGCGAGCCAGCGACTCAGGCTCAGGAGCAGGGCCAGCAGGCCGAAGGCGACGCAGAGCGCGATGACCCCCAGCATGCCGGCCGTCCGCTCAGCTGGCCGGAATGAGCGAGGTGAGCTCGCCCGAGTCGACGAGGCGGGCGAGGTTCGCGATGTCGCGATCGAGGCGATGGTCGTCCGGCTGGTACGGCACGTGTGTTCGCACTGCGGCATGCACGCGCTGCAGTTGCGCCGTGGTCGTGAGTGGGCGCAGCGAATCGAGCGCATGGGCGGCGGCGAGCAGTTCGATGCCCAGCACGCGTGCCGTGTTGTCGCAGATCCTCGCGAGCTTGCGGCCGGCCCACGGCGCCATGCTCACGTGGTCCTCCTGGCCCGCCGAGGTCGGCAGGCTGTCCACCGAGGCTGGGTGCGCGTACGTCTTGTTCTCGGAGACCAGCGCAGCTGCCGTGACATGCGCGATCATGAAGCCCGATTCGAGCCCGGGTTCGGTCGTGAGGAACATGTTGAGGTTCGGATTCACGCGACGGTCGAGCAGGTCGATGCGGCGCTCGGACGTGCTCGCGAGTTCCGCGACGGCGATCGCGAGGAAATCACTGATGAACCCGATCGGCTCGGCGTGGAAGTTGCCGCCGGACAGCACGTCTTCACCGAAGATCAGCGGGTTGTCGGAGACGCCGTTGATGGCGGCGCCGAGCACGTCACGCGCGTGGCGCAACGTATGTTCGACCGCGCCGAACACCTGCGGCATGCAGCGCACCGCGTAGGGATCCTGCACCCGCTCGCAGTGTTCGTGGCTGCGGCGGATCTCGCTGTCAGAATCGAGCAGCGCGCGGATGCGCCGCGCCGCGTCGATCTGGCCTGGCAGGCGGCTCGCCTGCTGGATGCGGTCGTCGAAGGGCGCGTGACTGCCGGCCAGGCCTTCCACCGTCATTGCGCAACAGATCACTGAGCCGTCGAGCAGCGACTCCGCGCGGAACAGGCCGTCGAGGGCGAGCGACAGGCTCAGTTGCGTGCCGTTCAGCAGCGCCAGGCCTTCCTTCGCCTGCAGTTCGAGCGGCTCGACGCCGGCCGCGCGCAGCACCTCGAGGTCCTTCAGTTCGCGCTGCCTGTCGTCGCCGGCGGCAGCGGGCGTCGTTGCCTCGCCCTCGCCGATGAGTGCGAGCGCCAGGTGCGCCAGTGGCGCGAGATCGCCGGATGCGCCGACCGACCCTTGTGCGGGAATCACGGGCAGCACGTCGGCATTGAGCAGGGCGAGAAGCGTGTCGACGACGAGCGGGCGCACACCGGAGAACCCAGCCGCCAGGTTGTTGGCCTTGAGCAGCAGCATGCGCCGCACCAGCGCGGGCGACAGCGGCTCGCCTACGCCGCACGCATGGCTGCGCACCAGGTTGAGCTGCAGCTTTTTCGTCTTTTGCGCGGGGATGACGCGGTTGGCGAAGGCGCCGAAACCGGTGTTGATGCCATAGGCGGTCCGACCGGATTCCACCGTCGCGACGACGGTAGCCTCGGACTCCCGCATGCGTGCGCGGGCCGTGTCCGCCAACTTGACCTCCGGGCGTCCACGTTCGAACCGCCGGAGCTGTTCGAGCGTGAGCGAGGCGCCGTCGATGACGAGCGTCGGGTTACGCATGCAGGCTGCGAAAGCGCACGCGGTGCGGTTCGTCCGCTGCTTCGCCACGGCGTTTCTTGAGGTCGTCGACGTATTCCGAGTAGTTGCCTTCGAACCAGACCACTTCGCTGTTGCCCTCGAAGGCGAGGATGTGCGTTGCGATGCGGTCGAGGAACCAGCGATCGTGCGAGATGACGACGGCGCAACCGGGGAAGCTCAGCAGCGCTTCTTCGAGCGCGCGCAGCGTTTCGATGTCGAGGTCGTTGGTCGGTTCGTCGAGCAGGATGACGTTGCCGCCTTCCTTCAGCACCTTCGCGAGGTGCACGCGGTTGCGTTCGCCCCCCGAGAGTTCCCCAATCAGTTGCTGCTGCTGGGCGCCGCGGAAATTGAAGCGGCCGACGTAGGCGCGCGACGGCGTCTCGTAGTTGCCGACCTTGATCATGTCGAGGCCGTTTGAAATTTCCGCGAACACGGTCTTCTTGTCGTCGAGCGATTGCCGTGACTGGTCGACGTACGCGAGTTGCACGGTAGGCCCGACGCGGAGCTCGCCGCCATCGGCGGTTTCCTGGCCGGTGATGATGCGGAACAGCGTGGTCTTGCCGGCGCCGTTCGGGCCGATGATACCCACGATGCCGCCCTGCGGCAGGTTGACGTTGAGGTTGTCGAACAACAGCTTGTCGCCGTAGGCCTTCGACAGTCCCTTGGCTTCGACCACGAGTTCGCCCAGGCGCGGGCCCGGCGGGATGTAGATCTCGTTGGTCTCGTTGCGTTCCTGGAACTCACGCGACTGCAGCTCCTCGAAGCGCTGCATGCGTGCCTTGCTCTTGGCCTGGCGCGCCTTCGGGTTCTGGCGCACCCACTCGAGTTCGCGCGCAAGCATCTTCTTGAGCGCGCCCTGCTGCTGCTCCTCGACCTTGAGCCGCGCTTCCTTCTGCTCGAGCCACGACGAGTAATTGCCCTGCCACGGGATGCCGTGGCCGCGGTCGAGTTCCAGGATCCAGCCCGCGACGTTGTCGAGGAAATAACGGTCGTGGGTCACCGCGATGACGGTGCCCGGGTATTGCTCGAGGTAGTGCTCGAGCCAGCGCACCGATTCGGCGTCGAGGTGGTTCGTCGGTTCATCGAGCAGCAGCATGTCGGGTTTCGACAGCAGCAGCTGGCAGAGCGCGACGCGGCGGCGTTCACCGCCCGAGATCTTCGTGACGTCCGCGTCCCACGGTGGCAGGCGCAGTGCGTCGGCCGCGACTTCGAGCTGGCGATCGAGGTTGTGGCCGTCGGTCGCCTGGATGATGGCTTCGAGCCGCGCCTGTTCGGCCGCGATCTTGTCGAAGTCGGCATCCGGCTCGGCGTACGCGGCATAGACCGCGTCGAGCCCGGCCAGCGCAGCCTTGATGTGCGCGACCGCGATTTCGACGTTGCCACGCACGTCCCGGGTTGGGTCGAGCTGCGGTTCCTGCGGCAGGAAGCCGATGTTGATGCCGGGCTGCGGCCGCGCTTCACCTTCAAACTCCTTGTCGATGCCCGCCATGATCCGCAGCAGCGTGGACTTGCCGGATCCGTTCAAGCCAAGCACGCCGATCTTGGCACCCGGGAAGAAGCTCAGGGAGATGTCGCGAAGGATGACCCGCTTCGGGGGTACGACCTTCCCGACGCGATTCATGGTGTAGATGAACTGTGCCATTGGGAGGAATTGCGCTCGTCGTCCGGCGGACTCGAAAAAGGTCGGGAATTATCGGTCATCCGGGGCATTGGACGCTACCGTTGCCGCAGGGGTGCTGCTAGGCTGCCCCACAATCCGTTGCGGGGGCCCCGCCGCTTGACGCAGACAGATCCGCAGCCACCGCCGGTGCTGATGGTGGCCAGTGACGGCCTGAGCCGCTATGGCTTCGGCGACGGACATCCCTTCGGGCCCGACCGGCAGGAGGCGTTCCTGCGCGAGCTGCGCCGCAGTCCCGCCTACCTGCAGTTGCGCATCGTCGACCCGCGCGTGGCCGAGCGCGACGAACTGGAATCGTTTCATCGCCGCGAGTATGTGGACCTCGTCGTCCAGAAATCGGCGGAAGGCCGCGGCTATCTCGACGTCGGCGACACCCCGGCCTCGAAGGGCATCTTCGAGGCGTCCAGCATGGTCGTGGGCGGCACGCTGCTGGCAGTCGAAGAGATCATGGGTGGCCGCGCGCGACGTGGCTTCATTCCCATCGCTGGCCTGCATCACGCGTCCCGCGCACATGCAGCGGGCTTTTGCGTTTTCAACGACTGCGGCATCGCCATAGAACTGCTGCGCCAGCGGCATGGCCTGCGCCGGATCGCCTACGTGGACATCGACGCGCATCACGGCGACGGCGTCTTCTACGCCTTCGAGTCGGATCCGGATGCGCTTTTCGCCGACATCCACGAGGACGGGCGCTATCTCTATCCGGGCACCGGCGCCGTGGGAGAAACCGGCAAGGGCAGTGCCCTGGGCACGAAGCTCAACCTGCCCGTACCGCCAGGGGCGGGCGACGAAGACTTTCACCGTGAATGGGTCAAGATCGAGGAGTACCTGCGGCGGACGCAACCGGAGTTCATCCTCCTGCAGTGCGGTGCCGACAGCCTCGAAGGCGATCCCATCACGCATCTCGCCTTCAGCGAGGAAGCGCACGCGCATGCAGCCGCAGCCGTTTGTCGCATCGCCGACGAGATCGGACACGGTCGCGTGCTCGCGATGGGTGGTGGCGGGTACAACCGGCAGAACCTCGCTCGCGCGTGGACCCGGGTGGTCGAGGCGTTGGTCGCCAGTCAGTTGCGTCTGCGCGACGATACCTCGCGGGCGAACTGAAATGCGGACACGCGGTTGATTCCGGATCGCTGCCCGGGGACGCGTAAACCCGTCCCTGGGGCTCCGCCGCGACGTCCATGTCGCGGACGGCCCCGGGCAGCGATCCGGAACCACCCACGCGCCCGCGTGCACTCGGCTGAATTGGCTTTTCCTGAACTGATCTGTTGATTGGTTTGCTTCGCTTCGCGCGTCTTTCTACTGTACTTTGCAGTGCAGTTGCGCAGTTGTGCGCGTTGCCCGCACCGCCAGCGCGGTTGCCGGATCACGGTCGATGCGCAACACGCGCAGCGTCGCTTTGTCGACGTACTCCGCGGGCTATCGCCAAATTCGATCAGGCCATTCACGCACTCCCACTGCCAGAATTTTGGTCGCCACCTGTGGAGCAAACGGGGACACCCGCAGCGAAGCGAAAGCCGCGCACGCGCCAGGTCGAATGGGTTGAGCAGCGCCAGCCCAGCCGGGGAGGAAATGCCTCGGGCGCGAATGCGCCGGGACTTTTGGAGTCGCGAGCCGGGGCCGTCCGCGACATGGACGTCGCGGCCGGAGCCCCCAGGGACGGGTTTACGGCGTCCCCGGTCGCGATTCCAAAGTCCCGGCGCAATGGCGCCCCGGTGCAGCAACCGACTGAATGTGGGAAGCGAAAAGCCACCGACAAGCGCCGAGCCGACATCGGCTACAATTGCGCGTCCCCGACCGTGGAGAGCACATGTTTCCCGCCAGCATGACCATTGCCGGGTTCGATCCCGAACTCGCTGCTGCGATCGATCACGAGCGCGTCCGCCAGGAAGATCACATCGAGTTGATCGCTTCCGAGAACTACGCGAGCCCGCGCGTGCTCGAGGCGCAGGGCTCGGTGCTCACCAACAAGTACGCCGAAGGCTATCCGGGCAAGCGCTACTACGGCGGGTGTGAATACGTCGACGTTGCCGAGCAACTCGCGATCGACCGCGCGAAGCGGCTTTTCGGCGCCGCCTTCGCCAACGTCCAGCCGCACTCGGGTTCGCAGGCCAACGCGGCCGCGTTCCTCGCGCTGATGAAGCCGGGCGACACCCTGCTCGGCATGAGCCTCGACCACGGCGGTCATCTCACGCATGGCGCCAAGGTCAACTTCTCCGGCAAGATCTTCAACGCCGTGCAGTACGGGCTCGACCCGGCCACCGGCGCGATCGACTACGCGCAAGTCGAGCGACTCGCGCACGAGCACAAGCCGAAGATGATCATCGCGGGCTTCTCCGCTTATTCGCGCATTCTCGATTTCCCGCGCTTCCGCCAGATAGCCGATGCCGTGGGCGCGTACTTCCTCTGCGACATGGCGCACGTCGCGGGCCTGGTCGCGGCGGGCGTGTACCCGAATCCGGTGCCGTACGCCGACGTCGTCACGACCACGACGCACAAGACGCTGCGCGGTCCGCGCGGCGGCCTGATCCTCGCGCGTGAAAACGACGAGATCACGAAGAAGCTCAACTCGATGATCTTCCCGGGCACGCAGGGCGGCCCGCTGATGCACGTCATCGCGGCCAAGGCCGTTGCGTTCCTCGAGGCGATGCAGCCCGAGTTCGTCGGTTACCAGAAGCAGGTCGTCGCCAACGCGCGCGAGATGTGCAAGGTCTTCCAGCAGCGCGGCATCAAGATCGTTTCCGGCGGCACCGACAACCACCTCTTCCTGGTCGACCTGGCCGACAAGGACGTGACGGGCAAGGAGGCGGACGCCGCGCTCGGCCGTGCCCACATCACCGTGAACAAGAATTCGGTGCCGAACGATCCTCGCCCGCCCATGATCTCGAGCGGCATCCGCATCGGCACGCCTGCGGTCACGACCCGCGGCTTCAAGGAAGCCGAGGTCGCGCAGCTCGCCCATTGGATCGCGGACGTGCTCACCCACCCGAACGACGCAGCCGTGATCGCGAAGACGCGCGCAGCGGTCGAAGAGATCTGCCGCCGCTTCCCGGTGTACGGCGGCTGAGCGCGCACTGAACCAGCAGCAGGGCAGGAGACCGTCCGGTGTACTGTCCGTTCTGCTCGTTCGAGGAAACGAAAGTCATCGACTCGCGCCTCTCTGGCGAGGGGCAGCAGGTGCGCCGCCGCCGCGAATGCCTGCGCTGCGGCGAACGCTTCACCACGTTCGAATCCGCCGAACTCGTCATGCCCCGCGTGGTGAAGAGCGACGCGACGCGCGAACCGTTCGACGAAGCGAAGCTGCGCTCGGGCATGGTGAAGGCGCTCGAGAAACGACCCGTGGCGATCGAAGCCGTCGACGCCGCCGTGAACCACGTCTGCCACAAGCTGCGCACGCTCGGCGAGCGCGAAGTGCCGGCGCGGCTGATCGGCGAACTCGTGATGGACGAATTGCACCAGCTCGACGAAGTGGCCTATGTCCGCTTCGCCTCCGTCTACCGCAGCTTCCAGGACGTCGACGCGTTCCGCGAGGAAATCGACA
>Ga0315283_10005262_pt1 | contig 11393 bp, 9 predicted proteins | sample YL17G09_0_MG_FD_204541 | JGI IMG/M metagenome (GOLD analysis project Ga0315283, IMG submission 204541) | Sediment microbial communities from Yellowstone Lake, YNP, Wyoming, USA - YL17G09_0 | ecosystem: Environmental > Aquatic > Freshwater > Lake > Sediment | place: USA: Wyoming | collected...
CTTGAGCCCGCCGTCGGTCTGGCAGGGAATCGCTCCGGCGCGGTCGTAGCGCCCGTCTAGCACGTCGTGCGGCGCCTTGCCGGGATCCGAGAAGCCGAGATCCTCCATCAATACCAGCTCGGTGATCGAGAAGCAGTCGTGCACTTCCATCAGGTCCACCTGGGTGCGTGGATCGTCGAGGCCCGCCTCGCGGTACGCCCGTGCAGCGGCGAGGCGCGATGTCGGCGTATGCGCGCCGTCCCAGCTCGCGTGACCCATCTCGACGCCATTCGACGTGGCGAGCTGCAATGACTTCACGGTCACCATCTCGCGCTTGCCGAGCGACGCCGCGAGCGTCGGTGTCGTCACGATGGCGCAGGCGGCACCGTCGCTGACGCCACAGCAGTCGTAGAGACCGAGCGGGTAGGCGATCATGGGTGCTGCGAGCGCCTGCTCGATCGTGATGCGGTTGCGCAGGTGGGCGCGGGGATTCGTCGCCGCATTCTCGTGGCTCTTCCATGAGACGTGGGCCAGCGCGCGCTTGAGGTCTCCCATGGCGTAGCCGTGCGTGGCCGCGTACGCAGCTGCCAGTTGCGCGAACGAGCCAGGCGGCGTCGCGCCAGGCGACCACAGGTCGTCGAACGTACCCCGCGTGCGCTCGGGCAAGCCGGCGAATCCGGTGTCCTTCAACTTCTCGACGCCCATCGCGAGTGCAATGTCCGCGGCGCCGGCAGCCACTGCGTATACCGCGCCACGCAGGGCCTCGGTGCCCGTCGCGCAGAGGTTCTCGACGCGCGTCACCGGGATGTTGGGCAGCCGTAGAGCGCAGGAGAGCGGCAGGCCCGACTTGCCGGTGCTCTGCTCCTGGTAGGCAACGCCAAGCCACGCCGCGTCGATCCGGTCGCGGTCGATGCCCGCATCCGCCGTCGCCTCCGCGAAGGCCTCCAGCATCAGCGCGTCGGCATCCGCGTCCCAGCGCTCGCCGAAGCGAGTGCAGCCCATGCCGATGATGGCGACCTTGTCCCGGATGCCGCTGGCCATCGTCAGTTCCTCGCGGGAGTGGCCTTCCAGGCGTAGCGGCGGAAGGCCCGCGTGGAGTCGAAGTCCTTCACCCGAAAGGCGAATCGCACGGGCGTCCCGATCGCCAGTTCGCCTGGCAGCGTATCGGTGAACTCCGTGTACAGGTTGCCGCCGACGTCTAAGGTCACGTTGCCGTAGACGAGCGGCGGGGCGCGCGTGAACGCGAGCCAGTCCTCGGTGAACGTCTTGACGCTCGCCGTCGATTCCGCGAGCGCGTGATCTTCCTGTGTGCCGAAGGCGCGGCAGTCAGGATTGACGCAGGCCTGCGACCTTGGAAACTGGATCGTGCCGCAGGCGGAGCAGCGGCCCCCGACGAGAGCCGTGACATCGCGATGCCTGCGCCACGCCGCGGCCTGCGACGTGCGATTGTCGCGTTCCGCGCGCATTCCCCAGTCCATTTCGACGAGGCCGCAGTTCGACAGGAACCGCACGTACTCCCCGTCGGCCACTCCGCGCGACAGCGCTGCGGCAACGCCGTGGCCTGCCTGCGTTCCCGCGCCACGCCCGGTGGCGCCGAGCACGATTGCGTCGCACCCCTGGCCGAATCCCGCCACCAGGACCGCGTCGCCGGCCGCGGCCCTCTCGAGCGCTCCGGCGAGCAGCAGCAGCGGGTGTGCCGTGCCCGTGTCGCCGCACTGCGCATGCAGGTCGTCCACCACGGCGTCGGGCGCGATGCCCGTCGCCTTCGCCGCATCGAGCGCGAATCTGCGCGGGCCCTGGGCGATGAAATGCCGCACCTGCGCCGCCTTGAGGCCAGCGTGCTCCAGCGCACGCACGATCGTGCGCGGCACGATCTGCAGGTAGCCGGCGTCGCGCACCCAGCGTTCCTCGAGCACGTAATCGAAGTCGGCGCCGTCGGATCGATAATGATCCACGAAATCGGCCATGGTGGTTGCGTGTCCGAGCAGTTCGGCCCGCAGGTCCGTACCGTGCCCGACGAGCAACGCAGCCGCGCCGTGGCCGTAGTTCATCTCCTGGTCGCTGCCCGGCCTTGCGAGACGCCGGTCGGAGGCCACGACGAGCGCGTCCTCTGTCGTGGCCGGGCGCAGCAACGCGGCAAGCAGTGCGCTCGTGCCTGCGCGCTGGCACGAGGCGAGGTCCGCGACCGCAGTAGACTCGTCGAGATCGAGCGCCGTTGCGACGACGCCGGCATTGGAGCGGTCGGCGAAGGGCAGGGTGGTGGACGCAAGCGTCAACGATCCGACGGTGCTGCGCCCGCGTCCCGCCAGGCAGTCGCGCGCGGCCTCGACGGCCATCGTCACGCTGTCTTCGTCCCAGTTGCAGCAGCTGCGTTCGCCGCCGGCCTTGCCGCCGCGAGCGCCCCTGGCCCAGCGCGTCGCCGCAGCGATTGCCGCGCGCTCGAGGCGAAATCTCGGCAGGTAGACGCCGAATTCCCTGATGCCGTTTACCGAGTCCACCACCGTTTCTCGACTGGATCGGCTAGAGGGGCAATTCGGCCTCGAACACGATGATCGCTTCCCCGGTGACACGCACGCTCGTGGCGCGCTTGCCGGCGGCAGCCGTCACTTCCACGTCGACGGTGCCCGGACGGTCCACGAAGCGTCCCTGGTGGCCGGTGAACCGCGCCTTGCCGTCGTCCGCCGCGAGCAGGCCATTGCTCAGAAGGTAGACGCCAAGCATGCCGTGCGCATTGCCGCTCACGGGATCCTCGGGAATGCCGATCAGCGGACAGAACATGCGCGCTTCGGTCTCGAGAGGGTCGCTGCCCGGGACCAGTGCGAATACGAAAAATCCGTCCGCGCCGACGTGTGGTGTCAGGTGGACGAGCTTGTCCATCTGCGGCTGCAGCGATTCGAGCGTGTCCGGCGATTGCAGGCCGATCAGCAGCCGCGAGTTCGCCTTGCTCATGACCTGCATCGGGCAGCCCGGATGCAGGCTCGCGGAGCTGATTCCCAGTGCATCGAAGACAGGTCCACGACGCTCCTCCGGCACGATCGGGCCAAAAGTTGCCGGTCCCTGGTGGATCGATACGCGCAGCGCCTGGCCTCGACCGGTTACTTCGACTTCGTAGATCGCGCTGCCGGATTTCTGACGGACCTTGCCCTTGGGAACGCCATTCGCAACGGCACGCACGTAGTGAGCGGCTATGGTCGCATGACCGATGAAGGTCACTTCCCTGCGCGGCGAGAAGAAGCGGACCTCGACGTCGTAGTCCGGCGAGTCCGATCCCAGCACGAACGCCACCTCCTGGCCAGCGACCTCGCGGGCGATGCGCCGCATCTCGTCCTCGGTCAGCACCTCCGCATCGAGCACGACTACCGCGGGGTTGCCGCAGAATCGCTCGCTGGTAAAGGTATCGACATGAAACAGGCGGCACTTGCGCTTGGGCATCGTTCTCGTGGGTCTTGGCCGGGGATGCGCATTAGTCCCGAGAGCGCCAACGGCGTCAACAGCGGCTATACTCGCGCCGACCTAGGGGTGGCCTGACTGGGCCTGAGATGTCGACCGCGGTGCGAACCGCTCACCGGCGAACCCGTTGAACCTGATCCGGTTAGTACCGGCGTAGGGAGCAGGTGACATGCCCGGTTTCTCGTTACGTTTGTCATCAGATTCAATCTGTTGCGAGACTATTCTAATTCTCGCCGCAGGTTCAATGCTGCTTTACGGCGTGCCCGCCGATGCAGAGGAGACGGCCGATCCCGTATCCCGGCCGCTGGAGGAAATCGTCGTAACCGCGTCGCTGCGCCCGGCGGCGTCCGCAGGACTGCCGCTCAGCGTTACCGTCCTCGATGCGTCGGCCGTACGGTCGGCCGGGCAGCAGCACTTCGGGGATGTCGTGGGGATGGTTCCGAACCTGAACTGGTCCGGCGGCACCTCGCGGCCGCGGTACTTCCAGCTGCGCGGCATCGGTGAACTCGAGCAGTACCAGGGTGCGCCGAACCCGTCCGTCGGCCTGCTCATCGACGACATCGACTTCAGCGGCGTCGGCATGCCCGCGACGACGTTCGACGTCGACCAGATCGAAGTGCTCCGCGGCCCGCAGGGCACGAGCTACGGAGCCAACGCCCTCGCCGGGCTCATCAAGATCAAGACCAACGATCCGCGCGTCGAGCCGGAGCTCGCCACCGAACTCGTTGCGGGCGGAGACGGCCTGCTGGGCGCCGGCGTGGTTGCGGGAGGCGCGCTTGGCCACCGGGGCGAGGGCAGTGGTGATGCCTGGCGAGTCGCCGCGCAGCACGCGCGCAGCGACGGTTTCCGCCGTAACACCTATCTCGGCCGTGACGACACCAACGAACGCGACGAGACGACGCTGCGCGGCAAGTTGCGGCTCGGACTCGCGGATGACTGGACTGCCGACGTGAGCACGATGTACGTCAGCCTCGATAACGGCTTCGACGCGTTCTCGCCCGACAACCGGCTGCGGACACTGACCGACCAGCCAGGTCGCGATGCGCAGCGCTCGGTCGGAGCGTCGCTGAAACTCGACGGCGACATCGGTCGGGCGACGCTGGTGAGCACGACCTCTTACGCGAACTCGGACATCGTCTACAGCTTCGACGGCGACTGGGGCAACGAGCCCTACTGGGGCATCTACGCCCCGTACCAGTACTTCTCGCATTACGACCGGCAGCGCGGGACGCTGGGGCAGGACTTGCGCCTCACGAGCACGGCCACTGCGCGTGGCGAAGGAATCGGCTGGCTCGCGGGCGTCTATGCGCTGCGCATGGACGAGGACAACCTGCAGCGCGACTACTTCGAGATGAGCCTGATCGAGACGCCGCTCAAGAGCGCCTATGAAGCTGTCAACGTCGCTGTCTACGGCGAAGTCGAGTGGCGCATCGCCGACGGCGTGACGGCGACCGGGGGACTGCGGGTGGAATCGCACTCGGCGGACTACCACGACAGCGACGGAGCCGATTTCTCTCCCACGAATACGATGGTCGGCGGGCACCTGTCCGTCACGGGCGAGCTGGAATCGGGCAGCACCATGTACGCGACGCTCAGTCGCGGGTACAAGGCGGGCGGCTTCAATATCGGCGAGTTCATCCCGCCGGACCTGCTCGAGTTCGATCCCGAGTACCTGTGGAATCTCGAGACGGGGCTGCACCTGCGCAATGCCGCGAGGACGCTGCAGGCCGACATCTCGGTCTTCTACATGTGGCGTGAGGACCAGCAGGTCGCGTCGTCCTATCAGCTCGACCCGGGCGACCCGCTGTCCTATGTGTTCTTCACGGACAACGCTGCGCGGGGACGGAACTACGGCCTCGAGGCTTCGCTCAACTGGAGCGTCCGGCCGTCGCTGCTGGTCGGTGCGACACTCGGGTTGCTCGAGTCCGAGTACCTCGACTATCAATACGGCGATCGCAATCTCGACGGTCGGGAGCAGGCGAGCGCGCCGCCGTACCAGTACTCGCTGTCTGCCGAGTGGACATCGGACCGCGGCTGGATGGCCCGCGCGGACGTGCGCGGCTGCGCCTCGTTCTATTTCGATACCAGCAACGACCAGCGCTCGAACGCGTATACGCTCGTGAACCTGAAGGCCGGTTACGAGTCCGGCCGCTGGTCGGTGTACGCGTGGGGCCGTAACGTGTTCGACGAGAACTACGCGGTGCGCGGTTTCTACTTCGGGCTGGAGCCGCCGGATTTCGCGGACAAGCTGTACATCCAGCGTGGCGATCCGCGGATCGCCGGCGTCACGTTCACGTGGTCGCTATGGTAGCGACGCATGGGACGCCTCGAGCCGGACGCCGGAGCGCCTCGGCGGGACGCCGTGAATCCGTCCCTGGAGGCTCCGCGCGCAACGTCGTGTTGCGCGACGGCCCGCCAAGGCGCTCCCTCGTCCAGTGCGAGGCAGGTCTTGCCGCCGCGCGTCATTGCGCGCGGCTTCGTGCGCGCCGCCGATTTCGTGTTTCGCATCCGTGTCAGGAGGTTGGTCCATGCGCATCGCCGTCGACATCAGTCTGTATCCGCTCGACGCGGCCTACGTGCCGCCGATCAAGGATTTCATCGAGCGCCTCAACCGCCAGCCAGGCCTGGCCGTCGCGACGAACGCGATGAGCACGCAGGTGGCCGGCGAGCACGAACGCGTGTTCGCCGCGCTGGAGGAGGAAACGCGCCGCACCTTTGCGAACGGCGGGCGAGCGGTGTTCGTGATGAAGGTGCTCGGCGGCGAACCGACCTCGGACGAACGCTGAGCCCCGTCGGAACCGGATAGGGGGACCCGTGCCCGCAACGCTAGTCGAGTGGATCGCCGTCGTGCTCGCATTCGCCTATGTGCTGCTCGCGATCCGTCAGAATCGCTGGTGCTGGCCGGCCGCTGCGGCGAGCGCCGCGATCTATTTCGTGCTCTTCGCGCGCGGCGGGTTGCCGATGCAGGCGGCGCTGCAGGTGTTCTACATCGTGATGGCCGCGTATGGATGGCACGCGTGGCGCTCGGCCCACGGCGAGCCGGCGGAATTGCGCGTACGAAAATGGCCGGGGCGCTGGCATGTGCTGGCGTTGTCAGCTGTGCTGCTCGCGACCGCGCTGAATGTCAGGCTGCTGCCCGGAGAGTCCGGCCCGTTCGTCGCCGGCGCAGATGCGTTCGTCGCCTGGGGAAGCGTGTTCGCCACCTGGTTGACTGCGCGAAAGGTGCTCGAGAGCTGGCTGTACTGGATCGTCTTCGACGTTGTCGCTGCGGTTCTCTACTTCGCGCAAGGGTTCCACGCAACCGCCGGCCTGTTCGTGGTCTACGTCGTGCTGGCGATCCAGGGGTTCGTCGCGTGGCGCGCCGATCTCGCGCGGAGCGCGCGCGCGGCAAGCGCACTGCCAGGCCTGGAACGCGATGGCTCCAGCTGAATCAGTGGAGAAAGCGGCTCGCGCGGCACTGTCGGAGCACCCGGTCGCGCGGGTCATTGCAGATGCGCCTTTCCTGGCCATTCGCGGCGGGTTGAGCAACCATGCGTGGCGCGTGGATCACGACGGGCATAGTTACTTCGTGCGGTTCGGCGGTCGCGGATCGGAGAGCCTGGGAGTCGATCGCCGCAGCGAGTGCCGTTTGCTCGGCGCGGTATCGGCCGCGGGGTTGGCTCCCGAAGTCCTGGTTTGCGACCCGGACCGCGACCTGCTTGTCACGCGTTTCGTGAGCACCGAAACCTGGTCCCGCGAGGCCGCCCGCGACATGGGCAATCTTCGCCGCTTCGGCGAGGCTCTTCGCATGCTTCACTCGCTGCCTTTGCGCCCGGGAATCGGACGCGTCAGCTTCGAGGCCCAGGCGAAGTTCCTCGAGGGTCAACTCGGAGCCGCCGGGAGCGCCCAGCCTGCGGTCAGGCGCGTGGCGGCGTCAGCGTTCGAAACGCTCGCTGGGCGTGAGGGAATCGTAGCCCTCTGCCACAACGATCTGCACCACCTCAACATTCTCGACGATGGCGCCCGCCTCTGGCTCGTGGACTGGGAGTACGGGGGATGCGGGAATCCGCTCTTCGATCTGGCGAGTTTTCTCTGCCAGCATGAGTCGACGCATGAGGAGCGCCGCGTGCTGCTCGATGCCTACGCTGGCGATGCCGCGATCTCGATCGACCTCGTCGAAGCGGCCTGCAGGGCCTTCGACTACGTGCAATGGCTCTGGTACCGGCTGCGTCACGCTAGCCTTCCGGGCGAGGCGGGCGAGCACTCGTCTCGGGCGGAAATCATTTCAAAGCGATTGCTGTCCGGCACGGCGCCCTGAACGGCGCGGATCGGTCGGCTGCGGACTCGCGGGCGTGCACAAAGTCTGTTGCGCTGCAATAATGGCAGATCAGACGGGCACGACGAGGTAGCAGGCGATGGCGAAGATGGTGGTGACGGACCAGGGCGGCCATCTGCACGAGGTCGAGGGCCGCGTCGGCCTCAAGATCATGGAGACGCTGCGCGAGTTCGACTACGGGGTGACGGCGATCTGCGGCGGGCTCTGCTCCTGCGCAACCTGCCACGTGCTGGTCGATCCGGACTGGATGTCGCGCCTGCCGCCGCCGCAGAGCGACGAGAAGGACCTGCTCGTCGAACTCCAGAGCTACGACCCCGATCGTTCGCGCCTGAGCTGCCAGGTGGATTTCACCGCGGCTCTGGACGGCCTGCCGCTGCGGGTAGCGCCCGAAGAGTGATCGTGCCGAGAACCTGAGACTCGACCCGGAGAATCCATGGACAAGTCCGTGCTGCTGGACGTTGCCGACGGCGTCGCCACCGTCACGCTGAACCGCGCCGATGGCGGCAATGCCCTCGACATGAAGATGGGCCGCGAACTGCTCGAGGCCGCGCTGCGCTGCGAGGCCGATCATGGCGTGCGTGCGGTGGTGGTCACCGGGGCCGGCAAGCACTTCTGCTTCGGCGGCGACCTGCGCGGCATGGCCGACAAGGGCGACACGGTCGGCGGCTACCTGAACGAGCTGACGACCCACATCCACTCGGCAATCAGCGCTTTCACGCGCATGCGCGCGCCGGTCATAGCGGCCGTAAACGGGACGGCGGCCGGCGGCGGCGTCGGCCTGGTCTGCATGGCGGATCTTGCGATTGCCGGGCGGGGCAGCAAGTTCTCGCTGGCCTACACCGGGATCGGCCTCGCGCCGGACTGCAGCACGTCCTTCCTGCTGCCGCGCATCGTCGGCCGTCGCCGCGCGATGGAGCTCCTGCTGACCAACCGGACGCTTTCGGCCGAAGAGGCCCTCGACTGGGGTCTCGTGAACCAGGTGGTCGAGGACGCGGAGGTGCTGATGCAGGCCCGCGCGCTGGCGGCCCGGTTTGCAGCGGGGCCGACGGACTCCTATGCCGCCGTGAAGCGGCTCATGGAGGCCTCCGACCCGGGTCTCGAGGGCCAGATGGCGCGCGAGGGCAGGGCCATCGCGGCCCAGGCGCTGCACTCGAACGGCATCGAGGGCGTCCGCGCTTTCCTCGATAAGCGTAAGCCGAAATACTGATCGTCGGGCGGCGGGTGACGCCGCGCGGGACTCGTGTGTAGTATTGCGATGCAAAATCGCAACCGGGGCTCCACATCATGACCGACGCATTCATCCTCGATGCCGTGCGCACTCCGCGTGGTCGCGGACGTTCCGATGGCTCGTTGCATCCGATCACTCCCGTCCAGCTCGCCGCGCAGACGCTCGAAGCGCTGCGTGACCGCAATGGGCTCGACACCAGGCTCGTCGACGATGTCACGCTCGGCTGCGTCACGCCGGTCGGGGAACAGGGCGCAGACATCGCCCGCGTGGCGGCCATGGTCGCCGGCTACGACGAGAGCGTACCCGGCAAGCAGTTGAACCGCTTCTGTGCGTCCGGCCTCGAGTCGGTGAACACCGCCGCGGCGCAGGTGATGTCGGGCCAGTCCGAGCTGGCCATCGGCGGCGGCGTCGAGTCGATGTCGCGTGTGCCGATGGGCACCGACGGTGGCGCATGGGCCATTGATCCCCGCGTTGCGTGGCATCACTACTTCGTGCCGCAGGGTATCAGCGCCGACCTCATCGCGACGATCGAGGGATTCACGCGCGAGCACGTGGACGCCTATGCGGTCGAGAGCCAGCGGCGCGCGGCGCATGCGCAGCAGTCGGGCTATTTCGACAAGTCGATCTTCCCGGTCAAGGACGCGATCGGTGAAGTGGCGCTGGCAAAGGACGAGTACCTGCGCCCCGGCACCACGATGGCGGATCTTGCGAAGTTGAAGCCCGCCTTCACGCAGATGGGCGAGGACGCCGGTTTCGACGCGGTCGCCATCATGCGCTACCCGCAGGTCGAGACCATCAATCACGTGCACACGGGCGGCAACTCGAGCGGCATCGTCGACGGTGCTGCCGCGATGCTGGTCGGCAGCAAGCGCGCGGCGCGCAAGTCGGGGATCCGGCCCCGGGCGCGCATCGTCGGCTTCGCTTCGATCGGCAGCGAGCCGACCATCATGCTGACCGGGCCTGCGGGCGCGAGCAGGCGCGTGCTGAAGCGCGCCGGCATGAAGCCCTCCGACATCGATCTGTGGGAGATAAACGAGGCGTTCGCCTCGGTCGTGTTGCGCTACATGCGTGACATGGAGCTCACGCCCGACAAGGTGAACGTCAACGGTGGGGCGATCGCGCTGGGCCATCCGCTCGGTGCCACCGGCGCCATCGTCCTCAACATCGCGCTCGACGAGCTCGAGCGGCGCAACCTGTCCACCGCGCTCGTCACGCTCTGCGTCGGTGCGGGCATGGGCACGGCCACGATCATCGAGCGCGTCTGACGCGTCACGCAACCCGCACGGGACCAGTTACATGACACAGAACATCCGTTATTCCGTCGACGGCGACGGCATTGCCATCCTGCTGATCGACGTGGCCGACCGGCCGATGAACGTGCTGACGCCGGGGTTCCGCAAGGATCTCGCCGAGTGCGTCGATAAGGTCGCCTCCGACCCGGCCATCCGTGGTGCGGTGATCGGCTCGGCGAAGTCGAGCTTCATGGCAGGCGCCGACATCAAGGATATGGCCGGCGCGTTCGAGCGCGGCCTGTCCGCGAGCGAGGCCGCGAAGTTCAGCGGCGAGTTGAACGGGCTGCTGCGCCGGCTCGAGACCTGCGGCAAGCCCTTTGCGGCGGCGGTGAACGGCGTCGCGCTCGGCGGCGGCTTCGAGGTCGCGCTCGCCTGCCACTACCGCGTGATGTCGGACGATCCCAAGGCGGGCGTCGGCTTCCCGGAGGTCAAGATCGGGCTGCTGCCCGGCGCGGGCGGCACGCAGCGCACGCCGCGCATGATCGGCGTCACCGAAGCCCTGCGACTGATCAGCGAGGGCCGCCAGATCGGTTCGCAGGACGCGCTCAAGAAGGGACTCGTGAACGAGGTCGCGCCTGCTGCCGAGCTCGTCGAGCGCGCGAGGCAGTGGATCCTGAAAGGCGGCAAGGGCGTCCAGCCCTGGGACGTCAAGGGTTTCCGCGTGCCCGGTGGCGCGGGGATGGCCTCGCCGGCGGCGGCGCAGACCTTCATGGTCGGCACGGCGCTCGCGGCGAAGATGACGATGCGCAACTACCCGGCCCCGGCCGCGATCCTCTCCTGTGTGTACGAGGGCACGCTGCTGCCGATGGATGCGGCGCTGGCCGTCGAGTCGAAGTACTTCGGCCAGCTGCTCTCGGGCAACGTCGCCCGCAACCTGATGCGCACGATGTTCATCAACAAGGGCCTTGCGGACAAGCTCGCGCGTCGTCCGGCAGGTCCGCCGAAGTCGCAGGTGCGCAAGCTGGGCATCCTCGGCTCCGGGATGATGGGTGCGGGCGTAGCGTATGTGTCGGCGCTCGCGGGTATCGAGGTCGTGCTGCTCGACAGCACGCGTGAGCTTGCGGATAAGGGCAAGGACTACTCGAACAAGCTGCTCGCCAAGGATGTCGGCCGGGGCAAGAAGACGCAG
>Ga0315283_10005265_pt1 | contig 11389 bp, 10 predicted proteins | sample YL17G09_0_MG_FD_204541 | JGI IMG/M metagenome (GOLD analysis project Ga0315283, IMG submission 204541) | Sediment microbial communities from Yellowstone Lake, YNP, Wyoming, USA - YL17G09_0 | ecosystem: Environmental > Aquatic > Freshwater > Lake > Sediment | place: USA: Wyoming | collected...
CCTCCCCGAGGAGCTCCAGGAGGCGATCCGGAAGCAGACGCCACTGGGCCACTTCGGGACCGTGGACGACATCGCCAACGCCGTCGCCTTCCTCGCCTCGGACGAGGCGGGCTACATCACCGGGCAGGTGCTGGCCGTCGACGGTGGCCTCGTGATGATGTAGGAGCGCCGGGACCGCCGGGCGGGATGCCGGCCGACCAAGAGGGGGGACCTGGAGACTGTCCGTGTGCGACCCGCCACCGAGAGGTTGCCCCACCTGAAACAAGAACCTGACCCGGACCGGCCCACCCAGAAGCCCATCGGGCATGCGCTCGGATGTTCAAGGTCATCGCGGAGGCGAAATGCATTTGTCCATTGAGGGACTCCTGGAGGAATGCCCCGAGTGGTTTCATTCAATTGAGTTGGCGCCGGGTGTGGTCTCTCCCGGGCGCATGTCCCTGGAGACCCTGAGACGGGAGCTCCGAATGTTGCGTCTGCCGGATCTGCGCGGCAAGTCGGTGCTGGATGTGGGCGCGTACGACGGCTACTTTTCGTTCGCCGCTGAGAGACTCGGGGCTGCGCGGGTCGTGGCGCTGGACCACTACGTCTGGTCCGTCGACATGGCAGCCTACTTATCCGATTGGCGGGAATCGAAACGAACGGGCGTGCCGCTACCCGCTCCACACGAGTCCCGCCACTGGCGGCCGACCGAGTTGCCGGGCAAGAAGCCATTCGATCTAGCCCGTCGGGCGCTGGGCAGCAATGTGGAACCCGTCATCGGAGACTTCATGACGATGGACTTGGGATCTTTGGGCCGGTTCGACGTCGTCCTCTTCCTGGGGGTCCTCTACCACATGGAGAATCCTCTCGCTGCGGTCAGAAGGGTGCACGAAGTAACGGCGCCCGGCGGCATTGCCGTTATCGAGACCGAGGCAATGAACATCCGTGGACTCGCAGGAAGGCCCTACTGCGAGTTCCTTCCCGCAAACGAGATGAACAACGACCCGTCGAACTGGTGGGTGCCAAACGCGAAAGCCGTCGAAGGCTTGTGCCGGGCTGCGGGGTTTCCGGACGTGTCTGTCTACAAGGATTCTGGTGTTCGGGCGGTCGCACGGCAATGGGGACGCTCATTGATCTCGTTTGCGCGAGACTGCCTTGACGGACGCGTCGGAGTCCCGGTGCTTAGATACAGAGCTTTCGCCCACGCCCGTCACTCGCCGGCCCGATAGGGCGATTGCCCAGCATTACCTTCTTGTGTCATCGAATCGCCCCAGGTTCGAGGGGACTTGCGTGACTTGCGTGATTGGATTTCCACCGGACCGGTCGGGTCCTCGATGATGCGCGTTGCGCTCGTCCACGACTTCTTCGTCGCCGAGGGCGGTGCCGAGCAGGTCGCCCTGGAGCTGGCCCGACTCCTGCCGACGGCCGACGTCCACACGAGCTTCTTCGACGCACAGCGGTACGGAGACCGACTGGACCCCGCCCGGGTGCGGACCTGGCCGCTCCAGCGGCTGCTGGGGCCCACCGAGCGATTCCGCTCGCTCCTGCCGCTCTACCCAGCCTGGTTCGGGCGATTGGATCTGCGGGCGTACGACCTGGTCGTCAGCAGCTCCATCGCGTTCACCCACGCCGCACAAACCCGCCCGGACGCACTCCATGTGAGCTACGTCTACACGCCGATGCGGTATGCATGGAACCTGGACGCCTACCTCGAGCACTCGAGCTGGTCGCTGCCGGCGCGCGTTGGCGCGCGAACGGTCCGACCCGCCCTTCGCCGCTGGGATCGGGGGACCGCGGGCCGTCCGGATCTCCTTGTCGCAATCTCCGGGACGGTGCAACAGCGCATCGCGCGGTTCTGGGGCCGGGAGTCCGAGGTGCTCTACCCCCCCGTGGAGGTGGGCGCCATCGATCCCACGGGGACTGACGACGGTTTCTACCTAGTCGCTGCTCGGATGCTCGCCTACCGTCGCCTGGACGACGCGATTGCGGCATGCACGCGGCTCGGCCGGGACTTGGTGGTGGTGGGCGAGGGCCCCGAACGCGCCCGCCTGCAGGCGCTTGCCGGTCCGACCGTCCGCTTCCCGGGTCGCGTTGATCGGCCGACTCTGTTGGACTTCTTCGGACGCTGCCACGCCTACCTGGTTCCCGGCGAGGAGGACTTCGGGATCGCAGCCATAGAGGCGATGGCGGCCGGAAAGCCGGTTGTGGGCCTGCGGGCCGGAGGCGTGGCGGAGACGGTGATCGATGGGGCCACCGGCGTTCTCTACGACGATCCGGGCGGGCCTGGAATGGCGAATGCGATCGAGCGCCTGGAGTCGCTGGTCCTCGACCCGGCGGCCATCCGACGCCGCGCGGAGAGATTCGACGTCCACGTGTTCCGTGACGGTTGGCGCGACCTCCTGGCCCGAGCTGGCATCGATCCGCCTCTATACTCGCCTGCATGAGCGACACCGCTCTCATCACGGGGATCACGGGCCAGGACGGCTCTTATCTTGCGGAGCTCCTCCTCGACAAGGGCTACTCCGTGGTGGGGATGACGCGCCGGTCCAGCACCGCGACCTACGAGCGGATTGCCCACCTCGCCGGCCGCCTGGAGCTCATCCAGGGGGACCTGCTCGACCAGGCCTCGCTCGTCGCAGCTCTCAGGGATGTCAGGCCGACAGAGGTCTACAACCTGGCGGCGCAGAGCTTCGTGCCAACGTCGTGGAACCAGCCGGTCCTCACCGGTGAGTTCACCGGCCTCGGCGTGACCAGGATGCTCGAGGCCGTGCGACAGGTCGACCCGTCGATCCGCTTCTACCAGGCGTCGTCGAGCGAGATGTTCGGGAAGGTGCGGGAGGAGCCGCAGACCGAGGCCACGCCATTCCACCCGCGCAGCCCGTATGGAGTGGCCAAGGCCTACGGCCATTTCCTGACCGTCAACTATCGGGAGAGCTACGGCCTCTTCGCGGTCTCGGGGATCCTGTTCAACCACGAGTCACCGCGACGCGGGCTGGAGTTCGTTTCGCGCAAGGTGACCGACGGCGCTGCGCGGATCGCCCTGGGCCTGTCCGCAACGCTCGCGATGGGGAACCTGGACGCGCGCAGGGACTGGGGATTCGCCGGCGACTTCGTCCGCGCGATGTGGCTGATCATGCAGCTGGCAGAGCCGCGCGACTACGTCGTGGCCACGGGGGAAACGCACAGCGTGCGCGACCTCTGTCGGATCGCCTTCGAGCGGGTCGGTCTCGACTACGAAGACCACGTGGTCATGGACCCGGCGCTGATTCGCCCGGCCGAGGTCGACCATCTTCGTGGCGATGCCTCGAGGGCACGAGCGGAGCTCGGATGGGCGCCGACGGTCGACTTCCGCGGCCTGGTGGAGATGATGGTGGACGCGGACGTGGCACGGATCCGTCGCCAGATCGACACGGGCGCGTTCACGGGACAACCGCCAGCCTCGCGATGAAGGTCCTTGTCACCGGGGCGACCGGCTTCGCAGGGTGTTGGCTGATGCGGGAGCTCACGGACGCCGGGCACGATGCCGTGGCAGCGCCACCCAGCGCCGCACTCAACATTGCGGACATGCGCGCCGTAGCACAACTCGTGGATGCCGTCCGACCCGACGCCATCGCCCATCTCGCCGCGGTGGCTCTTGCGCCCGCCGCCGTCGCCGATCCCGAGCGGGCGCTCCGCGCCGCCGTCGTCGGAACGCAGGCGGTATTTGAGGCCGTTCGGGTCGCGGGTCGCCGCTGCGCGGTCCTGGTATCGGGCTCGTCGGACGTGTACGGCGACCCGGACGCCGGCGACTTGCCGCTGAGCGAGGATGCTCCCCTTGGGCCAACGCGGCTCTACGGCGTTATCAAGATGGCGCAGGAGGCTGTCGCGCTCGCTGCCGGGGCGCGGTACCGGATCCCGGTCGTCGTCACGCGCTCGTTCAACCACGTTGGCCCGGGGCAGCGCCCTGGGTTCGTGATCCCCGAATTCGTGGGGCGAGTTCGCGCCGTTCGCGAGGGAGCCGCTTCCGATATCCCGGTCGGCAACCTCGACATTCGGCGCGACCTCACCGATGTTCGGGATGTCGCGCGCGCCTACCGGCTGCTCCTCGAGGCGGTCGCCGCGGGTCTCGGCGCTCCGCTTGTGGTGAACGTCGCGTCAGGTCACTCCATTTCGATCCGCGAGGTCTTGGGACTTCTCTGTCAGATCGCTGGGATCGAGGCGAAGGTGCGTGTGGACGCGGCGCTCGTCCGCCCCGGCGAGCCGGCGGAGATCATCGGGAGCCCCGCCCTCCTGGCGAGCCTGACTGGTTGGCGGCCCGAGATTCCACTCGAGAGGACCTTGGAGAATGTACTCACCGATGTCGTGAGCCCAACGGAGGCGCCTTGAGACAGGTGTCGACTGATTGGCCTGGGCGCGTGCCCGACCTCGGCGCCCTGACCGTTCTGGTCGATTGCCGATGGCTCGGGTACGGCGGTGCGGGTCGAGTCACCGAGCTTCTGCTCGGGGAGATGCGCGCCCGCCCGCCCTCCTCGGGTCGTTGGATCTTGTGGGGCGATCCGGCTGTCGTCGGGCCGCTCGCCTTCGAGGAGGCGATCGTCGCACCCTGGCAGGGCCACCCCGCCAGGCTCTCCGGGCAGGCCGACGTGCTGCGCGTTCCCCGAGCCGACCTCCGGATCTACCTTCACCAAGTCCGGCCACTCCGGCCTGGCCGCTCGATCACCGTGGTGTACGACACGATCCCGCTCCACGTCGAGGCTCGGCCCCTCGTCAGGCTCGCGAAGCAGGCCTTCCTTAGGGTCGTCTGCGGCCTGAGCCAGCAGATCATCACCATCTCGGCCCAGTCGATGCAAGCCATCATTCGGGACCTTGGAGTGGACGGCGCGAAGATTGTCGTTGTTGCCCTCTCGGTCGACCCCGGCCGCGTCGCCCGGATCCGCGCACTGCGGGCGACCGCCGATCGATCCGACACGCTGATCTACGTTGGCCGTTTCGGGACGCACAAGAACCTGGAAAGCCTCTGCCGGGCATATGCAAACACGGTCTTCCATTCGCGGGGCGGGCGGTTGCTCCTCGTCGGGGGAAGCCCTGCAGAGGTCGTCCAGATGGAATCGTGGATCCGCGACCAGGGGATCGCCGGCGTCGAGGTTCGCGGGCTTGTGAGCGAGTCGGATCTGGACCGATTGTTCGCGACGAGCCGCGCGCTCGTCCAGCCCTCGCTCGAAGAGGGCTACGGCCTCCCGGCTGTCGAAGCCGCGGCCGTCGGCCTTCCGGTTGCCGCCAGCCGCACCGGATTTGCGTCGGGAATACCCGAGGATCTCGTAACGTTCATGGACCCTCGCGACGAGCGTTCGATTTCGGCCGCGATCGATGTCGCCATCATGCGCACCGATCCGCAGATCGTCTTCCTCCCGCGATCTACGCTGCGCGATGGCGTGCTAGACGCCGTAGCCCGGGTCTTCCGGCCGCCGGACACGGAATGACGCGCTCCATCTTCTTGATCAGCATCGCCAGAACGGTATCCCTCGCGCTCGGCGTCATTCTCCTGGCCCTGCTCGGCAGGCGCCTCGGCACGAGCGGCTTCGGCACGTTGCAGCTGGCTCTGGCTGTGATGGCATACCCGCTCGTCCTGGTCGACTTGGGCCTGACGACATTCGGTCTGCGAGCAATCGCCAAGGGCAACGTCGCGCCGGACCTCGTCCAGGGCGTCGTTGCGGCGCGACTCATCCTCGCAGCAGCCGCCTTGATCGCCCTCGGCGCGGCAGTCATCTTCCTTCCACTCAACCCGTTGACTCGGACCCTGGTCGTCGTCCTGGGCCTTGGACTGCCTGCTTCGGCCCTCAACGCTCGATGGGTGCTGCAGGGAGAGCGGCGATTTGGGCGCGTTGCGGTCATTGACGCGGCGTCAACGGGAGCGCAACTCCTCGCTGTCCTCATTCTCGTGCGTGGAGAGGATGATGCCCCGGCAGCCGCTGTCGCCCTGACCATCGCGGCGTGGGCGACCACGACGATCTCGGCCCGGCTGGCAGGCCGCTGGTCACGTCTCCGCCCCAGGATCGTGCCTGGGCTCTCGACCATGATCCGGCGCAGCTTCCCGCTTGGAGCGGCGGCGATCGCGATCACGGTCTACTACAGCTTTGACACGATCCTGCTCGGACTCTTCCGGGGTACCGAGGAAGTTGCTTACTACGCCGCCGCGTACCGCCTGATCCTGCCGATCATCGCGCTCGCCGGAGCCGTGGGTACCGTGGGAATCCCACATCTGTCGTTCCTCGTGGCACGAGATGCCCGCGCAGCGGAGAAGGCGGTCGCCGACCTGTCCCGCCAGATGGTGCTGGTTGCGCTGCCGATGGCCGTCGGTGGAGCCCTTGCCGCAGAACCGATCATCCGCCTCGTGTATGGCCCGGAGTTTGCGGCGGCGGTTGCTCCGTTTCGGATCCTCGTGTGGAGCGTGGTCACGGTCTTCGCCAACGCCGCCTTCGCCTTCCTGCTGCTTGCGCGGCACGGCGATCGCAGATACCTGGCGGCCGTGGCGGCCGGGGCGGTTTCGAATATCGCCCTGAACCTCGTGGTCATCCCCCGGGCCGGGATGATCGGCGCGGCGGTGGTCACCATGGCCTCGGAGCTGATCGTGCTCAGCATGTTGCTGTGGTGGACGCGCGACGTTTCGCGGGCCGCGATCCCGGCGGCCCTGAAGACCGCAGCGATCCCGACGCTGGCGATGGCCATGATCGTGTGGCCCGTCCGCGAGACGCTCGTCGCCATCCCTGCCGGCGTCGTCGCCTTCGGCGTGGCGGCGACGCTGACCGGCACAATCTCTCCTGGAGACCTGCTCGCCAGGCTGCGGTCATGGCGGGCGACCTGACAACGTGGGTCCGGCTGCGTGAGATGAGCGCCGAACACGCGATGCTATAGTCCGCGACAATGACTGCTCGTGTGATCAGGGGTTCGGGGCCGCAGGGCATCGCGTGGTGATCGCGGCGGCCCACCGAGTCTCGTGAAGGTTCCTCCAGACGAGGATCTTGTCCTGCGCGAGATCATGGCGCGCAGGTCGCGGGCAGCCTCCCCGCCGCCGCAATTCTCGAGCCTTCCCGGCGCGCGCCAGTACCGCAGGGCCCACCGCCTGGTGCGACGATACGTACCCGCGGGTGCCACGGTGCTGGACTGGGGCACCGGCAACGGACATTTCTCCTACTTCCTCCGCGATGCGGGCTACCGGCCGACCGGCTTTGCGATCGAAGGGCACTCGCAGGCTGCCTGGCTTGACGAACCCTACGAAGTCTTCGTCGCGGGGGATACGAGCGAGCCGGTGCGGCTGCCCTTTCCAGACGCCTCGTTCGACGCAGTGGCTTCGATCGGCGTGCTCGAGCACGTGCGCGAGACCGGTGGCAGCGAGGCGGCGAGCCTGGGAGAGATCGCCCGGGTCCTTCGCCCGGGCGGCGTGTTCGTCTGCTTCCATTTCCCGAACCGCTGGAGCTGGATCGACTTCGTGGCGAGCCGCGTGCCCGGCAAGCACCATCACCTCTTCCGTTTCGGGCGCGCCGACGTCCGCAGGCTCGTCGCCGGCGCGGGGCTCGACCTGGTCGAGCTCCAGCGCTACGCCCTGCTACCTCGCAATGGGCTCGGCCGTCTACCGGCTCCGCTTGCCGGTTCCCACCGCCTCGCCGACGCATGGGATGTTCTCGACGCGGCGCTCGGCATGCTGCTCTCACCTCTTTGCCAGAATTGGGCCTTCGTCGCGATGCGCCAGGTCAAGGACTCCTGTTCGTGCTGACGCAGAAGGCCGCCGACTACTATGCGAGCGACCGGTCCGGCTTTCTCGACTGGGTGGGCGGTGAGTTCGGGCGCGTCCTCGACATCGGTTGTGGCGCTGGCTCAGGCGCGTCGTGGTACCGGTCTCACGGTGCCCGCGAGATCGTCGGGATCGAGATCGATCCGGCGAGCGCCGCCCTGGCGTCGGCAGTGCTCGACAACGTGATCCGTGAGCCCGTCGAGTCGGCCGTCCACGGGCTATCGGGCTTGTTCGACCTGATCGTCTGCGCCGACGTGCTCGAGCACCTCGTCGATCCGTGGTCCGTGGTTCGTGACCTCGGCCGGATCGCCCAGGCGGAGACACGCCTGGCTGTCTCCATACCGAGCATTCGCTTCCTGCCTGCGCTCGCCCGGATCGCCGTCGGGCGTGGGTTTGCCTACGAGGAGATGGGGATCTTCGACTCGACGCATCTGCGATTCTTCACCCGGCGGGACGCTGACCTGATGCTCCGCCGTGGAGGTTGGGAGCCGCAACGCTGGGGTGCGCCGCCGTTCGGGAGGCTGGGGTCGGTTCGCAGGCTGGCGCACCGATCGACGCGAGGGCGGTCGGATGAGTGGCTGGCGGCTCAGATGTTCGTTGTCGCTCGTCCGGTCGCCGGCTGATCCGCGACGGCTGCCAACCCCGTTCCGGGCATCTTGCCATTCGACGTCCGGCTTGAGTCCGCTGACGGATCGCGTGACGCGGCTCGATCACGGGTCCCGCTGGACCTGATTGCCTTCCCGGTTGCGGGCTCGGCACGCACGGCGCTGGCGGCCAGCATCAGGATCCAGATCGTCGTCGCGAACGCGGGCGCATCTGGAGACGCGCTCAGCACCGCAGAGATCCCGAAGATTCCGATCATCGCAACTGCCAGCGCATTGCCCTGGGTCGGGCGCCGGGCGGCTGAGATGAGCATGACCAGGAAGATCAGCGCGTAGAGACCGACTCCGACGATCCCCGTCTGGAGGGCGACGATCAGGACGAACACGTCTGGCGCCACCTTCGCCTTATCGCTCCGATCGGCGGCGGCGCCCTCGGTGCCGAGGCCGTTGCCCATCGGGCGCTCCACGAGCCCCTGGAGCCCAGCTCGGATCTGGTCCACGCGGAGGCTCGTGGATTCCTGCGACGCCTGATCACTCGAGCTCACCCGAGCGCCGACTGTGTCGAGGAGCCCCAGGAATGTCCCTGAACCCGCTGATGAGCCCGCGATGATTCCTGAAGTCGCCAAAGTGAGCGCCAGGGCCATCCCGACGGTCACGACCGACCCGAGGAAGATCGGCCGACTCCGCCGCATGGCGGCGAGCAGAAGCAGGCCGATGAGTAGGGCGATGAGCGCACCACGCGTGAGCGAATCGACGCAGGCCAGGCCAGCAGCGATCCCGAGGGCGAGGTAGGTCATCGCCGGTCGGCTGCGCCATCCGGACCGCATGACGGCCCGCTCGAGCATCCACGTCCCGAAGACTGCCATCGCGGCCATCAGGTAACCGAACACGAGCGCATTCGAGATGCCTCCGGACGCCCTCACGTAGCCCTGGAACGCCGCTGAGGCCCCGGCGATGAGGCGACTCGCGCTGCCCTCGATCCCGGAATAGTCCGGGCGATACCCGAGGCTGGTGACAATCCCGCCGTGGGTCGCGGTGTCGAGGATCCCCAAGCCGGCGGCGACGAATCCGACGGTCGTGAGTGTCCCGAGGAGAACACGTTCGTTCAGGGATCTCCGAGCGAAGAGGGCGTACGCCGCGAACCCGACCAGGGTGTACAGGAGAAGGTTCCTGGCCGCAAGAAGCACAGGCACCTTGGTCGGGCTCGCCAGGACGAGCAGAAGGACCCAGACCGATAGGGCCATATAAGGCAGAAAGGCTGGCCTCGCGATCGCGCCCGAGCCCCTGGTGTTCGGGGAGGCCAGTGACGCCGGACCCGATCGCGAGCGCTCCTCGAACAGCACGACACCCGCGAGGCAGACGAACGAGATCGCGAACCCGTCCCGGAGGATCGCCCCTGTTGGGAAGCCGCGGACGGCGGGCAGCCACGACGAAAGGTAGTCCGCGAACGCCGCCGTGCCCACGACGGCCACGAATCCGACAGACGCCAGCATGCGGGCAGCCGTCGCCCATCGAGACGACCCCGAATCCTGGCTGAGGGCAACAAGCGTCACTCGTGACGCCCCAAGGCGGCATTTGCGGGCCGGGACCTTGCGGGCCCGGCCTGGCTCTGCGATTCCTCGGTGCCGAACATCGGGATCATAGGGCTGCCACGACCGGCGCGCAGCCCTTCAACGTATGCCCGAGTGACCGGGATCAAGCGGTCCCAGTGCCCTCGTGCGAGCCGGTTGAGGAGCATACCCGCCAACCGGAGCGGGACCGCAGTCATCCGCCATCGCACGCTCTGATTCGACACGAATATGGCCGAGCTACGCGCCGAGTGGATGTCGGACCGAAGGCTCGCGCTGAACGATCCGCCGCTGATCGAAGCGCCGCGACGGTGGATGACGGTCGCGTCCTCGGCGACGGCGAGCCGCCACCCAGCGCGCCTCGCGCGGAGGCTCAGGTCCGCGTCCTCGAGGTAGAAGAAGTAGCGCTCGTCGAAGCCGCCCACCTGGCGGAGGAGCGACTGTCGCACGAGAAGACTTGCCCCCGAGAGGTAGTCGTATCCCTTCAACGGCGGTGTGACGTAGGGCGACGTCGTCCCAAGCCAGTGGTTGATGGTTCCGCCGCCCATCGCCTGGATTCGACCGGATCCATCGGCGTCCACCAGCCGGCTCCCGACGATCCCGATCCTCGGGTTGGAATCGGCGAGCGCCACCATGTGCGACAAGGTCGTGGGCTCGGCAACCGTGTCGTTGTTCAGGACCCAGACGTAGTCGACCCATGGAGTCGCACGGAGTGCCGCGGCAATACCGGCATTCATGCCACCGCCGAAGCCCCGATTCGAGGGGAGCAGGACGAGCTGAACCCACGGTGCCTCGGCGCGAATGCGATCCGCGGAGCCGTCCGTCGAGCCGTTGTCGACCACGATGATGGGCGGCACGTCGTCCAAGTGCCGAAGAGACTCGAGGCATGCGGCGGTGTGCTGCCAGCCGTTCCAGTTGAGCACGACCACCACCACGCGCTCGGGGGCTGGGCCCGGACCGGGATCTGGTTCGCGACGCCGCATCACGCTCCTGGGCCAGCCCGACCCTGCGGCCGCGACGCGCCCGCTGCAACGCCGAGGTCGAGTCCGGGAGCGAGATCATAGACGATGCTCACGTCGAGATGTGCCTTGGCCACTCCACGTTGACCCGCCCGGTTCGCCGGCCGGCCGAAAGCGCTGTGGGCACTCTGCGGGGATGAGCGTGCAATGGTCATCGTCGTCTGGCCGGCGACCAGCCTCGACCCGGCGGCGACGCTCCCGGGCTCGAGGAACAATGCGAAGGAAGGCGGGCGCCGGGAGGCAGCCCTCGTGCTGAAATGGCCGCTTGAACTCGTCACGATGACGACGACAGACGGTCCGGCTCTGTTGACGAGTGAGGCGATCGTGACATCGGCAGCTACACCTATGGCGCGAAGTAGCCGGTCACGTCGAAGACGAGGTCGGTGGTGGCGCCCCCGGTGGCCCCCACGTAGGTGATCCAGAGCACGCCGCCCGCGCCCAGGGGCGCGGTCA
>Ga0315283_10005267_pt1 | contig 11388 bp, 11 predicted proteins | sample YL17G09_0_MG_FD_204541 | JGI IMG/M metagenome (GOLD analysis project Ga0315283, IMG submission 204541) | Sediment microbial communities from Yellowstone Lake, YNP, Wyoming, USA - YL17G09_0 | ecosystem: Environmental > Aquatic > Freshwater > Lake > Sediment | place: USA: Wyoming | collected...
ATCATCACCTGCATCGGGCTGACCGAACCCAACGCCGGCTCGGACCTGGCGGCCATCCGGACCAAAGCGGTCCGGCAGGGTGATCACTATGTCATCAACGGTCAGAAGACCTTCATCACCAACGGCATTTTTGCCGATGTGGTGGTGTTGGCGGTCCGGGTGGAATCTCCCGACTCTCCCGGTGGGATCAGCCTGATCGTGGTGGAGAAAGATACTCCGGGGTTCTCCCGGGGCCGCAAGCTGGAAAAGATGGGCTACCACATGCAGGATACGGCCGAGCTCTTTTTTGAGGACTGCCGGGTCCCGAAGGGGAATCTCCTGGGCGAAGAGGGGAGGGGGTTCAAATACATGATGGCCAAGCTGGCCCGAGAACGGTTGGAGGTCTGCGTCAAGTGCCAGGCCATGGCCGAGGAATGCCTGAAAGAGGCCTTGAGCTATGCCAAAGTGCGGGAGGCCTTTGGCCGGACTATCGGCAGCTTCCAGCACAACGCCTTCAAACTGGCCGAGATGGCCACCGAGGTGGATATCGGCCGCACTTACCTCAACACCCTGGCCGCTGAATACATCCGGGGCGACGACATCACCACCAGGGTCTCCATGGCCAAGGCCTGGCTGGGGGAGATGGTCAACCGGGTGGCTTACCAGGCCGTCCAGCTCCACGGCGGCTACGGTTACATGGAAGAGTACCGCATCAGCCGCCTCTTCCGCGACGCCCGCAGCCTCTCCATTTTTGCCGGCACCACCGAGATCATGAAGCTGATCATCGCCCGAAGGCTGGGATTGGGGCCGGTGTAATCAATGGGCCGTTCACTATTTTGTGCCCTTTTCCCTTGGCATTGCTTTGGACCATTTTCCTAAAACCTTGGAAACCGTATCCGGTTCAATTTGTCATTTCAACTCTTTACGTTGACAGCCATTCCCCAAAAAGGGTAAAATCTTAATTTAAGAGATTTAGAGATTGGGGGGGTATTATGTCGCTGGTAAAGGTAAAGCGGTTCGCTCAGGTGACGATCCCCGCCGATATCCGCCGGAAAGCGAATATTGAGCAGGGCGATTTCGTTGAGGTGACCTATGAAACAGGGAAGATTATCATCACTCCAAAGCGGGTTTCCGATAAGACCGTCAATTGGGTACGGAAATTCGACGAGGCCCTGGGGAGCGTGCGTCAGGCGGCGAAACGGGCGGGCATTAGCGCCAAGGGCGTCGATGAGGCCGTCAAGACCGCTCGACAGCGGTCGGACCGATGAGGGCGGTTATTGATAATAATATTTTTCTGGCCGGCCTGCTGAATGCCGACCAGGATGCTTAAAGCCAGACTATTTTCTGCTCGGCCTCAACGGCCCTGAATTCCGGATCGCCGGTATAGATTTCAGCTTTCTTAAATAGGGCCAGCGCCGCGGCGAAACAATCAGCCAGCGACATTTTGTGAAAGGCCTTGATCTCCCCGGCCGCCTCGGCCAGTCCCTGATCCACGTCAATGATTTCGATGGGCAATCCGAGGAGCTTGGCTCTTACCTCGGCCCAGCGGGCGGCCCCGACTTTTCGTTCCACCAGATAGCGGACTTCCGTCCTATTTGGTGCGGCCAGCAGGAGTTTTTTTCAGGCGCCACCGCCTTTTCGGGGGGAAATAACCCTCAGGCTTTGAGCTTTCAAATCGGCCTTGATATTTTGCCAAGTATAAGGGAGATCCGGCCAGCGTCCCTGAGATCATGGCGGTTTTCCGTTTATGGAGATATGATGCTCTTTGATATCGAGGAATAGGCACTCCCCAACGAACTCCGGGCCGGAGATGCGATCATCGAGGAATTCAAATGAAGGTAAAAATACCAGCGAGTTGGCCCGCTCACCCCATCCCTCTCCCCCAACAGCGGGGAGAGGGAGCGATTACCTGAAGATTATTTCAAGTGGTGGAAATCACCTTGTTTCAACAGGGGCCGGTCGCCGGGATGCGGTTGGGGGACCTGGGGGGCCGAGGTGATCAAGGTGGAGCCATCGGGGCGCCCTTCCGCTTTTTCTAGACCTCCGGTCTCAGTAGTGTATTGTAGTACAGGAGGTGAAAAGAATATGAGGACCGTTTTATCCGTGAGTCTGCCCAATCAAATGGCCGTCGAACTGGAGACTTTTGCCAAGGCCGCCGGTAGAAATAGAAGCGACATGGTGAAGGAATCCCTGGGCCAATTTCTTTGGGAAGCCCGATTCCGGCAGATCAAGAAGAGGATGGCTAAGAAGGCCAAAGTGGCCGGGGTCATCACCGAAGAAGACGTATTCAGCCGGGTATCGTGAGAGTCGTCTTTGACACCAATGTCTTGATCGCCGCCTTTCTGACCGAAGGGGTATGTTCCAAGCTTCTGGTCCGGGCACGCCGGAGAGAATTCGAACTGTTTCTGAGCACGGATGCCGATTATCTGGTGACCGGGGATCAGGATCTGCTGGTAATCGATCCATACGGCCGGACCAGAATAGTCACTCCCAGGAATTTTGAGAATATTTTTGAGGATTAGATTTTTACATCCATTGTTCTGAGAATTTGTCACTAACAACGGAGGAAGAAATCGATTCCTGTCCTCCCCCTTCAAACCAACAGCCGGCTGTTCAGGATAAGGCGTTTGATTACGACCAGCAGGTCCTTCTTCTCTTGGGGTAAAAAACCCTTCAGTAGCGTTTTCAATAACTGATCCCGTTCTTTTTCTATAGCGGCCAGGGTTTCTTTCCCCCGGACGGTGATTTCCAGGAGGGTGACCCGTTCATCCTTTAAATCGGATTTTCTTTGGATGAAGCCACTTTTTTCCAGACGTTTGGCCAGGCCGGTGATATTGGCCCCTGGGACGAGCATGATCCGGCTCACTTCCGTGATCCGGCTCCGGCCGTCGGTGGAGGCATCCAGAACGCGCAGGATATTGTATTGCGGGAAGGAGAGCTGATATCTTCGGAAAAGGACCGAAATGGCTCGTTTAAATCGTTCCGCGGCCCGGACGATGGCCATGAGGACCTTCTCGTCCCCGCTCAAGTCGCTCAGGTAGTTACTTCTTTTCATGGTGCTTTGCTTTTTCTATTTTCATACTACAGCCTCTTGCCCCAGGGGACGGCTACATATGAACGTCGAACATTGAACATCGAACGTCCAACATCGAATGCGGAACAAACATCCTATAACGAACATGGAACCCTTCTTTCTGTTTCTTCATCTTTTCCCATTAACCATTCGATGTTGGACGTTCGATGTTCGACGTTCAAGTAAGAGGGTTTATCTCTTCTGATAATTATCTTCAAGGGCCTTGACCAGATTGGCCATGACCGTGTAATAAGGGGTGGGGATGCCCGTTTCCCTTCCGTACTCTACGACTTTCCCGCCCAGAAAATCGATTTCGGTTCGGGTCCGATTGACCAGGTCCTGACACATGGAATCCTTGTGGACCCCCACCTTCTCTAGATAAGTCAAGGCCTGCTGGAGGTAGTCGTCTCCCAGATCATAGCCCTTGGCCTTGGCCACGGCGAGCACCTCCTGAAAGCAGGCATCCGCTATCTCCCGGGTGGGCGGGAACTGCAGGGCCCCCTGGATGGTTCTGTCGGTTACGGCGCAGATCGAGGCCATGGTGCATTTCATAATCATCTTCTTCCAGACAAATCGTTTAATGTCTTCCACGTACGCGGTGTCCAGACCGCCGGCGGTCAATTGGTCGGCCAGGCCCAGGCCCAGTTCCCGGTTTTCGGGCACCAATCCGCCCAGGTGGTTGGGCCGATTGAAAAAGGCCGCCGCCACCTGTCCCGGTCCTTTGAGGGAAACGCCGTAATTCAAGGACATGCGGAAGGCAGCGGCCGCGCCGAAGCGCTCGGCAATCAGGTCTTCGGTCCCCAAGCCGTTGTGAGTGCTGATGATCTTCATCCCCGGAGTGAAGACCTCTTCCAGTTCATCCAGGACCTTCGGCAAATGAAAGGTTTTGGTGGCCAGAAAAACTATTTGGGGCCGATGGTTTTTTAGGTCACCAATCCGGGAAAGCACCTGATCCACAGGGACCTGATAATTAATTTCTCCCGAAACCCGGATCCCATTGCGGCGCAGGGCTTCTTCCAGGCCGGGTTGGGGATCCACCAAGAGGGCTTCCGGTTGGTTTCGGAGGAGGGCGGCGGCTAAGACGGCGCCTGTAGCCCCGATTCCCACGACTGCTATTGTATGTTTTTCCATAATTCGCCTTATCCGCTTAGCCAATAATCAATTCTTAATTAATAATTGAAAATTGATTATTGATTATTTGACTTTTCTCATCCCCCGCAATATTTTCTCCGGGGTGATGGGCAGGTCCTTGCACCGATAACCCGTGGCGTGATACACGGCCTCGGCGATGGCCGGGGCCGTGGGCGAGGCCAGGCCTTCGCCGCATTCCTTGGCCCCTCGGGGGCCTTCCGGTTCGTAGGTCTCGATATGCACCACCTCGCTGGGCGGCATATCGAGGGCGTTGGGCATCTTGTAGTCCAGGAAGTTGGTGTTCAGCGTTTTGCCGCCATCCATGACGAACTGCTCGCAAAGGGCATATCCCAGGCCCATCTGAATGGACCCGGCCAACTGGCCTTCCACGCCCCGAGGATTGATGACCGTGCCGCAGTCGTGGGCCGTCCACATCTGTTTCACATTCACCAGGCCGGTTTCCCGGTCCACCTCAACCAGGGCCGCCTGGGCCCCGAAACCGAAGGCCGGTGTCACCAGCCCCTTATCCCTCGGTGTGTAAGAGCCGCGGGCCACCAGGGGCTCGCCCCGGTTGGCCTTCTGGACCATGGCCACCGCCTCACCAAAAGAGACGCCTTTGTCAGGCCGTCCCTTGGCCTGGACTCGGCCGTCCCGGCACTCCAGCTCGTAGATGACGTTCATGTTGAAACGGGCCGATACGGCGCCGAAGAGTTCGGCCTTGATCTTTTTGGCCGCGTCGATCACCGCGTTCCCGCCCATGAGGGTTACCCGGCTGCCCCAGGAACCCAGGTCGGCCTGGGGGGTCATGGCCGTGTCCCCGGAAGTGATCCGGATGTCCTCCATGCGCAGCCCCAGCTCCTCGGCCAGGATCTGCTTGAGCACCGTATCCGAGCCCTGGCCGATGTCGGCCGTCATGGTCAGCAGATGGACCGTGCCGTCGGCAAAGGCCCGGATCTCCGCGGCCGAAAAGGGATAGGGGGTATTGAACCAGTTGAAGACCCCGCCGGAGATGAAGCTGTAGCAGCCGATGCCGATGCCCTGGCCCGGCTTGAGGTTCTTCCGTTTCTGCTTCCAGCCGCTCATCTTGGCCACCGCCTCGATGGACTCGACAAACCCGCAACTGGATATGGTGGCCACGTCCGGAATCTGGTCGCCGCTCACCTGGGCGTTCTTGAGGCGCAGGTCCACCGGATCGATGCCCAGTTCCTCGGCGGCCAGGTTCATCTGGGTCTCGGTCACATAGAGCGACTGGGGGGCGCCGAAGCCGCGCATGGCGCTGGCCGGCGGCTTGTTGGTGTAGACGTGCTGCCCGTGAAAACGGTAGTTGGGAAAGCGATAGAGCATGGCCCCGAAGTTGCCGCAGAGAAAGGTGGCCGTGGGCCCCATGGCGTTGTAAGCCCCGCCGTCGAGCGTGATTTTCAGGTCCTTGGCCACCAGGGTGCCGTCCTTCTTGAAGCCCACTTTGGACTGGAGCTTCATGGGATGGCGGCGCCGGCCGGCCAGAAACTCCTCCTCCCGGGTGAGGGTGAACTTTACCGGGCGGCCGGTTTTCTTGGCCATGAGGGCCGCGCAGAACTCCCAGGTGCGCAGTTCCATCTTGCCCCCGAAGCCGCCGCCCACGAAAGGCTTGACCACGCGGATATCGTTTTCCCGCATGCCGAGCGTAGAGGCCAGCAGGCATTGGACGATGTAAGGGACCTGGGTGGAGGTCCACAGCGTGATCCGGCCGTCCTGATCGGTCTGGGCCAGCGCGGAGCAGGGTTCCAGGTAGGCGTGACTCTGGGCGTGGACGGTAAAGGTGTCTTCCCGGATGTAGTCCGATTCGGCGAAGCCTTTTTCCAGATCGCCGTACTGGATTTTGCGGTTGACGCTCACGTTGTTGGGGCAGTAGTCGTGCAGCACCGGAGCGCCGGGCGCGCTGGACGAATCCACGTCAAAAACCGCCGGCAGTTCCTCGTATTCCACCACGATAAGTCCCAGGGCTTCCTCGGCTGTATCCAGGTCCGCGGCGGCCACGGCGGCCACCTCGTCCCCGATGAAGCGGACCTTGTCCACCGCCAGGGGATATTCATCCTGGGTCTCGGGAAACAAACGCCAGTTCCCATACTTGATCTTGGGGGTGTCCTCCGCGGTGAGGACGCACTTGACCCCGGGGAGGGCCGCGGCTTTGCTGATATCGATATGTTTGATCCGGGCATGGGCCAGGGGGCTCCGTAAAATCTGCCCATGGAGCATGCCCGGCAGCTTCAGGTCGTCCGTATAGAGGGCTGTCCCCCGAGCTTTGGCCTCGGCGTCGTTGCGGGGGACCTCTTTTCCGATAATCATAAACTGTTCCATGGTCGTTCCTTTCCGCCGGCCCTAACGCTTGCCGGCCCGTTTCTGGGCTTCCAGTAAAGCGCGGCGGGTCAATACCCCCACCATCTGTCGGCGATAATCGGCGCTGGCCCGCATATCGGTAATGGGTCGGGCTTCTCCGGCGGCCTTCTCCCCGGCCTGGGCGATCAGCTCCGGTGCCCAGGCTTTACCGCGGACCAGGTCTTCGGTCAGCAAGGCCCGCAGCGGGGTGGGGCCCACGGCCCCCAGGAAGATGCGGATATCCTTACAGTTTTCTCCTTCGAAGACGACCGCCGCGCCCACGGAGGCAGCGCAGATATCCACCCGCCCCCGGGCCGAGACCTGCTGATAGGCGGCACCTGAATGGGGCGGCGGGGTCGGCACTTGAATGGCGGTCAGGATTTCTCCGGGCGTAAGCACCGTCTGGCCCGGCCCCTTGAAAAATTGCTCGAGGGCCACCCGCCTTTCTCCCTGCGGACCGGCCAGAACCATCTCGGCTCCCAGGGCCATCAAGGTAGGGGCGTTGTCGGCGGACGGTGCGGCGTTGCAGAGATTGCCGCCCACCGTCCCCAGGTTGCGGACCTGCACGTTGGCCGTTTCACCGGCCGCATAGGCCACGGCCGGATAACGCCGCCGGATGTCGGGATGGCCCGCCACCTCGGCCAGCGTGGCCGCGGCCCCGATGGAAAGTCCGGTTTTGAGTTTATAGGTAATGACGCGCAGCACGGCAATGCCGCCCAGATGGATAATCGCCGAGGGCTTCACCAGTCCATGGCGCATGCGGATGATCAGATCGGTCCCGCCGGCCAGAACACGGGCGTCGGGTCCCTTTTCGGCCAGCAGCCGCAGGGCTTCTTCCAACGTGGTCGGCGCGGCATAATCGAAATGGGGCAGTCTCATTTTTTCACCTCTTCCACCGGGTTCCCGCGCATCTTTTCAGCGGCCCCGGAAATGGCCTCGACGATCTGGTTATAGCCCGTGCAGCGGCACAGATGGCCGGACAGGCCTTCCCGGATTTCCTTTTCGCTGGGAGCGGGGTTGTGGTTCAGCAGATGCAGGGCCGACATCTCCATCCCGGCGGTGCAAAAGCCGCATTGAATGGCCCCGGTCTGAATAAAGGCCTCCTGGATGGGATGGAGCGCTTCCCCCGAGGGGGCCAACCCCTCCACGGTCCGGATGGATTTTCCGTTCACCGAAACCGCCAGGGTCAGGCAGGAATTGACGCTCTTCCCGTCCACCAGGACCGTGCAGGCCCCGCAATCCCCGGTTCCGCAGCCCAGTTTGGTGCCGGTCAGGTTTAGGTCTTCGCGCAGCAATTCATTCAAGGTCCGCCAGGGATCCACGGAAAGCGAATAATGGTCCCCGTTCACTGTAAAGTGGATTTGATGTTTCATCGTGGTTACCCTCCATTGATATGGGCGATTGTACAATATTTCATACCGTTTGCAAATGATCCCAGTTCGTCGCCCGCTTCCAACCCGTAAGAATTTCTTCCAGACCTGAAAACCAGGGGGGGACCGCATCCATCTGTTCGGTCAAACCGGAGAGGGATGCGGTCGGAGGGGAAAGAGGAGAAGCGCTCCCCCGGGGATTAATAATCAATAATCAGGCGCTGCCCTCCATTCTCTCCGCCAAAGTCACCCCTTACTTCGGCAGATCGTCCGGAGACTCCCAATCCTTCATGGCCTGCATCCAGGGGGCTCGCTCCACGAAGACGTCGTGGGCCAGGGGGACCGGGGGATGGGACTTCCATTTGGGATCGAATTCGTTTTTGATCTTCAGCATAAATTCGTGATAATTCGGCCCGTATTTCGGCCCGGTCAGATAGAGCGGTTGATGGGGGCCCAGCAGAGACGTGTAGTAGCGGTTCTTGATGTTCATCTTGGCGGTGTCCACATAGAACTGATCCACCGCATTGGTGTCATCATCCTGGTCCCAGTAGACCAGGAATTCCGAATACCCCTGGTGGCCCAGCTCGAAGCTCTGAAACCAGCCGGGATCGCCGTAGTCGGGCATCAGCGGCGGGGTGTATTTCTTCTTTAATTCGGCGTAGGAGGGGCCGTGGGCCGGCGACTGGCTCAAGGTTTCGATGACGTAGTCCACCGAAACGTAGCCGCCGCACATGAGCCACATGCCGGCCGAGTCGGCATTCTTGATCCAGGACTCGTCGGAGGGCTTGGTCCGGCGGGCAATGCCGCCTAAGGGCGTCATGATATCCATCAGGACCCGTTCGTCGTATTCCATCTGCTCTTCCGAGGTGAAGCCGATGAGCAGGACCCGGACGATGAAGAAGTTGGCCACCGTTTCCTCGTTTTCCTTGCTCCAGAGGTCCCAGAAATCCTCCTTGGACTCCGCCTTGGCAATGGCCCGCCAGAATAGGGGGACCTTGGTCACGGCCCCGGCGATTTCGGCGTGGCCGATTTCCCGCATGGCCTGGACCTGGGCCTCCTTGGAGGGTACGGTGAAATTGATCCACTTGATTCGTTTTTCCGGCAGGGCCAGGGCCGTGTTGGGCGAGATCCCCGTGGGTTCCAGTCGTTCGGGCTGGAAGGGCAGGGTCTTGATGGCCATGCGGGTCACGATCCCCAGACAGCCGCGCAGTCCGGTATAGCCGCGCAGCAACCCCCGCAGGTCCGGCCCCGGGCTTTCTCCCCAGAAAGGATCATCGCCGGTGGCCAGGGAACCCAGGCGGAGAATCTCCCCGTCGGGCAACACCATCTCCGTCCCCAGGATGCGTCGGTGGGGCAGGCCGATGCGGTGGCTCAAGGGCGACCAGCCGTCGCCGATTAGATTGGCGATGGCCGAGGCCTGGGCCCCGCCGCCCCCGATGACTACATAGGCCCCGTGCTGCATGCATTCTTCCTGGATGGGCGAATAGATCATCCCGGGGCCGACCTCCACGTAGAAATGTTTTTCGTCCAGGATGAAATCGTTCATCCGCTTCAGGTCGATCAGCAGGGCGTCCTCCACATGGGGATGGGAACGGGGCCCGTAAAATCCTGTACTGTAGGGGACGTAGGGGATGTCGTGGCGGTAACAGACCTTGACGATCCGCGAGACTTCTTCCGTGGTCCGGGGCATGATCACGCAACCCGGGACCTTGGTCATAACCCGCTCGTACCCCAGCCCGTTCTCGTATCCCCCGGGTCCGCTGCGATAGCCCTCGCAGATCACCGGGTCGTCGGAGACATAGGCCGGGCCTACGATGGCTTCAAATACCTTATAGATCTCTTTGGAGATAGCCATGGTTCTTCTCCTTTTTAAAGTGGTTATTATTATAGCCAAAAATATTTCAATTATTTTTGGCTATGCTTCCAGGGAGGCGCAGATGACTTCCGAGATATCCCGGACCTGCACCGCCTCGCCGCCGGCCTTGACGGCCCGATTGAAATTATTTTTACACCAGGGGCAGGCCGTGATCAGCGTTTCGGCTCCGATCTCCCTGACCTCTTCCAGCCGCTGACCCGCCGCCCAATCCGCAAATTCCGGAAAGGCTTCCCGCGTACCCCGGCCCGCGCCGCAGCAGAAGGCATTCTCCCGGGTCCGCGGCATCTCTACCAGCTCCACACCGGGGATGGCCTTCAGGATATCTCGGGGCTGGGCGTAAATCCCGTGGGTTCCGCGTCGCCTTTTCAACCGAGGCTCCACGCAGCCCATCCAGCCCCGCTTTCCTTCATAAGGGGTCCAGGGCTCGCTTAACCGGCTGAGGCTGCAGGCGTCGTGATACGTCAGGCGGGTATTTAAAGATTTTTTCATCTGCAGCGCGCCGTTTTTCATCTGTTCATCCACGAACTCCACCAGGTGGACGACCTGGAAGCCGAGCGCATCGGTGGAAATATTCAAGAGTTTGGGGACGTCCACCTTCCACATGCGATAGCCCTCGGCGCAGCTCAAAAGCAGGGTTTTGGCTCCGCTCCGCCGGACTTCCTCCAGGTTACGACGGGCCAGTTCCCGAGCCTGATCCAGCAGTCCCACGGAAAAAAGGGTATTGCCGCAGCACCATTCGTCCGGCAGGAGCATGAATTTCGTCCCGGCCGCCTGGAGAATTTTCGCCGTGGACTGGGCGATCTCCTGGTTGACATAGGAGGCCGTGCAGCCGACGAAATAGAGCACCTCGGCCTTCTCGGCCGGAGTGATTCCGGCAGAGATCCAATCCCTTCTTTTTTCGTGAGGGGCTCCATACAGGTTATGCTGCCCGGCGATGTTCCCGGCAATTTTCTTATGGGCCGGCATGGGACCCACGCCGTCCTGAACGGCCTTGACCCGCAGCGCTTCCAGGCTGAGCTCGATTTCCAGATCCAGGTTCCGTTTACAGCCCACATCGCAGGCCCCGCACAGGGTGCAGGCATAGATCACTTCCAGTGCCCGGTCGTTCCAGGGGAGCAATCCTTCGGCCATAGCATGGCCGATGCGCATCTTGCCGTAAGCCCCGTAGGCGTCGAATTCATATTTGGTCGCACTGGGGCAGCGGGTCATATACTTCGCACCCGGCATATAGGTGTGGTCCACCCAGGTGCAGCCCTTGCATTTGATGCAACGGCTCATGTCATAGACGAAATTCTGGATATCCGAAATATCGAAAGCAAAATCCGCTTTCGGTCGATAATAGCGGATGGGTTGTTCGTTGGTCATGGTCACCCTCCTTAGAAACACAATTGGGATGGATTCATAATGTTGTTGGGGTCAAAGACCTTTTTCAGCCGCTTGAGCTGATGGGCGTACCCGGCGGCCCGCTCATAGACGATGGGGGCCAGGTCTCCGTAAGGTCTGGTAAAAACCGCCCCTTCCCCGAGCAGCGCCGTGGCGGCTTCTTTAAACAGGGCCCGGACCGTTTCTATCTCTTCGGGGTCCTGGGGATCATAGAAAAAATT
>Ga0315283_10005269_pt1 | contig 11387 bp, 11 predicted proteins | sample YL17G09_0_MG_FD_204541 | JGI IMG/M metagenome (GOLD analysis project Ga0315283, IMG submission 204541) | Sediment microbial communities from Yellowstone Lake, YNP, Wyoming, USA - YL17G09_0 | ecosystem: Environmental > Aquatic > Freshwater > Lake > Sediment | place: USA: Wyoming | collected...
TTAGACGAAAATGAAGTCCAAGATCACGACGAGATTGTACGAACCCTTATCACCCCGGGCGGGGAGTCGGCGGGGTGGGTATTGCACGCACAAGACAAACTTTGGGTGCGCCACAACGCCGGCAACGTCAAGCTGGTGCTTCAGAATAAAGGAATGAACAAACTGGACGCCGAGGTGGCAATGGGCGGGGCTATCTGCCGACACTGGCGTCTAATCAACCTCCCTTTTCGCGAGGAGTACCCGGGCGGCCGGCAATGGAATATGGACTCACCTCAATTCGTCTTCAAGCCCGCTGAGGGCGAACATCCGCACTGGGACATGATCTACCGACACCTCGGAACCAACCTAGATGCACCCATTAAGGAGGCACCGTGGGCTATCCGAATGGGGATCAAGTCTGGGGCACAGTATCTCCTGACCTGGGTCGCGTGCATGTTTCGCGAGCCCTTTGAGCAGTTGCCGTACTTGTTTTTCTTTGGTGATGAAAACTGCGGCAAATCAATGTTTCACGAAGCCTTGTCCGAGGTGTTGGTCACGGGAGGCATTGTCAAGGCTGAAAAGTCCCTGGCGAAGGGCAACGAGTTCAATGGGGAACTCGCCACCGCCATCCTGTGCGTCGTGGAGGAGACAAATGTAGCAGCCTCCCCCGTGGCTCACGGCCGCATCAAAGAGTGGATCACCGCTAAGAAGATCAACATCCGAAAGATGCGGACGGACGCCTACACCCAGGCCAACACGACCCATTGGGTGCAATGTGCCAATGACCAGTCCTTCTGCCCGGTCTACCCCGGCGACAGCCGCATCACTGTGATTCAAGTCAACGATCTTCTGGTGGATGTCCCCCGGTCGATAATGATGCAGAAGCTCAAGGAAGAAGCCCCATATTTCATGCACACGCTGTTGAGCGTGGAACTGCCACCCATCGAATGTCGACTGCGATTACCGGTTATCGAAACAGCGGCAAAGTTGACCAGCCAGGAATTCAACCAGAGCGAACTGGAACAGTTCATCACCGAGAACTGTCACGAGAGTGGTGAATCCATTCTCTTCAAGGACTTCTACGACAAGTTCTATGAGTGGCTGGGTGAGGACCAACGCCGACAGTGGAGTCGGAAGCGGTGTGCCCAGAAGATGCCGGTCAAGTTCGCCATCAAGACCGGCAGTTCCAACAAGAAGTACGTCCCCAATCTATCCTTCGAGACTAAGTGAGAGTCAACGGACTATGAGCGAATTCACATTGGTCAGTAGCGGCCAGAACCAATCCTTTGGAGAGGGCCGTGCCGTCCGAGACGCCGACGCCACTAAGCCGCGCCCCGATTTGATCTCTCCGTTTGCGGAGGAGCGGCAAGGTACGTGGCTTCGCATGGGTGCTGAGCGGTATGCAGAACGTAACTGGGAAAAAGGGATGACATTCTCTCGCTGTATAGCCTCGCTCAAGCGGCACACCATGAAGTACCAGCAGGGTATGCGGGACGAAGACCACTTGGCCGCAATCATGTTCAACGCAATGGCCTTGATCCATTACGAGGAAATGATTAAGCGAGGCATACTGCCGCCAGAGTTGAATGACATGCCGAATTACGGGACACAGCCATGACCAAGGTCTACTCCGGGCTCATCAATCTGAATGGGAATCTGCTAGCAGCCGTGGACTTTGAAACAACCGGCCGCCGGCCGGGCTACCATGAGATTTGCCAGATCGCCGTGGTGCCGCTGGACAGCGACATACGCCCTCTGGACGTTCGGCCGTTCTACACCAACGTCCGGCCGGAACACCCGGAGCGGGTTGAGAAGATGGCCTTCAAGGTGAATAGCATCAGCCTCGAAGAACTCATGCTCTATGCCCCTGAGCAGGAACGAGTCAAGGACCTGCTCATCGAGTGGGTCGACGGGCTCGAACTGCCATGCGGCAAGATGCTGGTGCCTCTGGTTCAGAATTGGGCCTTCGAGAGTAGCTTTCTCAAAGCGTGGATCGGGCCCGACCAAACAGACACCCTGTTCCACAGCCATGCCCGCGATCCGATGCTTTACGCGGTGGCCCTGAACGACAAGGCCACCTTCCACGGGGAGGATTTACCATTCAACCGGGTCGGGTTGGGTTCCCTGTGCAACAGGCTGAACGTCATAAATCAGAACGCCCATAACGCCTTGGCCGACTGTCTCGCCACGGCGGAGGTCTACCGGGCCATGCTCTTACTGGGATTGTAACTATGCCCTACTACAATGACGGCCCGTTCACACTGGAACAGTGGAATACAGTGATTGATGCAGTGAACGATCTGTTGGTCGACTCATGTGCGGACATCGAACCATTGGAAGAGGTAGAAGACCCAACCATCTGGTCGGTCGACGATGTCGAAATGGTCAGAGACAAGCTCCTGGAAATCTGCCCGGACAATGAGTTTTCCGAACCCCTCGATCTTTGGACCCAAGGCATCTTGGACGAGATTGAGGTCGCAGTTGCATTAGGTTGTTGCGGCTGCGAAGAGACCGATCTCGTGTACGACTGGCTCAACAACCCTGCCTGGAATTGGGTGTCGAATCCAGAGGGTCCGGGCGGTCCCGAAGATGCGGGATTTCATCTGTGGGATGCTGTAGGTTTCTTTGAAGAGCCACTGAGCGATTACGGCAGCGTTGATTGGGCGGCATGGATCATGTCGGAGCAGGAAGCTCCTTACGACGATCCGATTCCCTTAGCCACAGGAGACGTTCTCTTAGTTCCATCTGGTGGGCCCGGGTGGGTCGGCCGAGAATACAAGCAGTGGCAGGTATTTCTCGATCCAGAAGATACAGAACCTAGTACGCCAGTCGCCAGTGGCCCGGTTGCAGACGGCTACCTTGTCATCGGGGATGAAGAGGCAGAGGCAGCCGCAATTGATCTGGCAGACGCAAAAAAGGCCGAGAGACAAGCCACCATCGAACAGGCCATTGCGCAGGTCGCCTATGATCTGGCTGTTGAGGATTATGCGCTCAACCCTACCCCCGAAACAGAGGCGGCACTCCAAGCCGCATTAGATGCTCTGCTCACCGCCCAAGAGAACCTTACTACAGCGACTTCAACACGGGAAGCCGCCCAAGTAGTAGTTGATGCAGCCCCCGAGTCGAAAGCATGGCCCTATTCCATAGATTGGCGACCTGATGTTAGCCAACTAAACCTGATTGGACATGGCCCAGATGGCTTTGAGGCTATTCATGCCCGTAGTGAGGAGAAGGCAGTCTACGGGCAAGATCGCAACTTTCTTAACGACCTGCCCGACGCGCCCTTTACCGTCAAGAATACTTACCCAGAATTCAACGTCTCTGGAGTGTTAAGACTGCTATGCGAATGGCCATAAAACACGACAATGAGGCTCTACTGTCGCTGCCGCCTCACAAGGAAGGTCGCGACAGGATTGTTCGCGGCAACCCAGATGGCTCCATCGTCTACGAACGGGACAATCCAGAGCCTCCCAAAGACATCAACGGCTACGAACGGGACCCCAACGACCCTTACCGCTTCGTGTCTTTGTGGCCAGTCTGTCTTTTCCGATACGCAACGGGAATACGCCTGGTCCTGTGCGGCTGCATCAACATCATCACCCGCTGCAACAATCCGCAAGCACCTCTGTTCTGCCATCGAGTGACCCATATCCAATGCCGAGACTGCCAGGAGAGACAGCAATGACTTGCGAAAGCTGCCCAGAGTCGGGCCAAACTTTCGGTGGCGTGGTGCTCAGCATACACACAGGCGGCCCCGCCAGCGCCCAGTACGCCAATCTCGCCCTGGCTATCGTCAATGATCCGGCTGTAGTACGGCTGCACCAACCTACGGTGCGCCCGGACGGGGCAATAGAGTACAACACCGACAGTGCGCCTTGCCCAGAGGGCTACGAGCGGGAGGCCAATATCTTGAAACCCGTGTGGCCGTCCTGTGTCTATCGAATCCTGCGGTGCTGGCAAGATGACGATGGCTCTCTCAAGATCGAAGCCCGCTGCATGACTTCAGATCTCAGGGGGCACGAAGCATTAAGTCTGGACGGCTGTAAAGCCTGCTCAGTGAGACAACCGATCAAATGACAAAGGGCACCAGGCGCAACTTGCGCTTGGTGCCCTTTCTTCGTTTACTGATAGTATTGGTAGGTCGCCTGCCCGGCCTTGTCTGGCGAAGAGACCATCAACTTGTAGCATCGCGTCTCCGAGAAATCGACCAGCTTGCAGCGATTGACATGCACGCCGAACTGACGCAACTCTCGACGTACTGCGTGGGTGAGCTTTTTGGTGAGGCTCTCATCGGCAATCCCCTCCATGATCTCTTTGTACGTGTGAGTGGCAATGACGTGGACGACCGCCGCCTGAGTCATATCGTTGACCGTCGTATCGCAGTCCCAATTGAGTTTACCAATTGCCTTGATGACATCGGGGATTCGATAGACGACCAGCGTCTTTACCACGACCTTAACAGCATCCTTGGTCGCCAGCACTTGGTCGGGAATCGCAAGCGTCTGCCTCGCGGTCACAATGACCTCCACTTCCGTGAACAGCGGCCAGTACCAATGCCAGCCGGGGTTTAAGGGTTTGATGTGCTTGCCTCGAACCCACTTCACGCCTCCATGCGTAGCACGAACGATCAGTACACGAGGGAAGAACTTCAGTATCGCATTAAAGATTTGCCCCAGCCAAGCGAATGCAGATTCCATAACCCCTCCAAAAGAAAGGGCCGCCCAGTTGGACGGCCCTTTTTGCGTTCGTATACTACTTCTTACGCCTCCCCGCCAGCTTCCGCAGAGTCTTAGCGAGATTCACCTCACGTTGAATGGTCGGGCTCTTGTGCGGCGCGTCCATGAACTGGCTGAGGGACATGCCCGCAGCCTTAGCCCGCGCCGTCAGAGCACCGGGATGTTTGATCGCACTCTGAATCCACTTCTTTGCCATGATTGGCTCCTATGGTTGCAGAAACGCGGTGCCGGCTCCGTACTTGCCTCCGCCGTCGTCAAATCTAAAGTCGAACTCGGCCTCTTGCGTGTTGTCGGTGTACATCGCACTCGTTGTGATGCACAAGGTACTGGCACCGATCTGCAACACGTCAGACAACGGCACTCCGTCAGCCTTTGTATCATCAGCCACTCTGGCTTCAGGTCGAATCGTCAACTCTCCGTTATCAGTGATTCCGTGAAACACCGTATTCAACAAACAGGTTTTTTCCCGTTTACCATCGGAGTCAATGATTAACGTCTTCGCAATGTCGATCGTAATACCGCCCAAGGGTTGCCCAAATTGAATTGGGTCTAGGGCCCGGGCCAGTTTCAGCCGTTTGTCGATCTCTGGCTTCAAGCGAGCATCCAACTCGGCATAGACGGCTGTCTGAATCAATTGCTTGACCTGGAAGCCTAAATCCGTTGGGGTTCTTGCGCCACGATCACTGCGAGCCCTAAACACGACGTTCGGACCGCCAATAAAAATAGTGCCGCCCGTAGTGCCGATCCCATCCGTGAACCCAATAGGCAATTCGCCCGAGGCTCCCGAACCGATCCCACCGCCGCCCGCGTCCCCCGTGTCGATGTCTACTTGCGGCGGCCATGTATGATTGACTGTCAGGGAGTGAGGCCAAAAGAAGTCGAACTTCGACATGCTGCCCGACCGCACTGGTGTGAGACACTCCATGTCGACGAGATTGTTCGCTGAGTCGTAGGTCGCCTTCTCCACAATGACCTTGCAAGGGGCCGTGGCAAGATAACCTTGGCCACCATCAAACGTCACACAGTCGAAGGTCTCCAAGTTCAGCTTGTGAAGATAGGTCTTGAACTTCAGACGCTTCCACGTATGGCTCTTCCGTATGAGCCAAAAGGTCGCGGCCTGGAGAATGACATCGGGATTGTTATAGGCATACCAGTTGTATGCCTCCTCGTGGATGCCGTAGCGAGTAACATTGTGTCTGAGAATTATCAACTTCTCGGACTTATCCTTTGCACGATCCGTCGATCCCGGTGCCCACGACATTCGCCAAGTGACTTTCATCTTGGTCACAAGGTCTTCAGTCGGTGTCAGGTCCACTTCAACCGAATTCTCGGCGTCGATATCCGACACCGTAATCGTGTCTACTGCATCCGGCTCCTCTGGCAGGTATTTGATGTAGAACACGCCGTTGCTTAGCCACAAGGCGCATCGTGCCTGGTGGGCGAGTTCCTGCAACACGGTCAGCGTATTCTTCCGCTCCAGAATCGGGAAGTTAGATGGGAACGGCTCCAACTTCGTCTCGACGTAGTTGAAGCTCGTCGTGTCTGTGCTTAGGTCTGTGTAGTTGTCGATCAGGTATTGAAGAATGTCGATCGTATTCGGACCGATCGTCGATTGATACGTGACATAAAGATCATCCGACCATCCTTGATCGGCAATACTCGATAGGGGCTTGTTGACCACTACCTGCACGGCGGTCACAGTGCCATAGTTCTTAATCGCCACTCGCCAAAGGCTGCGAGGTACGTTAATCAAGCGGCGTTCCCCCGTGAACTGCTTGTAGGCTTTCACCGCCAGCACGCCCGAGTCATTGACGCCGCCGAAACCCGGCGTAATGGAGACAATGTAGGTGATGGGCTCACTTGAATGCAGACGAACGGTCGCGCCGGCGTCTGCCCAAAACTGCTGCATGATCGGATCAGTGGCCATCGCAGTTCCGGCACTACCAGTGGAAACAATAAACCCGTAGCTGCGACATGTACAAAAGTCAGGGAACTCTGCCCACACACAGCCACAGGGCACATCCTGCGAGAAGTCAAACTTCTGCGTTTGGCCCCCACCACTCTGCGGGCAACCATCCACTCGACTGACTAGATCGTCGGCAACCTTCTGCTCGCCGTCAGGCCAGGATCGGCTCCGCACCGTGAAGCTCGTGTTATTGAAGAACCCGGTGAAGAGCGCTCCATTGATGTCGATGGTAACGACTTGCTTTTGCGGAAAGTCCTCGCCACCGAGAATCTTGATTGGGTTGGCCCCGTAGCCCTTCGTCTTCGCATCATCCAACTGGGTCGCACGCTGCAAGGAGGCGCAGGCTTGTTGTTGGGCTGCACTCTCCATCGCTTGCCCTCGCTGCTTCTCCAGATCGTTGATCTGCTCCAAGAATCGATCCGCTTTCACTGGGTCGATAAATCGCCAACAGAAGTAGGCACACCACAAGACCCTTAGCTGTTCTGAAATCTGCGCTAAAGTCGCCCCCAACCCAGAATCCGTATTGGACCCATCCGCGTACAGAGCCATGTTGGAGTGAGCCTCCACACCCGCCAGAGCCCCGACGCCAGTGAGCGTCGTCCCCTGCACGGCATGATTGATTTGTAGGGCCGGGACATCCAGGCACTTGCCGAAAATCGAGGGCCAGCACTTGCCAACCAGATCGGCGGGCAGATAAGGAAAATCCCCCTCCTCCGCACTGAATCCGACTTCCTTGTCTTCCAGTTGAGACAGGATGGTGAACTTCACAGTACGATCCCGCTCACTCCACGAAATCGGCGTGGTGATCTTGCCCGCAAATAATAGAAACTTGTCGGCCAAGTCCAGACCATTGAAGTATTGGTAGACCCGGACCGTCCGCTTGTGGATGTCGTGGGCGTCCATGACTTGCTTAATGGAGCCATCCGTATCATCCAGTACCACCGAGAGAGATTGGCTGGAGTTATTGCCGGACACATCGACCACGTTATCCAGATCGCCGCACTCGATGATGCGGCCTGGAATTGTGGCCACATCGCGGTCGGCGTACCAGCGTGGGGCGGCAACGTTGGCCCATGAAATTTCGAGAAGATAAATCGGCTCACTGCCGTAACGCTGAGCGAGTTGCGCCAGGCCATTGAATGAAATGCTACGCATGGGAACCTCGCTTCGCTTGAAGTTAGACTTCTGTGCCTTCAAATTCGACATCCACGTTCACAAGCTCGCCGCGCAAAAATGGGGTAATTGCCGGAGCCGCCTTGGAGGTGACATCCAATTCCAAAGGATTGGTCGTAAAATATCCTAACCAGACCCGGCCGTTGTGATCGGTGACCCGTATCTTCACGGCGTTGTATGCTCGGTAGAACTCAAACAATTCTAGTGACTTGGGACGAGAGAGCCTGAAAGGCCAGTGGAATTTCTTGCGAGAACGCCGTTTGACATACGTGTATCGTGTACCATCGACGGCTGTCTTACGGCTGACCGAATCAAGCAGTTGCTCCGAATCTGAGAACTGCAGATTCGGCAATATCGTCGTTGTGACAATACCCGGATAGGGTGCCTCGAAAATGAACATGCGTTTTGACTCCCTACTAGTTGCGATCAACACCGCCCCAGCAACATCCGTTAGTTGAAGCTGCGATGCGCACACGCCCACCAACCCGCCAAGCACCTCGAAACCCAGCCGACTCACTCGAAGTTCAGTTGTCGAGACACCCAGCGCTTCCACACCAACACGACTGGTCCGAAGCCAAGACACAGCTTGCTCGCCCAGCACTTCCAAGTCCAACCGACTCGTCTGCAACCACGCCGCTGACTTGCCCAGCACCTCCGCAACAATCCGGCTGGCTCTAAGTTGAGGGGCTACTTGCTCGCCCAGAACTTCCAAGTCCAAACGACTCGCCCGCAACACGCTCGAAACCTGCCCCAAAACTTCTAGGACAGTTCGGCTTGTTCGCATTACACTTGGGCCCTGCCCAAGTGCTTCAACGGTTAGGCGAGTTACTCGCATAGCAATCGCTCATGTTAAGCTGTCTGTTCGACTCCCGCCTGCACTGTGTTCAACTCCGCCACAGTCCAAGGTGCGCTTGTGCTTGGATTCTGTTCCTGCATGATCGTGTAGACCTTGTAGCCGGTGTTCGTGATAACCTGTCCGCCTTGCGGCGTCTCAACTCCGCCCGCCTTCAAGACAGGGCGAAGATTAAGCGGGGCAACGTCAGTCACCCGGGCGTCCACGTTCAACTGCACGCCTTTGATGTTTCCGTTGATGCGCGAGAGACTGCCCATCCCGTACAGGTCTTTATTCCCGACCACATTGGACGACACATAATCCGCATCGTCGTTCGTCGGATTCTCGTCCACACTCCCGTAGTTTGTTCCGCCAGTCGGCGTCCAATCACCTCGCACGGTGCTGGTGGGGTAGACGGCCTCCACAATCTGGCTGCCGAGGAAGGTGTTGTTGTCGCCTAAAGTGTTCAACACGTAGATGTCATCGTAGCGGACATAGTAGGAACCCGAGTATTCCAAACCACGGAACTGAACCCGGTCGATCAGCCCTGTGCCGCCATTGCGTGTGTCGATGCCCGTGGCGCTGGCCACCGTCACTCCATTGACGCGAACCTCGTAGGAGCCTGTGTCTCCAATGGTGGCACGGAACTCAATATAGTACCATTGCCCCGCCGCCAGCACATTTGTGCCACTCTCACCGGGCAGAGTCGTGCCAGCCCGATTGACACGAATGGCACCCGAGTTGACAATCTGGAGCCCTAGGTGATAGAGCGACTCACCCTCATAGAACCTAATCAGGTCGTATGCCCAACCGATCACATCCACCTTGATCGCAAAGCCGACAACAACAGTGTCGACGGGCATAAAGGGAGGTGTCGAGATGCCTTGTGCCGGGTTGGTAGTCGCCATCATCCCAGCCTTACCCGTGCGACCCGGCGTCAGGTAGCACAGAGTCGCATTGATAGGGGCGGCGTACTTGCGAATCAGATTCGCGTTGATGGGCGAACTGTCCACAGTGCCGAACGTCTCAAAACCTTCGATCCAAAGCAGTGTCATACTAAGTCTCCCATTCCGCAAGATCACCCTCGAACTCGAACCCGACTGTAAAACATCCTGGAGAATCTTCTACAAGCGGGTCAAACGTCAGCACTACTCCCCGCCAGTATCGCTGCTCATAGTCCACAAGTCCCACCTCAAGTCCGAGATAAGACGAGAAGAACGCGAGCACCGCATCACCTCGCACACGGGTTAGACCTGTGACCGTCCACACCAGTGTGGTGAGCTTCGGCCAGATCGAATCCGCAAACGTGACGAGCGTACCGCCACGAGTCTCCCGGCTAATCCGCTGACAAGTGAGCCGTTGCTTGTTGCCGAACTCTGGCGATCGCAAGGGCACGTTTACACTTGGCGAGACCGGGGGCCATACAAAGCGGCAAGCTCCGATACCGGCGACCGGGCCGTCGAGCGTTGCGGGCGGCGTCGTACCGCCCACACCTATGAACGGGCTGTAGATATTCTCAATACCCAGGGTGATTCGAGACCAGCCCACCGATTGTTGCAGATTCAGCGTGTCCGAAGCTGAGAGCGTGTAAACGATGTTAAGTGTCGCCGCGTCAGTCAGGACGAGGGTGTCGGCGACCGCCTTTGAGGCCACCACTTCGGCCGTCTGTGTCAGGGCCAGCGTATGGGCCGCTAGGGGCGTCTGGTTGACGTAGGCTGCGTCCGTTAGGCTCAGGGTGTCCGAAGCCTCAGCGGGGGTTCCATCGGCCCTGACGTGCTCCACGAACGCCCTGTGCCACAGGGGCAGATTGTCCACTTGGCCACGGGGCAGTTGCCGATCGGCCTCTAACTCCACCGCGTCCTGGAGGCCCAAGATGTAGGGGATCAGCGTCCCGGTTACCGGGTCATAATCCCAGTGAGTCTCGCACAACAAGTCACTAGCCAAGACATTGATAGGGTGCCCAGCCCGAACACTATGAGTCAGGTTGAGGGTGTGGCTTGCCGACAGGTTTGCTACAAGCTCGCGAGTAGCAGTGTGACTCAGGCTGAGTGTGTCTGAGACAGTTTTAGCGTTCCCTACCAAACTGTCCGCAGTATCAGTGAGCGATAGAGTGTCGACCACCCGCCGGATTATCTCAACGGTTGGCGTGTCCGTCACACTGATTGTATGCGCCGCGCTAACATTCAGAACAGCGCCAGGCTTCGCCTCATGTGTTAAAGACAGTGTGTCGCTTGCCTGCCGAGCTACAACCAGACCAACAGTCGCTTCATCCGTGAGCGTCAGGCTGTGAGCGATGACAATTGGCGTCAGTTCAAGATCATAATCAGCAGCATGGCTGAGGCTTAAGGTGTCTGCAACCGGATGGATTAGGTCTGCGCCGACTTCGTGCGTAAGGCTCAGGGTATCCGCTAGAGATACGAGACGTATACTGATTAGCGTTGCCTGCGATGTGAGAGACAACGTATCCGTGCTGTCCACGTCGACGGCACTTGCTGCATCCCCCAACACCGCAACGGACTGCCGAGCCACTATCACCGGCGGCACAATGGCCAACACTTCGACAAACTGTCGGGATACCCGGACTTTGCCCGAGGCACCGCCCAACGCTTCAACAGTCTGGCGAGTAACGCGAGCGTTTGTCGTCATGGGGCACCCTTGCAGGTTACACTGCTACAGTTTGAAGCCAAACTGCGTGGCGTTG